>Ga0209747_1000546_pt1 | contig 20379 bp, 19 predicted proteins | sample BarGraNGADG00311_FD_184498 | JGI IMG/M metagenome (GOLD analysis project Ga0209747, IMG submission 184498) | Arctic peat soil microbial communities from Barrow, Alaska - Barrow Graham LP Ref core NGADG0011-311 (SPAdes) (version 2) | ecosystem: Environmental > Terrestrial > Soil > Wetlands > Peat...
GGGGGCGCTGACCGAGGTCAAGGCGGCTGACTTGCCGGACGGCCCGCTCGTCCTTGAGGATTTCACGCGAGTTTTCGTTCCGGCCGACTGGATGGCGCGGCTCCTCGCAGAGCGTGAGGTGAGCTTCGCGCGCAGGTTCGAGCTGCTGGCGATCGAGGTAAACCTTGCGGGCGTGACGCGAGACGAGTTCCTCTTCGCAGTCGGTGACGTCCCGGGTCTCGACCTCTTTGAGTTCTGCAGGTTCCTGGCGTGGGAAGAAGAGGCTGACCTCGGCGCCGGGCCCCCCGCGACCCTCACCGACCAGGGGCGCACCTCGAGAGTGCCTTCACTGAGGCCCAAGCTAGACCTGCCGGCGGATCAGATCGAGTATGCTCGCGAGCTGGCCCGGCGCATCGCCGAGCCGGTCCAGGACTACATCGACACGCACACGACCGTGACCGTCGAGCGCGCGACACTGCGCCTGCTGGGTGCCGATGGCGTAGGCCCGGGCGACGTCCCGGTGCCGAACATGGTGATCGACTCCATGGAAGAACACCTGGGCTCCGGCGCGGCGCGGTTCTACGTAAACGCCCTGGTCTCCAACGACTTCACCCCCGACGAGCTCAACCGCGCCATCGCCGGCGGGCTCGACATCTCAAAGCTGGACCGGTCGCCGAACGAGCAGATCGAGGCCATGGCGTCCGAACTGGTGGACACTTTCGACCGGCGGATTTGCTCCACCGTCGCGACCCGGCGCTCCATGCTCGATGACTACCGGGAGAACGAACATTCGCCGCTTCTCTACCTGATAGTGGCGACCGGGAACATCCACGAGGACGTGAAGCAGGCCACCGCCGCCGCCGAGGCGGGCGCCGACGCTGTCGCGGTCATCCGCACGACGGCCCAGAGCCTGCTCGACTACGTCCCGTACGGCGCGACGACCGAGGGCTTCGGCGGCACATACGCGACCCAGGAGAACTTCCGCATCATGCGGCAGGCCCTGGACGAGGTGGCGCGCAAGAACCACCGCTACATCAGGCTCGTGAACTACGCGTCAGGACTGTGCATGCCCGAGATCGCGGCGATGGGCGCGTTCGAGCGGCTCGACATGCTGCTCAACGACTCCATGTACGGCGTCCTCTTCCGCGACATCAACATGTACAGGACCTTCGTCGACCAGCATTTCTCGCGGACGATCAACTCTTTCGCCGAGATCCTCATCAATACGGGCGAGGACAACTATCTGACCACCTCGGACGCCTGGGACAAGGCCTACACGGTCCTCGCGTCGCAGTTCATCAACGAGAGGTTCGCGCGCGACGCCGGACTTCCGCCGCGGCTCATCGGCCTCGGGCACGCGTTCGAGATGGACCCTGACCTCGAGGACGGCTTCCTCTTCGAGATCGCACAGGCGCAGATGGCCCGCGAGATATTCCCCGAGTGCCCGCTCAAGTACATGCCGCCCACGAAGTTCGTGACCGGCGACATCTTCAAGGCATACGCGATGAACACCATGTTCAACTTCGCGTCAAAGGCGACTGGCCAGTCCATCCACCTGCTCGGGATGCTCACCGAGGGCATCCACACGCCGTTCCTCCAGGACAGGCACCTCGCCGTCCAGAACGCCCTCTACGTCATGAAGAGCATCGAGTCGTTCTACGACGAGGTCGAGTTCAGGGAGGACGGCATCATCGGAGGGCGCGCCCGCGAGGTGCTCGACCTGGCCGTAGGCTTCCTGGAAGACGTGGCCGACGCCGGGCTGTTCGACTCGATCGAAGAGGGCAAGTTCGCCGACATCAGGCGTGCCAGGGACGGCGGCAAGGGCGCCGAAGGCGTGAGCGCCAAAGACGACGATTACTGGAACCCGGTCGCCGAGTTCCTGGACGGGAAGGTGCACGGCGCCGAGTGTCCACAGACCTTCCGGCTGAGGTGGGAGCTATGACAACGGTGAGGCCTTACGGCGACACGATGAACGACGGCTACGTCCAGCTCTCGTTTACGCTTCCAATACCGGACTCGCCGAGGGCGCGAGAGTCCGCCAGGCAACTGGTCCTGAAGTTGGGCTTCTTTTCCTGCGAGATAGTCCACACGGAGCCGCTGGACGGCGGCTTCACGATGTTCATCGCATACGCGCGAACGGAGGAGGGCGTCGACCCGGACGCGATCGTCGTGGACGAAGGCGCCGGGGAGAGCATGACCTTTGACGAGGTCAACGAGTTCATCGCGGAGCGCATCGGGCGCAAGATCGTGGTGGTAGGCGCGTGCACGGGCTTCGACGCGCACACGGTCGGAATAGACGCCATCATGAACATGAAGGGGTACAACCACCACTTCGGACTCGAGCGCTACCCGATGGTGGAGGCTTACAACCTGGGCGCGCAGGTCAGGAACGAGCTGCTGATCGAGCGGGCGGTCGCCCTCGACGCGGACGCGATCCTGGTCTCACAGGTCGTGACGCAGAAGGACGCGCACGTTAAGAACCTCACCGAGCTCGTCGAGTTGCTGGAGGCCGAGGGGCTCCGCGACAAGTTCATCCTCATCATGGGCGGGCCCCGGATAGGACAGAAGCTGGCTCGCGAGCTGGGCTTCGACGCCGGGTTCGGCAAAGGGACCTATGCCGAGAACGTAGCCACCTTCATCGCAAACCGCCTGGCATGACTTGATTTGGTGCCTGTCCCCAAATTAAGTCTATTTGCGCTTGCAGTCTTTTGGCGTTACGCACACGCCTTTAGCGCGTGTGACCGTAACGGGATCCGAAAGGAAGTCCGCCGCCGAGGGTGACACGTCGGCGCGTGCCGCGATCACCTTGTAAGCTTCGAACTCCATCTTTCGCGACGTTTTGCCGACCTCGGATATCTTCCCCCGCGCCTCGATGTAGTCGCCCGCGTACACCGGCGCCAGGAACTCAACCTCGTCGTACCTCAGGAACAGGCCTTCGTCCCCATCGAGCTTGATGAGCAGCTCGGTCGCAACGTCGCCAAACAGCGCGAGCATGCGTGCGCCGTCCACCAGGTCTCCGCCGTAATGCGCGTCCGCGGCGGACATCCTAACTCTAAGCACCGACTCGAGCTCCTCGCCCATGCTCATCCCTCCTCGAAAAATTTGTGCAGCTCCGGCGGCAGGTCCCCGTAGTCGACAGCAGCGGCCTCCGCCGACATGTCGACCGCATTGTAAGTCACCAGGAACAAGACAATGTCATCACGATGCCCGGGGTCCTCGATGAAGTCAAGCATCCCGCACGCCGCCTTCCCCGAGTAAACCGGGTCCAGCCTGATGCCTCCGGCCTCACGAAAAGCTTCTATCGCGGCATTCCCGGCGTCCGTCGGGTAACCGTAACCGTTGCCCAGATATCCCTCGAGGATGACCGGCTCAGGCAGCGCAATGTCCGGCACTTCGGGCGACGCCTCGCGCATTAGACGCAGCGCGTCCCTCATGAACCGCGTCACCGTCCCCTTCGTATTGAGCGGAACAGGGCCGAAGTGGGTCATCGCTACGAGCACGCCGACTACCCGCGTCTTCATGCCGGCCAGCGCAAGACCGAGCATGAGCCCCGCCATCGTCCCGTTCGACGCCAGCGGGCATACGAGGTAGTCGGGCTCCGGCATCAGGCCTTCGCCGACCTGCCTCGCGATCTCGAACCCCGCGTTCACGTAGCCGAGCGTCCCGGCGGTCGACGAGCCGCCCGAGTAGATGAACGCCGCGTTGCGCCTCGTCACGCGCCCGGTCACGCAGAAGTCCAACCCCGTGCGCAGGATGGTCTTTTGGTAGACGATGTCGGCCCCGTACCGGCTGTAGAGCTTCAGATTCTGGAGCGCATAAGGCGTCACGGGCTGGTCGTACAACAGCAGCGTGCAAGGTATCTCCAGGCGCTGGCAGAATATCGAGGTGGCGAGCGCGTGGTTCGAGCCGATGCCGCCCATCGTCACGACGCCGGACTTGCCTTTGCTCAGCGCCTCGGCCAGCGCGAACTCGAGCTTGCGCACTTTGTTGCCGCCGTACACCGGCGAGATGAGGTCGTCCCTCTTGACCCACAGGTGCTCGTGCCCGAAGTGCTCGAGCCTCTCGACCGGCGACGGGCTCGTCTCGAGTCTCATCCAGGGGATTCGGCCCGACAGGCCGGGGTACTTCTCGAACAGGACCGGACCGCTCATCGCGCGCCCGCCCCTTCCAGGCGGAAGCACGTCCTGCCCCCGGAGATGGTCCGCCTGACCGCGATCAGCGATATCTTCTCTGCCGCCACCATCGTGGGGTCCGCATCCAGCAGGACCATGTCGGCTCGCTTGCCGGGGGTGATGCTCCCTTTCACCGCGTCCTCGTGCTGCGCGAACGCGGCGTCGATCGTGTACATCCTGACCGCCTCGGCCGCGCTCACTGACTGGCCTGTCTCAAAGCCCTCGCGGGTCACGCAGCACTGGATCGCGTGCATGACGTCGGTGGACTCCACGGGCGCGTCGGACGAGGCAGCGACCCGCACCCCGGCGTCCAGCAGCGAGCGGAAGGGATAGGTCCACTTGAGACGCGCGTCACCGAGGCGCTCGCCCAGCCACTCCTTTTCCGAGTGGATGTAGAGCGGTGTGACAGCGGCGACTATTCCCAGGCGCGCCATGTCATCGATGATGCGCTCGTCCAGCACGGATGCGTGCTCTATCCTGTGGCGCGCATCGTCGCGCGGAAACTCGATGGACAGCCTTTCGTAAAGGTTAACGATATCGCGCACCGCCGCGTCACCGATGGCATGCGTGGCGACCTGAAGCCCCGCGCAGTGCGCCGCTTTCATCCGGCGGTATAGCTCATCGTCGTCGAATATCATAAAGCCCGAGTTCGCGGGCTCGTCACTGAACGACTTCTGCAGGTACGCGGTGCGCGACCCGAGGCTGCCGTCCGCGAAGATCTTCATCGCCCCTATCCGGTGGCCCGCATCATCCGGCTGCTGGAGCGGAGTGCCCATCGCCTCGGTTATCTTCTCCATGTCTCTGGCGATGAGCATGCCGAAGACGCTCTGCTGCACGCTCCCGAGGACCAGCTGCATCGCCAGCAGGTCATACGCCCCCTGCGAGCCCGCCGGGCCTTCGTCATCGGTCTGGAGTACGGCACCGATGGAGGTCACCCCGCGCGACGCTAGCCGCTGGAAAGTCCTGCGCGCGCTTTCCGCGAACACCGCGAGGTCGGGGAAAGGTGCCGCCGATATCACGACCTGCGCCGCGGCCTCGCGGAACGGCCCCGCCGGGAAGCCGTCGCCCTCGCGGTCGATGAACCCGCCCGCGGGGTCGGGACTTGCCGCGGTGACACCCGCCGCCTCGATCGCTTTCGTATTAGCGATGAGCATGTGCCCGTCGTACCTGACCACGATGACGGGAATGTCAGGCACCGCGGCGTCGAGCTCGTGCCTGGTCGGGATCCTTTTCTCGCGGAGCTTCTGGTCGTTGAAGTCGAGCCCCGTCACCCAGGCCCCTGGCGCCGTCTTCCGGGCTGCCTCGCGCAGAAGCTCCTGGACGTCAGCGATCGACGCCGCCTCCGCCAGCGTGGTATTCATGTCGAAGTAGGCGAGCATCACCGGGTGGATGTGCGTGTCGATGAACCCGGGAAGTAGCGTGCCGCCGCCGAGGTCGATCTCTTCGCGATGTTCGCCCAGCACGCCGCGGCACTCTTCGACGTCGCCGACAGCCGCTATCTTTCCATCGCGCACGGCAACGGCGCTCGCAACCGGCCTGGAATCATCTATCGTGCGGACGTCGCAACCGAAGTAGAGCTCCCCGGCTGCTTCGCTTTTCGGACCTTGTTCCATTTCGAATCCTTCGAGAGCGACGACAGCTCTTTCGCCATCCATCGCCCTTCCAATAAAAAGCCCGGCATGAGACACCGGGCATGCGTCCATATTAGATTGCAGGCGCCGGGTCAGTAAAGCAAGCTCCTACTTGTGCGTGTAGACCGCCACCAGCTCGGATTCCTCGATCACATGCTCCTTCACACGGTGCAGAAGCTGGTCCGCGGTGATGAACTCCGGAAGGTCCACCGCCGTGTTCAGCGCGAACAGCTTGAAAAAGTACCTGTGCGTCCCCGACGGTGGGCATGGCGGGACGTAGCCGCGCTTGCCCGCGGAGTTAGCCGCCTCCACCGCGTCAGCGGGCGCGTCACCCTCGGGTATCGCTTCAGTCGTCGGGTCGATGTTGAATACGACCCAGTGCACGAACGTCCCCCTGGGCGCATCAGGGTCATCGAGGATGAGCACAAGGCTCTCGGCGCCTTCCGGGACCTCGGCGATATCCAACGCCGGGCTGATGCCCTTTCCGTCGCACGTGAACTTCGCCGGGATCTCTTCCATACTGCCGAACTCGGGACTCGTTATCTTCATCACGCCGCCTCCTGTCATCCGCCCGATGCCCGATTGTAATGTTCTTTCCGCCCCCGGGATACTGAGCGCTACATGAATCCCATCCTGCGGTAGATCTTCGTCCGCATCGATTCGTGAAGGCTCAGCGCCGTCTGCGGGCAGAGCTCCATGCAGCAGTAGCAGGCGATGCAGCCCTCGCTGTCGTACGTCGGGCCCTGCTTGCCGTCAAAGGTGATCGCGTCAGCGGGGCAAGCCTCCATGCACGACCGGCACGAGTTGCACAGCCCTTCGTCCACGTCGAACCTCGGCCGCCCGATGTCGGGGAAGAAAGCCATGGTCCACCTGCCGCCGAAGCGCTGTGGCAGGCTCGGCACAGGGCGCCTGAAATGTTTGAGCCTCGAGGCGTCCCCTTCGACCTCGATGTCCTCCTCATCTATCGGGCCCAGCCCGAGCTCGCAGGCGTACTCGAGCATCCTCACGCGCCGGGGCTTGATGCCGATCATGCGCGCCATCACGCTGTCGATGGCGACGCCGTTGTCCGAAGCCATCAGCTTGCCCGCGTCGTAGAAGAACTTGTTCTGTGGACCGTTGCCCTGGATGCACACCACGGCGTCCATGACCACCAGGTCTGGAGGCCGGAGCCTGTAGACCTCGGTCACAACCTCCGAGAAGTCCTTGAAGTTCGGGTTTTCCAGGTGCAGGCGCGCCTTGTCGCCTCCCACGATGTAGCCGTAGCTGTTCTTGACCGCGCCGGTGATGCGCGTGTACGTATGAGTCTTGAACTTGGGCACCGATATGACGATGTCGGCATCGAGCACGCGCCGCGAGACGCTGACCTCCACGTCACGTCCCTTCAGCTTCACCCGCACGGGGTCCGTCGCGATGTTCTCGAAGGCGCCCTTCGAAGCCTCGCCGATTCCCGATATCTTCGCGCTCTTCTCGACCGCCCCGTACCCCGACGTTCCCGGGTTGTCTCCCACTACGACCCTGGCGCCGTCCTCCCGCAGGCGCTCTACGAGCGCGGTTATGAGGGTCGGGTGAGTGTTAGCGTGGGTCTCCGGCCCGTAGACCCCGAGCATGTTGGGCTTGAGCAGGACGGTCTTGCCGTCCACGTCCAGTGGGAAGCTCTCGAAGACCGTGTCGACGGCTTCGCGCATCGCGTCGTAGTCCGCTTCGATGACAAGCACGCGCGAGCGGCTCATTCGACCGCGCCCTCGCCATCGGCCTTGCGCCGGCCATCCAGCCACTGCGCGAACCAGTGGTCGAAGAACAAGTTTGTCGGGATGATGAGGAACCAGAAAAGGCGCGCAACGTGAACGTTCCAGAAAGCGATGGGTATGGACAACAGGAAGATGCCCGCCATGTCCATGTATCCGAAGACAAACCTGCGGTAGAAATCCGGGTTGACGTCCTCGTCGACGAGCCGCCCGTTGTGAACGCCGTACCACAGCAGCAGGCAGATCATCACGCCGGCAGTCGCCAGGCTCACAGCGTAGAAGATGAGGGCGACCCTCGAATCCGGGTACTCGCTGATCAGGCCCGTCGGGAAAGGGATGAAGACGACGAACATCAGGAACAGAAGGTTCAACCACAGCAGGCCGCCGTCGTGGCGCTTGAAGTGCCTGAAGACAGAATGGTGCCCTATCCAGAATAGTCCGATGACAAAGAAGCTCACGATGTAGGCCTCGAATATCGGCATCAGGCGGATGAGCTCACGAGGAAGCTCGCGGTCGGCCACGGCAGGCTTGAGCAGCGGCACGTGGATGCTCAGGACCAGAAGAGTTATCGCCACGGCAAAGACGCCGTCGCTGAAAGACGTGATCCGGGAGAGGCTCATGCCGCCCGAGTCGATGCCGTCTGTTCTATTGGCCTGGGGCTTCGGCTTCTCTTCCAAACTGCCTCTCCTGATCTCGAGCGGTCACCCCTCGACAAGGGCCGTCCGCACAGTAATGCTACTAGTCATGCCCGGGATATTGAAGGCCGGCGCAGAACTATACGACCAGGAAGGCCGTTCGCGGCCCGGTGTTGGGACACTGCGGGGGCGGAGAACATGATGGAGATAGAGGCGCGGAAGTTCAAGCTGCGGTCCTTCCACAAAGGGGACGAGGTAGCCGTCACACAGTACGCGAACAACCCCAAGATCTACAGGATGACGCTTGCTCTTCCTTACCCGTATGAGCGCAAGGACGCCCGCGAGTGGATCGAGCAGAACCAGGCGGAGCAGCACCGCAAGCGCCCCGGCATGGTAAGCTTTGCGATCGACGTGGGAGGAGAGGCGGTCGGCTGCGTGGGACTCTCCGACGTCGAGGTCCACAAGGCAGAGGTCGGCTACTGGCTCGCAGAGCCGTTCTGGGGCCAGGGGATAGCCACGCAAGCGCTGAGGCTGGCTACCCGATATGCCTTCAACGAGCTCGGGCTCAGGCGCGTTTTCGCAAGCGCCTTCACCTTCAACAAAGCTTCTGTGAGGGTCCTGGAGAAAGCCGGCTACAAGTACGAAGGCTGCCTCCGCAAGAACGAGATCAAGGACGGCCGGCTCCTGGACACCCTGATGTACGCAAAAATCCGCTAACTCGCATTTAGGGTCAAACCCGAAAGTGTTGCATTTCTGTTGCATCAAGGGTCACACATGAAGTCTTCGAAAAGTGGACGAAAAAGTGGAAAGTGAACGACGCCTTACTCTTAACAGATGACCTGGAGGATTGCTTCGGGGTGACCGGCGTCGTCCCACTTCAGCGCCCAGCGCGTCTTGCTCTTGAACTGGCGTCCGTCCTTCGAGTTGTAGGCCACCGAGCCCTCCCAGTGCCCATCCTCGAGCAGCTCGAACTCGATATCCGCGAGTGGCTTCTCGAACTCGGTCTTCAACAGCTCCAGGTAGACCTTGCCCAGCGCCTCTTCCTGCGTCCAGCCGAATGCCTTTTCGGCCCCGGTGTTCCACAAGGTCACGACGCTGTTCATATCGGTCATGATGATCGGCTCTGGGACGAGGTCGATAAGCTGCGCGCGCTGATCCAGGGAAGCCACGCGCGCTTCCAGCTCGTTCTGTAGAATTCGCCGCTCGGAGATGTCGTAGTCGATCTGGAGCACGGCGTCGGGCTGACCGCCCTTCCACCGCACGACCTGCCTGCTGGCCACCGTAAGCGAGCGCCCGTCTCGCGCCCGCACGACCAGCTCACCCGCCCAGCGCCCTTCCTCGAGCAGGATGTCCTGCACCTCGTCGAGTGGTACGGAGAACTCGGTCTTCATGAGCTCCGCCTCGACTTTGCCGATTGCTTCCTCGCGCTTCCAGCCGAACATCTCCTCGGCGCCCGCGTTCCAGAACAGTATCCTGTCGCTCATGTCCTTGACGACGATGGTCTCGTGCGTCAGATCGAGAAGCTGCGCCTGCTCCTGGAGCCTCGCGGTGCGCGTCACCAGCTCCTCCTGCGCCTGCTTCTCCTCGGTCACGTCCCTGGCGGTTGCTACGACGGTGTCCACCACCCCGTCCGCCCGGACGATCGGGGAGAGGATGTACTCGAAGTCGCGCACCCCGCTCGGGGTCGGGAACTGCAACTGGCCTACCCAATGCTCGCCGGTGCGCAACACGTTCTCCCGATGTACGTCCAACTCCCTCATGACATCTTCGGGGAAGCCCAGCTCCCACCAGTACTTGGCCGAGAATTCGGACTGATTGTGACCCAGCAGGTCCGCGGCCGGCTTGCTCGCGTAGATGAACTTGCCCTTGTCGTCGAAGAGGTAGAAGTGCTGTGGCGAAGAGGAGAGTATCTGGTCGAGGACCCTCGCCTGGTCCTGGAACCGCTGCGAGAGCGCGATGAGCGACTCCTCGATCCGCTTTCGCTCATCGATCTCGAGCCTCAGCTTCTCGTTTGCCTGCCGGAGCTGCGCGGTACGCTCGAGCACCCGCTCCTCGAGCTCCTCGTGCGCGACCCGCAGGGCCTCCTCGTTCTTCTTCCTCTCGGTAACGTCCCTGGAGAAGATCGCAACCCGCGCGACCCGCCCGTCCTTGCCTATCACGGGATAGAGAACATTGCTCAGCGTGACGCCGTTGTGCTCGTCCTCGAATTGCACGGGCTCGAAAGTCCTTGCGACGATCTTGTACTGCTCTTGTCGGCCCCCTCCGAGCTCCAGGTCGAGATAGTCCGTAAGTGCCGTGCCTATCATCTCAACGGGGGTGCTCCCCAGGCGCTTTGCCCCGGTCTCGTTGATCGTCACGATGATTCCCTTGCGGTCGACCAGCATCAGCGTCTCCGGCGTCGCGTCGAGAAGCGCCCGCTGGTCTTTCTCTCTCTGGATCAACTCGTCTTCCGCCCGCCGCAGCGAGACTTCCTTCAGCGTCCGGGAGAGGATCTCAGGGACCATCGTCGGAAGCCTCGAGTCCTTGACCACGTAACCCGATGCCTGACGGCGGAACGCCTCGGCGGCCGTCTCCTCGTCGCCCTGGCCCGTCACCATGATGACCGGAGGGTGTACCGGACGAGCCGTGATCTCCTGGAGCAGGTCCAGGCCGCTGCCGTCGGGGAGTTGGTAGTCCGTGATTACCGCGTCGTACTCGCGGGAAGCAAGCGCCTCTCGCGCGTGACCGAGATCCCGTGCGATGTCGATCTTCGCCTCGAACTTCCTGGCCAGCAGCCTCTCCATGTTGCGCCCCTGGTCGGGGTCGTCCTCCACAACCAGGAGCCTCCACCGGTTATCTGTTTTTACTTTTTCCACTCGTTGGTCCCTTGTCGGAGGGAATGATGCTGCTGTTAATTTCACCCTCGATGCCCCATACCCTGCGCAAAGCAAATCAGGCAAAAAAACTGAGATGGTGTCTGGAGGAAGCACGACTGGTTGCGGAGCTTCAGTTCGCCATGTCTCTTAACGAGAACTCGAAGCACGCGCCGCCGTCGTTGTAGATGCGGAGGGTGCCGCCATAGACGTCGACGATCTTCTTGACGATCGCGAGGCCTATGCCGCTGCCGCCCGAGGCTTTTTGAAATGGCTTGAACACGTAGTTGATCTCGTCGGCCGACATGCCCGAGCTATTATCTTCGATGAGGAACCCGTGAGTGCCGTCCAGTGTATCTCCGCGGTGACGCAGGGTAATCGTGGGCTCCCGGTTGTCATTGTGGGCGATAGCATTGGCTATGAGGTTGGAGAAGACCTGGTAAACGTGGGTCTCGCTGCCAAAGACAAAGCCGAAATCGTCATCTCTTACGACCCTGACTCCACGCTCGGCGATCTCAGCTGCGTGTTCCTCCAGCACCAGCGCCACAACGTCCGTCACGTCGATCCGCCCCGCCGACGCGGGCTTCTGGCCCGATTCGGCGAGTGACAGCAGGTCGTTGATGAGCGCGTACGCCTTGTCGATGTTGCGAGCGATAGAAGCGGTAGACTCTCCGACTTCGTCGCGCAGCTTCTCGTCGTCGTCCGATTCGAGGGCCTCCAGCATCATCTCGTTAGCAAGCAACACGGCGGACAGCGGGCTGCGTATATCGTGCGAGACGGTCCGGGCATACGCGTCCAGCGCCGCATTGACCTCTTGGAGTCTCGCCTCCGCCCACTTGATCTCACTGATGTCGGTGACCATGGCGACCCGCCCCGTGACATCGCCGGCCTCGTCTGTCAGGTTGGACGCGGAAACGAGGACGGGGACAGTCGAGCCGTCTTCCCGCCTGATGGCAATCTCCCCCGACCACGATCCGTGATCTCCGAAAGCGCGGCGGATGATCGGCTCCAGCAGCTCCCGCTCGTCGGGTTCCAGCCCGAACTCGAGAGGGTTGTGGCCAAGCATATCCAGAGCCGAATGGTCGTACAGCCCGCAGAACGCGGCGTTGATATAGATGAGGCGCATCTCGTTGTCGGTGACGGCTATCCCCTCGGCGGCGTTGTCGGCCAGGTGCTTGAAGACGAGGGTCTCGTCGGGGCGTTTGACGATGCTCATTCCCTGGCTCAGCATCCGGTTGCGCTCTTCAACCAGGCTCTCGAGCTCACCCTCCTCGAGGGGATGCTGCTCAAGGCTCGAATGTGCCGTTCTCGACCTTCGGCAGACCATCGCTATCTCCCGGCTCAACGCGCGATCAGAAAGGAGAGTCCATCGTGTGCTTGGTGATGTACGCTATTTTCGACACGCATTACCCCCGATTGCCGCGATTCAGCAATAACGCGTGTCTGCGGCGCATACAAAGAAATAACCAGTTGCCGCAGGCAAAACGATACTACACCCGCCCGGTAGTCAAGTAAAGACAAGCGCGCCAGACTTTTCTCGATGGAGGCGACGCATTTCATCATCTTCTTCGCCGTCGACCCGACCGCTCTTGAGTCTGGCGTCGGCCATGGCCCACTCGACTGCATCAGGCAGCATGACGGACAGCGTGCGGTCCTTCGCGGCGTAACCGGATACGCCCATCCTGAACGACAGGTATGCGAGCTCCTCGTCCCCGTGGCCGGTGATCATGATGACCGGTGGGTGGTGCTCGATGGCGGTGATCTCGACAAGCATGTCGGGCGGTGTCGCGGTTGTCCTCTATCACCAGGAAATGCAGGTGTCTGAGCTCGCCCATCATCCGCTTCCCTTACACCATGACACAAGGGTCTGATCGTGCCGGGAGGCGCCCCAATTGTACTGCAGAACTTTTTCAACGTCTCGCCGGTGCGGGGCGGCATGGAACTGTTGATGCGGCTGGAATCGTCCTATCATCGCCGGTCGGCTGTGGTTTCTGCTTGCGCTCCAGAAGGGCTTGCCATATGCCGACAAAGAATACTGTATTATGAACGCTGGTTATCGGCTGTGGGTGGCAGAGGTCTGATAGGCACATGCGAAGCAGGGCTGCAGTAGTTCAAGAAGTTGCGGTGAAAGCGATGAGGACCGCTTTCCCCGTTCTCGCTGTCATCGCGATCTATTACGCGATCATGCTCGCACTGCTCAACATCATGCAGGCCATGGGCAGCCGCGTCGGGACCCTCGCTTCCGGCATCGGCCGCCACGCGCATTTCGCTACCTGGGAAGGGCCTGCTATCTTTCCGGCGGTGCTCGCCCTGTTTATGATCGTGCTCGCCTACGAGCTTTGGCTCAGGAAGCGCGTCGCGATCGTGGTCCTTTGCGGTTTCATAGTGGCTCAGGCCGTCACAGATTCCATCCGCGGGATGAGCCGGCCGGCCCTGATTGTTACAGTGCTCGTCGCGACGATGCTGCTTGCGGCCGCCCGTGAGTTTCCCGGTCGGTCCGACCCCGTTTCGCTCAAGAGGCTGAAGACGGTGTTGCCTCTGCTGGTCGGCGTTTTTTTCGCCGACGGAATCATCGGGTTGTATCTGATGCGAGCGCGCCTGGGCATCAGCGGACTGAACCTCTATGGATACGCTTACAGGTCCATCGCTGTGGTGGTGGGCGACAGCGACATCAGGTTCGTCGGGGCCACGCTTATCTTCAAGCTCTCGCTGAGCCTCCTGGCCATCGGCGCTATTATCTACGCGTGCTATCTCCTGTTCAGGCCGTACCGGGACAGGGCCGGCACGGCGCCTGAGGCGAGGCTGGCGGCGCGCCATCTCGTCGAGGACTATGGCTCGGACTCCCTCGCATACTTCAACACGCGCGCCGACAAAGAGCTCTTCTTCTGCGGGGACAATTGCTTCCTGGCATACAGGGTGGTGGCTGACTACGCGGTCATCTCCGGTGATCCCGTGGGGCCGCAGGACATGGTCCCCGAGATCATGACCGCGTTCGGCGAGTACTGCCTCGATCGCGGCTGGAAGCTGGCGGTGCTGGGTGCCAGCGGATCGCTCGAGCCGTACTACGAGGAGGCGGGCCTGAAGTGCTGGACGCTGGGCGAGGAAGCTATCGTCAACGTCGACAGCTTCACCCTCGACGGGCGCGACAATCGCAAGCTTCGGCAGTCGGTCAACAAGATGGAGAAGGCCGGCTACACGATGGAGTTCATGTACACGGCCGGCATACCGGCCCACATGAAGCACGACCTCGCGCGGATCTCGCTGGACTGGAGGGGCGGAAAGGATGAGACGGGCTTCTCCATGGGGCTCGGCAGGCTGATGAGCTCCGAGGACCCCGACTGCCTCCTCGCCGTCGCTTACGACGCTGACATGGAGCCGGTCGGTTTCCTGCATTTCGTGCCGATGTACCCGCGAGTCGGGTTCTCTCTGGACGTGCACAGGTCGAAGGTCGGCTCGCCCGGGGCGCTCTCCGAGTTCATGATCGCACGCTCCGCGCGGTTTCTCAGGGAAGAGGGCTACAAGCGGATGTCGCTGCATTTTCTGGCGCTCGCCGAGAATTACCGCGAGGACCGCCCGGAGGAGGGCAGCGGTTTCTACAGGTTTGTCGCGAACGTGCTGGACAAGTTCCTTCCCATCGTCTCGTCTTACAACTTCGACAAGAAGTTCAATCCGACATACAAACGCCGCGTGATCATGCACCAGGGGCCGGTCGGCCTTCTGCTCGGCGGCTTTGCGTGCGTCTCAGCAGAATCAGCGCTCCACATAACCCGCCCCTCCGACCGCAAGAAGTAAACGGGGTCGTTCACTTTTCACTTTTTCATTACACTCTTTCGTCTGATGATTGCTCGGTCTGGTGAGCGCGTCCGCGCTTTCGCTGTTATACAATGTGGCGCGTACGACACTGTCTGCCGGCTGAAGGATCATCAATGCTTGTCGATCTTCACGTCCATACGAACATCTCTTCGCGGTGCTCTTCGGTGATGCCGGAAGAGCTCGTCGAGCGCTCCATGGAGCTGGGGCTCGACGCCGTCTGCGTCACCGAGCACGCGACTTCACGTGGCGCCCAGGTCAACTACGAGTACGCGAAGGAGCACGGCTTCCTGGTCTTCCGCGGCATGGAGGTCTATACCGAGCAGGGCGACATGCTGGCCATCGGTTGGGACACGAACATCCGCTACTACCTCTTCCCTTTTGCCGACCTCAAGCGCGAGGTCGAAGAGCGAAACGGAATCATCATCCCCGCCCACCCGTGCCGGGGCATAGCCGATGCCAGGCACAGGAGCAAGGACGAGATAGAGGCTGAGCTGCTCGAATCCGTCTGCACCTTCGAGGTCTGCAACGGGGCGGTGACCCGCAAGAGCAACGAGATGGCCCGCAAGCTCAGCGAGAAGTACGGACTCTTCGGCACCGGAGGAAGCGACGCCCACCACATCGACCACATCGGGCGCTGCGTGACGGTCTTCGAGGAGGAGCCCGGCAACGAGGTGGAGCTCATCGAAGCCCTCCGCGGCGGCAAGTACCGCGCCTGCTACTACGAAGACATCTAGGGGTGGGGTCGTGCGGTGCGTTTTGCATCAAGCCCAAACGGGGTCAAACCACTTCTTCAATATATGTAAGGTCAAGCCAATTTTGCGATGCAGAAAGGGTCAGGCCACTTCTGCAATAGAAATGCAAGACTTTCAGGTTTGACCCTGACTGCAAGACCTTCCCCTCACTAGATTGACTATGTGGTCAAAACTAATAGAATAACTAACGCTTTTGTTTCGGAACCCTGGTGGCGGTGATGGTTTGTCAGCGATCGAGTCGCGCATGTCGCGTAATGGTGTGGGGGAGCCCGGTGTCCGGTTCGACGGGCGCGCCGGCTTTGAAGCGACCCTGCTTGCCTGGAACAATCACGCTCAATCCGATTGACGACCCCTTGCCAGGGGTTCTTTTTTTGGCACGGTGATAAGTTCGGCGAAAAGAGGTGAGGCAGTTGGCTGATTGGAAGACCGAGGTGGAGGAGATTGTCTTCCCGGGCAAGATTTGCGTGCCCTACTCGTGGACCGTCGGCAGCACCCTCAGCAAGTGGTACGTCCAGCTGAGGGACGACGGCGAGATCTGGGCGAACAAATGCCCGTCCTGCGGCAAGGTGTACGTTCCTCCCAAGATCAAGTGCATCGATTGCTACAAGGACATGAACGACTGGGTGCTCCTGCCGGGCACGGGCACCGTGGATACCTTCACGGTCGTAAACTACGCTGAGCCCGGCCTTCACTTGAAGAAGGCACCTTTCGTCTACGCGGTCATCAAGATGGACGGCGCCGACACCGGCCTGGTCCACATGATCGACGGCATCGCACCCGAGAAGGTCAAGGTGGGGATGCGCGTGAAGGCGGTCCTGGCGAAAGAGCGCGACGGGCACATCACAGATATCAAGCACTTCAAACCGATCGCTTGAAACCGGCGGGAACAGGAATGGTGGTGAGATAATTGGAGAGAGTAGCTGTCATTGGAGTTGGACAGACAAAGATTCAGAGTGGCAAGCGGGAGACCTTCCACGAGCTTGTGTGGGAGGCAGCCACCAAGGCCCTCGCCGACGCCGGGATAACCGTCAAGGAGATCGACAACGTTGTCTCAGTGTCGAGCGACTTCTGGGACGGGCGCACTATCTCGTGCATGGCGATCTCGGACACCTCGGGCGGCTTCAACAAGGATATAACGACTGTCGAAGGCGACGGCACGTTCGGGGCGCTCTACGGGATGATGCGAATACTGTCGGGGTCCTTCGGGACGACGATGGTGGTCGCGCATCACAAGGGCTCAGAGAGCAGCATGAACGGCATCACGAACACGTCGTTCGATCCACTTGTCGAGCGCAAGCTCGGCCTCGATGCGGTAAGCTCCTCGGCACTGCAGGCGTGCAGGTACCAGACTGTGACTGGTGGGACCGAGCAGCAGTTCGCGATGGTCTCAGTGAAGAACCACGGCAACGCGATGCGAAACCCCATGGCGCAGATCCCGATGGAGATCACAGTCGACGACGTCATGAACTCGCCGATGCTTGCGACGCCGCTCAAGAAGCTCGACTGCTCGCCCGTCGGTGACGGCGCGGCGGCGGTAGTGCTGGCGGCGGAGCGCAGCGCGAAGAAGCTGACGACCAACAAGAAGAGGGTCTGGCTGAACGGTGTAGGGCACTGCTCGGACGCGTTTCGCCTCGGCGACCGCGACCTCGCTGACACCAAAGCCCTCAAGGCAGCGGCAAAGAAGGCCTACGCGATGGCAGGCGTGACGCCGGCCGACATCGACGTGGCCGAAGTATACGACGCGTTCTCGTACATGGAGCCCATGTGGCTCGAGGGACTCGGCTTCTGCGAAGACGGCATGGGCCCTGAAATGGAAGAGCGCGGCACGTTCGATTTCAACGGGAAGCTCCCGGTGAACCCGTCCGGCGGCAGGCTTTCAGCCAACCCCGTGCAGGTCGCAGGTCTCCTCGAGATGATCGAGTGCGTACTGCAGATCCGCGGTGAGGCGGGAAGGCGCCAGGTCAAAGGGGCGCAGACCGCCCTGGTACAGGGCATCAACGGTATGTGCGGTCAGGCCCATTGCGTCTGGATACTGGGTAAGTAGGGGGGTGCGAAATGGGAAAACGAGTGGGAATAGTAGGGGTCGGACAGACCCATCATGCGTCTCACAGGCTCGACGCCTCAGGCGTGGAGCTCATAGCTGAGGCCGTTACCAGGGCTCTTGACGATGCTCAGATCACCCTGGACGATATCGATGCCATTGTCATCGGCAACATGGACCACTTCGAGAACATCAACTACGTGGACATGTGGGCCACAGACGGGCTCGGCTCCAAGATGAAGCCTGTCTTCAAGGTCACCACCGGTGGCACGACCGGTACGACTGTCGGCGCCGCCGCTTACTACAGTGCGGCTTCAGGGCTCTTCGACGTGGTAATGGGCGTCGGCTGGGAGAAGAACTCCGAGTCCGACACGCAGGCCGCCATCGCGACGTGCGCGAACCCCGTGCTCGAGCGCGACCCGTTCGCCGGCGCCATCGGGCCACTGGCGACGGAGTACTCGATGTACATGAAGGCGTACGGCGCGACCGAAGAGGACGCGGCCATCTGCGCGGCGCGCGACCGCAACAACGCGCTGAACAACCCGTACGCGCATAACCGAATGCATGTGACGGTCGAGGACGTTCTGAACTCGCCGATGCTCTCGTATCCGGTGAAGTTCCTGGACATGTGCCCTCGGTCGGACGGCGCCTGCGCGGTCATCTTCGCTTCCGAAGAGAGGGCGAAGAAGATCGCCCCGCAGCCCGCATGGATCCACGCGTCCGTGGTACGACACGACTACACGCACTTCGGCGACCTGGAGTGGCAGTGGATGCCCACGCTCGAGAGGGCGACCCTGCAGGCGTACAAGATCGCCGGAATCACGAACCCGGTCAAGGAGCTCGATGTATGCGAGCTCTACATGCCGTGCGCGACCACCGCAGTCAAGTGGTTGGACTCGCTCTGGTTCTGCGACAGGGGTATGGGCCCCAAGCTCGTCCGCAGCGGCGCGACGCACATGGACGGGATCCTGCCGATCAACCCGTCGGGGGGCGTCGTTGCGACGAACCCGATCGGCGCGACCGCGCTCATCCGCGTTGGTGAGGCGGCGTGGCAGATCATGGGCAGGGCAGGCGACAGGCAGGTGCCGGGCGTCAAGAAGGCGCTGGCTACCGGCTTCGGAGGCTGCAGCTGGTCGGACGTATTCGTTCTGGGCTCGGATCTGCCATAAGTCGAGGGAGGTTTACACGAATGGGTATATACACTGATAAGAGAAAGTCGACGACCACCCTGGACGGGTACGAGCTGCTGATGCACGAGTCCGGGCACGTCGAGTACGACTTCGCCTGGCACATGGGTCCATACTGGAGCAAGTACCTGGCCGAGATGAGGGACAACAAGCGCTTCATGGGAGTGAAGTGCCCGAACTGCGGGCTGGTCTATATTCCTCCGCGCAAGGCCTGCGGGCGTTGCTACAAGGAGATGAACGAGTGGGTCGAGTGCGGCCCCGACGGGATCCTCAAGGGCTTCACGGTCGTGCGATTCCCGTACATAGACCCCAACAACGGCTACCTCATGAAGGTGCCGTTCACCGCGGTCTGGATCAACCTGGACGGCTCAGATACCAGGATGATGCATTTCTGCGACGAGCTTGATGAGATGAAGCTCGAGGTCGGCATGCGGATGCGCGCGGTCTGGGCGAAGGAGCCCCGTCCGACGTCGATCCACGCGGTCGACCACTTCGAGATCATTTCCGGCGAAGCGATAGTCGACGAGGTGCTGCCGCCTCGCATGATAGCCCCGGGGCTGAAGGTCTCGGCGCCACCGACCAAGAAGGCGGCGAAGCGGAAGTCCTCAGCCAAGAAGAAGTCCTCAGCCAAGAAGAAGGCCCCAGCCAAGAAGAAGGCACCAGCGAAGAAGAAGGCACCAGCGAAGAAAGCGGCGGCGAAAAAGAAGAAATAGCCTGCCTGCTGAATAGACTGAACGATCGAGCCGGGCCCCAACGCCCGGCTCGATTTGATTTGGGGGGTCCGGAGCCCGGCGCTGGTCGCCAGCCTGGGGAACAGCCTCCGGAAGTGGTAGACGGTGTAAGAAATATGTAAATAGCATCGTCTACTCTAATACAATATGTGCATTGGCCACCCTCCCGACCCTCTATTGATTGAGGCGGCAGTGGCCGGGCTCCCCACGGAGCCCGTAACAGATATGAGGAGGGACCATGAGGCGCAACATTCGAATCCCGCTGGTGATGTTCCTGCTGGCCGTGGTCGCGTCGCTGGCTCTGGCCGGGTGCGGAACCACGGCGGTTAAGGTCGGCAACAGCGGAACCAAGCCAACGACTGGAACGAGCCAGGAGAATGTCTCGAGCCACGTGCCGACGGAAGCGGAGGTCGGCGTCCCCGTCTATCCGGGCGCACGGCTCAACGAGAACGAGAGCATGGCCTTCACGAACTCGAACGGCCAGAAGACCTACTCCGTGGCGCGCCTCTGGACCACGGACCCGATTCCGACGGTCACCTCCTGGTACCAGCAGCAACTGTCCGGCAAGACGGATTTCAAGCAACTGGCGGCGGAGACGACGGCCGCGGGCACAGCCACCATCTTCACCTGGTCGGAGAGCGGCAAGATAAAGATGGTCACCGTGGGACCGGGCGTCATCGAGATGAAGGGCAAGACCGTAATCGCCGTCGGCGCCGGCTAAAGCCTTAAGAAAAACGTAAAATAGGGGTCAGACCCCTATTTTGCGTTTACGCGCCGAGCAGGACCTTATTGATGTAGGCGTAACGCTCGGCGACCTGGTCGATGATGTCGCCGGGGATCT
>Ga0209747_1000547_pt1 | contig 20372 bp, 17 predicted proteins | sample BarGraNGADG00311_FD_184498 | JGI IMG/M metagenome (GOLD analysis project Ga0209747, IMG submission 184498) | Arctic peat soil microbial communities from Barrow, Alaska - Barrow Graham LP Ref core NGADG0011-311 (SPAdes) (version 2) | ecosystem: Environmental > Terrestrial > Soil > Wetlands > Peat...
GTGGACACCGCGGCCGGCACGGTCGCTGCCAAGGTCAAGGAGAGCGTCGGCCAGCGGTCGGCCTCCGCCGAGGTGCCGACCGGCGCGCCCGGGTCGGTGAACGGCACTCACCCCCAGTCCTGAGGCCACGCACCCGCAGTCGTGACCGGCGACCCGTTCGAGGGTCAGCGAGGACGACCCGCCGGGGAAACGGATCACCGGCGATGCCCAAGACGGCATCCCGGCTCCAGCCGAGCGCGCCGTAGCCGTGGACGACTTCGCCCACCACGGCTGCCCGGTCGTTCTACCACCTCGATCGGGAAGAAGGCTCCTCCTTCGTGGCGTCCGCAAGTGAGCCAACGAAGATCGGGGCCGTGCTGGTCACCGGTGCCGCCTACGGGTTGGGTGCCGCGGTCGCCGGCGCCGTCCGCGCCGCCGGCGGTCGCCAGGTCGGGCTGGACCGGGTGCCGGTCGCGGACATCGAGCACGAGGTGGTCGACCTGGCCGACACCCGGGCCGCCGAGGACGCCGTCCGACGGCTCATTGACCGGGTCGGGGCCTGGACGCCGTGGTCACCGCCGCCGGTACGGACACCCCGGCCGGCCTCGGCAACTTGCCCGGCCCGCAGTCGGACCGCATCGTCACGGTCAACCTGCTCGGCACCGCGGCGGTGGTGCGCGCCGCGCTCCCGTCGCTCCTCGCCCGCTCCGGCACGGTGGTGACGGTCGCCTCCACCCTAGGCATCAAGGCAGTCGGGGACGCCACGGCGTACTGCGCGTCGAAGTTCGGGGTGGTGGGCTTCACCCGGGCGCTGGCCGCGGAGACCCGGGAGCAGATCGGCGTCACGCTGTTGATCCCCGGCGGCATGCACACCGCGTTCTTCGACGGCCTGGACGAGCAATACCGCCCGCCGCCGGACGCTCAGTCCAGGTACTTTCGTCAGTCCAGGTACTCGTCGAGTCGCAGCGCCTGGCACGGGTGCCACAGCTTCGCCAGCGTCTTGGACTCGATCTGCCGGATACGCTCCCGGGTGACGCCGAGCTCTTGGCCCACCTCCTCCAGCGTGTGGGGGTGGCCGTCACAGAGGCCGTACCGCAGCTGGATGACTCGCTGCTCGCGATCGGTCAGGCAGTGCAAGATGGCGTCGAGTTGCTCCTGCAGCAGCAAGAAAGAGGCCGCGTCAATCGGCACCACCGCGTCGGAGTCCTCGATGAAGGTGCCGAGGTTGGCGTCTTCCTCGCCACCGATCGGCGTCTCCAACGACACTGGCTCCTGAGCGATCTTCTGGAGTTCGAGCACCTTCGCCGGGGGCAGCCCCAGCTCGCTAGCGATCTCTTCGGTCGTTGGCTCGCGACCCAGCTGCTGGACCAGCTGGCGTTGCATCCGCGTCAGCTTGTTGATCGTCTCGATCAGGTGCACCGGGATCCGGATAGTCCGGGCCTGGTCCGCGATCGCCCGCGTGATCGCCTGCCGGATCCACCAGGTGGCGTACGTCGAGAACTTGTAGCCCCGGGTGTAGTCGAACTTCTCCACCGCCCGGATCAGGCCAAGGTTGCCTTCTTGGATCAGGTCGAGCAGCGGCAGTCCCCGGCCGACGTACCACTTCGCCATCTGTCGACGCCATCGAGACGACCAGGCGCAGGTTGGCCTCGACCAGGCGGTTCTTGGCCTGCTCGCCTGCCTTCGCCACGGTTTCCAGGTCGCGCCGGACCTGCTCGGGCAGCCGGCCGCCCGCCAGACCGGCGGCGGCGGCCAGCCGCTCGGCGGCGAACAACCCGGCCTCGATCCGCTGAGCCACCTCCACCTCATCCGCCGCAGTGAGCAGCGTGCCTCGGCCGATCGCCTTGATGTACATCCGGATCGGGTCGGTGGTGAACTCGGGTTTCGCCGGGTCGTCCGCCGGCGGGTGCGCCTCGACCGACGCGGATCGCTCGTCGAGGTCGAGGTCGGCCGGAAAGTCGATCGGGACATCGACCGGGACGTCGACCAGGACGTCGGCGGGGACTTTAGGCAGCACGTCAGGCGGCGGTGCGCTCGGACGGCTCACAGCGGATCCTTCGCTGTTGGCAGCCGGGCCAGTGTAGGTACGTCGGACCGGCGGCGAGCTCGTTTTCCACCGGATCGCCGCGGTGCCGACATCGCCGGCAGCCGGACCGCTCAGCCGGTGCCCAGTGCCTGCTCCCGCAAGGTCCGCTTGTGCTGCTCCAACCCGATCAGCTCGCCGAAGAGCCGGTTGTAGACCTCGACGTTGTCCACCGGGTTGATCCGCTGCAGCCGGGACTTGACCTCCTGTACCTGCCGGGTGACGGCCAGCTCGCGCAGCCGGGCCAGCACCTCGGTGACGTAGCGGGCATCGGCCGCTTCGGTCGTACGCACCGGCTCCACGGCCAGCTCGGTGACCAGTGAGCGCACCGTGTCGTCTGCGGCGGCGGTCAGCACGCGGCGTACCCAGGACTCGGGGTGGTCGGCCGACACCACGCCGCCGGCGTCTTCGATGGCCGTGTGCACCCGGGCGTACGCCGGAGCGGTGAACACCTCGGGGTCGAGGGCGTCGAACACCGGGCCGGCGAGCGCCGGCCGCTGCAACGCCAGTTTGATCGACTCGCGCTCGACCCAGAGGGCGGGGTCGTCAGGGCGGGGGCGAGCGTCGGCCGCAGTACCAGCGCCGTTGTCGCTCGCCGTGGCTGCCGACGGCGGGCGGCGCCGCGCGGGCGATCCCGCCCGGCCAACCTCGGCGACCACGACCTCGACGTCCATCCCGAGCCAGCCGGCGAGCCGCCGGGCGTACTCCGGACGCAGCGAGCGGTCCCGGATCCCGGCGACCAGCGGCGCCGCGGCGTGCAGCGCCGCCACGCGACCCTCGGGGAACTCCAGGTTGTGCCGCGCCAGCACCGACCGGATCGCGAACTCGAACAGCGGCACCCGGCTGGCGACCAGGTCCCGCACCGCGGCGTCGCCCTTGGCCAGCCGCAAGTCGCAGGGGTCGGCCCCGGTCGGCTCGACGGCGACAAAGGTCTGGGTGACGAACCGCTGGTCGTCGGCGAACGCCCGCAGCGCCGCCTTCTGCCCCGCGGCGTCGCCGTCGAAGGTAAAGATCACCTCGCCCCGAAACTCGTCCTGGTCCATCAGCAGCCGGCGCAGTACGGCGATGTGCTCCGCACCGAACGCCGTCCCGCAGGTGGCGACGGCCGTGGGGACGCCGGCGAGGTGGCAGGCCATCACGTCGGTGTAGCCCTCCACCACGACCGCCTGGTGGCTGCGGGCGATCTCCTTCTTCGCGAGGTCCACGCCGTACAGCACGGAGCCCTTCTTGTAGATCGGTGTCTCCGGCGTGTTCAGGTACTTCGGGCCGGTGTCGTCGGCGTGCAGCCGCCGCGCCCCGAAGCCGATGGTGTCCCCGGTGATGTCGCGAATCGGCCAGACCAACCGACCGCGGAAGCGGTCGATCGGTCCCTGCCGTCCGGCGCTGGCCAGGCCGCCGGTCAGCAGCTCCTCCCGGCTGAAGCCCCGACCGGCGAGATGGCGCACCAGCGTGTCCCAGGACTGCGGCGCATAGCCGACGCCGTACGCCGCGGCCGTGGTCAGATCAAAGCCGCGAGCATGCAGGAACTCCCGGCCGATTGCGGCCTCGGCCGAGTCGGTCAGCTGGCCGGCGAAGAACTCCTCGGCCGCACGGTGCGCTTCCAGCAGCCGGGTGCGGACGCCGTGCTGCCGGCTGGGCGCCGCGCCGCCGTGTTCGTAGCGCAGCTCGATGCCGGCGCGCTGAGCCAGCCGCTCGATCGCCTCGGCGAAGCTCAGCAGCTCCATCTTGGTGACGAAGGTGATGACGTCGCCACCCTCGCCGCAGCCGAAGCAGTGGTAGAAGCCGCGCTGCGGAGCGACGTGGAACGACGGCGAGCGCTCCTCGTGGAACGGGCAGAGCCCCTTGAGCTCCCCACCGCCGGCGCTGCGCAGCTGCAGGTGTTCGCCGACGACGTCCGCGATCGGCGAGCGCTCGCGAACGAGCGCGACGTCTTCGTCCCGAATCCGACCAACCACCCGCGCAGTCTCCCATCCGGCCCGCGCCGGAGCAGTTCGGTCTCAGCGCCACCGGGCCGCCAAGAGCAGTAGGTGGCTGCCCGGTGCCTCAGCGGCACATATCACGGCGAGAATTACGGCCAAACTGGCTGTGGAGCTGTGGAGGCTTAACTGGTGCGCAGACCCGCGAGGCGCGCGTGCAGGACACGGGCCGAGGTGTCGGTGAGGCCGGCGATGTGGTCGACCGCCACTCGCAGCCGGGCGGCGTCGTCTCGGGCCGCCAGGAAGGCGGAGCGCAGCGCTGGGTCGAGGACCTCGGGCGCCCGTTCCCCCACCAGGGCGACCAGCTCGGCGATCAGCGCGCGTTCCCGTTCCTGCGCCGCCTGCGCGCCGGTGCGCGCCATGACGTAGCGAGCCGTGACCGCCTTGAGCAGCGCACACTCCGCGCGGACCTGCGCCGGCACGACCAGGTCCGCGGCGTAACGGGCCAGCCGCCCGCTGCCGCCGGCCGCACGGGTGGCCGCCAGCGCGGCCACACAGAACCGGCCGATCAGCTCGCTGGTCAGCCGTTTGAGCCCGACCTGGGCGGCCACGCTGCCGTCGTACGGCGGGGGCCAGAACGGCAGCGCCAACAGCCGGCCGAGCGCATCGGCCAACTCGGCGGGGCTCGCTTCGGAGTACGCCTGCGCGGCCAGCTTGCACAGCTCGGCGCGCTCCGGCCCGGCGGCCAGCGCGGCGAGCGGGACGTGCCGGCCGTGGATGCCGTCCTCCAGGTCGTGCACGGAGTAGGCGACGTCGTCGGCCCAGTCCATCACCTGCGATTCCAGGCAGCGCCGGCCGGGGGGGGCCTCGGCCCGCAGCCAGCCGAAAACCTCCAGGTCGTCGGCGTAGACGCCGTACTTCGGGCTGCCGGGCTGGCGCGGCCACGGGTACTTGGTCGCCGCGTCCAGCGCCGCCCGGGTCAGGTTGAGCCCGGCCGGTCGCCCGTCGGGGTCCAGCACCTTGATCTCCAGCCGGGTCAGCAGCCGCAGGCTCTGCGCGTTGCCCTCGAAGCCGCCGCACGCGGCCGCCGCGGAGTCCAGCGCCTGCTCGCCGTTGTGCCCGTACGGCGGGTGGCCGAGATCGTGCGCCAGGCAGGCGGCGTCGACCAGGTCGGGGTCGCACCCGAGCGCCGCGCCGAGCTCCCGGCCGATCTGGGCGCACTCCAGGGAGTGGGTCAGACGGGTGCGCGGAAAGTCGTCCTCACCAGCGCCGACGACCTGAGTCTTGCCGGCCAGCCGGCGCAGCGCCGCGCTGTGCAGCACCCGCGCCCGGTCCCGCTCGAACGCTCCCCGACCGAACATGACCGGACCGGTGTCCGCGGCCTTGGCCGGCTCGGCCACCCAGCGCTCGACCGCCGCGGCCGGGTAACCGACCGGCCGGCCGAGCGAGGCTGCCGATCTCAGCGCGAGTCGCTCCCGGCCGCCTGCACCGAAGCCCGGCCCGCCTCCAGCCGGGCCACCGGCACCCTAAACGGCGAGCAGGAGACGTAGTCCAGGCCCACCTCGTCGCAGAAGTGCACCGAGTCCGGGTCTCCGCCGTGCTCGCCACAGATGCCCAGCTTCAGGTTCGGCCGGGTCTGCCGCCCCTCCTTGCAGGCGATCGAGATCAGCCGACCGACACCGTCCCGGTCGAGGGACTCGAACGGCGAGGTGCCGAAGATGCCCAGGTCGAGGTAGCGGCCGAAGAACGCCGCCTCCACGTCGTCTCGGCTGAACCCCCAGGTTGTCTGGGTCAGGTCGTTGGTGCCGAAGGAGAAGAACTCGGCCGCCTCGGCGATCTGGCCGGCCGTCAGCGCCGCCCGGGGAAGCTCGATCATCGTGCCGATCAACGCGTTCAGCTCCACCCCGGAGGACTCGCGGACCTCGGCGAGGATGACCTCGGCCTCCTCCCGGATCACCTCCAGCTCCTGCACCGCGCCGACCAGCGGGATCATGATCTCGACGCGCGGGTCGCCGCCGGCCTGGCGACGGGCGGTCGCGGCTTCGGCGATGGCGCGAATCTGCATGCCGAACAGCCCGCGGATCACCAGCCCGAGCCGCACGCCGCGCAGACCCAGCATCGGGTTGGCCTCGTGCATCCGCCGGACCGCATCGTGCAGATGGCGCAGCTGCTCCAGCGACCGGCCGGACGTCGGCTGGCGCCCGCTGAACTCAGCCAACGCCAGCTCGACCGACAGCTGCTCGAGCGAGGGCAGGAACTCGTGCAGCGGCGGGTCGAGGAGGCGCACCGTCACCGGCAGGCCGTCCATCGCCTCAAAGATCTCCCCGAAGTCGTCGCGCTGCAGCGGCAGCAGGGCAGCCAGCGCCGCGGTCTTGTCGTCGTCGCTGCTGGCCAGGATCAGGTCCTCGACCAGCTGGCGGCGGTCGCCGAGGAACATGTGCTCGGTGCGGCACAGGCCGATGCCGACCGCACCGAAGCGCCGCGACCGGGCCGCGTCCGGGGCGGTGTCGGCGTTCGACCGCACCGCCATCCGGGCGACGGAGTCGGCGTGGCGCATCACCCGGTGCACCGCCGCCACCAGCGGGTCGACGTCGACGGCCTCCGGGTCGATGCTGCCTTCGAAGTACAGCACCACGGGCGAGGCCTTGACCGGCATCTCGCCGAGGTAGATGGCACCGGACGAGCCGTCGATGGAGATCACGTCGTCCTCGTGCACCACAGTGCCGCCGCGGGCGGTGAACCGGCGACCGGTCGGGTCGACGTCGAGCTCCTCCGCCCCGCAGACGCAGGTCTTGCCCATGCCGCGAGCGACCACCGCGGCGTGGCTGGTCTTGCCGCCGCGGCTGGTGAGGACGCCCTGCGCGGCGATCATGCCGTTCAGGTCGTCCGGGTTGGTCTCCCGCCGGACCAGGATCACCCGCTCCCCGGTGCCGGCGAGCTCCTCGGCCCGGTTGGCGTCAAAGACGGCCTTGCCCACAGCGGCGCCCGGCGAGGCGCTCATGCCGCTGGCGATCCGCTCGGCATCGGCGGGGATGTCAAAGGTGGGGAACATCAGCTGGGCGAGCTGGGCGCCGCTGACCCGGGTAAGCGCCTCGTCCATGTCGATGACGCCTTCGTCCACCAGATGGGTGGCGATGGTGAACGCCGCCGCGGCGGTGCGCTTGCCCACCCGGGTCTGCAGCATCCACAGCTTGCGGCGCTCGACGGTGAACTCGATGTCGCAGAGGTCCTGGTAGTGCGCCTCCAGCGTGCCCATGATCGCAAGCAGCTCGTCGTACGCCGGCTTGTCGATCTCCGCCAGCTCCTGCAGCGGCCGGGTGTTGCGGATGCCGGCCACGACGTCCTCGCCCTGGGCGTTCTCCAGGTAGTCGCCGTAGATGCCCGGCGCGCCGGTGCCCGGGTCGCGGGTGAAGGCGACGCCGGTGCCGGAGTCCATCCCAATGTTGCCGAAGACCATGGTCACGATGCTCACGGCCGTGCCGAGGTCGGACGGGATGCGCTCCTGGCGCCGGTAGAGCCGGGCGCGGTCGCCGTTCCAGGAGTCGAACACGGCCCGGATCGCCAGCTCCAGCTGCTCGCGGGGGTCCATCGGGAAGTCGCGGCCGGTGTCGGCGCGGACGATCTGGCGAAACTCGGCCACCAGCGCGCGCAGGTCGTCCTCGTCGAGCTCGAGGTCGTTGGTGGCACCCTTGGCCCGCTTGGCAGCGTCGATGGCGTGCTCGAAGCGTTCGCCGTCCACGCCAAGCACCGTCTTGCCGAACATCTGGACCAGCCGGCGGTAGGAGTCCCAGGCAAACCGCTCGTTGCCGGCCTGCTTGGCCAGGCCGTCCACGCTGTCGTCGGACAGCCCGATGTTCAAGACCGTGTCCATCATCCCGGGCATCGAGAACTTCGCCCCGGAGCGGACGCTGACCAGCAGCGGGTTGTCCGACTGGCCCAGCCGGCGGCCAATCTTCGCCTCCAGGGCCGCCAGATGTTTGTCCACCTCGGCGGCGAGCTCCGGCGGCTCACTGCCCGAGCCCAGGTAGGCGTTACAGGCCTCCGTGGTAATGATGAACCCGGGCGGGACCGGCAACCCCAGGTTGGTCATCTCGGCGAGGTTCGCGCCTTTGCCGCCGAGGAGGTCCTTCATGTCCCGGCTGCCTTCGGAAAAGTCGTAGACGAACTTCGGCACGGTGACGCTCCTTGGGTGACAGCGGCTCGTGGTACCCCGCAGCGCTGGCGATGGACGGCCGGGCCAGCCTACCGGGGCGCGGGCGCGAGCACAGGGCACAAAAACGACTCAGCCGGGCCAGAGACGATCGGCCAGGTAGCGCTCCACCGCGTCGATGCCGATCCGCTCCTGGGTCATGGCGTCGCGCTCGCGCACCGTCACGGCTGAGTCGGTGAGCGACTCGAAGTCGACGGTCACGCAGTACGGCGTACCGATTTCGTCCTGCCGCCGGTAGCGCCGGCCGATCGCGCCGGCGTCGTCGAACTCGACGTTCCACCGGCGGCGCAGCGCGGCGGCGAGGTCGCGGGCCTTGGGCGAGAGGTCAGCGTTGCGCGACAGCGGCAGCACAGCGGCCTTGACCGGGGCCAGCCGGGAGTCCAACCGCAGCACCGTGCGCCGGTCGACGCCGCCCTTGGTGTTGGGCGCCTCGTCCTCGGTGTAGGCGTCGAGCAAGAAGACCAGCATTGCCCGGTCGACGCCGGCCGCCGGCTCGATCACGTACGGCGTGTAGCGCTCGCCGGTGTTCTGGTCGAAGTAGGACAGGTCCACGCCGGACGCCTTGGCGTGCACCGTCAGGTCGTAGTCGGTGCGGTTGGCGATGCCTTCCAGCTCGCCCCACTCGGTGCGCGGGAAGTCGAACCGGTACTCGATGTCGAACGTTCCGGCGGAGTAGTGCGACAGCTTCTCCTTGGGGTGTTCGTAGAAGCGCAGGTTGGCCGGGTCGATGCCCAGCTCGACGTACCAGCGCATCCGCTCCTCGCGCCAGTAACCGAACCAGCGGTCGGCCTCGGCCGGCGGCACGAAGAACTCCATCTCCATCTGCTCGAACTCGCGGGTGCGGAAGATGAAGTTGCCCGGGGTGATCTCGTTGCGGAAGGACTTGCCGATCTGGCCGATCCCGAATGGCGGCTTGCGCCGCGCGGACTGCTGCACGTTCAAGTAGTTGACGAAGATCCCCTGGGCGGTCTCCGGTCGCAGGTACGCCACCGAGCTCTCGTCCTCCACCGGGCCGAGGAACGTCTTGAACATCAGGTTGAAGTTCTTCGGCTCGGTGAACGCGCCCTTTGTCCCGCAGTTGGGGCAGGCGATGTCGGCCAGGCCATGCGCCGGTGGGCCGTGGTGGCGGGCCTCGTAGGCCTCCACCAGGTGGTCGGCGCGGTGGCGGGTGTGACACGACAGGCACTCGGTCAACGGGTCGGAGAAGCCGGCGACGTGCCCGCTGGTCTCCCACACCACCGGCGCGAGGATGACCGAGGAGTCCAGGCCGACGAGGTCGTCGCGGCCCTGCACGACCGCCTTCCACCATTCGCGCTTGACGTTGTTCTTCAGCTCGACGCCGAGCGGACCGTAGTCCCAGGACGAGCGCAAGCCGCCGTAGATGTCGCTGCTGGGGTAGACGAAGCCGCGCCGCTTGCTCAGGCTGACGATCGTGTCCATGCGGTCGGGCACCATGGGTTCTCCATCCGGCTGGCGGTCGGCGGTCGGCGGTCAGGCTACCGGGCGGCCGTGGACGCGCCGACGGCGGTGCAGTGCGGCACAGTGACGACCGACAGCGCCTCCCTGGAAGGACGACCCGTGGCCAACCCTCCGGAGGTCGGCTCGCCGGCGCCCGACTTCACGTTGCCCGCCGTGACGCCGCCGGGTCGCCGGGAGTGCAGTTTGTCGGCGGAGCGTGGTCACCCGGTGGTGCTCGCGTTCTATCCGGGCGACGACACCCGGACCTGCACCCGGCAGCTCTGCTCTTACCAGGACGACCTCGGCCTGCTGACCGAAACGGGAGCGGTCGTCTGGGGGATTTCCACCCAGGACCTCGACTCGCACGCGCGGTTCGCCGCCAAGCGCGGGCTGACGTTCCCCCTGCTGGCCGATACGGACAAGGCCGTCGTCGCGGCGTACGGCGTCAACGGCCCGCTGGGCACTCGGCGGTCCGTCTTCGTCGTCGACGCCGACGGCGTGGTGCGCTGGCGGCACGTGGCAGCGGTCGGGCTGACCTATCGGGATGCGGGCGAGATCGCTGGAGTTTTGGCCGGGTTGACGCGCCCCGGCGATGCCGTAGGCGGGTGAAGTGGCCCATGCGAGTGCGCTTCACCCGCCCCTGGCACCGACTTGCCCTCCGACACGCCGGCGATGCCGTGGGCGGGTGAAGCTGCAGCGCGCGGGCGTCGACCGCGCGGCCGAGGCGGCCGCGAACGCAGCCGGGGCAGGCGGCGAAGGCGGCGAAGGCGGCCAGCGCCGCCTGCGCGTGGGTGGTGAACTTCCCGGCGACGCTCGCCGGGACCATGCAGTGCGAGACCGCGAGCATGCGAGCGCGCCCCCGTCGGGAAGGATGGCCGGTGCCCGAACGGTCGGCCGGTCCGGGTCGCACCGCCGGTGCGCACGACGAGCAGGGAGATTCTGTGCCGCAGTCCCGCCGACGTCCCAACCGGTCGCGTCGTCCCTCGGCCGGCTCTCGACGACCGACCGCGCCCGGCGGCAGTACGGCGCGGCAGCGGGTCGCGACCGGCGGCCGGGGCAGGTCGCGGTCGGCCGGTGGCGTCGGGCCGGCGGTCACGGCCGGCGCGTCGTCGCTGCGGCAGGCTGTCGAGCGGCGCAGCGCCGCACCCTTGCTGTACCTACGCGGCCTCCCCCGCTTTGCGCCGGCCGGGGGAATCGTGGCGCTAGCGGCGGCCGGCGTGCTGCTGCCGGCGCCTTTCGGCGCGCTGGCACTGCTGATCGTCGCCGCGTTCCTGGCCTGGCTGGTGTACCTGTCCTGGCCGGCCATCGACTCAACCGCGCGGACCCTGCGGACGGTCGTGATCGCCGTACTGGTGCTCGCGGCGGTCGCCCGGCTGCTGCGGGGCTAACCGCGGGCTAACCGGCGCGACGGCAGGATGCACGGGTGCGCGACGACCTGCGGCTGCTCGAGGTGGCGGACCTGCCGGCGGCCTGGGAGCTGACCCGGTTGGCCTTTGGCACCGAGCGGGAGCCGCCGCCCGGCTGGCTGACCGATCGGCCCGGCCGGACGAGCTGGGGCGTTTTCGCCGGCGAGGACCGGTTGGTCGCCAAAGCGGTGGACCGCCAGCAGGGCCAGTGGTTCGGCGGTCGGCTGGTTTCGGCCAGCGGCATCGCCGGGGTGGTCGTCGCGCCGGAGCTGCGCGGCACCGGTCTGGCGCGGCGCGTCCTCACCCGGTTGCTGGCCGCCGCCCGCGACCGGGGCGCGGTGATCAGCACCATGTTCCGCACCACGCCGGTCCCCTACCGGCGGCTGGGGTGGGAGGAGGTCGGCGGCCTGACCTGGACTGCCGTGCCGACGGCCGCGCTGGCCGGGGTGAACCGGCCGGGGGAGGTGAGCCTGCGGCCGGCGACCTCGGACGACGTACCGGCCGTGCTCGAGGCCTATCGGGCGGTGGCGCGCGCCGGCACCGGGCTGATGGAGCGTGCCGGTCCGATCGTCGACACCTCGGCGGCGGCGGTGCTCGGCGGCCACGACGGGATCACGGTGGCGGCCGGCGCCGACGGCGCGGTGCAGGGCTACGCAAGCTGGGACCGCGGTCCCGGGTACGACGCGGCCGCCCGGCTGTCGGTTCCGGACCTGATCGGGCTAACGGCACCGGCGACCACGGCGCTGCTCGCCATGCTCGGCAGCTGGGCCAGCGTGGCGCCGACGGTGCTGCTGCGGCTGCCCGAGCCGGACCCGACGACGTACCTCGCCGCCCTGGCCGGCGCGCGGATCGAGTCGCACGACCGTTGGATGCTGCGGGTCGTCGACGCGGTCCGCGCGGTTGCCGCGCGCGGCTGGCCGCCGTACCTGGACGGCAGCATGGACTTGCTGCTGGTCGACGACGTCTGCCCGTGGAACGCCGGCCCGTACCGGCTGCTCTTGGCGGCCGGCACCGGGCGGCTGGAGCCGGGGGGCCGGGGGGATATGACGGTGTCGGCGCGCGGTCTGGCGGTGCTCTACGCCGGGGCGGCGAGCCCGGCAGTGCTCCGTCGGGCCGGACTGCTGACCGGCGGAGACGCCGTCAGCGACGCCTTCCTGCAGGCAGCTACTGCCGGCCCGGTACCCGCGCTGCTGGACTACTTCTGACCCCCGATGGCCGTCCGGCGCCTCCCAGTCCCACTCCCCCTTCCCACTCCCCCCGGCGAAGTTGTGCGACCGGACGAGCCGCCGGCGGCTCATTCCGCCGCACAAGTCTGACCCGATGGCCGTCGCTGGCCCAACGCTCAGATCAGACGCTCAGCCGACCCCCGACCGGCGACCTGCCGGCGGGCGGCCTCAACCAGCTCCCCCATCGACTGCTCGATCCCGGTGACCAGCACGTCGATGTCGGGTGTGCTGTCGTAGTCCGCAGTGATCCCGAAGGTCACCGCCCCCTCGTAGGTGAAGATCGAAACCCCGACTCGGACGGTCGTGGCGATCGGCACGTAGGGGATCATCTCCACCAGCCGACGGCCGAGCCCAAACAACGGTTGCCGGGGCCCCGGCACGTTCGTGGTTACCGTGACGATGCTGCGCTGCGGCAGATGGAACGCCAGCCGCATCCCCAGCGACACCAGCGGGAACGGCTCGTAGGCGGCGATCGAGGTCATCGTCGTCGCGGCCTCGGCCTCCTTGCTGGCCTTCAGCGCGTCCAGGCGCGCCCGGATGGCAGCCAACCGCTCGACCGGGCCGGCGACATCGACCGGGAGGTCGGCGAACAGCGACGACACCCGGTTCTCATAGATCCCCTCCTCGCCGGCCGCCCGCACGGAAACCGGCACCATGGACCGGATCGCGTGCGGGGCGGGATCCTCGCCCCGGGAGAGCAGCAACGCCCGAAACCCGCCGGTGATCGCCGTCAGGATGACGTCGTTCACTGTGCCGCCGAACTCGCGGCGAACGGTGGTGACGTCGGCGAAGGACGCCCGGGCCCAGGCGTACCGACGCTGCTGCCCGATCGGCCCATTCAGCGACGACGCGCTCGCCGGCCGCAGCATTCCGGCCATCGTCCGCAACCCGCGCACGGTGTCGGCGGTACGGCGGGCGAGCTCGCGCGGCCGTCGGGCGGCGCTGCCCAGCGCTCGGACCTGGTCCACCGGGTCCACGGCCAGGTCGCGCACTGCCGCCGCGGTCAGCCGCAGCGTCGACGGCTCGGCCGCCGGCGCCCACTCGTCCGCAACCCCCGGTTGCGGCTCCGGCGTCGGGTCGAACAGCACGCGGTACAGCTCGGTGCCGGACACGCCGTCGACCATGCAGTGGTGCAGCTTGGACAGCAGCGCCCACCGACCGTCCCGCAGGCCCTGCACCAGCCAGTACTCCCACAGCGGCCGTTCGCGATCCAGCCGCTGCCCCATCACCCGCGCCATCAGCGCCCGCAGCTCGGCGTCGCCGCCCGGTGCGGGCAGCGCAGTCTGGCGGATGTGGTAGCGCACGTCGAAGTTCGGGTCGTCGACCCACACCGGCCGGCCCAGGTCTAAGGGCAGCCGGCGCACCTTCTGCCGGTACCGCTTGACGATCGGCAGCCGGCCGGCGATGGCCGCGAAGAACTCGTCGTACGACGGAGCCGGCCCCTCGAAGATCGCGAACGAGGCGATCGCCATCGACGTGTGCTGGTCGGAGTCCTCCGCGTCGAGAAAGGCGGCGTCCAGCGGGCTCATCCGGTCCATGGTCGGTCTCCTTGGCGCCCTGAGTCGGTGCCCTGATGTTGGCGCCCTGGGTTGGTGCCTGAGTCCTCGCCGCCGGATTACTGGTACGGCTGCGGGCCGCCGCGCACCCGGCGCCGGGGAACCGGTGGTGGTTGAGGATGACGCAACAGCGGCAAGATCAGCACTACGCCGGTGAGAAACCCGATGACGTGCGCCAGGTAGGCGACGCTGCTCCCGGCGGCGAGCCCGGCCCCCTGCACGTAGGCGTACTGCAGCAGGAACCACGAGCCGAGCACCAGCCACGCCGGCAGCGGCACCGGGATGAAGAACAGGAACGGCAGCAGGCTCACCACCCGGGCTCGGGGATAGAGGAAGAGGTACGCGCCCAGTACCCCGGCAATCGCGCCGGACGCGCCGACCAGCGTGGTGGTGGACTCCGGGGCGTAGCTGGCGTAGCCGTACGCCGCGACGTAGCCACAAATGAGGTAGAAGCCCAGGTAGCGCAGCCGGCCCAGCCGGTCTTCGATGTTGTTGCCGAAGACGAACAGGAAAAGCATGTTGCCCAGCAGGTGCAGCCACCCGCCGTGCAGAAACATCGAGAACAACACCGACAGGACCGGCGACTTCTCATAGTTCGGCCGCACCGCAAGACATCCGGGCTGGCCGGCCGCGTCGGTGCTCGCCGGACCGTACGTCGTCGGCAGCTGCTCGTTGCTGATCAGCTCCTTGGGAATCGCGGCGTACCGATGGAAGAACGCCTGCTGCTGGCACACCTGCTCGGTGCTGCTCCCGCCGGAGAGCCCTGCGCTCGCCACCGGCGTCAGCAGGAACACCACCACGTTGATGGCGATCAGCGCATAGGTCACGACCGGAGTGCGCCGGACCGGGTTGCGGTCGTAGATGGGCAGAACCACCGTGAAACTCCCAGGCCGGTACGTCGGGGGGTGCCTTACCCTGACAGACCTGGGGGGTCAGGGACGCGGTGTCAGCAGACCCGCAGCACGGCCGCACCGTTGACCCGGTCGGCGGCCAGGTCCCGCAGCGCCGCGTCGGCCCGGTCCAGCGGGTACGGCGTGGTGTGCACAGTGATCGGGATGCCCGCCGCGGCGGCCAGGAACTCCTCGCCGTCGCGCCGGGTGTTCGCGGTCACCGAGCGCAGCTGCCGTTCACCGAACAGGTGGCGCTGGTAGTTCAGCACCGGAACGTCGCTGAGGTGGATGCCGGCGATCGCCAGGGTGCCGCCGCGGTCGAGTGCGGCCAGGGCCACCGGCACCAGCGTCCCTACGGGGGCGAAGAGGATGGCCGCGTCCAGGGGCTCGGGCGGGGCGGCGGTGGCCTCCCCCACCGAGGCCACGCCGAGGTCGAGCGCCAGCTGGCGCGCGGCGGCCGAGCGGGTGAGCACGTGCACGGTGGCCCCCTCGGCCAGTGCCACCTGCGCCGCCAGATGCGCCGAGGCACCGAAGCCGTAAATGCCCAGCCGACCGCCGGTGGGCAGCGCCGCCCGCCGCAGCGCCCGGTACCCGATGATCCCGGCGCACAACAGCGGGGCGCCCTGCTCGTCGGTGAACGCCGCCGGGATCGGGTAGGCGTAGTCCTCGGCGACGACGGCATACTCGGCGTACCCGCCGTCGTCGTCCCAACCGGTGAACCGGGGAGCCAGGCAAAGGTTCTCCGCGCCGCCGCGGCAGAACCGGCAGCTGCCGCAGGTGTGCCGCAGCCAGGCGATGCCGACTCGCTCCCCGACGCCGAACCGGGTCGAGCCCGCGCCGAGCGCGTCCACCTCACCGACGATCTCGTGCCCGGGTACGACGCCGGGGCGGCGGGCCGGCAGGTCGCCTTCGGCCAGGTGCAGGTCGGTGCGACAGACGCCGCACACCCGGACGCGGACCCGCAGCTCGCCCGGTGCCGGGGTCGGGACCTGGCGGTGAACCGCCCGTATCCCTGGCCGGTCGACCACCCAAGCCCGCATCTGCCTCGCCATGGTGTGCCACTGTAGGGCCGCCGCCTGAGCACGGTTCTGAACCAACGGCGCCGGCTGCGCGACCCTGCTGTCACACTGCCGCTGTCACACTCAGCCGCTGTCACACTGAGCCGATCGGACCAGCGGCTCAACCCAGGACAGATCGACGAGGGAGCACGGCGATGGCAGACGTGGCGAGGACATCGGGACGGCAAGCATGACCAAGGTCACCCAGCCGCTGCGCGACGAGCACCAAGCGATGCATGCCAAGATCGCCGTGATCCGCCGGGTCGCCGACGAGGTCGGCGACACCCCGGGTCCGGACGTCGCAGCCGGGGTCGAGGAGATCTACGCGTTTCTCAGCCACGAGCTCGGATCGCACTCCCGCGCCGAAGAGGAAGTGCTCTACCCGATGGTCGCCACCGCGCTGGGGTCGGTCAACGCCACCGCGACGATGATCGCCGACCACGTCCGGCTGAGCGGGCTCACCGCCGAGCTAGGCACGTTGCGGACCCGGCTGAGCTCCGGCAACCCCTTGCCTCCCGAGGACGTCACGTCCCTGCGGCGAGTGCTCTATGGGCTGCACGCCCTGGTGTCGGTGCACCTGATGAAGGAAGAAGAGGTCTACCTCCCGATCCTGGACGAGTACCTCAACCCCGACCAGGCCAGGGCCATGTACGCCGACATGCAGCGGGTCGAGGCCGAGCACCCAGCGCAGGCGGCGTCCAGCTGATCGTCGGTTATCGGGACCGGTCGGCGGCCGGCCAGGCGCTGGCCCGGCTGCTGGCGACGTACGCCGGCCGACCGGACGTGACGGTGCTCGGGTTGCCTCGCGGTGGCGTACCGGTCGCACGCCCCGTCGCCGATGCGCTGGGTGCGGAGCTGGACGTCCTGGTCGTCCGCAAGCTCGGCGTACCGTGGCACGAGGAGCTGGCCATGGGAGCCGTGGCCAGTGGGGGCCTGCGCGTGCTTGATCCCGAGGTGATCGCTGCGGCCGGTGTCGATTCGGCCGAGGTGGAGGCCGTCACCGACCGCGAGCGGCTGGCGGTCGAGCGCGGCGACGCTGACTATCGGGCTGGTCGGCCGCCGGCGCACGTCCGCGACCGGTGCGTGATCCTCGTCGACGACGGGCTGGCGACCGGGTCCACCATGCTGGCGGCCGTCAGCGCGGTTCGGCTGGCCGGGCCGGCCCGCGTCGTCGTCGCCGTACCGGTCGGCTCGGCCTCGGCGTGTGAGCTGCTCGCCACCGAGGCCGACGAGCTGGTCTGTCCGCTGCGCCCGCAGCCGTTCGTCGCCGTCGGCGCCTGGTACGACGACTTCCGGGCCACCAGCGACGACGAGGTCCGCCGGTTGCTCCGCGGGGAGTAGACCGCTCCGGCGTGGACTGGCACGATTCCTGCGGAGGTGGCAGCGCGATGTCCGACGGCACGATCGGGGATGGCGGGGCGGCCGAGCCCAGGCCGAGCCCGGTGGTCGAGCCAGCTGAGGTGGTCGAGCCAGCTGAGGTGGTCGAGCCAGCTGAGGTGGTCGAGCAGCCGTCGACGGAACTCGTGGCCCGCCACGTCGCCCCGCCGGCTACCTCCCGCCGGTCATCTTCCCGCCGGTCATCGCGCGAGCTGCTGCGCCGGCTCGGCAACCGGCTGCCGCAGTTGGCGGCGCACCGGGCCATGGTTGCGGCCGTGCCGGCGGCCACCGTCGCGGCGGGGCTTGCGGTCCGGCTCGTTGTCGACCGACTGCGGGATGGCGAGACCCCGACGGCCGAGAGTCGGCCGGACGTTCCTGTCCCGCTCGTCGTCATTGAGTACGTCGTCCAGCACCGGATAGTCGTCTCCAGCACCGGATAGATGTCGTCCACCGCGTGGTCCACCACGTCGGCGCCCTCTGACGGCGAGCACTCCGGCCCCGGACCGCTGTTCCCCCAAGCGAGTGGCGAGCCGAGCGGACCGTCGATCAGTCGTCGTCGAGGTGGCGCCACAGCCAGCGAATGAGCAACAGCGGGGCCTGCGCGCCAGCCGCCGGACCCGCCATCCGCCGGACCCGCCATCCGCTTCAACACCGGTTCGCCGGCGGTTCTGATCGGCGCGATCCGCTCCACGTCGAGCAGCACCGACCAAGCGTCCTCGACGAGCCCGGGCACGTCGAACGAGTGCTCTAGCTGCATGCCGGCTCCTCCGTTGTGGATTCATGGCGGTGGGGGGACTCGAGGAGGTCCGTGACGGCGGTCAGGTCGGCCGGGGTGTCGATGTCCGCCGGGCTCGCCACGTCGTCGCAGGCTACTGCGGTGACGAGCGCCGGTCGCGCGCGCAGGAAGGTCCGGGCGCCCCGGTCGCCGACCGCCGCCCCGGCCACCTGCCCCCAGACGGCGCGGTCCAGCAGGACGGGGTTGCGCTGCTCGCCGCGGTAGCTCGCCACCGCGACCGCCACTCCGCTTCGCCAGGCCTCGATCAGCCGGCGCACCGCCGCCGGCGCCACCACCGGCTGGTCCACCAGGGCGATCACTGCCGCCCCGCAGTCCGCGGCCGGAGTGGCCTCGAGCGCCGCCAGGCCGGCCCGCAACGACGAGCCCATCCCGGTGCGCCAGTCCGGGTTGGCCACCACGGTCGCGCCGGCGAGGTCGGCGCGGCTGCGGACCTCGTCGGCCGCCGCGCCGAGGACTACCGCGACCGGGCGGCAGCCGGCCGTCGCCAGCAGGCGGATCCCGCGCTCGACCAGCAGGCTGCCGCCGACCGACACCAGCGCCTTCGGCTGCCCGAGCCGGCTGCCACCGCCCGCCGCGAGCAGCAGGCCTGCAACCGCAGGCTCATGCGTCACGGGGCGACCAGCCGATCGCGGTGGATCTCCCCGGCGGTATCGGTCAGCGGCCGCCCGGTGCCCCCCCAGCGGTGCTGAGTGATCTCGGCGGCGATGGAGACGGCGGTCTCCTCCGGTGTTCGGGCACCGATGTCCAACCCGATCGGCGAGGCCAGCCCGGCCAGCTCCGCGTCGGTGAGACCGATCTCCCGCAGTCGCGCCAGCCGGTCGGAGTGGGTACGCCGACTGCCCATCGCCCCGACGTAGGCCGCGTGGGTGCGCAGCGCGACCACCAGCAGCGGTACGTCGAACTTCGGGTCGTGGGTGAGCACGCAGATCACCGTGCGGCGGTCCACCGGCGTGCGCGCCAGGTAGCGGTGTGGCCACTCGACCACGACCTCATGCGCCTCCGGAAAACGCCTCGCGGTGGCGAAGACCGGCCGGGCGTCGCAGACCGTGACCCGGTAGCCGAGGAAGACCCCGATGCGGGCCACCGCGGCGGCGAAGTCGATGGCGCCGAAGACCAGCATCCGGGGCGGCGGCGCGAACGACTGGACAAAGACGGTGACGTCCTCCATCCGACGCTCCCCGTGCGCGCCGTAGTGACGTTCTCCGGTCTGCCCCTGCTCCAGCAGGCCCCGGGCGTCGGCGACCACCGCCACGTCCAGGCCGGTGGCGCCGAGCGTGCCGGCCACCCGGTCCGGCCACACCGCGAGCTTGGCGCCGACTGTCCCGGCCCCGGAGATGACGGTGGCGACGGCCACCGGCTGCTCGGCCGCGACCGCGGCCAGCACCTCGCCCACCAGCGGGTCCGCGGCCGGGTCGACCGGCTCGATGAACAGCGTGATCACTCCGCCGCAGGTCAGGCCCACCGCAAACGCGTCGTCGTCGCTGTAGCCATAGGTCTGCAGCGATGGCTCGCCGCTCGCCAAGACGGACTGCGCCACGTCGTACACAGCACCCTCGACGCAGCCCCCGGAGACGCTGCCGACCACCTCGCCGGTGTCGTCGACCGCCATCGACGTACCCGGAGGTCGGGGCGCGCTGTCGCTGACGGCAACGACCGTAGCCAGCGCGTGCTGGGTGCCCGCGGCCTGCCAACGGCGCAGCTCGCCGAGGATGTCACGCACGCGCGTCCTCCGTGATCGACCGATCGGGAGCGGCTGATCTTTCGGCGCTGGCCACGCTCACTCCGGCAACGACGGCCGCCAGGCGCTCGAGCGCAGTCAGGCTGTGCCCCTCGACGAAGTCGTCAACGTGCGGCAGGGCAGCGGCCATCCCGGCGGCGGTCGGCGCATAGCCGGGTCGGGACTTACGCGGATTGGCCCAGACCACCCGGTGGGCGAGCCGCTGCAGCGGGGTCATCTGCGCGCCGAGGACAGCGGGGTCGCCGCAGTCCCAGCCGTCGGAGAGCACCACCACAACGGCTCCCCGGGCCAGGCCGCGCCGCCCACCTGACGGTGGGCTAGGGCTTGGGCTCCGAGGCCGACGCCGACGGCGACACGTCCGGCCGCCAACTCTCCCACTGCGCACACGCCTAGTGAGGTAGTCGTACATCATGGTGCGGACTCAGATCTCGCTCACTATCGGGGAACGGCGACTGCTCAACAAAGTGGCGGCTCGCACGGGTCGCTCTATCTCTGCCCTGATCCGAACTGCAGTTGAGGCCAGTACGGCGCAGACCGCTGAAGTGATGATGACCTGGCCGGCATGCGTCGGGCCTTAAGTGGTCGGAGCCGGAAGTTCGTAGGGGATCGTCGCACGACAGGAAGGGAGCCTGGCCAGCTTCACCCGGCTACGGCACAGCCGGTACGGCGTGTCGCGGTC
>Ga0209747_1000552_pt1 | contig 20308 bp, 17 predicted proteins | sample BarGraNGADG00311_FD_184498 | JGI IMG/M metagenome (GOLD analysis project Ga0209747, IMG submission 184498) | Arctic peat soil microbial communities from Barrow, Alaska - Barrow Graham LP Ref core NGADG0011-311 (SPAdes) (version 2) | ecosystem: Environmental > Terrestrial > Soil > Wetlands > Peat...
CAGGCAGCCCCAGCCGCGCCATGGCGTTTCGGCTCTCCCGGACCCGCTCCCTTCCGATCTCACGGTAGTCGGACGGGACAACTTTACGATCGTGTGTGTACGCGCGGGCCGCGCCCTGCGCGCCGTCGCCGCTCGTGATGACGACGACCTTGACTTTCCTGTGGGCGGCGAGCGCCTGCCTGATGAGGCCGGCTGTCGCGAGCCCCTCGTCATCTGGGTGGGGCGCCACGACCAGGACGCGGTTTCCCAGTGGAAAGGCACTCAGGCGGGGCAGGGTCTTCGTTTCCACCGGCAGCGACACGTAACCCAGGGACAGCGCGATGAGGACGGCCGCGAGAGCCAGGATCGCGGCGCCGGGCAAGATGCCCAGGCCGTGATCCAGGAGCCCGTCGATGTTTCGTCTCGTAAAAAGTCGCTTGATCTTACTCAGTACTTTGTCCATCGATAGAATAGACGCTTCGCGAGTTCCGCGGAGCTGATGTACAGTACCATAATTCCCAACAGGATTGGATAGAAATAGGCGGGAAACGGTCTGAAGCCCATCAAGTGCCCGAGCGGCGTGTAAGGTATGGCGATGACGACCACCGCCACGAGGATGGTCATCCCGAACAGGTACTTGCTCGGCCTGCTCTTGAGGAAAAACCGCCTCGTGCGGATGACCAGCACGATCATCGACGCCGATATCACCGACTCCACGAACCAGCCCGTCCTGAACTGTGTGGGCGACGCATGCAGGAGCAGCAGCAGCGCCCCGAACGTGGCGTAGTCGAAGACCGAGCTCAACAGACCGAACACGACCATGAACCGCCGGATGAACTGGATGTTCATGCGCTTGGGCTCGTCGACCATCTCCGGGTCTACGTTGTCGGTGGCTATCGTCAGCTCCGGGAGGTCGGTCAGCAGGTTGATGAGGAGTACCTGCCCGGGAAGCAGTGGCAGGTACTTGAGGAAGAGCGAGGCGCCGGCCATGCTGAACATGTTCCCGAAGTTCGCGCTGGTCGCCATGAAGATGTACTTCATCGTGTTCGCGAACGTGATCCTGCCTTCCCGCACGCCGTTCGCGAGGACGCCCAGGTCTTTCTCCAGCAACACGAAGTCCGCGGCCTCCTTGGCGACGTCGACCGCGGTGTCGACCGACAGGCCGACGTCAGCCGCGTGGAGCGCCGGCGCGTCGTTGATCCCGTCTCCCATGTAGCCGACCACGTTGCCGGCCTTTGCCAGCGCGTGGATGATCGACTCCTTCTGGTTGGGCTCGACCTCGGCGAATATGTCCACCTGCCCGACCTGCTGGACCAGCGCCTCTCCCTTCATCTTTGCGATGTCGGCGCCGGTGAGGACTGCGGGGTTCTTCATGCCCACCAGCTCTCCCACGTGCGCGGCCACCAGCTTGTTGTCCCCGGTGACGACCTTGAGCCTGACCCCGAGCCTCTCCAGCTCGGCGATCGTATCTGCGATGCCGTCTTTGGGCGGGTCGAACAGGGACAGGATGCCAAGGAACGTCATGCCTTGCTCGTCATCCTTGCTGACCCTTTCCGTGTCACCTAACTCGCAGTACGCAACCCCCAGCGTGCGGAAGCCCTTGCCGCTCAGGTCCTGGTAGCACTGCTCAATGTCCTTCATCACGGAGCCGATCTCGACGACGCTGCCGTCGGGCTTCTCGGCCTTGCCGCACACGCTCAGCACCGAGAGCACCGCGCCCTTGGTGATAAGGATGCTCTTCTTTGCGCCGTCGCCGGACCCGGATACGAGGATGCTCAGCAGCTTGCGGTTGAAGTCGTAGGGGATCTCGTCCAGCTTGGAGTACCTGGAGATGTCGAGGTGCTCCTGTTTTCGCACGGCGTCGTCGATCGGGTTCGCGAAGCCTGTCTCGAAAGAGGCGTTCAAGTAGGCGTACAGAAGCACTTTCTCATTCTTCCCGCCCTCGATGTCCAGGCCGTCGCTGACCTCCACCACTCCCTGGGTCAGGGTACCGGTCTTGTCAGAACAGAAGACGTTCATGCTGCCGAAGTTCTCGATGGCGGCCAGCCGTTTTACGATGACCTTCTTTTCCGCCATGCGACGCGCGCCTTTGGACAGGTTGATGGAGATGATGGCCGGGAGCAGTTGGGGCGTGAGCCCGACCGCAAGCGCGAGCGAGAACAGGAACGAGTTGAGCACAGACTTGTGGACCGCCACGTTGATCGCGAAGATCGCGATGACCAGCACGAGCGTGACTTCCATGAGGAGGTAGCCGAACCGCCTGATGCCGTGCTCGAACTCGGTCTCCTCGGGCTTGGACCGCAGACGGTCCGAGATCGCTCCGAACTCCGTGCCCCGACCAGTCTTGACGATCGCCGCCCGGGCGGTCCCACTGACCACATGGGTGCCGAGGAACACGGAGTTGGTACGTTTCGCGATCTGGGCGTCGCCCGGCACGTCCCCGGGTTCCTTCTCGACCGGGAATGTCTCGCCGGTAAGCGCGGACTCGTCCACGAAAAGGTCGTTGGCCTCGATGAGGAGGCCGTCCCCCGGGATTATGTCACCGGCATCGAGCACTACGATGTCTCCCGGCACCACGTTCTCGACGGCGATCTCCAACTGCTTCCCTTCGCGAAACACTGTCGCTTTGACCTCGACGATTGCGAGCAGCCCCTGGACGGCGTTCTCGGCTCCGCGCTCCTGGAAGAAACCGAGCAGCCCACTCAGGAAGACGATAGTGAGGATGATCGCCGCGTCGGGCAGGTCGCTGAGAAACGACGCGATTATCGCTGCCACGATCAGTATGAGGATGATGGGGCTCTTGAACTGGCTGAAGAAGAGTGAGAGATTGCCCCGACGTTTTCGCGCCACAAGAGTGTTGGGGCCATATTGCGCCAGCCGCGCCCGGGCTTCGACTTCGGTGAGCCCGTTCTCAGGAGTCTTGAGCTCCTCGAGGACAGCGTCCGGCTTCATCGACCAGAAACTCTCGATTTCGTTGTTCCGACCGGGCTCCGCCATTGTCGACCGCCAGCTCTCAGGGAATGCACTCTTAGTGTGTTTCGGGTCGCTCAGCTTGGTTCCTCCCAAATGAGAACGCCGCCCACCGGCGGCGCTGATGACAAGGCGTGTCTTGAGCCGCGCCTCGCAGGCGCGGAGACGTACTTTTACTGCTGCTGGGGAGGCTTGTTCTCGGGCTTGATCGGGGCGTAGTACTCGATGGGCGGGTTCGAGCGCTTGGAGGCTACGAGCAGCGTCGAACCGGAGGCGAGGACACCCACCCCGGCAAGGGCCAGCAACCCGATTATCCATCCGGGCGTCCCTGACACGAATATCATGGCGATCATGACGCCGACCATCATCGCGACGGAGACGGACCCGCCCGCAACCGCGACCATCTTCGCCTTGCGGTACCTGTCTTCTTCCTCGAAGGAGATGATCGGACGAGGCCTTTCCTTCTCGATGCACTCGTCGCAGAGCGTCTCCTGCGATTCTTCGGGGACCGGCTCGCCGCAAACTTCGCAAGGCCTGTACTTGTCGGGTGGAAGGAGGGCGCCGCTGCCCGCGGCAGGCCGCTGTATCGAGCCGCACTTGTCGCAGATGCGGCCGTAGGGGCCCAGGTTGTGCCCGCAGACGATGCACGTCCTGTCCATCACGCGATGCACGCGTGCCATCCGATTCCCTCCAGTTCGAGATTCCCAACTTCTTAATCGTTTCGCGGGTTGAATTCCTTCAGGCCCGCTCTAGAACGGTGATTGTCACCCGAAGCGCCGCCCGGCTCAGCCTGTCGCGGCGTCACATTCGAGGCTTCGTCCATATCATATCACTACGTGCTTCGGGTGAGGCAACAGCATCGCCGTGCGGCCGCGAATGGCCTGAAACGGGCACTTTCAACGGGTGACGGGTTGCGCGGCCGCCCGCTTGTTGTCGGGCTGCAGGAGGACGAGGAGCGCTTGCTTCGGTGTCATACCCCGGTGCAATAATTGAATTGGTTGAACTGCTTTGGGAAAGCACTGGAGGTGGGCGATGGCGAGCCATCACACGAAGGACAAGGGCGACCTAGGGCTGGCGATGGTGGTTGCAGATATGTGCGCGGCCGGCATTTCGGTCTATCTGCCGATGTCGGAGCACCAGCCGGCCGATCTTGTGGCGATGAACGAAGAGGGGCGCATGGTGGCTGTGCAGGTCAAATACAGAAAGGTGTCTGCCAACGGCAGCATTAAACTTCATTTCCGCAGTGCATACTCAGATGGGAAGGGATATCACGAGAAGGCAGTGGACAGGTCGCAGTTCGATTGTTATGCCGTGTACTGCCCTGATAATCGTAAGATATACTACATTCGTAACGAGGAGATATCGAGTTCGACAGCAATCATGTTGAGGGTCACACCGGCCAAAAACGGGCAGAAAAAAGGCGTGATCATTGCATCTCGATTTGAGGGAGTCGATCGTATCTTTGAGGACAGTTCGCCCCCGTAGCTCAGTTGGATAGAGCGGCAGTTTTCTAAACTGCGGGCCGCAGGTTCGAGTCCTGCCGGGGGCGCCACTACTCTAACTACTTCCAGCCTCACCTAGCAGCACGTCGCACCTTATCACCGCGTTTCTCTGACGCCCGCCCGGCTTCACCAACAATCTCCTCCTGATCGACCAGACGATTCTACCACCGGGGCCGTCTCGAACGTTATTACCTGCATAAGCAAGGCTGAGAGGTCGGCGCCGCAACGCACCCGTGTAATATAGGGGTCAAACCTTTTCGTTACATTTGAAATCGCGGCCCCAAAGCCTTATCTTTTACCTGCCCGCTTCAAGCCACGCGCGGGCGCGGCGAGTTTGCATCACGCTCGAGGTGGACGTAGCTCAGTTGGTTAGAGCGCCGGGTTGTGGCCCCGGAGGTCGGGGGTTCGAGTCCCCTCGTTCACCCCAATTTCTTCAACAATCTCGTTACCGACTCGAACCCCCGACCCAAAGGGGCCGGGAAAAGGATTTTCCCGCATGAATTCATCTATGGGGGAGAGCAGTCGTGCCAGAGGCACGACGATGAGAGGGGGTAAGCTACCCCCTCTCATAGGAGCGGAACCCTGTCCAGCCAACCAGCGCCAAGCAGAACTCACCTCAGGGTGAAGCGACGTCGGGGGGTTCAGTCCCCTCGTTCACCCCCGCCACCCTTGAATCTGGCTCTCTGGCCGGGCGGCACGCGCTTCTGCCGCTTCGTGTCCGGGCTGATTATCTCGGGGATGTTGTCCAACAGGACCTCCGTGTTTGTTCCTCCCCCTTGAGGGGGGAGGATTAAGGTGGGGGTGTCGATCATTACCCCTCACCCCAACCCTCTCCCCCAAGGGGAGAGGGAGCGATCACAACCACCAACTCCCCAAGGGGAGAGGGAGTCAGCACTAAATACCTCTTGACGCGGCTGGCCCCTCTGTTTAGGATGTCGAACAAACATGTATGTCCGCTCAAGTCAGGATGGGAATGGGTACCGACAGCAAGAGCGACCTCATCGTTGAAGCGTCCACGCGCGTGTTCCCACGCCTCGGTTACCACAACGCCACCGTGGAGGACATCCTCCAGGAAGCCAACGTCGCCCGCTCCACTTTCTACGTTTACTTCTCGAACAAGCGCGAGCTCTTCATCAGCGTTGTCACCACCATAATGCAGACCGTCCTCGGCACCATCGAGGCGGGCGTCGACTCGATCATGGAGCGCTTCGGAGGCCCGGCCGGCGACAGGCCGTCCGACTCCGAGCTCATCGACGCACTTGTCGACCTCATGTCCGAAGTCTTCCAGTTCATCGACACGAACCGCGGCATGACCCGCATGTTCTTCAACGACCTGGTCGGCATCGACGAAGAGATGACGAACATATTCCACGAATTCCAGGACAGGTTCACCGGAGACTTCGAGCGGCTCATGCGCTTCGGGGTCGGCATCGATTTCCTGCGCGACGTCAACCAGCGCAGGGCGGCGGAGTTCATCGTCGGCGGGCTCATCCACACCGCGCGCAACATCAGCGCCGGCATAGCCGAGTACAATGTGCAGGAGACATCGAAAGAGATCGTCGACATGCAGCTCAACGGCCTCTTGCTGCAGCCGGCGCGATAGCGGCTTCATAACTTTGGGGGTGTGATGGATTACCAGGAGCTTTTCCCGGTACCGGTGGAGTGGCTCGAGGAAGCTGACGTTTCGATGGCCTCTACGGTCGCAGGCTGGGCCGACGCCGAGGTGATGGCGGGCCGGCTCGAGCACCACGAGGACTACGACACCCTTCTCTTTCCGGCCATGCGCAAGCTGTTCTGCGATATCGGGCTGCAGTCCGCTCTTTACCCAGACGAGCTGGGCGGAGGCGGGCTGGACAACCCCACGGCGGCCCTCACCCTCGCTGCGGTGCTCGAGCAGGTCGGGCGCGCCGACACGGGCATCGCGTTCCTGCTGGCCAACTGGTACGCCCTCACGTCGGTGATCGCGATCGGGCCTGACAGAAACAAGACCCTCCTCAAGGGCAGCGCTGAGGCTGTCTGCGGCCCGAACGTGATGCTCGCCTCGCTGGTCCTTCCGGCGTACGGCACCGACGCCGAAGGAGAAGGCTTCTATGGATTGCCTTACCAGGCGACCGCGAAAAAGGACGGCGACAGCTGGGTCCTTTCAGCAACAGAGGCGAGGCCGCAGTGCGCGGGCTCGAACGCGACCTTCTTCGCCGTCGCCGCATCGGTGGACGGGATGCCGGCCCTCTTCCTCGTTCCCGCGCAGGCAGCCAGCGTCAAGGCCGGCGAACCTTTCAAGAAGGCCGGCCTGGCCGCGAGCGTCAACGCCGAGGTGAGCCTCGAGAACGTCAAGCTCCCTGCCGCCCACCTGTTGCTGGCGGGAGAGGAGAGGTTCAGGGGCGTCCTCGCCTGGTACTACGAGATGTGCTCGGCGGTCTGCTCGGGCGCGCTGCTCGCGTCTTACGAGATACTCAAGGAGTGGGGAGACACGCGCGTCATCAAGGGCAAGGGCCAGGTCTTCAAGGAGAATCCGCTGGTCGCGTCCCTGATGGGCGAGATCGGCGCGAAGACAGGCCTCGCGCGCCTGCTCACCTATAACGTCGCACGGATGATATCGCAGCCAGGGACGTACGGACCGGCGGGCGGCGGACCCGTCTTCGCGACTGCGACTGCGGTCTTCAGGCACGTCGCGCGGACCGCGATGGAAGCCATGGACTCGACCATGGAGCTGATGGGCTCGGCCGGCTACGCGACCGAGTGGAACCTCGAGCGCTACTGGCGGGACGTCAAGACCCTCGAGACGTACGTTGTGCCCGAGACCGTCGCGCAGACGGACATGGCCAGGCACTACTTTGGGCTGAAGAAGCTTTAGCCGGCGCGCCGGCGGGAGAAGAGGAGCGAAATGCGCACCATCGACGATTTCACGAGGCCGATCGAGTACATCGCGCCGGTCGACAAGTACCTCGGGGACATAGTCCGCAAGTGGGCCGAGCGCGAGGTCATGCCCTACAGGCGCGAGTACGACGAGGACTGGGAGTCCCACCGCCTCATCGAGCCGGCTTTCCGCAGCCTCATGGGCGAGCTCGGATTTCAGAGGATGCTCTTCCCGGAGGACCTCGGGGGATGGGGCTTCGGCCACTCGGGCTCCACGGCCACGATAGCGTGCCGCGCGTTCGAGGAGATCGCGCGCGCCGACTCGGGGATCGCCGTCGCGTTCGGCGTCCTCTTCTGGCCGCTCGTGATGATATGCAGCGAGCCTCACGTGAACCGCCGCCTGTGCGAGGAGTTCGCGCCGATGTTCTGCGATACGAGCGACCCCAAGTTCGCTGCGAACGCCATGACCGAGCCGCAGGGCGGGGCCGACATCGAGAACATGGAGATCGTCGGCGGCAGCACCATCCAGACGACCGCGGTGCTCGACGGCGACGAGTGGGTCATCAACGGACACAAGCTCTGGCCGACGAACTCGGGTGGGGTCGCCGACCTCTTCGGCGTGGTCGCGACCACGGACCCGGGCTCGCGGGACCTCGACGACTTCGCGTTCATCTTCGTCCCGGCGGATACGCCGGGATGCACACAGGGCGGCCCGTACCAGAAGGCGGGCATGGCCGCGGACAAGAACGGCGACATCTGGTTCGACAACTGCCGGGTGCCCGCCTGGTACCGCGCGTGCGGGCCCGGCCTCGACGCCATGTACTTCAAAGAGGTCATCTCGATGGGCAACATGGGCAGCACGGCTTTCGCCTGCGGGGTGATGCTGAACGTGTACGAGATCCTCAAGGACTTCTGCTCGACGCGCACCTACCGGGGCAAGCCCCTCAAGGAGAACGACGACGTCGCCGGCGTGCTGGCCGACTTCGCGCGCGACACCGACATCATCCGGGTCATCGCCTACCAGTACGCGAGGATGCTCGACAGGCCCGACCTCTACGGCGAGCGCTGGTCGGACGAGATCGTCTCCAAGGGCCGCGCGTACAAATACTTCGCGTGCGACCGGGCTGTCGAAGACCTCAAGAAAGCCATGAACATCATGGGCGCCCACGGGAGCGACAGGCTATGGGACGTCGAGAAGCACTGGCGCGACGTGAAGATCGTCCAGCTGTGGATGGGCGGAAAACAGCTCTGCCAGATGGAGGTCGCGCGCTGGTTCTACGATTGCGAGACGCTGTGATGCAGGACATTCCGGCCCCGAGGAAAGGCCCCATAGAAGGGACGAGCAGGGTCCTTCGCGAGCTGCTTCGCACCCCGAGGTTCAAGACGAGCGTGAGGATCATCCTGCGCGACCTCGACCCTGAGAACGCGGCGCTGCTCGCCCGCACCCTGATGTTCGAGGACCCGGAGTTCTTCTTGAGCCTTGTCGGCGCGCTGCCGGCGCTGGTGAACGCCACCATAGCCGGCATCGACGAGATGGCGGCGCAGGCCTCCAACTTTCCTCCCGGCGTGTTGACCGGGTTCATTGCGGGCATCGTCGCGGACATCGACGCGAACTTGCTGGGCCGCGCCGCCGGGCAGACGCTCGCCCTGTCGGCCCGCCTCGCTGCGGCACAGGACCCGGCGCTTACCGAGGCGACAAAGGACTTCTGGGAGGGCGTGGGCCAGGGCATCTCGGCCTCGCTCCCGGAGGGCGCGGCGGCGGGGGAGGGCGCGGCTGGACTGCTGCTGGACACCTTGATGCCGCTGCTGGGCTCAACGGTCGAGCGCCTGGGTTCGCAAGCGGTCAAGGAAGGGTCGGAGGCCAGGAGGCTCGTGCGCGGCCTCGCCGACAGCATGCGCGCGATCGCGGAGGAGAACCCGGAGTTCATGAAGGCTGTCGTCGTCCCGCTCGTGGAGGCCGGACGCGAGGCGATCGCGCAAGCCGAGGCGGAAACGATTTCCGAAGGCGAAGGTGAGGCGTGATGATCGAATCCGGCAGCGGGTACGAGGGTGCCGACGGCGGTCAGGCGGGAGCCGGAGCGCGGGTCATCCGCGAGATCATGAGGACACCGGCGTTCCTCGAGATCGTGAAGACCAACATGGGAGGCTGGGACCCGGAAGGGGCCAGGCTCGCCGTCCGGACCCTGCTCTGGGAGGATCCCGAGTTCGCGCTGAGCCTCGCCGGGATTGCGCCCGAGCTCGTCAACTATCTTGTAGAGGCCGTCCTCGAGCTCGGACGCCAGATGAACACTTTTCCCGCTCCGCTGCTGGACGCGTTCGTCGACCAGCTGACGGAGGCGGTCGACATCGACAGTGCGCGGCAGGTCCCCGAGGTCTACGGGCCGCTGCTCGAGAAGGTAGACATTCAGCGCAGGCTCCGGCCCGCGATCGGAGCGGCGGTGAACCTGGTCTCGAGAACGATAAACAGGGCCGCCGAAAAGAACCCGTACTTCGTGCGCGATGCATGCGCCGCGGTCGACGGGCGGGAAGCCGTGCGAGCCGCGTGGGCCGTGACGAAGTCGATCGCGCTGTGGGGCTTTTCCGCGGCCGCAAAGCTGTTCAGACGATTCACAGGGGCGTGAGTACAGGAGGGGTGATCGCAGTTGAGTGACAAGGACACCGCCGCGCAGGCCGAGCTTACAAGGGTTGCTATGCGCAAGCTCATGGCCGGGCTGGAGCCGGAGTCGGTCGAGCTTGCTTTCAAGGGCGACCCCGAGCTGGCCCGCGAGACGATCGAGCAGGCCTATAACGTGGAGATGGCTTATGTCAGCGCTATCAAGGCGCTCTGTGAGTACCTCGACGGCTTGAGCCCCGAGGAGCGGTCGGCGGTTCTCGAGAAGCACATCGAGACGGTCGACGGCTCGGCATTCGCCAGCGCGACCAACACCTGGTCGGAGCTCGTGATGAAGGTGCACGATGAGAGGCCTGACCTCGCGGAAGCCACGTTCCCCGCCGTCGATGCCATCTTCAGGGAGACCGACTTCGGCAAGGTCCGCGAAGCGCTCACGGCCCTGCTCGACTACTGCACCGCATACATGACCCACGCCATCGCCATGATGATGGAGAACCCGGTGGTGATCGCCAACATAGTGGGAGTCGTGCCCCCGATCGCAAACAGCTTGATCAAGATCATCTCCGTCACCCTCGAGGAGACGAAGCTGCCGCCCGAGATCCTTGCAAGCGCTCTGTTCAACACGCTGGGCGCGCTCGACGCGGAGGAGCTCGGCCGAATGCTGACGACGGCCTCGAAAATGGCCATCGACCTCCACGCCGGCAACTACATCCTCGGGCACGAGGAGCCGCGGTTCCGCGCCGTCTTCATGGACTTCATGAAGCGCGTGCTGGACAACGTGGACAACGAGGCGACCACCGGCGCCGCTGTGGCGCTCGCCGAAGACCTTGAGGTCATCGCCGGTGTCCTGGTCGAGCTGATCGCCCGCGACCCTGAGATGGTCGTTCTGACTTCGCGGATGGCGACGTCGATCCAGAACGTGCTGGTGAGGGTCATCGCGAACGGCCTCACGGAAGCGGTAGCCTGGCCCGACGAGCTGCTGGTGCGGGTGGCGGGGGAGATGGCCGAGGCCGAGACGGTCGAGATAGGACGGGCTATTGATTCGGCGGTGACGCTCGCCCTGCGGCTCCGCGAGGCGGACCCCAACCTGCACAGGAAGCTGCTGGCCGACGCGCTGCAGGGACTCGACGTCGGGCGGCTCGAGCTCCTGATGAGCGCGGCGGTCACCGACGTCAAGGCCGCGATGCTCGCCGACCCAGGCGTCCGGGGGGCGCTGGAGCCGGAGGAGGTCGGCAGGCGCATCAACGATCACCTGGTCAGGTTCAACGGTTCCGCGGCCGCGCGGCCCGGAGCCATCAAGGATTACGTGACGTGCATGCTCGGCGCGGTCGACACGCGCGAGCTCGAGAAGGCCGTTCATACGGTCTCCGAGGGGATGATGGACGCGACGCTCGCTACCGGCGAGCGCGTGAAGATGCTCTTGAAGGTGGTCGCGCGGAACGCGTGGCGGTTCGTGAAGCTGGTTGTAAGGGCCCTGGCGGGCTGATGGATCGAGGCCGGCTGCGGCCGTTCGAAAGGTGGTAACGGCGATGATGGAAGAGGCAATACGCATCTCCGAGGAGATCGAGAACGAGTGCGTCAAGGAGTGGAAGGGCGCCGGCGGGAAGGTGGTCGGCTACGCGTGCGTGGCCACGCCCGTCGAGATCATCGACGCCGCCGGTCTGCTGCCTTACCGCATCCGCGCCCTGGGCAACCCCAGGACCGACATCGCCGACGCGCACCTGGCGCGGTTCAACTGCTCGTTCTGCCGGTCGTGCCTGCAGCTGGGGCTCGACGGCACGTACGATTTCCTCGACGGGCTCATCGAGACGAACGGGTGCGACCACCTGCGCGGCATGTTCGAGAACTGGATGTACACCAAGCCCTCGCCGTTCTTCCACTACGTCAAGGTGCCGCACCTGACCACGAAAGACGCGATGGATTACTTCGAGGAGGAGGTCGGGCTCTTCCGGCAGGGGATCGAGAAAGGCTTCGGCGCGAAGATATCAGACGACGACCTGCGCGAGGCGATCGAGCGCCAGGAAGCAATACGCGAGCGGCTGCGCACGATATACGACATGCGCAAGGGAGACGCCGTCGCATTCACCGGCGCGGAAGCGCTCTCGCTCTTCCTGCTGGCTTCGGCTGTGCCGCCCGGCAAGTTCCTCGAGCTGGCCGACGCGGCCATCGATGAGCGGCAAGGCAATGCAGTTGAAGGCTACCGCGCCCGGCTCATGCTCGCCGGCGCCGCGAGCGACGAGCTCGAGCTCATCAGGGAGATCGAGGACGTGGGCGGCCTCATAGTCTCGGACGCTCTGTGCTACGGGGCTCGGGCGTTCTGGAGCCCGATCGACACCGAGGGCGATCCCATCAAGGCCCTGGCGCAGGTGTACCTGGGCGACCTGCTCTGCCCGCGCATGTACCAGGACTACCCGAGGCGCAGGGACTTCGTGCTGGACTCCGTCGCAGGGTCGAGCGCCGACGGCGTGATCGTCATGCACAACAAGTTCTGCGACGTGCACGGAGTCGACAACGTACAGCTGCGGCTCGACCTCGAGAAGCGCGACATACCCGTTCTTCAGCTCGAGAAAGAGTACGGCTCGAAGGCCGACATAGGCCGCATACGGACGCGCGTGCAGGCGTTCCTGGAGAGGATCGGAGGCCGGCAATGACCCAGGCCCTCATGACCGCGAAGACCGGCATGTTCGACCGCGTCGCCGAGCTGTTCGAGGTCATAGACTCACTGCCCGAGAAGATGAGCGACGAAGAGATCGCCGGGCTTCTGAACTTTCTCCCGCCGGATGCCGCGAAGTCCCTTGGTGCGATGCTGATACCGCGCGTAAGGGAGGGTAGCGTCGCGTTCATGCGCATGCTCGCGAGGTGGCTCGAGGACGCCAAGACCGCGCGCGAGAAGGGCAAGAAAGCGATACTGGTCCCGTTCTGTTTCCCGCCCGAGCTGATCCACGCGTTCGACAACGCGTTCCCGGTGACGAGCGAGGTGCTGTCCACGTTGGGAGTCGTCGCACTGGAGGGGCAGGGCGAGCGCTACTATGACATGGCTCTCGGGCTGGGATTGCCCGACCACATATGCTCCTCGAACTCGATCGAGGTAGGTTCGATGCTCGGCAGCAACGACTTCCAGCCGCAGGCGATAGTCTCCGCCGCGGTGGGGTCGTGCGACATCAACTCGAAGACCCATGAGTTCGTCGCCAACTACCACGGCATACCGATATTCTCGCTCGAGAAGCCGGTCGACAACACAGAGCGAGGCGTCGAGCAGTATTACAGGAACTACCGCACACTCATTGCATCGCTCGAGGAATTCTTTGAAGAGGAGCTTCTCGAGGAGAACGTGCGCCGGGTGGTCGAGAACCACAACACGTGCACGGACCTCTACATGGAGCTCTGGGAGCTCCACAAGGCGGTGCCGCACCCGGTGCCGGCCCTGTTCGCCCTGTACACCTACGGGTGCCGTTTCTCGATGTGGGGCACCGAGGCCGGCGTCGATATGATGCGCACGATCGTCGGCGTGTCCAAGCGGAGGCTCGCGGCAGGCGACCACCCCGGCGAGAAGGAAGTGGCGCGCTGCTTGCTGACTTACACGTCGTTCTACTTCGACCTCGCCGGGATGTTCAACTGGATGGACGACCAGGGTTACGCGTACATGGGCGACGGGCTGAATATGCTCTTCCCCCAGCCGGTCGAGACCACGAGCATGGACACAATGCTGGACGGAATGGCCGAAGAGGCACGTAACATGCCGATGACCAGGCAGATGGGCGCCCCGTCGATGGCGATGGGATGGAGCGACGATGTGATAACTGCGGTCAGAGAGTTGAACGCGGACTGTGCGATCTACCCCGGGCACCATGCGTGCAAGCAGACGTGGAGCGCGGCCTCGATCCTGCGCGAGGAGCTGATGAAGCGCACGGGCGTGCCGCTTCTGATACTGCAGGCCGACTCGTGGCTGAAGCGCACAACACCGATCGGCGTGCTGCAGGGCCAGATAGACGAGTTCGTGAAGAACGTGGTCGTCCCGAAGCGGTCGGGGCGCACGAAAGTCCGCCGCAAAAACGCATAATGGGGTCAGACCCCATTATGCATTTTGGTGAGGAGTTGAGATGGCGATAATAGCGGGCGCGCCGCGCGTGCCGGAAGGCCTGTTCGACAGGGTCTTCCAGATGATGGAGATGATCGAGGCCATCCCGCCGGACCTCAGCGACGAGGAAGTCCGCGGGGTGATAGCCCTGATGCCGTCTGACGTCGCCGAGACCCTGGAGGGGTTCTTCACTCAGAGAGTCAGGCGCACAAGCATCTCCTACCTGAAGATGGTCGCAAGGTGGATGCGCGATGCAAAAGAGGCCAAAGCGTCCGGCAAGAAGGTGATCTTCGTGCCGTTCAACTTCGTGCCCGAGCTGGTCCACGCCTTCGAGGGCGCGGTGCCGCTCACCAGCGAGGTCCTCTCGTCGCTCGGGGCCGGCGCGACCCAGGGCAAAGGCCACAGGTACTGGGACTACGCGATGGGCCTCGGAATCCCCGATCACTTGTGCTCGTCCAGCACGATCGAGCTCGGCTCGATGCTGACCGGCGACGACTTCGAGGCGGACGCGATCATCTCGTGCACGGCCGGGGCCTGCGACGCCAACTCAAAGATCCACGAGTTCGTCGCGAATTACCTGGGCGTCCCGCAGTTCATCCTCGAGAAGCCCGTAGAGGACACCGAGCGCGGCATCGAGCAGTACCGCAAGAATTTCTACTCGCTGGTAGCGCAGCTCGAGGAGTTCGTAGGGGAGACCATAAGCGAGGACCGGCTCCGGGACGTCATCGAGAAATGCAACAGGGCCGCCGAGCTCCACTACCAGCTCTGGGAGCTGAAGAAGAACTCGCCGTGCCCGGTGCCGAATCTCTTCTCGTTCTTCATATACGGCTGCCGCTTCACGATGTGGGGCAGGCAGGAGGCGATCGACTGCCTCGAGATTATGGTCGCTGAATCGAAGAAACGGCTAGCCGCAGGCGATTACCCGGCGGCGGAGGAGATCGCCAGGTGCGCATGGCTGTACGTCGGTTATTACATCGACTACGGCGGGCTGTTCAACTGGATGGAGGAGCAGGGCTACACGTACCTGTTCGACGTGCTCGACCTCTACTTCCCCGAGCCCATACCGACCGGCAGCAAGGAGGAGATGCTCGACGGCATCTGCGAGGCCGCGCGTACTTTCCCGATGACCAGGCAGATGGGCGCGAACTCGATGTCGGTCGCGTGGATCGACGACGCCATCCACATGGCCAAAGAGATGAGCGCGGACTGCGGCATCTACTGCGGGCACCACGCCTGCAAGCAGACCTGGAGCGTCATCTCGATCGTCCAGAAAGAGCTGATGGACCGCACCGGGACCCCGACGCTCTCGCTGCAGGGAGACGCGTGGCTGAGCGGCATGACCCCGATGAGCGAGCTGCAGGATAACATCGACCAGTTCGTCAAGAACGTGGTAGTAAAGAAGAAAGGCGGGACGAAGCCGCGGACCGCGAAGGCCAGGAAGCCCGCGGGGAAGAAGTCCGCCGGTAAGACCGGTAAGAAATGACTTGGTGATCGAATGCCGTTTGCTGGAATAGACGTAGGCTCCCTGACCGCGCAGGCCGTGCTGATCGAGGACGGCAAGACCCAGATCCTGAAATCCCTTGGCGTCCGCCTCCTGTCCCACAGCATCAGCGTCAGGCCGAACCCACTCGATTCGGCTCGGACCGTCATGGGAGGCCTGCTGGACGAGAGCGGGCTCTCCTGGAGCGACATCACCTACTGCGTCAGCACGGGCTACGGGCGTGATTCAGTGCAGGCCGAAGGCCTCGCGCAGGCCAACGTAAGCGAGATATCCTGCCACGGCACCGGGGCCTACTCGCTTGCGCCTCACGTGCGCACGATTATCGACATCGGCGGCCAGGACGCGAAAGTCATCCGCATGGACCAGGGCGGCGACCTCGTGAACTTCGTGATGAACGACAAGTGCGCGGCCGGCACAGGCCGCTTCCTCGAGGTGATGAGCCGCACTCTGGGCGTCGGGTTTGAGGAGCTGGGGCCGCTGGCGTTCCGAGCCAGGGGGAAGGTCGAGCTCAGCTCCCGCTGCAGCATCTTCGCCGAGACCGAGGTGCTGCACTACCTCCAGAAAGGCGCGGAGAAGAGCGACCTGGCGGCGGGCGTCACCAGGTCGATGGCGGACAGGGTCATGGCGCTCGCGCGGCGCGTGGGAGTCGAGAAAGATGTGATGATGACCGGCGGCGTCGCCAAGAACGTCGCTGTCCGCTCGGAGCTCGAGAAGATGCTCGGCCTGCGGATGATCGTCCCCAGCATCGACCCCCAGTTGATCGGGGCGTATGGCGCCGCGGTCATGGCCAGACGGGCGGGTGGTGTGCAGTGATCACCGTCGGCATCGACATAGGCAACCTTCTCTCGAAGGTCGTCGTCCTGGACGGCGACGCCATTCTCGCGAGCGGCATCATGCTTACCACGGGGAACGCCTCGAGCGAGATCGGAGGGCTCGTTAGCCGGGTGCTCGATGACGCGGGCATCGCGCGCTCGCACGTCGGAGCCTTCGCCAGCACGGGAAGCGGGGCGGACCTGGCCGGAGACGATTGCGTGGTCGCGGACGAGATCACCTGCGTCGCCGCGGCCGGCGCGTACTTCCTCGCTGAAATAAACATGGTCGTCGACGTCGGCGGGCAGAGCATAACCGCGGTGCTGATCGACGAGGACGGGGACGTCGTGAACTTCATGCGCAACGACAAGTGCGCATCCGGGTCCGGCCGTTTCCTCGAGGTGATGAGCAACGCGGTCGGCGTGGACATCGACGACATCGACGAGACGGCGAGCGGCGCGAAGAGCCCCGTCTCCATCAGCAGCCAGTGCGGTGTCTTCGCCGAGAGCGAGGTCATCACGCATGTCAACGCGGGTGAGAACCCCGCGGACATCGTCGCCGGGCTTTGCGACTCGGTCGCGAGCATAGTGTCCGCGCAGGCGAGGCGGTTCGGCAGCGGCGACCACTACACCCTGACGGGCGGGGTCGCGAGGATCGGGGCCGTCGCGGAACGCATCAACGACAGGATGGACGGGACATACTACGAGTTCCCTCACGACCCGAGGCTCGCAGCCTGCATCGGCGCCGCGCTCCTGGCGGGGCTGGACGACATCGACTCTTGAGGCCGGGCTCTCAGCCCGGCGAGGTGATGAAACATGGGCCTTTTCGACGAACAGGTAAACGCGGTCGCGGCCTTCGTGCGCGACAAGCGAGCTTCAGGGGAGCTGCGCGAGTTTGCGACCGGTGAGCGCAAGCCCTGGCCTGAAGGCTCGAGCCTCGTCCTCGAGGAGGACTCAGCGCTCGAGATGGGCAACCCGCGCATAGCTTCCCTTTCGGTCCTCCTCTGGACCGAGGGTGATATCGGCGATTCCGGACGTGTATCGATCGTCGGCCCGGACATCAACGAAGCCGCCGATCTGAGCATCCCTTTCGCCCAGGTCCTCATCGCGTCCGGTGAGTTCCCGAATGAGTACGACTCGTTCAGAGACCTCAGGGACGCCGTCTACGACACTCACCTGTCGGGCCTGTCCGTCAGGACGATGCCCAGCAAGCAGACTATGTGGTGCAAGGTCGCCCGTGATGCGCGCGCCGCGGGCCTGTCGCTCGTCGACCTCGGGGCCGCCTACGCCGAGGCGCTACGCGGCGTAGAGGGCGTGACGGCCGCCGAAGCCCTGTTTGTGACCTCCAGCGCCGCCGACGTGAAGCGCCTGGCGGGCGCAGCGTCAGGGGCGCAGCGGCTCGTGGACGCCATGATGAAGATGTACCAGGAGCAGAACTTCGACTGCGAGACGTGCGAATATGCGGACGTCTGCGATACAGTGATGGACCTGAAGAAGATCCGCAGCAAACTGGCTGACGACAAGGCGGTATGAATATGATCCTTGCGGTGTGCGGCAAAGGCGGCGTAGGCAAGACGACGATATCCGCGGTCGGGGCGCGAGGCCTCGCGTCCCGCGGCGTCAAGTCGCTCATTGTCGACGCGGACCCGGCCGGCGGCCTCGCCATGGCCCTCGACATCTCGCCGAAGAAGACGCTCAACGATGTGCGAAAAGAGCTCATCGAGGAAGTCAAAGCCGGCAGCCGTGACGAGCGCGACCTCGCCGTCTCGGTCGACTACCTGGTCGCAGAGGCGCTTGCCGAAGTCGGCAGCCTGGCGTTCCTGGCGATAGGCCGGCCCGAGGATGTCGGCTGCTACTGCAAGGTGAACGTGATCCTCAAAGACGCCATCGAAGGGCTCGGGAACCTGTTCGACGTCGTGCTCATCGACGCCGAGGCGGGCATCGAGCAGGTGAACCGCAAGGTGATGGGAAGCGTCGACTACGTGCTGCTGGTGTCCGACACCTCCGTTAAGGCTGTCCGCGTCGCAGAGACTATCAAGACGGTCGCTGACCGCATGGTCTCGGGCGAGGGAGCGGGCCTGCTGATCAACAGGGTGCGAGAGGAGGGCGAAGCAAAGCGGGTCGCAAAAGGGACGTCCCTGCCGGTCCTCGGGTGGGTGCCGGAGGACGACACCGTGAGGCGCTTCGATGCCGGCGCCGATTCCTTCCTCGAGCTGCCTGACTGCCCCGCGTCAGGCGCCATCGAAAAGGCGCTCGAAGCGGTCGAGCTGTTCTGATGGTGGAGGAGCGCAGGTACATCGCGGACAGAAAGCCGGTTGAAGCATCCCGGGAGATCGCCCGCGAGGCGCGCCGCCGCATAAACCTGCTGGCTTCGCGCGTCCCCGGCGCCCGGGCGTTCATCAAGCCGCCCGAACAGCCGGCGCCCCCCGCCGAGAAAGTGGCGGTCATCTCGGATTTCCACCTGGGCGACCAGCTGAGCACGCTCAGGTCCGACAGCCTCGGCGACACGCTGTGCGCGGCCATCCGCGACCTCGGGCAGCTGGACGAGCTGATCCTCCTGGGAGACATCTTCGACCTCTGGCAGGCCCCGATCGGCGAGGCCGTGGGGGCCGGAAAGCAACTGCTGTCCAGCCTGTTCGCACTCGACAACGTCGGCAAGTTCGTCTACATCCCGGGCAACCACGACCACCACGTCTGCCGGATGTACTATGAGGAGGAGATCGCCCGGCGGCTCCGTGCCGGCGACCTCGAGCCGCCCGGCCTTTCGATCTCGCCGACCACAGACTGCCCGGTGCTGGCGCCGCTCATGCCCGAGGGCGGGGGCGCGCCCTGCTACATGACGTACCCGATGCACCAGCTAACGATCAAGGGCAGCACGTACCTGTTCACGCACGGCCACCTGCTCGGGTTCTTCGAGCGGAACCTGTGGCTCAGGAATGCTGTCATGAGCACGCTCCTGTTGAGCAAGGGGGAGAGCCTCAGCATGGAGGACGTCGAGAGGTTCGCCTCGCCCTACTACGAGATGCTGGCGCTGAGCACGAACATGCCCGGCGTCGTCGACGGTCGCTACCGCCTCTACCGCGCGATGACGCGCGCCGGCAAGGCGTTGGGGCTGGCCGGAGAGTCGCGGGAGTCGAGCCTCAGGGGCACCACCGTGGAACAGAACGCGGTTGAGATAGAGGCGTTCCTGGACCAGTTCTGCGACGAGAAACCGGACTACTTCGTGTACGGGCACACGCACCGGCCGGGGCGGCTGACCCTACCGCTATCAGGAGTTACCGCCATCAACACCGGGTGCTGGCTCGCAAACGGATACGCGAACTCGGTCAACACGATGGTCGTGATATCGGACGAGGCCCGCATTGTGCCGGTGGCCACGGGCTGAGACACACAGCTTCACCTCGGAAGGATAAAGCCGGTCACCTCGAGCTTGGCGAACTCAGGCGCAGGCGCCCCCGCTCTGAGGAACGGTATCTCGAATGGATACTCTCCCGTCGAGACGTTCTCGAGGACCATGCTGGTCGCGTCGACCGGGTTCTCCCTCGCGTCCACGAGCACGCCCGTTACTCCGATCTGGGCGTTCCGCATCTTCCCCGAGTAGTGAAGAATGCCTGTGACCTTCGCGTCCGTCGCCTGGGTCGGGATGTAGTTCGACTGGATCATGAACAGGGCCGGGATGTCTTCGATCCCGGTCTGCTTCCACGCGATCGAGGTTATCCTGAAGTCCGCCCTGTCGGGCACGCGGTCTCCCACAAGCATCCCCGCGGAGACTATCCACGAGGCCTGGCTCGGGTAGATGGTCGGCAGCCTCGCCGTGTCGTTGCCGAGCACGACCGAGATGCTGTCGAAAAGCGTCGCCGAGTACATCGCGTTCGTGAGGCAGTAGTTCGCGTTGTTGTTCTTGATGCGGGCCACAACCTTCCACATGTTGCCGGACTGAACCATGTTCACGTGGTCGATGGAGACAGTGCCGTCCGCGACCTGCGAGGTCTCGTACGAGCT
>Ga0209747_1000556_pt1 | contig 20263 bp, 17 predicted proteins | sample BarGraNGADG00311_FD_184498 | JGI IMG/M metagenome (GOLD analysis project Ga0209747, IMG submission 184498) | Arctic peat soil microbial communities from Barrow, Alaska - Barrow Graham LP Ref core NGADG0011-311 (SPAdes) (version 2) | ecosystem: Environmental > Terrestrial > Soil > Wetlands > Peat...
GCCATCACTTTCTCAATTTTTGTGTTGAATGTGTGAGTAATCTCTTGTACTATATCAACAGCTTCTTTTTCGAGATCTTCCGGCAACCCGTCTTTTAGCAGTTGTTTAAGCTCATCGTTTGCCCATTTCCTGGCATTACGGATACTTATCTTGGCAGTTTCCCCTTCATTCCTAACCTGCTTGACGAGCTGATGTCTTCTTTCTTCAGTCAGGGGAGGGATATTTATTCGTATAACTTCACCATTATTAACAGGTGTAAGTCCGATATTTGCAGCCATTATTGCTTTTTCAATTATCCCAACCATGTTTTTTTCCCAGGGTTGTATCATGATCGTCTTAGGATCAGGTGTATTTATATTGGAAACCTGGGTTAATGGTGAATTAACTCCATAATAGTCAACTGTAACACCATCGAGAAGAGCAGGATTGGATCTTCCGGCACGAAGTCTGGCAAGTTCATGTTCGAGATGTTCAAGGGCTTTTTCCATTCTTTCCCTGGTCTCGTCTGTGATAAGTTCAATTTCTTCGTTCATATGGTTCAGGTTAGATAGTTAAAACTTTAAATGATATCCCTGGTTTTATCTTATTGTGATTTTTATAACAGGTAGAACAAAAATAGTAAAATAGCCGGAATTGCAATGGATTTTCAATTACTGACAAGAGTCCCGATTTTATCTCCTTCAACCAGTTTCTTCAGATTCCCCGGTTTATTCATATCAAAGACCACCAAAGGCATATTGTTTTCCCTGCACATTGTAAAAGCTGTGGAATCCATTACCATAAGTCTTCTTTTAATCACCTCCTCAAACGAAATATTATCAAATTTTTCTGCATTGAGATCTTTTTCAGGATCGGAGCTATAGACTCCATCTACCCTTGTCCCCTTAAGAAGAACATCAGCTCCGATCTCAACTGCTCGCAGGGCAGCAGCGGTATCAGTCGTAAAGAATGGATTACCGGTACCCCCCGAAAGAATGCATACTGTTTTGATTTTCATTGCCTCCAGCACTCTGTCCCTGCTATATAATTCTCCCACTGGTTCCATCCTAATTGAAGTAAATACCTTTGCTTTGGCACCAAGCCTGTTTATGACATTCTCAAGAGCGAGGCTGTTAATTATTGTTGCAAGCATACCCATCTGATCGCCTTTTAATCTGTCAAATCCTGATTTCGTACCATTCAACCCACGAAATATGTTTCCGCCACCAATTACTATGGCCACCTCACAACCTGTATTCAAAACCTCAATTACCTGGTTCGCATAATCATCTAAAACAATCTCACTGATCCCATAGTTTCCTTTTCCTGAAAGTGACTCTCCGCTTAGTTTGAGCAGAATTCTGGAATATCGCATATTATTTATTGGTTAAGGTAAAGCACATTTATCTGTTAACGGCTCATATTATAAATGGATGGAGTCCGAGGTACGAATTTAATAAAACTGGAGTGAATTATTTAAGTTTTTGTAAATTTCAGTGGCAGTTAATTAGTTTTCCGTTATTTTTAGTCCTGTTTGTATGTAAAATCCGGTAGAAAAGTCAGGAATGCAAGATAAAGATTATCTTAGAAACGATTTTACCGAACCAAACATTTAAAATATACCTCTATGGCAGAAAGAACCAACAAACAGAACAAGGCCCTTGTAGTCGTAATTGCTACAGTGGCAGCAACCGGAGGTTTACTATTCGGTTTCGATACCGGAGTAATTTCAGGGGCAATCCCGTTTTTTCAAAAAACCTTTGCAATTGCAGATAACTGGGTGGAAATAATTACGACTGCCGGTTTAGTCGGTGCGGTAATTGGTGCAATGTTCAGCGGTAGAATAGCTGACATTATCGGACGAAAGAAAGTTATCCTGGCGTCAGCAGTTATTTTTTCGATTGGAGCAATATGGTCAGGCGCCTCTTCAAGTGCAATGATGCTGGTTTTTGCCCGCTTTTTCCTTGGTATTGCAATTGGCGTTTCTTCTTTTGCAGTGCCTTTATACATTGCTGAGATTTCACCTACAAAAAGCCGTGGAACTTTAGTATCTATGTTTCAATTACTTATTACTATCGGGATTATGGTATCATACTTAAGTGATTCAGCGTTTGCTGTGCCAGATACCGATCCTGCTTTCACAACATGCTGGAGGGCAATGTTTTATGTTGGAGTAATTCCTGCATTGATTATGTTTACAGGAATGATTTTTCTACCTGAAACACCCCGTTGGCTGATAAGTAAGGGCCACGAGGACAAATGCCGGGAAGTATTGGAAAAGGTTGAAGATCCTGGCCTTGTGGAAGAGGTCATTACAAGAATGAAAGGAGATATTGAGGCTGATAAAAAGAACAAGGTTGACTGGACTCTTATATTTAAGAAATGGTTGAGGGTACCGCTGATTATTGCAATAGGTATTATGTTTGTACAGCAATTTACAGGGATAAATACCATTATATATTATAGTCCCAAGATATTTCTTATGTCTGGTTTTGCCGATGCACAGGCGGCTGTATGGGCTTCTGTAAGTGTGGGTGTTGTAAATGTGGTGTTTACTATTTTATCGTTATTCATGATTGACAGACTCGGCCGCAGGAAACTCTATTTTATCGGATTAACCGGAATGGTGGTTGCCCTTATCGCTATGGGAACCTGTTTTGCACTTCAGGCAACCCTGGGTGATTCAATTAAATGGGTGACGATATCTCTGGTATGGGTATATATAGCATTCTTTGCAATTAGTCTGGGCCCGCTGGGATGGTTAATAATCTCAGAAGTGTTCCCATTAAGCGTGAGAGGTATTGGTTCAAGCATTGGTGCTCTCTCAAACTGGTTGTTCAATGGTGTAGTGGCCTTTACATTCTTCAAAATAGTAAAAGGTTTAACAATGCCCGGCACCGCAATTACATTGAAAGGAGAAGATCTTGGCAATCCGGCAGGTGCTTTCTTCTTATATGCACTCGTAGGTATTCTTGGAATAATCTGGGGATATTTCTTCATTCCTGAAACAAAAAATGTTACTCTCGAGAAAATTGAAGAACACTGGAGGCAAGGAAAGCTTCCCCGTGATCTAAAACAGTAAAAAAAAGTGGTCCCGCCTAAGCGGGGCCACCTAATATTGAAATATGAACCTACTTATTACAAGTTAAGTGTATACCGTTTAAATTCGGTCACTGTAAGCTCTTTATTTACCGACTGAAGATACTGTCTGATTGTCATCTTGTTATCTTTCACAAAATCCTGGTTAAGCAAAGTGCTTTCTTTAAAGAATTTGGTAAGTTTTCCCTGTGCAATTTTCTCAAGCATCTCCTCCGGTTTTCCATCCCGTCTTGCCTGTTCTTTGCCTATTTCAAGTTCCTGGGCTATTACAGACTGCGCAACAAAATCCTTATCAACTGCTACAGGGTTCATGGCAGCGATCTGCATAGCTACATCTTTATAAACCTGAACATCTGCACCTGATTTGGTAAAACCGACTAATGTGGCAAGTCTGTTTCCCGGGTGAATATATGCCTGAACATGGGCAGCATCGATTTTTTCAAAATATGAAAGGTCGAGCTTCTCACCAATAATTCCAACGTATTCAACAACCTTGTCTCCAACTTTTCCACCATCCATAGGAAGTGATTTGAGCTCATCAAGATTAGCAGGTTTCTTTGACACTGCAAGATCAAGTATTTTAGTTGCAAGAGCCATAAAGTCTGAATTCTTTGCAACAAAGTCAGTTTCGCTGTTGAGGACGATTATTGCACCGGTCTTCCCATCGGAGGATACTTTCGACAGAACAACTCCTTCTGAGGCTTCTTTATCAGCACGTTTATTGGCAACGGCCTGTCCTTTTTTACGTATAATTTCGATTGCTTTTTCAAAGTTACCGTCGGATTCTTCGAGAGCCTTTTTACAGTCCATCATTCCGGCCAGTGTAACTCTTCTTAATTTAGCAACGTCAGCAGCATTTATAGCAGCCATATTAATATCTTTATTGGGTACAATTATTATATTCTACAATTCTTCTTCAGTCTCATCAATTACCTTAACAGCATCTTCATCTTCATCTGATTCGTCGACTTTAATATCGTCATCATCAACTTCAACCTCTTCTTCTTCTTCAACAATAGCCTCGATAATGGCAGCAGGAATATCTTTTGTTTCAAGTTCTTTCCTCATTATTTTTTTATCTTTCTGCTGAGGCTCTTTTTCTTTTTCAATTTTTCTTTCATTAAGACCTTCTTCTATAGCCTGGCAAAGGATTCCGATAATTAATGAAATCGACTTTGAAGCATCGTCATTTGCCGGAATTGGAAATTCAATGTCAGAGGGGTCTGAATTAGTATCAACCATTGCAAAAACCGGAATTCCAAGTCTTTTTGCCTCGCTGACAGCAATATGTTCTTTGGTAACATCAACAATAAAAAGTGCTGAGGGGAGCCTGGTAAGATCTATTATACTTCCAAGAGTTTTTTCAAGCTTGGCTCTTTGTCGCGTAACCTGTAATCTCTCACGTTTTGAAAGGTTCAAAAAGGTTCCGTCGGTAGCCATTTTGTCAATAGATGACATCTTCTTAACAGCCTTACGGATAGTTGGGAAGTTGGTAAGCATACCACCCGGCCAACGTTCAGTTACATAAGGCATATTAACAGCTTTGACTTTTTCGGCAACAATTTCTTTTGCCTGTTTTTTTGTTGCAACAAATAGTACTTTCTTACCCGATTTGGCAATATGTTTCATTGCTGAAGCTGCCTCATCAATTTTTACTACTGTTTTTTCAAGGTCAATAATGTGAATTCCATTACGCTCCATAAAAATATAGGGAGCCATTGCTGGATTCCATTTTCTTTTCAGGTGGCCGAAATGCACACCGGCATCAAGTAATTCTTTGAAATTTGTTCTTGGCATCTTTTGGTTTATTAAGTTTACATTCTTTCAATCAATTGCAAAGTAGCCCCGCCAGCTGGCGGGAGTCTTTACAATTTAGATACTAAACTTGCATCTATAACGACTGTGTTCTTATTATTCCTAACGTTTACTGAACTGGAATCTCCTGCGGGCTTTTGGCTGGCCGGGTTTTTTCCTTTCTACCTCACGCGGATCGCGTGTGACAAATCCTTCAGCTTTAAGCTTTGATTTGCATTCAGCATCAATCATGATCAGGGCTCTGGTTATTCCAAGACGAAGAGCTTCTGCCTGTCCTTTTACTCCACCACCATCGAGATTGACATTGATATCATACTTTTCGACAGCATTCATAAGAACCAGGGGTTGAGTCACTACATACTGAAGTGTTTCAGCACCAAAATATTCTTTATAATCTCTGCCATTAACAGTAATTTTACCTTTGCCATCGCTTAAATATACGCGGGCTACAGCTGCCTTCCTTCTTCCTAGAGCATTGATGGTTTCCATATCTGTTGCTTAATATTTTTTAAAGTTCAATTTTTTTAGGTTTCTGTGCTTCATGAGGATGTTCTGTCCCGGCATAAACATGCAAATTTCTATAAAGTGCACTTCCAAGTCTGTTTTTTGGCAACATACCTTTCACGGCTTTCTCTACCAATCCTATCGGATTCTTTTTTAAAAGTGCTTCAGCAGTTGTAAATCTTTGACCGCCGGGGTAACCTGTATGCCGGACGTATACTTTATCTGACCATTTTTCACCTGTTAAATTGATTTTTTCAGCATTGATAACAACTACGTTGTCACCACAATCAACATGAGGAGTAAAGTCGGTCTTGTGCTTTCCTCTGAGCATAAAAGCCACAACAGATGCAAGTCTTCCGAGGACTTTGCCATCGGCATCAATAATTACCCACTCTTTGTTTACAGTAGCTTTATTTGCTGAAACTGTTTTATAGCTTAAGGTGTTCACTTGTTATTATTTTTTAATTGATATACTTATATTTAATGTAATTACCCTATTATTTTGGGGTCTGCAAAAATACAACATATTTCCTAAAAAAAAAGAAATCTGTATAGATTTTATTTTTGTTATGCAAAAGTAACATATTTTTATGTTCGGATTTAGTTAGTATAATTATACCTCAAGTATGGGCAAAGTACGCAAAGTCAACTCCATCTTTAACATTTCTTTGCGACCTTTGCGAAAAACTTTGCGACCTTTGTGGTTAATGGATTTTAAGACTTAAATAAGAATTGATTCTTTTTATATAATGGAAAACGACAATTTTTTTCTCAGTAGGGCAATTGAAATCGCAAAGATTGGTATTTCAAGTAGTGGCGGACCATTTGGTGCTGTAATAGTAAGGAAGGATAAAATTATATCAGAGGCTTTTAACAGAGTAACTCTGAATAACGATCCAACAGCTCATGCAGAAATACTTGCTATCAGACATGCTGCTTCCGTACTGCAATCTTACGAATTAGATGATTGTACGCTATATTCTTCATGTGAACCCTGCCCAATGTGCCTCGGAGCTATTTACTGGTCAGGAATAAAAAAGGTGGTTTACGGTTGCAACCGTGCCGACGCTGAAAGTGCCGGTTTCAGTGATAAACTGATTTATGATGAGATCATGCTTGATCCTTCAAAGAGGAAAATTTTATTTATCCGGATGACTGATACAGGAGGAAAAGAGGTTTTCAGAAAATGGGATGAATTTGAAGACAAAATTTCTTACTGATAATATGGATTCAGGGAAAAGATTATTAAGAGAGTTTTATACCAGGGATGTACTTGATGTGGCACCTGACCTGCCGGGTAAAAACCTGATTGTCAGATTAAGCGATGGTTCTTTTGGCAGCTTCAGAGTCACTGAGGTTGAGGCTTACCGGGGTACTGAAGACAAAGCATGCCATGCTTTTAAAGGCAGAACCTCAAGGACCGAAATCATGTTTCACGAAGGAGGCAGGTTGTATATCTATTTTATCTACGGCATGTACTGGATGCTGAATATTGTTACGGGCGATAAAAACAATCCTCAGGCAGTCCTGATAAGGGGCGTAGAAGATTATCAAGGACCTGGAAGATTAACTAAATCCCTTGGAATAGATAAATCGTTTTATGGAGAAGATCTTGTATTCTCCGGGAAAATCTGGATTGAGGATCCGGGTTTGGTATATAGTGTCAAAAATGGTCCAAGGATTGGCATTGATTATGCCGGTGAATACTGGAAGACCAGGCCATGGAGATATTTTCTTTAGAATACTGAAGTTCAGCCATTTTTATGAACAGCCGCACTCCATCCTCTTTGTTTTTACCTCACCCCTTCCCCTCTCCTTAAGGAAAGGGGTTATGTAATTGAATATAAGTGTTTTACACTCCTTCTCCTTCAGGAGAAGGAGCTGGAGGATGAGGTAAAAAGAATGGCAGAGGAGGGAAGTATTGTTATTGTACTAATCAAGTTAAAGAGATGTTAATTAGAATTATAATTGAAGTCATCTAAATTTTTTTTACGTTCTTTGTTCTGAAATTAATCAAAAATAGTTCGTTTATGGATTCAATATGGGGCAATTACCGTCGCTGGAATAACCTTACCGGATGGTTTGTGTTTATCTTTTCAACAATAGTTTATCTGTTGACTCTTGAACCAACAGTAAGCTTTTGGGATTGTGGTGAATTCATCCTTTCAGCTTTTAAACTGCAGGTAGGTCACCCCCCCGGAGCTCCACTTTTTCTGATGATGGGAAGAGTTGCAACCCTTTTTGCAGGGAACGACACTACCAAAGTTGCAGTAACAGTTAACGCATTATCTGCTATCTGCAGCGGATTTGCCATCATGTTCCTTTTCTGGACTATTACCCATATCATCCGTAGAGTTTTCTTAAATGGTAAACCTCTTGAATCTAAAAATGTTCCTGCTATCATGGGAAGCGGAGTGCTGGGAGCCCTGGCATTTACATTTTCAGACACTTTCTGGTTTTCAGCAGTCGAAGGCGAACTTTATGCTCTCTCTTCACTTATCATTGCCCTCGTTTTCTGGGGCATGCTGAAGTGGGAGGAAGAGTCAGATAAAACATATTCCGGCAGATGGATAATCCTGATTGCATATATAATGGGACTTGGACTCGGTGTCCACCGTCTTAACCTTTTAATTATTCCGGTGCTTGTTTTAGTATACTATTTCAAGATGTATGAAATTACCACCAGAGGGTTGATAAAAGCAATCCTTGCAGCGCTGATTCTCCTTTGGCTGATGGTCTTTGTTTTGATGCCCGGTGTTCCCGAAGCTGCCGGCTGGTTTGAATTGTTGTTTGTAAATGCTCTGGGCTTACCTTATAATAGCGGACTTCTGTTTTATTTAGTAATTATTTTTGGGGGACTTGCTTTTGGGATACATTACTCTTTGAAACACAAGAAGGTAGTTCTGAACTACATAATGACCTCTTTGGCTGTAATAATGATTGGTTATTCATCTTATGCGATGATTATGATCAGATCATCTGCCAGGCCACCCATGAATCAGAATAATCCTTCAGATGTATTTTCACTGTCCTATTATATTAATATGAAGCAATATGGGAGCGCACCAAAATTCTTTGGGAACTACTATAGTGCTCCTAAAATAGGTTTAAAGAGAGTTATTGCCGGATATAATAAGCTGAATGGTAAGTATCAGCCATACTACCAGCCGGAATATTCATATGATAAACAGTTTGAAACTATTTTCCCCCGAATGTACAGTGAAGATCCTGACCATGAAAGTGCCTATAAATACTGGGGAAAGGTTGTTGGCAGAAAGTATTCGGTAGGATCCGCTTCAGAAAAAGAAGCAATTGTTTGCCCGACATTCGGCGAAAACCTCCGCTACTTTTTCCGCTATCAGATCGGATTTATGTATATGAGATATTTTATGTGGAATTTTGCAGGCCGGCAAAACGATATTCAGGGGAACGGCAATCCTATTGATGGTAACTGGATAAGCGGGGTAAAATTTATAGATGAAGCCCGGCTTGGGAAGCTGGATAAGATTCCCAAAGATCTGAAAACTAATCCGGGTAACAATAAATATTATTTTCTTCCACTTTTGATTGGTCTGGCAGGCATGTACTGGCAATACAAGAAAAATAACAGCGGATTCTGGCTTGTGATGGCATTTTTTATTATGACAGGTCTTGCTATAATTTTGTATCTGAATCAGTATCCAAATCAGCCCAGGGAACGGGATTACGCTTACGTCGGCTCATTTTATGCCTTTGCAATCTGGATTGGGATAGGATTTATGTTTGTATATGAGAACCTTCAGAAGCTACTTGGATATAAAGGATCATTGGCGGTTACCTTTGTGGTTCTTATGGTGGCTGTTCCCGTTTTGATGGGTGCCCAGAATTGGGACGATCATAACCGTTCAGGCCGCTATACTGCGCGGGATATCGGAGCAAATTATCTGAAATCATGTGAGCCGAACAGTATTTTATTTACTTACGGAGATAACGATTCATTCCCTGTATGGTATAATCAGGATGTTGAAAAAGTTGGAACTGATATCCGTGTAGCGAACCTTAGTTATATACAGGCCGGCTGGTATATTAATATGATGCGACAGAAAGCCTATGGATCAGATCCGTTACCATTTACTCTTGCGCGTGAAAAATACATTGAAGGAGTAAGAGAACAACTCCCGGTCAATAACAGGATTGATAAACCTGTTGATCTGAAAGAGATTGTCCAATTTGCAGGAAATGACGACAATAAATACAAGATTGACCTAAGCGGAAGAGGTGATTATATGAATTATATTCCGGCAAACAAATTCATTATTGATGTAGATTCTTCAAAAGTGTTGTCAAATGGTACTGTCAAGAAATATTTTAAAGACAGATTGGTTTCTCCTATGATCTGGGAGTATGCCGATGCCGATGCTTTTAAAGGTGATCTTGCCATTATGGACATGCTTTCTACTAATAAATGGGAGAGGCCCATATACTTTTCAACTACGGTTCCGTCCACACAGTATAAAGGTCTTGAGAAATATTTTATACAGGAAGGACTAGCTTACAGAGTGGTTCCGGTAAAGACTGATAAACCCGAACAAGGTGAATTCGGAATGATAGATCCGCATGTGATGTATGACAATATGATGAATAAGTTCAAATGGGGGAATGCAGCAGATCCTTCTGTATATCTTGATGAAAATAACAAGCGGATGTTCAGCAACTTCAGGAGAATATTCGGTTCTCTTGGTCAAAACCTGTTACTCACAGGCGATACATTAAAAGCTGTTGAGGTCGCTCATCGCGGACTTGAACTGGTTCCGTCCAAAAAGATGCCTTACGACTTTTTTACAATCAGCATTGCAGAAGTTCTTATCAGAGCAGGGAAAACAGATGAGGGTGAGAAGTTGATCAACGATATTATTGCCTATTCAAAAGAATATCTCGATTATGCAATCAGTATCAAACCTGAAGAAAGGTACGGTCTTGAATACCCTACCGGGATCAATATGCAAAGTCTGCTTGATATTTATAATATGGCAGTTAGGCTGAAATTAAATTCCATTACTTTAACTATTGAACCTGAGATAAATAACTATTACGGTAAGCTTTATTCGGCTAAATAAATCTATATGCGGCTTTTCAGGCCCGTCTTTATTTCAGGTTGGCTTTATCCTGAGGCACTCTTCAGGATAAGGACAACTGAAAAGGTATTATACCTGACCTTTGATGATGGTCCTGATCCGGTCTCCACTCCCCGGTTGCTGGACATACTTAAAACTTATGACATTAAAGCATTGTTTTTTTGCGATGGGAGGGCTGCAGAAAAATTTCCTGATCTTGTTAATCAGATAAGAACAGAAGGTCATCTGATCGGTAATCATGGTTACAGTCATTTTGATGGATGGCATACTGATACTGATAAATATATTAACGATATAACCAGAGCCTCTGATTTTACATCTGATAAAATATTCCGTCCTCCTTATGGCAGATTGTCGGTTATGCAAAAAAAGAGACTGCTGAAATCATTTAAATTAGTATTCTGGGACTTAATGCCTTACGATTTTGACAAAACTTTTGGAAGAGGGAAATTCATCAGAACCCTTAAAAACAAAATCCGGCCCGGTTCAATAATCGTTTTGCATGATAAAGAGTCTTCCTGTGCCAACGAAATTATTGGGGAATTTGTAACCTTCGCTGTCAGTTCAGGTTACAGATTTGAACTGTTAGATGATATCTAAGCCAAAAACATTGTTGCCTCCGCAAATACTTTTTCAAACCAGTAATCAACTTTTTTTGAAAGTGGAAAATCGAGAAGCGGAAAAGGATTTTCATGGGTATATTCATATGGAAAATCCCATATATCAACGATATCTTTTTTATTAAAGTTGCCAAGGGTCGAAATTACACCATTACATGGTATTACTGAATCTTTTACTAATGATAACGAATGAATCTGATCCCGGAGTTTCTTTAAGATATTCTCCCTGAATGTTTTAAATCTTCCAAGGTCGATCATTGATCTGAAAGCCATTCCGATCTGGCTTGTACTCAAAAAATCGACTAACGGACTTTTCCCGGTCAGGGTCTTTTCAAAATCATTAAGATAATAATTATATACCCTGTCGAATGCAAGACTATCCATGATTAATTTTGAAGAACCACGCATATTACTGAACACTGATCCACCGCAGAAAATAAAGAGCTTTGAATCGGAAAACAGGTTCTCAGGATTTCCCATTAAAATAATTTCAGCAAGAAATGCGCCGATCGAATATGCGAAAATATTAATATTGCTGGTCCGGGGGATAATCTCATGCTCCCCATTTCTGATACCTGAAAGAAGTTTTACTATGTCAGTTGTGGTCTGATAACCTGACTTAAAAAATCGCATAGGATCTTCAGTGAGACGATTGCTGAGAGCAATATTGGCAAAACTCGACATATTTATTTCCCCGAGAGTGGAATTCCTGTCCTTCATAAAATTAATCATCGCCCTCGGATCTTTCCATAAAGATGGGGACCTGTTAATATGAAATGAGATCGGGAAAAGAATGACATAGCTGTCAGTATTTTGTGCAAGGTAATAAGCCCAGACCAGATATTTGACCCAGCTTCTCTCATTGAGACCGTGAAGTAACAGAATTACCTTTTTACTTTCAGCATTACGGGGAGTAAAAACAGGGTATGAAAATGAGCGGTTTTCAGCAATAAGCGTATCGTTTATATTTGAAAATTCATTGAGCGGGACGTCCGACCGGAATCCGATATTATGAATTTTAATATCTGAATCGGGAATAGACATCTTCTTATTCTCAAGTTTGAAGATTGTTTTAAGCTCATTGAATGTTTTAGTATACTCCATCGGTCTCCGATCAAAAAGAATTTTATACAAAGGAAGCAGAGGCATTCAGAGCATACAAATTTATGTGGCCGGGGTCGGGGCATAGTGATAAAAATCCGATATGAGGGATATAATTCAATTATTTGTGACGGAATTTCTGTTAGTATAAAACGTCAGTGTTCATTTTAAATGGATTTAAAGTAAGAAAATACTTAATTTTGCTTCAGTTAAAAGAGTTTCAATGATCGACTTCCAAAAACCGATACCTCCATATCTGAATGAAAAGCAGAATATTGTACGTCTGGTACTTTTTACTTCACTTTTTGCTCTGGTTTTTATTAATGCCTATTCTCCTTTTGGTGCGGACAGATGGTACAATCTGACAAGACTTGAGTTTTTCACATATTCCAGCCTGACAATTCTTCTTGGAGTGCTTGTTGTTGTTCTGAGCCGGATTCTTATGTACCATGTTTGTAAAAGACATACTATTAATATATGGCAATATCTGATATGGATTTTTGGTGAAATACTTTTTATGGCCCTCGCTTATGCTTTATTCGAAAAACTTTTTCTGAAAGATACCAGGTTGTTTGCCGATCTCGTCAGGAATTCATCTCGAAATACAGCTCTGGTTCTTTTATTACCATATTCAATTTTATGGCTTTATTTTTCATGGCAGGATAAAAAGGATCAAATAGAGAGACTGGCAGATTTTCAGCCATTATCTGATAATACAAGAAACATGATCCCTTTTTATGATGATAAAGGGATACTGAAGTTTTCAATTAAGAAAGAGAATCTGCTTTATCTCGAATCAGCTGAAAATTATGTGAACATCTGCTATCTCAATAAGGGTAAAGTATCAAAATACCTGCTCCGGGATACTCTGAAAAAAATAGAAGAAAACTTTTCAGGGACGGAAATAATCAGATGCCATAGATCGTATATGGTTAATTTTGAAAAGGTTAAAGTTATCAGAAAGGATAGAGATGGCTTGAAGCTTGAATTTGATAACCCTTCCGTTACAGATATTCCGGTTTCAAAAACCTATGTAAGCTCCGTTATGCAGACCTTCTCCAAATACTGTCAGACTATTGATGGTGGCTAACGGTTTTTAAATTATCGGTCTTGTTTATCAGAATGAAATGTTACTTTTGAAATGATAAAATATTTGCTTAGAAATGAATATTCTCATTCTGGGATCCGGAGGCAGGGAACATGCTCTTGCCTGGAAACTTGCCCAAAGTAAAAAAGTCAAGAAAATTTTTATTGGTCCTGGAAATGCGGGAACTCTAAATATAGGGACAAACCTGAAGCTGGATCCTGAAAATTTCTCAGAGGTTAAGTCAGCAGTATTAGAAAATAAGATTGATCTTGTGATTGTCGGTCCTGAAGTTCCACTGGCCATGGGGATACATGATTTTTTTCTGAACGATAGCACAATTAAAAACATACCTTTAATCGGTCCTGATAAATCAGCTTCACGACTGGAAGCGAGCAAAGATTTTGCAAAAGCCTTTCTCATGCGGCATAAAATTCCGACAGCTGCTTATAAAAGTTTTGACAAAACGACGATGAAAGAGGCTTCCTCTTTTCTAAGAACGCTTAGTCCTCCTTATGTTATTAAAGCGGATGGCCTTGCCGCAGGGAAAGGAGTGGTGATAATTGATGATATACGTGAGGCTGAAAAAGAGGTAGAGGCTATGCTGAACGGGAAGTTCGGCACTGCAGGACAAAAAGTTGTTATAGAACAGTATCTTAAAGGGATAGAGCTATCGGTATTTATTATTACTGATGGGTTTACATATAAACTATTACCTGAGGCTAAGGATTATAAGAGAATAGGAGCAGGAGATACCGGTCTTAATACCGGGGGAATGGGAGCGGTGTCACCCGTACTATTTGCTGATGATGACTTTATGAAAAAGGTAAAGCACAGGATAATCGATCCAACAATAAATGGACTATCGGAAGATGCGATTGTTTATAAGGGATTTATTTTCTTCGGTCTTATAAATGTTGAAGGTAACCCATATGTAATTGAATATAATACGCGGTTGGGAGATCCCGAATCGGAGGTTATTATTCCAAGAATCAAGTCAGATTTTTTCGAGTTAATTGAAGGGGTGGCTAAGGGAGATCTTGCAGAAAGAAAAATAGTAATTGATGAAAGATTCGTTACTACAGTAATGCTGGTTTCGGGAGGTTATCCCGGAAATTATGAAAAAGGCAAATCTATCCATGGCCTCGATCTAACGAAGGACAGTGTGATATTTCATGCCGGTACCAAGAAAGAAGCAGATAAAATCGTTACGTCAGGAGGCCGCGTACTCGCCGTAAGCTCGTGGGGAACAACGATGAATCAGGCACTGAATACATCATACCGTAACGCCGGTTTGTTAAGCTTTGAAGGCAGATATTACAGAACTGATATTGGATTTGATTTATGAAATAAATGTTATTACGAGTTTTCAAAGGAACCTCTCCGGGAGTAATATTCCTGATAATTATTACTCTTTTAGCTATATGGGCAAGTGCTTTCATCAGGCTTAAAAGTCACTTTTCATTGTACTTTGACCTCGATCCGATGCCTCTCTATGGCATTCTGTCGGATATAATCGGGACTAAACCTTTGCCGGGAATTATTTTCACTTTATTAATAGTTTCTTTGATGGCTTTTCTCATGGTAAATCTGAATACCACTATCTTTTTTATAAATGAAAGAACTTTTCTTCCAGCCTTAATATACATTTTAATAAGCGGACTTTTCCCACAATATCAGCTGTTGAATCCTGCAATATTTGCTGCTATGTTTTTAACGTTGGCAATCAGGCGGATAGTGGAGGCATATCATATTCAGGGAACAGCATATAGCTTTTTCGATGCCGGGATACTTATTGGCACCGGGAGCCTCTTTTATGCTAATCTTATCTGGTTCGGATTAATAGTCATCATTGGAATTGTATTGCTCAGAACAGGGACCCTTAAAGAAGTTGTTATTTCTGTTATTGGTTTAATAACTCCTTTTATGCTGACATTTGGAATATATTATGTATTGGGAAAAGATATAAAAAATTTATTGTCACTTCTGGCGTACAACCTGTTTGGTAAACCGACCGGTTTTTCTTTTACCCCTTTAACAGCTGTTGCGCTTACCCTTGCAGGTTTGAGCACTCTGGTGAGTATAGTTTATCTGCTCAGGTTGATGAATACAAAAAAGATAAAATCACGCAAAACATTTTCCTTGCTTCTCTGGATATTTTTTATTGCGATAGGAGTTTATTTTATAGTACCTTCGGTTTCAGTTGAAATAGTCTGGATAGCAGGCATCCCCGTTAGCTATTTCCTGACGCACTATTTTGTTTTTATTAAAAAGAGACTGGTACCTGAAATCTTCTTTACTCTGTTTTTTATATTTATTCTGGTAATACAGATCTGGTACATGAGATAGGGATTATTTTATCATTGAGACTACACCAACACCAGATCCCTGTTGTCCGTTATTGAAGTCGTAGTTGATCTGATATAATCCACTTTTCTGACATTCAAAATCAATGTAAGGATAAATCTTGCCGGTCTTCTTATCTAATGATGAAAGTATTTGTTTATTCGATTCATCTTTAATTGAAAGTATAAGCTGACCCTTGGAATTATCCGCATTGCACATTGTAAACCTGTACTTGGTATTTTTCCAGAGCGACATATTTGCTTTATATCTTAACTCACTCTGGTTAGTAGCTTTTCCCAACTGTATTCTGAAATCCTTCAGGTACCTGGCATTGGCCCCGGCATTAATAACACAGTTACTTATAAGCGGATCAGTAACCTGTCCGAAAGACAGTAATCCTAAAGCAAATAAAAAGGCAAGAGATATAATACTTTTTTTCATTCTAATTATTTAAAATTAGTCTGTCCCTGATATTCTTGGTAATTTCAATAACGCCATTTAGTTGTTCTTTAGACATGGTAACAACACTTGTTTCGGTCTGCTTAATCGTCAATCCACCATCCTTTTCAACACTCACGGGCTCCCCCTGTGTATAGGTTATTCTTATGTCGCGGTATTTTTCTTTAATATCCTGCATGTCTTTGCAAAGGCTCGTAAATTCAGGATCACGGTTGCAATAAGGACTGATCAGAAGGAGAAGATCATTCAATATAATCTTTTGTTCTCCAATCCTGTCAATCAGCATTTTATCGGGGAATTTATTTGCCACCTGGGTTGCAAGAAACTGACCCTCTATCCATACCCCAATTATCATCAGAGCTGAAAGTTGACCGCGGTCATTGCTCCTTAGATAGGTATCAATCTTGTTATAGGAGTCAATTGAAATGAAAAGAAGTGAATCAAGATTTGATCTGTTTTTAGATAATCTTTTTATTGATTCGAAATCAAAAAACTGACCTACTTTAATATCTTCTGAAATTTTCCTGATAGAGGAAAGCACATCAAGGGAAGAACCTGTTTTTTCATACATATTCAGATATCCCAGGTCGGCTCCAAGAATACCCAGTTTAAGAGCCTTGTCAAAGTTTGTACTTTGTTTATTTGCATCAATTGATTCAGCAAGATAGTTTTGTGAGAAAGGAACCTGGAGTGTTTGCAGAAGATTTGCAATCTCTACCGGTGAAGAAATATTCTTCGAGATATCAGCAATTGCTTCAGGGCTTAATTTTTCTGCTTCAGAAACCGGAACTGAATCGGATTGGGGAAAAACAAACTCTGCAGCCTTGCTTTTTGAATTTCTGCAAGAGAAACCAATAAAAACAATAATCAGCAATATAAATATTCTTTCTGTCATTTATTATAATGCATAAAGTAATACAAAAATACAAAAAAACAGATTAACAATCTATTAAATGTTCATTTTCCAAATTTTAAATTCTCAAAAAACCGTACTGCCCTTCCAAGCAATTCAAAATAAAGCGCGAAATAAAGGAATATTGAGCTTAAAAGAACAAGGGAAATATTGAATACAAAAGTGTCAGTTTTTATCCCAAAAATATATTTTGCCGGGGCATAGAAATGTGTTCTGAAATTAAGAAATCCTTTTTTATATGGATCCAGATAAATAGGATCTGTATTCTGTACAAGAGTGTTATTATAAACCAGTATTTTTTTCCTTTCGTATGGCTTTGTAACCAGTTCAAGAAGTTTATAATTATAATAGTCATCCTCAAGTTTCTTCAGTAATAAATCATTCATATTATAAAAAATATCTCTTCTGTCACTTGATGAGTTTGAAATTTTGCTGAATAGTTTATCCATTCTGTCGAGGTATTTTGTCAGCGAATCAGCAATTCCGGGGTTGAATTCATAAGGTGTCAGATCAAAAATATAATTGAATGATGGAACATGATAGACATCGGCCATTTTTCCTAATTCATTTCTCAGAAGCTCAAGTTTGCTGAACTTACGGGTAGTTTTCTTAATTAGAAGATCTTCACTATTTCCGATGTTTTTAGGGTTGCTTCTATACTCAAACAGAGTAGTTTCGAGAGCAGTACGCAATGCTTTAATTCTGTGAACCTTATTAAAGTCAGCTTCACTGATTTTCTTTTGAAGCTGATAATATGTCTCTCCTTCCTTCGTAAAAGGAGTTTTACTGTATTTGTTATCCTTAAACTGAGTCACAATAAGAGCTTCATAAGTCCATCTTGTTGGTATAAATTCAGCGATAAGAGGAACTTTATCGACATTGCCTATTTTTCTGTTAAGTTTGTCAAAGGAGAACATAGCTCCGCTGAGAACCATCATGGGGATTATTAAAAGCGGTATTACAATATAGATGGTAATGGCCGAATTAAATGAAGCTGATATGTTGAGTCCCAGCATATTGGCACAAAATGAAGTCGTAAATAATGCGAGCCAGTAATGGAAATACATACCTTTAATACCGAGAATAGGATTTGCAATTAAAACAAACAGAAGTGTCTGTATGGCAGATATTATAATAAGAACTGCAACTTTGGAAAGGAGATAACTATTGCGGCTCAGATTAAGGAAATGTTCCCTTTTAAGTATTTTTCTGTCCCGGAAAATTTCTTCTGCACTTATTGACAATCCCAGGAAAAGAGCCACGATCAGGCTCATAAAAATGTAAATCGGGATATTTTCATTTTCCGAAAAAATGTAAATGTCAGAATCAGGATCAGGGATATATCTTATAATAAACGAAAGAACAAATCCCAGAATCGGTGCTTCTAACAGGGTTAATAAGACATATTGACCATTGGAAATTTTGCTCTTCAGGTCTCTTGAAAAATAAATCTGAAATTGTTTTAAAAGTCCTGGTCGCTGTAGATTCTTATGTGGAGGCTCCTTAACTTCTGGCAATTGTACAAAAGGATGTTTCGAATTATAAGTATTTGACCATTCCTTTGGTCTGACTTTTCTTTTTTCAGTATACTGTCCAAATTCATCAACAACCTGGGTTTCAATTATATTAAAAATAGTTTCAGGATTCACATTCCCGCATGACGGGCACTCTCCCTGGTTTGAGTTGATCTGGGCATCAAGAGTTTTAAAGTATATTACCGAATCGACAGGATTACCGAAATATGCCATACATCCCCCCTGGTCGAGGATGACAACCTTGTCAAACATTTTGAATATCTCTGATGATGGCTGATGAATGACTGTAAAAACCAGCTTCCCTTTCAAAGTAAGATCGCGAAGCAGGTCCATCAGGTTTTCAGAATCCCGGGAGGAGAGTCCTGATGTTGGCTCATCAAGAAAAAGAACTAATGGTTCCCTGATCAGTTCCAATGCAATATTAAGTCTTTTTCTCTGTCCGCCGCTGATCACTTTGTTAAACGGAGAACCAACTTTTAATCCTCTCTTTTCAAGCAATCCGAGATTTGAAAGTGTATGATCAACCAGCATGGTGATCTCCTCTCTGGTTTTATCTCTGAAACACTGACATGCTGCAAAATAGAGGTTTTCAAATACTGTCAGATCCTCTATAAGCAGATCATCCTGTGGTACATATCCAAAAACTCCCTCCAGCGCTTTATAATCTGTATTTACATCTAATCCGTTAATCTTAACACTTCCGGTATTTGGCTTCTGAATACCACTCATCAGATTCAACAGAGTAGTTTTCCCCGAACCGCTTCCTCCCATAATACCTATAAGTTTCCCCTCCTCAATTGAAAAGCTTACATTATCTACTGCAGCATGCCCCTCCCTGAAAAGATAGGTGAGGTTTTCAACATTGAATGATATCTTATGGATGATTATATCAGCTAGAAAACTGGAGCTGATGTCGCTATAGTAAATTGAATGACCTTGTTGTGATTTTATTGAACCTCCCTTGGCAAAAGTGTATACCTGGCCTGATCTTATTGGAAGTCCATTGAGATACAACTGGTCATTTGAAATATACCTGACAAAATAGAGGTCAACACTTGCAACCCTTAAAATGAATATCAGGGTATCCTGGTAACCAGTCATCATTTTTTTGCACAACTCACATTCTTCGTCACCCGGGGCAAGAACAAGAATAGCAGGGTTCTTCAGATCCGCAGGATTATCATTCTTTACGAATTGCTCTGTGGCAGCAAATTCATCACCTGATATTTTAAATACTTCAGCAACAGTATTTATTATATTCATTCTCTGAAGTGTGAACTGACGATCTGCATTAACCAGTTCATATAGCCGCATCAGAACTACAACCTTTTGTTCCTGATTAAGGGTACGGTTGATCTTTTTACATATTCCAAAAATTTTTACAGAGTCTTTTACAGAAGGAGAGGACGGTTCTTTGACAATTGATCTTTGCATAACCGGTCCGGCATGTATATCGAAAAGAGCAAGATATTCATCAACGGTATCCCTGGTAAGCTGTTTAGACAGAAAACCGGATACATAGTCACGCTCGTTCATAAGTATCCCACCGTCCTGTTTTACAATCAGGGCAAATAATTCCATTAATGCCTTAAGAATCTCCTCACTCATAAATTGGTTGTGATAATCAGTGTTCCCAAGTACCGAAGTTAAGAAAAACTATTTCTTAATGGCTAATAGCTAAAAAAAAATTCTTT
>Ga0209747_1000558_pt1 | contig 20222 bp, 13 predicted proteins | sample BarGraNGADG00311_FD_184498 | JGI IMG/M metagenome (GOLD analysis project Ga0209747, IMG submission 184498) | Arctic peat soil microbial communities from Barrow, Alaska - Barrow Graham LP Ref core NGADG0011-311 (SPAdes) (version 2) | ecosystem: Environmental > Terrestrial > Soil > Wetlands > Peat...
GCGCCGCGTGCAAAAAAGTGGAAAGAAGAAGTGGAAAGCGAACGACGCTATCGGCTATGCGCGGCGGTACCAGTCGATGAGCTTTGCGAAGCGCGGGTACACGTAGCGCGCGGCGGTGAGGCCGTCCGCGACGACCCACGACCTCTCGGGCACGCGCGGGACCGAGCCCCTGATCGCCTCGAACCAGGCCCGCGGGTCCTGCCGCGAGAGGATCCCGCCCAGGCTGTAGATGCTCACGTCCCTTATCCCTGCGGCGAGCGCGGCCTCGAGTCCGACCACGAGCTCGGCGGCGTTGTTGAACGTCGGCTCGGCCTGCAGGACCCCTCCCCCGGTCAGCCCCAGCGACACTCCCGCGCGGCCGCCGTACTTCTCGCGCAGCTTCAGGCAGTTGTCGTACACGAACCAGTTCGCTTCCTTGCTCTTGATAGCCCCGCCGGACATACCCTGGATCATGCTCACGTAGAGCATGGGGCTCAACACGTCCCAGCCGATGCCCGACGCCGGGGTCTCGGTCATGTCCTGCAGGAGCTCGGCCTCACCTTCGAGCTCCAGGCCGACCCACGGGAGCACGGCGGTCAGCGTCCTGATGCCCTGGTCCTGTATCTCCTCGTTGAGTTTGTCGAGCCTGGCCTTGGCCCTGAAATAGCGCTCCCGGTCGAGGTTTTCGCGAGCCGAGGTGTAGACGCCCCGCAGCTTCTCGAACGGGTTGCCGGCGCTCATCACCTTGAACATCTGCTGGAGCGGCATCTCGAGGTCTACCGCCACGATGTCGGGCGTGACCTCGTTCTTGGAGGCCCACTCGAGCTGCTTGCGCACGAGCTTCGAGTACGCCAGTGCGTTCCGCTCGCCGGGGAAGTAGCCCATCTCTTTGTCCATGAGGGGCCAGAACGCGATCTCCACGCCCGCTTCCTTCAACTTGACGAGCGCGTTCGCGTTCTTCCGGGTGAGCGAGGCAGGGTACATCGCTATGGCGATCCCCGCGCCGAACTCCTCGAGCAAGGGCAGGGCTTTCTTGACGACATCGGGCGGAGTCAGCAACTCCTCCCAGAATCTCAGTTCGAAATGCATGTGACCTCGATCCAGCCATGCCGGCGTTTTGCCGGACACACGCAGAGTATTGTAGCGCTCCAGTGCTCCGTCCCACAGATATCCTGGCATTCGAGCGCCGCTACATCCACGCCTGCGTCGTTCCACTCCCTCAGAGTACTCAGCGAATACGACTCGGTCGCGCGCCTTGCAGGCGCGTTGCCCCGACGCTCTCGGTGCGTCAAGCTATCTGTGGGACGGAACGCTCGCAGGAGAAGCCCTTAGAAGAGGGCGTGAGCGTAAGCCTCGGGGTCGAAAGGCCGCAGGTCGGCGAGGCCCTCGCCCATTCCGACGTAGGCGACAGGGATGCTGAGCTCGGCTCCGATCGCTAGAACCACACCGCCTTTCGCGCTGCCGTCCATCTTTGTCAGCGCGATGGAGCTGATGTCCAGCGCTTCGCCGAAGACGCGCGCCTGCGAGACGCCGTTCTGCCCGGTGGTCGCGTCGATGACGAGCACCGCCTCCGGCGGACGCTCCACCTGACGCTCGGCGACGCGGCACATCTTGTTGAGCTCGTCCATCAGGTTCTTCTTGGTGTGAAGCCTGCCCGCCGTGTCTACGAGCACGACGTCGATGCCCCGGGCTTTGGCTGATTCCAGCGCGTCGAAGACCACAGCGGCCGGATCGCCTCCGGTCTTGTGCCGGACAACCGGCGCGCCCACCCGGTGCGCCCACATCTCCATCTGCTCTATTCCGGCGGCCCTGAAGGTGTCAGCAGCCGCGAAGAGGACCTTGTACCCAAGCTGCTTGTACTGGTAGCCGATCTTGGCTGTCGTCGTGGTCTTGCCGACCCCGTTGACGCCGACGATGAAGATGACGTGCGGCCTGTCCTCGGGGAGCTCGCCGGGTGCGCCGAAAGACCGGAGCGTTTCCGCGACTTCATCGGCGAACGCCTCCTTGAGGCCGTCCATGTCGCGTATTCCCTGCGACAGTATCCGGTCGCGCGCGCCTTCCACGATCGCGCTCGCGCAGGTCACGCCCGCGTCCGCCGCGATCAACGCCTCCTCGGCCTCGTGCCAGAACTCCGGGTCTATCGCCTTTCGCGTCGCAGCCCGCACGAACGGCCTCGAGAGGACCCGCCTCGAGCGGAACATGCCTTTGCGCAGCTTCTTCTTGTCCTCGCCCTCGCCCTCTTCGAGGTCGGCCTCCTCTTCTTCGAGCTCGGACTCGGCTTCGACGTCGTAGTCCTCGTCTATCTCGAGCGGGATCTCTTCGGGGGGTGCCTGCAACTCCATCCCGGGCGGCGGTTCCACTACGGGGGGTTCCTCGATGCTTTCCGGCGGCGACTCGGCCTCAATCTCTGCCTGCTCAGCTGACTCGGCGCGCTTCCTCTTCTTCGGCTCCTTCAGCCTCTTTTTGCCTTTGGCCATCAGGAAGCAGCCTTCTCCTCGACGCGCTGGGACACGACCCTGGACATCCCATCGTCCTGCATCGTCACCCCGTAGAGTATGTCCGCGATCTCCATCGACCGCTTCTGGTGCGTGATCAACACGAGCTGTGACTCGCCCCTGAACTCTTTCACCAGGTCGAGGAACCTGTGGAGGTTGACGTCGTCCAGCGCCGCCTCGACCTCGTCGAGGAAATAGAACGGGCTCGGCCTGACCTTGAACAGGGCGAAGAAGAACGCGAGCGCCGTGAGCGAGGTCTCGCCGCCGGATAAGAGCGAGATGCGCCTCAGGCGCTTGCCCTCCGGCTGCGCCAGTATCTCGACCCCCGAGTTCAGCGCGTCGTCGGGCTCGGTGAGCCTGAGCTCGGCCGACCCGTTGGGGAACAGGGTCGCGAATATCGTCTTGAAATGGCCGTTGACGGCGGTCAGGGTCTCGACGAACTTCTGCTCGATCTCCCGGTCGACCTGCTTGATGACGCGCTTGAGCTGAGTCCTGGCCTGGTCGATGTCGTCCATCTGCGTCTTCAGGAAATCGTGCCTCTGCTCGAGGGACTCCCGCTCGATTATCGCCTCGGGGTTGACCGGCCCGATTTGCTCGAGCAGCCGGGAGAGCTCCTCGAGCTTCTCCTCCATCTCCGGGGTCGGCTCCTGGTCGGTGTACTGCTTGAGGGCGAACTCGAGGGGCACCTTGTGCTCGTCGACTATCCTCTCGACCAGCTGCTCGACACGAACCTTGAGCTCGGCGCGCGAAAGGTCTTCCTCGTGGATCTGGTCGCGCAGGGACTCGTTCGTGAGCTGAAGAGCCGCGACCTGCTCGCGCAGGACGCGCAGCCCCTCGGCCGCGCTCTTCTCCTTGAGGACGCCTTCCTCGAGCTCCCGCCTGGCGCTCTCCCTGGCCCGCTCGCTCAGCCTGACCAGCTTCTCGTGCAGCGCGACCAGCATCGCGATCTCGCTCTCGTCCATCGCGGGCTCGCCCGCGGGGAGCTGCGGCTGGGCCCCTCTGGCGCGCATGTCCCGCTCCTTGATCCTTCCTATCTCCAGCCGGCGCTCGATCGAGGCCAGCTCCGAGGCTGCCTCGCGCACGTCGCCGGCGGCTTTGCGCCTGGCGGTGTCGCACTCCTCGAGCTCGGCCCTGGCATTACTCTCCAGCGCGCCGATCTCAACGGCGCGGGCAGCGAACTCATCCGGGCTCACCGAAGGCGCCTGCGCCTCGGGCTCCGCGTCCGTGCGCCAGCCGGCGGCGTCGGCGCTCATCGCCTCGATGCGCGCTTCGATCGAAGCGCCCCTCGTGCGCGCCGCCTCCAGCGCCGCGCGAGCTTCCTCCTGCCCGGCCCTGGCCGCCGCGAGCTCCGCCCTGGTTTCCTCGAGTTGCGCCCCCGCCGCCCTCTGCCTCAGCTCCTCCACGTCCACGATCTCGCGCGCTTCGGCGAGTGATTCCTCGAGAGCCTGCCTGCGGCCCGCGGTCAACTCGAGGGTGGCGGCGCCCACGCCGGGGCTTCCACCCTTGATCAGCGTTCCGCCAGTTATGACGTCGCCGTCAGGCGACAGGAATATCAGGTGCGGGTGCCTCTCGGCCAACTCCACCGCGAGGTCCAGGTCCCGCGCCAGGTACACGCCCTCCAGCAGCGCATCCAGCGCATCGCTAAACCAGGTCGGGGCCTCGACCGCGTCGCGGGCGCGCATCGCTCCGGCGACCTCGGGCTCGGGCTCGCGGGATACCGGGGCGGATCCGCTGTGCTTGAAGAAGAGGCCCTGCCCGAGCTGCTTCTCCTTGAGGTGTTCGATCGCGACTATGATCGCGTTGGTGTCCTTGGCCACCAGGCCGTACAGCCACGGCCCGAGGTAACTTGCCACCGCGGTCTCGTGAGCGGGGTCTATCTTGATGCTGCTCACCAGCATCCCGCCAAGCCCTCCTCCGGTCGGGTCCGCCTCGAGCAGCGCGGCTGAGGTGTTCGCCGGGCCCCAGGACTCGGTCTCAAGGCGGGTCAGGATCTCGAGGGTGGCGCTCATGGCCGCCAGCCGCCGCTCCGCGTCGCGCAGGCTCTCGAGGGCTTGAGCCCTGGACGCATGGAGCGCCTCGATTGAATCCTCGAGCTCTTTTACGCGCTCGTCGGACGTGGTCGACCTCTCGATGAGGGAATCGAGCTCGCCGGCTAGCGTTGCCCGCTCGCGGGCAAGTCTTTCTATCTCTTCTTTCTTCGCGAGAAGCCTCTCCTCGGAGAGCGCCGGGTCGTCGTGCCGGCTCGCCTGAAGCACCTCGAGACGGGCCTCCACACCCGCGCGCTGCCGCGCCAGGTCATTGAGGGTCGCGTTGAGCTCGGCCATCTTCGACGCCATCGCTGACTCGCGCGATCTGAGGCCTTCCTGCCCGGCGAGGAGTTCGTCGCGTTTCCTCGCAAGCTCCACATTCTCGGCGGCGAGGCTCTCGAGCTCGGCCGGGTCAGCCAGCGGGAAGTGCAGGGAAGGCGCGGCCCGGTTGGGCTTTTCCTCCCAGAGCGTGAGCATCGCCTTGAGCCGCTCGTGCTCCGAGACGAGCTTGTAAAGCCCTGCCCGCAATCCGTCCTCCCGCACGCGCCAGTCCGCCTGGACCTTCTCGAGCGCGGAGGCCTCGGCCGCCCTGGACTTGATCTCCGCGTCGAGCTCATCGAGGCGCTTTGACCTCTCGGCCTGGTTTTCCTCGTGCTCCTGCCACTCGCGGCGCATCGCGCGCAGCCGCGCCACGTCGAGCCGCATGCGGGCTTCGTTCATCTCGCGGATGAGCGTCGTGTACTGCTCGAGCCTGCCCGCCTGGCGCTGGAGCGGCCGCAGCTGGCGGCGCACCTCGCGGGCGACATCGTTCGTCCTGAGTAGCTCCTCGTCCATGCGCGCCAGGCGCCGGATGGCCTTCTCGCGGCGCTTGCGGTACTTGAGCAGGCCGCCGGCCTCCTCGATGTAGTCGCGCCGCTCCTCGGGCCGGCAGGACAGGACGTCGTCCAGCTCGCCCTGGCTTATGACGGAGTTGAGGGTCCTGCCCACGCCGGCGTCGGACAGAAGCTCCTGGATGTCGAGGAGCCGGCAGGCGTTGTTGTTCAAGCGGTACTCGCTGTCGCCGCCCCGGACCACGTTCCGGGTCACCATGACCTCGGAGTAGTCGAGCGGGAAATCGTTGTTGGAGTTGTCGAGGGTCAGGGAGACCTCGGCGAGGTTGACCGGCTTCAGGCTCGAGGAGCCGGCGAAGATGAAGTCCTCCATCCTGTTGCCGCGAAGCGACGTCGGGCTCTGCTCGCCGAGCACCCACATCACCGCGTCCGCTATGTTGCTCTTCCCCGACCCGTTAGGGCCGACGATGACCGTCACGCCCGGCTCGAACTCGAGCACGGTCTTTCTTGCGAAGGACTTGAAACCCTTGATGGTCAAGGACCTTAGAAACAACTACTGCACCGTCCCCCCTGCGGAACTCTCAACCCGGACAACTTCCACGATAGTTCTATGAAGGGCCGCCAATCCCCTCCCAGGCTATGGCGCCCGCGCCGATGAGGCCCGCGTCGCCCCCGAGGGTGGACAGAGCGACGCCCGTGCCCTCGACCAGCGCGGGTATCCCCTTCTCCTCGACGACCTTCTCGAGCTCGTCGAGCAGCAGGTGGCCCGAGCGCGCCACGCCGCCCCCGAGGACCACCATCTCGGGATCGAACGCGTGTATGAGGTTGACCACGCCGATGCCGAGGTAGTAAGCCACGCGCTTGAAAGCCTCGAGCGCCGCAGGGTCGCGCAGCTCGGCGGCCGCGGAGACCATCTCACCGGTAATGGCCCTCGAGTCGCCGCAGCACATCTCGATGAGGACGGACCTGTCGAGCTTGCTCGCGAGAGCGGCCGCTTCCCTCTCCAGGGCGGTGCCGGACGCGAGCGCCTCCAGGCAGCCTTTTCTTCCGCAGTTACACGGCGGCCCGTTAGGGTCGACCGTCATGTGCCCGAACTCGGCGGCCGTTCCTTTGTAACCGCGCTGCACCCGCCCGTCGATGAAGACCCCACCGCCGATGCCGGTCCCGAGGGTCAGGTAGACGAAGTTGTCGACGCCCCTGCAGACCCCGGCGAAGTGCTCGCCGGCTGCGGCGGCGTTCGCGTCGTTGTCGAGAAAGGATGGCAGGCTGGTGGCCTCGGCGGCAAGCTTGCGCAGGGGGACCATTGACCAGGAGATGTTCGGAGACTCCAGCAGGAGCCCCTCTTCGTGAAGGATGAAACCGGCCGCGCCCATCCCGACCGCCCGGACCCTGAACCCTTCGCTGCGGGCCGCCTCGATGCTGGAAAGGATGAGGCCGATGAGCGTCTCGACCATCGATTCACCGTCGCTCGCCGGTGAAGGCGCCTCGTGCCTGAGTATCACTGCCCCGTGGCTGTCCACCGCCCCGACCGCGATCTTCGTCCCGCCGAGGTCGCCGCCGATCACGCACTCGTCTTCGCGGACGTACCTGGTCGCGCGCGTCTCGGGCAGCAGTTCCGAAGCCGGGACACTGTCTCTGGCCAAGGAGTCCTACCTCTCCCCGGGCTTGCCGGCAGACCAGCCCAGCTTGAGCAGCGCGGCGCGGGCCGCGCCTTGCTCGGCCTCCTTCTTCGAAGGGCCTGCGACAGGGCCGTACTTCTTGTTCCCAACCTCCACGGTGGCATGAAAAGTCTTGAAGTGGTCAGGGCCTTCCTCGGCCATCCGGTAGCGGGGAATGGACCCGGTCTTCTTGGTGCAGAGCTCCTGCAGCTCGCTCTTGAAATCGCCGGACCCCCACTCGAGGATGTCGTGCAGCATCGGCTCGAGGCACGAGATGACCATCCCGCGCGCGACATCGAAGCCGCCGTCCATGTAGAGCGCGCCGACCACGGCCTCGAAGGTGTCCGCGAGGATCGAGCGCTTGCGCCGGCCCCCCGTCGAATCCTCGCCCCTGCCGAGGAGCACGTACTCGTCCAGGCCCAGCCTCTCGGCGGCCTCGGCGAGCGCGGCCCCGCGCACGAGCGGCGACCGGAGCTTGGTCAGCTCACCCTCGGGGTAGTCGGGGAAGTCTTCGAAGAGGACGTGCGTTACGGAAAGCTCCAGCACCGAGTCGCCGAGGAACTCCAGCCGCTCGTTCGATTCGATGGATGGCATGCCCTTCTCGTTGGCGTAAGACCTGTGGCGAAGCGCCTGGGTCAGCAGTGCGCGGTCGTTGAAGGTGTATCCGAGCAGGTTCTCAACAGCGTCGAGTATCCGGTCGATCTCGGTCAAAGACAGTGCCTTTCAAGAACGCGCCGGGCGCGGCCACTACCTGAAGTGGTGCGCTCCGATCTGCTCGAGCAACAGGTCGAGGTCGAGCCCCTCCCTGATGAAGGATCGTATCCGCTCGATCTTCTTCGGGCTGTGGACCTTCTGGTGCCCGATGGCGGCTTCGACCATCTCGACAGCAGTCGCCGTGTCGTAGTCGACCATGATGATGGGCACGCCGATCTCCTCGGCCTGCCCGAGGACCAGCGGGCTTGGCCTGTGTCCGCCCGTCAGGATGAGGGACTTGGTCGGGGTCTCGAGCGCCGCGAGCTGGATGTCGGACCGGTCGCCGCCGGTGACCACGACTTTGTTCGCCTGCTTGCGGAACAGGCGCAGCGCCTGCTCCTGGCCCATGGCGCCTACCATCATCGACTCGATGAGCTCGTCGCCCTTGTCCTGCGCGCAGATGATCTTGCCGTTGAGGCTGACGGCCAGGTCATTCACGGTGATCGACCGCAGCAGCCTGTCGACGGGGATCGAACCGAACATGTTGATGCCTTCGCTCGACATGAACCTCCCGAGCAGGTTCTTCGTGAACTCCATGCGGCGCGGCGGCACCCAGTTAAGTATGACGCCCAGAAACCACTTGCCGAAGTAGTCGTTGGCCGCGAGTATCCTGTCCACCGAGAGCTCTTCGTTGAACGTGTCCAGCAGCAGTACCTTCGCCTGGAGGACCTCCGCGAGCTCCTGCGCCGAGAGGTTGAGGATCCTTCCGTGCAGGAAATTCTGGGCCCCCTCGAGGAGCATGATGTCCTTGCCTTCGGCCAGCCTGTTGTACGACTGGAGCACCTTGGCCTGCGCTTGCGCCGGCTTCTTGCGCATGTAGCGGGTCAGCGTGTCCCAGCTCAGGAAGTAAGGCGAGATGTCAGCGAGGTCGTCGTCCTTGAGCCCGAGCGCCTCGCTCACGAAGTATGCGTCCTCGTCGACCTTCTGGTTGTTGATCTTGATCGGATATGCGCCGACCGGCTTCATGTAGCCTATCGAGAATCCGCGCTCGCGCAGCTCCAGGGCGAGGCCGACGACGATGCTGCTCTTACCACTGAACCGTTCTGATGAGACTACTATGATTGCCGACAAGGTAGGTTATCCTCCGAGAGTCATTCTCACGTCTACACACGTGCAGCCGTCGCCCGCATTGTAGACCATGAGTGGGTTGATGTCCATTTCGTAGAGGTCGTGATGCTCGACCGCGAGCTGCGAGACCCGCATGAGTACCTGCTCCACCGCCTCGATGTCGCCGGGCTTCTCCCCCCTGAGCCCTTCGATTATCCGGAAGGCCTGCAGCTCCCTCAGCATCCGCGCCGCGTCCGCGAGCGAGAAGGGCGCCAGCCTGAACACGACGTCCTTGAAAGCTTCGACGTAGATGCCTCCCAGGCCGACCATGACCATCGGTCCGAACTGGGGGTCCCTCACGATTCCGAGTATGAGCTCCCTGCCGGCCGGGACCATTTTCTGGATGCCCACGCCCATGATCTCGGCCGTCGGCATGCGCCGGTGTATGTTGCTCATCATCTCGTCGTAGGCGTTTTCCAGCCCGCGGGAGCTCTTGATGTTGAGGACGACGCCGCCGACGTCCGTCTTGTGTAGTATCTGCGGCGACTCGATCTTCATAACCACGGGATAGCCCATGTCTTTGGAGGCCTGCTTTGCCTCGATGAGGTCGGAAGCGAACCTGAACGGAGCCGCCGGGATACCGTATGCGTCCAGCACCTTGCGGCAGTCCTCCGCATCGACCTGCGAATCTCCCCTGCCCTTGTAGGTGTCGAAGACCTCGGTCACCCGGGCGGAATCAACCTCGAAGTGGACCGGTTCCGAGGGAGGCCGCTGGAGCTGCATGTGCCTCAAGTAGAGGTGGCCCAGGGTCAGCATCGCCTCGTCGGGATAAGGGAGGTTCGGGATCCCGGCTTTCTGCATCCTGTTGACCGGCGCGTCGACAGAGCGGGCCCCCATGAACGAGCAGACCACCGTCTTCGACGATCCTCTAGCGATCCTGATGATCTCGTCGGCCGTGCGGTATATCTCCGTCATGGCCTGCGGCGTGAGGATCACCAGCACGGCGTCCACCCCAGGGTCGTTAAGCAACGCCTCGGTCGCAATCGCATACAGGAGGGCGTCGGCGTCACCCAGTATGTCCACAGGGTTGTGCAGGCTCGCCGCCGCGGGCAGGTATTTGCGCAGCCTCGTGAGCGTGGGCCCGGAGATCTGCGCGAGGACCATGCCGGCGCGCTCGCAGGCGTCGGAAGCGATTATGCCGGGCCCTCCGGCGTTCGTCACGATGCCGACGCGCGGGCCGCGAGGGATCGGCTGCACGGCGAGCGTCCTCGAGAGCCCAATGAACTCCCCGACGGAGGTGGCCCGCAGAGCGGAGGCTTGCTCGCAGACGGCGTTGTACGCGCTCTCACTCCCGGCCAGCGCGCCGGTGTGCGAGGAAGCCGCCTGGGCTCCTGCCTGGGTGACGCCGGCCTTGAAGAACACCACCGGCTTGATCTCGCCGGCTTTCTTCAGCGAGTTGAAGAACCTGGCGCCGTCGGAGACGCCCTCGAGATACATCGATATCACGGTCGTCTCCGGGTCCTCGGCCAGCGCGTCCAGGAAGTCGCTCTCGACGAGGTCCGAGCTGTTGCCCATGCTGATCACCTTCGAGAAACCGACTGTCTCCGCCCGTGCCCAGTCGATGAGGGAGGTGCAGATGGCACCCGATTGGCTGATAACGCCGATGGAGCCTCTGGGAGGCATCTTTCGCGCGAAGGAGGCGTTGAGCGGCAGGCCCGTGTTCATTATCCCGAGGCAGTTGGGGCCGAGAAGCCTCATCCCGCCCGCCCGCGCGCGCTTGACCGTCTCGCGCTCGAGCCTCCGGCCCTCGATGCCAATCTCCTTGAACCCGGCCGAGATGATGACGGCGCCTTTCACCCCGCGCGTCGCGAGCTCGGAGACGGTCTCCGGTACGTGGATGGCGGGTACGACGATGATGCCGAGGTCGGGGGTCTCGGGCAGGTTGTGCACGTCGTGGAAGCATTCGAGGCCCTGGATCTCATGGGCCTTGGGGTTTATGGGAAAGACTTTTCCCTCGTATCCCGATTTGATCACGTTGGCGAGGATCGCGTAACCGACTTTGTCGGGGTGCGAAGACGCCCCGATCACGGCCAGGGACCGGGGCTTGAAGAACGAATCGCTTATGCCGGTCTTGTCACTCGACCTCGAAGATCTGGCGGCCATTGTAGTAGCCACACTCTCTGCATACTCGGTGAGGGAGCTTTGGCTGATGACACTGCGGGCAACGACCCAGCATCACGACTTTCAACGCGTGGTGCGACCTGCGCGTATCTCTATTGGTCTTTGACGTTCTCCGCTTGGGAACGGCCATGCTCTCACAGTCCTTTTAATAGTCTCAAACGCTTTTCAAGGTTACTTGAGAGCGTGTGGGGCGTCAAGGTCGTTGCTCGGACGCCCTGCTCTCCATACGCTTCTTGAGCTCCGCGAGCGGGCTGAACCGGACGTCAGCCGGCCGGGGGACGCACTCGCAAGGCTCGAGGTTCAGGTTGGCTCCGCAGTCCACGCACAGGCCCTTGCACTCCTCAGAGCAGACCCGCCGCACCGGGAAAGCGAGCACTATCGCATCCCGGAGTATCGGCTCGAGGTCCAGCTCCCCGTCCACGACCATGTAATCGGGCGAAGTCTCCTCGTCGGGTTCCCCTTCCGCCCCGTTGAGCCACAGAGCGTGCTCGCGGAGGCCCAGTGACAGCGGAAAAGAGAACTCCTCCAGGCAGCGGAAGCAGAGCAATGTGACGGCGCCAACTACGGTGCCGCTCACTTCGACCGCTCCCGCGATCCTTCTCAGCTCGAGGGACCACGACACGCCGGCGCCGGGCTTGAACTCGACGTCGAAACCGTCGCGGAACTCGAGATCGGCGCTGTCTTCGACCTTCTTCCTGTCGCCGATGACGGGCAGCGCGGCGGACACGTCTATCTTGAGAGTGGGGGTCTGTGACCTGTTGTTCATCTCGCAATCCCGTTTCTCCGGCGGAAGCGGCAATCCTGCGATCGAAAACCCCGACGCGGGGCCGGGGTCATGATCTCACCGAGCCGGGGAGGCTACTCTTCCCCGCGCTCGTATTCGTAGTCCTCGCCGGCGGGCTGCTCGGCGTAGCCGCGCAGCTTCTCGCGCCAGGAGGTGATGCGGGTCAGTATCTCGTCGGTCGAGCCTTTGACCTCGATGAGCGACGCCTCCAGCTCGCCGAAGATGCGGTCGGCCACATCCTCCGCGTCGTAGATTATGCGCCGCGACTCTTCCTGCGCCTCGTCGATCATGTGGTCGCGCTCGAGCTCCGCCTGCTTGATTATCTCGGTCTCCTGGACCAGCTGGTCGGCGTGCTTCTCGGCCTTATCAAGCAGTTCCTCTTCCTTGCGCTGCGCCTCACCGAGTATCCGGTCGCGCTCCTTGGAGACCAGCCTCGCCTGCTTGAGCTCGTTGGGAAGTGTCGCCCTTATGTCATCCAGAAGGTCGTAGAACTCCGCCTCGTTCACCGCCACCGAGGACGACAGAGGGATCCGCTTGGAATTGGCGATGAAGTCCTCGAGTTTATCCAGGCGAGCGAAAATGTCCATGCCTACTCCTTTTCCGAAGCGCCCTCGGTCTTGCTCCTGCCCAGCTTCTCGAGCAGGCGCTTCTCGACCGAGCTCGGCACCAGTCCCCTTATCGCGCCCCCGTACGATGCGACCTCCTTGAGCCCGCTCGAGCTGAGGTAGGTGTACTCGGGGCTTGCCATGACGAAGAACGTCTCTATCGCTTCATCCATCTGCCTGTTGAACTGCGCCATCTGGAACTCGAACTCGAAGTCGGACATGGCGCGCAGGCCTTTGACGATGCAGCACGACCCGTGATCGCGCGCGACGTCGATGAGGAGTGAATCAAACGCGATGACCTCGGCGTTCGGGATGTCGCCCAGACTCTCGTTGAGCATCGCCATCCGTTCCTCGATCGTGAATAGCGGGCACTTCGCGGGGTTTGCCGCAACCGCCACGATCACTTTCTCGAAGTGAAGCGCGACTCTAGAGATGACGTCCAGGTGCCCGTTGGTCACCGGGTCAAAAGTACCGGGGCATACGGCTATCTTCAAAAATCGTCCTCCGTGCAAAGTTCAGCTGCCCTGCCATAGATGGAAACGATCGAGTCGCCATAGTCGCGCCGGTCTGCGAGCGACCATTCACTGGCGGGAGGCTCGTAACTCGCGTGCGGCGAGTGACGATAAACGATAAGTCCGTCTTCTTCGAGAAGCCCCCTGTCGAGAATGAGGCGAAACAGCCCCTCCAGCAAGCGATTATCAATTCTAAATGGGGGGTCCATAAAAATCAAACCATACGGTCCGCGCGCAGCCGCGAGACCCGCTGGCAAGCGCGCCACCCGCACCGTCCCCGCATCGGCCAGGTGAGCTCGCGCGAGGTTCTCCCCGATCGAACGCGCGGTGGCCCGGTGCTGCTCGATGAAATCCGCGTGGCTCGCGCCTCTGCTCAAAGCCTCTATCCCGAGGGAGCCGATGCCGGCGAAGAGGTCCAGGACGCGCTCGCCTTCGACCCTGCCCGTGAGCAGCCCGAACAGAGACTCTTTGACGCGGTCGAGCATCGGCCGCAGGTTGCGGCCCGTCGCCCCGTGGAGCCTGGTCCCTTTTGCGCTTCCCGCGATAACCCTGATAACAACCTCCCCTAGGCGTGGAAGAGCCAGCCGAGCGAACCGGCGAAGCGCCTGTTCGTCTCCCATCGCAGCAGCACGTGCTCGGGCATGGCCAGCGTCGGGTCCGCCTCGACGATGCTGAACGCCTCGGCCCTCGCCTTGCGGATGAGGTCGAGGTTGCGCGACAGGCGCGCGACCTTGAGGTCCGGCAGCCCCGACTGCCTGGTGCCGAAGAGCGAACCTTCACCGCGGATCGCGAGGTCGGCCTCGGCCAGCGCGAAACCGTCGTTGTAGCGCCTGATCGCCTCCATGCGCGCAGTCCCCTCTTCCGTGGTCGGGTCCGCGAAGAAGATGCAGATCGCCCTCTCCGTCCCGCGCCCTATCCGCCCGCGCAGCTGGTGCAGCTGTGCGAGGCCGAACCGGTCCGCGTTCTCGACCACCATGACCGTGGCGTTTGGGACGTCGACGCCCACCTCCACCATCACCGTCGAGATGAGGATGTCGATCCCGCCATCGGCGAAGCGCTCCATCACGTCGCGCTTTTGCTGGCCCTTCATCTGGCCGTGGACGAGCGCAACCCTCGCATCGGGAAACACGATGGCCAGCCTCTGCGCCTCGTCCGCCGCGGCCCGCGCCTCGAGCTTCTCTGACTCCTCTATTATCGGGCAGACGACGAACACCTGTCGGCCCGCCTTGATCTCTTGAGCCACCCTCGCGAACGCACCCTCGCGCTGGTCCTCGCCGGCGACGACGGTCACCACGCCCTTGCGCCCGGCCGGAAGCTCGTCGATGACGCTCAAGTCGAGGTCGCCGAAGAGAGTGAGCGAGAGCGTCCTCGGGATGGGCGTCGCGGACATGTGGAGCATGTCGGGGTCTTCCCCCTTGCGCCCGAGCAGGACCCGCTGCTCGAGGCCGAACCGGTGCTGCTCGTCGATGATGGCCAGGCCGAGCCGCTTGAACGCGACCCGCTCCGAGACGAGGGCGTGCGTCCCGATGATGATGTCCACGTCGCCCGAGGAGACCGCCTCTAGCGCCTCGCGGGACGGCGCGCCGGTGAGCAGCTCCACGGTCACGCCCGTGCCGGCGAGCATCTCGCCGATCCCCCTCATGTGCTGGTGCGCGAGGATCTCGGTGGGCGCCATGATGGCTCCCTGCCGGCCGCTCTCGACCGCCTGCAGCAGAGCCAGGACGGCCACGATCGTCTTGCCCGAGCCGACCTCGCCTTGAAGGAGCCTGTTCATCTGGACCGGCTTGCGCATGTCGCCGGCGATCTCGGCGAACGCTGTCTTCTGCGACTCCGTGAGCTCGAACGGCAGCCCGGCCAGGAACGGCTCCACAAGTTTCCCGTTGCCCGCGTTCGCGACCCCGCGCGCCAGCAGCTCCCGCCGCTTCTTCACGAGCGCGAGCCCGACCTGCATGGTGAAGATCTCGTCGAAGGCGAGGCGGTAGCGCGACTTCTTCAACTCTTCGGGACCGCTCGGGAAGTGCGTCTCGCGCAGCGCCTGCTCGAGGCCCATGAGCCCGAACTTCCCTACCACCGGGGGCGGCACCGGGTCCGCCAGGCCGCCGACCAGCTCGAGCGCGTGGCTTACCAGCTTGCGCAAGCCCGCGGAGGTAACGCCGGCGGTGGCCGGGTAGAGGGGTATTATCCGTCCGGTGTGCAGGCCTTCAACGCGCGTATCCGATTCTTCCGTGCCGAGGACGTCGAAGGACGGGTTCGACATCTGGAGCATGTTGTACTGGAACGTGACCTTGCCGGAGAATGCGGCAAGCGTGCCCTTCGGCAGCCGGTCCTTGTGATAGTCCTGGTTGAACCAGACGCCCGAGAGGTATCCCGTCCCGTCGAAGAGCGTGACCACGAGCATCTTCTTGCGGGACCGGGTGGTGCGGGCCTCTGAGTCGTAGACCGTGCCGACCACGGTGACTTCCTCGCCTGTCTTGATGTCCCTGATGGGCGTCACGTTCGAGCGGTCGAGGTAGCGCCTGGGGAAGTGGTACAGGAGGTCGGCGACGGTCCTGATGCCGAGCGGCTCCAGCCTCTTCGCCCCTGCCGGGCCGACGCCGGGAATCGCGGTCACGGGGGCCGCGAAGCGGTTCAGCGCCTCGACGCCCGGCGAAGGCGCGCGCTTTGCGGTTGCGCCCTCGTCCCCCGTCGGCTTTGTGGCTTTGTCTTCCGGCATGCGGAACCTTCCAGTTGCTTCTTCTCTATATAATACCTTCTGGAGGAGACACGGCATCGCGTGGTCGACGTCAACGGTGGAGGGCAAGATGATCGTCGAGTGGCTCAAGTCGAAGGTCAAAGACGCTGCTGTCGGCAAGGCGGAGAAGCGCTTCGGCCTGCAGCAGAGCGCCGTGCGCAACTTCGAGTCGTTCAAGGCGCTTTCCGGCTCGGCGGCGAGCGGCCTTCCGACCGAGCTGTTCGGCCTCGGCGCGGACATGTGGTCGGGCTTCGTGTTCACGCCTTTCGCGGAGCAGCAGATGGACGGCTGGGTCATGCCTTACTGGCTCGACCGCCAGCGCAGCCCGGGCTCGGACTCGTTCACACCCCACGGCCACTTCTGGCTCGAGTGCAACATGACTCACAGGAACTGGACCGGCATCGGCCTTTGCGGTTTCCCGAATGAGGCGACGGTGGACCCGCGCGGGCTCATCACACCCTGGCCGTTCTCCCCCTCCATCGACGTCTGGCTGAAGTGCGGTGACGAGCTCGTCTGCCCGTCGGAGATCGAGTCGGTCAGCCAGGAGCTGGTGGGCGGAGTCCCGATCGTGAGGACCTCCTTTGAAGGCCTGGGGCTGGAGTGCGTGCTGACAGCGTTCGTCGCGCCGATCGAGGACATGCCCGTGGCGCTGTGCCTGTGCGAGGTCACCAACGTCCACTGCCAGGCGATGCAGGCGTCGCTCGTGGTGTCGGTTCGTCCGGCGAACCCCGAGACCCTGGCGGCCGTCAACGATCTCGCCTACGACAAGCGGACGAGGACGTTCACGGCTGACGGCAACCCGGTCGCGTGCCTCGGCGCGCAGCCGTCGCAGGTGCTGCTCTCCGACTATGCCCACGGCGACGTCGCCCTTCAGTTGCGCGACCCGCGCCGCGAGCGCGTGCGGGAGGGCGCGGCGAGCGTCAACGAGCCGTTCGGGCTCGCGACCGGCGCCGCGGTCTTCGACCTCGACCTTTCGGGAGGGGCCGCGTCAAAGTTCTGCTTCGCCGCGCCGCTCTCGGCGGGAGTCCACCCGCGGCTCGAGGCGATGCTCCCTGAGGAACACTCTGTCTCGATTGTCGAGGGCAAGCTCGCTGAACAGCGCGAGCAATGGTCCGGCCTCCTGGCCGAGGGCATCAAAGTCTCCGTCCCCGACGAGACCTTCCAGAAAGCGTTCGATGTGAACATGGCGTACCTGCTGCTCCTGTTCGACGGCCGTTCGATCACGCCGGGTGTTGCGACCTATCACATGATGTGGTTCCGCGACGCGGCCTACCTCGTGCCCGCGCTCGAGAAGATCGGCCACGTCACAAAAGCCCGCGACATCCTGAGTTCTTACACAGACCGCCAGATGCCCGACGGATACTTCAGGTCTCACTCGGGCGAATGGGACTCCAACGGGCAGGCGATGTACACGCTCGTGCATCACTACCGCATCACGAACGACGAGTCTTTCCTCAAGGAGGTCTACCCCGCCCTGATGAAGGGGGCTCGCTGGATCGACGCCAACCGCCGGATGGACCTGCCAGGAGGCGACCCGCGGCGCGGCCTGCTTCCGCCGGGGATCAGCGCCGAGCACTTCGGGATGGGCGACGTCTACTACTGGGACGACTTCTGGTCCATCGGCGGGCTGCGCGCGGTCGCCGGCGCGGCCATGGACCTCGGCATGACGGGCGACGCTTCCTACTGCGAGCGGCTCGCGGACGAGATGTTCGCGGCGCTCGAGTCGTCCTGGGCCGCGAGCGAGAAGAGGCTCGGCCGCAAAGTGATGCCCATCGCGCCCGAGAGGGACGTGGATTCCGGCAGCATCGGGGTTGTGTCCGCCGTCTATCCACTCGGGATAATGAGCGCCAGCGACGAGATCATGTCGAACACGATCGACGAGCTGATCGAGAAACACTTCTACCACGACGTGTACTACCACGGCATACTTCACTGCGGTTTCAACGCCTACCTCTCCCTGCAGGTGGCCCAGTGCCTGCTGCAGAGGCGCGACCCGTACGCGCTGGCCATCTTCGAGTCGCTGATGACCATGGCCACGCCGACGCTCACGTTTCCCGAGGCCATCAACCCGTTGACGAGGGGTGGGGCCTACGGTGACGGGCACCACGGCTGGGCAGTCTGCGAGTTCCTGAACTTCCTGCGAAACGTGATGCTGGTCGAGGAGGGCGACAAGCTCGTGCTGCTGCCGCTCTCGAAGAAAGAGTGGTTCGACACGGGCAACACCATCAGCGTGGAGCGCGCGCCGACGTTCTTCGGCGAGGTCTCCTACTCGGTCGAGTGCTCTGGAGACACAGTGACCTTCAACCTGCCGGGCGCGTTCGACAGGCCGCCGGCGTCGATCGAGCTGAACGTACCCTTTGATATCGCCTCGTGCGAGACAGATGGACGCAAAGTGGACCTCAAGCCCGGCATGCGGAGCGTGGAGGTACCTCCGGGCACGGAAAATGCAGTGATCGAGCTCAAGCGCTGAAGTACGGCCCCGTCTTATTCATACCCGCCGATAGTGTCTGTGCCGGCACCCTTGTTGTTCCAGTACATGGCGCGCTCGACCATTATCTTCTTTCCGCCCGACTTGCTCTTGACCACGATCGAAGCCCTGCCCGTTATACCGGAGTGCGCCTTCATCCCGAAGGTGACCCTGGAGTTGGCGCCGATGGTCTCGGTCTTCGTGACGTTACCGTTCCCCGATGGGGTGAGGTAAGTGATATCCACAGTCACGGGGCTTGCATTGGGGTTCTGCACAAGAGTCCAGGTCTCGACGGAGCTGCCGGCTTCACCATCAGGCAGGTAGAAGGTCATCGCGGGCGCGGCCATCCCTATCGAGTCATGGCAGGCCTCTCCTGTTCCGTTGTCCCAGTACATCGCCCGCTCGGCGATGATGCCCTTCGAGCCGTGTACGGCCGTTGAGAAATCAGTGTTGCCCATGCCGGCCACGTCGTTGACCCTTATCGTCTTGCGCGTGTTGGCGGTCATGGTGAACGTGCTCTGCGGCACGGGCCCTGACGGGGTCATGTAGGTGACGGTGACGCTCGCGGCATCAGGGTTCGGGTTCTGCACCAGCAGGTAGGTGGTGAAGCCCCAGGCGGTGGTCCCTTCCGCAAGGTAGTAGTCGGAAGCCGGCGTGGTCGTGCCTATGGAGTCGTGCCCTTCCCTGCGTAAGTTCTTGTACATCGCACGCTCGGGGATCACCGCCATGTTGGAGACCACCTTGATGGACGCGTCCCCGGCCCCGACGTCATCGGCCATGTTGAACGACGCGCGCGAGTTGGCGGGAACGGTGTGGCTCACCGTCTTTGAGCCCGCGCCCTCTATCATGTAGGTGACGCTCGCGGTCGCGGTCGCAGCGTTCGGGTTCTGAATGAGGAGCCAGGACTCGAAGCCCCACGCCGAGGAGCCCTCAGGCAGATACCAAATCTTTGCGGGTGAGGTGACCCCCACCGAGCAGTGGGCTTCGGGGGAAGGCGCGCCTTTACCGGTCCACATCATAGTGCGGTCTACCGCGATCGACTTGGTCTTGTCCGCGCACTCGACCTTAGTGGAGAAATCTGTCTGTCCCCCGAGCACCTGAACAATATGGTCGTTCGTAAGCGTCGTCTGTGATGAGGCAGGCAGGTTGACGGTCTCCGTCCTGGTGGCGGCCCCTGTGGGCATGTAGGTGACGCTTGCGCTGATGGCGCTCGCGTTCGGGTTCTCGATGGAGATATAGGTGGAGAAGCCCCAGGCGGTCGTACCCTCGGCCAGGTACCAGGTGGAGGAGCCGACAGGCACAGCGCTCACTGTGAAGGCGTTGTTCTTTGTTGCGGATTTACCGTCAGGGTTCTCGACGTAAAGGTTCCAGGCCCCGAGCGCAACGCCGGCCAGGTTGAACCTGCAGGTGATCTTGGTCGATGAGACGACGCTCACGTTGGTTGCCGGTATGTCGGCCTGCCCCGGCTTCTTCAGCTTGACTGCAGGAGCGCCCCAGAAACCTGACCCTTTGAGCTCCGTTATGCTGACCGTGGTGCCCGTAGTGCCCGCGCTTGGAGTCATCGACGTCACAGTGGGAGCCGCGTACGTATCGGCATACCAGACGCCTATGAAACCGGTCCCGGCATAGAGCCTGCCGTGGCCGGCGTCGTATGCGAAGGAGGAGATATAAGAGGCGCTCACCCCCCCACCCGTGTCCGACCATTTGTCGGGGGCGGTGCTGGCGGGGTCGTAGCACCAGGCACCCTCAAGAGTCGAGCTTGCCCAGTCGTTGCAGCTCGCGTAGAGCTTGCCACCGCCCCACGAAAGGCAGTAGATCCGAAACCCGCTCACAACAGGGCCGCCTACGTCAGACCACTTGTCTGCCAGACCGCTTGCGGGATTGTAGCACCATACGCCCTTCGGACTGGCCAGGTTCGGGTCCCAGCAACCGGCGTAGAGCTTCTGTCCGCTCCAGGCGAGGCAGTAGATCTGGAAGGCACCCACCCCACCATCCGTGTTTGTCCAGCCCGGGCCCGGATTTGCCGGGTCGTAGGACCAGACGCCTTTATAGCCGGGAACCGTGTCGTAGCATCCGGCGTAGAGCTTACCTCCCCCCATGACAAGTGAGGTGACGTTAAAGGTGCTCATACCCCCGCCGGTGGCCGACCACTT
>Ga0209747_1000562_pt1 | contig 20157 bp, 15 predicted proteins | sample BarGraNGADG00311_FD_184498 | JGI IMG/M metagenome (GOLD analysis project Ga0209747, IMG submission 184498) | Arctic peat soil microbial communities from Barrow, Alaska - Barrow Graham LP Ref core NGADG0011-311 (SPAdes) (version 2) | ecosystem: Environmental > Terrestrial > Soil > Wetlands > Peat...
TGCCGTCCGGACGAGCGAAGGTGCCGTCGGGGAGTCTGTCGTTGCAAGGCTCGGCGGCGTCCTTGCAGTAGACGTCGTCGAGGGCGATCACCTTCATCTTGGGGTTGAGCGCGGCCTCCTCGTCAAGAATCTTGTTCCAGGTGATCCGCAGCTCGTCTTGGGTGACCAGTCTCTTCAGGAACGGGGTGCATGCGGCGGGGGTGCATCGTGTCGCCATACCCTGCCCAGGACGGTCTGTCTTGACGAAGACGACCTTGGCCCCACCGCTGGTCAGCCGGGCGATCGTCGTCCTCAGCGACATGCGCTGAGCCTGCCAGAACGGAGCCGTCCCGGCCACGAGGTGCTTTCCGTTGCTGGACAGACGGTCTGCCATCTCGTAGCGAGACCACGCGACGACGATGGTCGGAGCGAACTCCTTGACGTCCTGGGTCTGCAGTGGCGGGACGACGTCGCCGCAGTTGATCTTGGGGACGAGCAGAGCCCCCCGGGAGTCGGTGATGGTGACACCGATTGCGGGGCAGGATCCCTTCGCACCATTCTTGAACTGCCAACCTCGAGCCAGAGCCGCTTCATCCAACGCAGGGAACAACCGTGACGGCACCGAGTCCCCTACGAGCAGGATCTTCTGGTGAACGGAGCCGGGTATTGGGGCTGGAGGCTGCACGGCGGCGCTTGCGGTTCCGATGCCAAGAACCAGGACCATCGGAAGGACCCAGATCAGACGTCTGGGGGTCAGCCAGTTGGCTGTCCTTCGACTCTGTACACGCTGCTCGACAAGGTAGTAGGAAGCCGCAGCGGTCGCGATGCTGAGACCCACCACGGCGAGGGCCCGCTTCCAGGAAAAAGCGGCGTCCGGGCGCAACAGCAGCAGGGCAAAGGGCCAGTGCCAGAGATATACGCCGTAGGAGATGCGGCCAAGCCAGGCTGACAGTGGATTGCCGAGCAGTCGGACAACCGGGTTGTCCGCCTGTCCGTGGGCAGCCCCAAGAACCATCAACCCACACGCCACCGAGACGGCGAACGCGCCACCTCGGTAGTAGGCGGGGGCGGTCCCCGTGGCACCGCCGGCTCCCAGCAACGCCACGCCGAGTGCCAACCCGGTCAGGCCCAGCACGATCGCGGACCCTGCATAGCGACGTGCCGTCGTCCGGAATCGCTCGGAGGTGGCTAAGCAGGCAAGGAAGGCACCGAGGAGAGGCTCGAATGCACGGGCATCCGTGCCCATGTAGGCGCGCTCCGGCGCGCTGGGGTCATAGAACCAGGCCAGCAACCCGACTGAGATCGCCACCCCGACTGCGGACAGGATCGCCACGACACGAATGACGCTGGCAGCGATGGGCCCGCCCCGTGTCCTGTATCGGCGACGGACCGCCAGCACCGCGAGGGCCAGCAGGAGAGGCCACAGGATGTAGAACTGTTCTTCGACGGCCAGGGACCATGTGTGCTCAAGGGGCGAGGTGACTCCGTCGCCGGCGAAGTAGCTTGAGCTGGAGATGAATCTCCAGTTGGCGACGTTCAGCAAGGTGGCGGTGATATCGGTGCGCAAAGCGTCCAGCTGATAGACGGGGGCGAAGAAGGCGCCCCATGCCACGACGCCGGTGACCATGACCAGAACGGCTGGAACCAGGCGTCGGACTCGGCGCGACCAGAAGTTCGCCAACCGGATGCGTCCGTGGACTCTGACATCACGCAGCAGCAGTCCGGTGATCAGGAAGCCTGAAAGGACGAAGAAGGCATCCACTCCGAGGAACCCAGCGCTGAAACCAGGGCTGCGGACGTGGAACGCCATGACAACGAGTACAGCAACTGCCCGCATCCCGTCCAATGCCGGGATGCGGTTCTTCGAAGGCTCACCTGACTTCTGACTCACAGGTAACCATGGAACCACATCATCTGCCGCGTCAACGAACTCCAGATTCCGTAAACCAGCCAGAAGATCGTCGTCAGGCCCATAGCCTTGGACGAGGGGAACATGTTCTGGAGGAAGCCGTGGCGTCTCGTCGACCGGCGCATCACGCTGCGGTTTGGGCCGTGCTGGTCGCCTTCTTCGCGCTGGTGTCGGTCCCAACGTCGACGGCATATGGACAGGTCTGGTCGGAGCCCAAAGCCGCAACGCAGGGTTCTGTGTGGTCCTGCCCTGGCTACAGCGGGTTGGAGGTCGTGAACCCGCTTGCGGCTGTCAAGGCGGACATCTTCGCCTGGAGCTCGTTCGCGCCGTACAAGGTGGGCAATGGCGCCGGGAACGTCAGCTGGAGGCTCAACCCCTACGCGAACTCCTCGTGGTACCAGTGGCTGCATTCGCTGAGGTGGGTCGGCAGCGCCATCATTGCCGGGCGCCGGGGCGACGTGGCCGCCCTGGACCACGCTCGGGCGATCGCAAAGGACTGGGTCCGCGACAACCCCTACCCATGGACAGGGGACTTCGGGGCCAACGGGGCGACGATGCACCGCACCAATGTGCTGCTCTGCCTGCGCGAGGCCATCGCAGACAAAGCTCCGGGTGGGGTGCTGCCAGCGTCGGAAGGGTGGCTGGACACAACGCTCCTGGCCCACGCTGCGTTCATGCGGAACAACTGGATCGGCCCCGGCAACAACACGGGCACCGACCAGTCCATCGCCCTGCTGGGCGTGGGATGCCTCCTTGGCAAGATCACTCTGCGCGATCTTGCGATCCTCCGGTTGAGCCAGGCCATCACCACGGGCGTCGATGCGCAGGGTGCCACGAATGAGCAGTCGACCTCCTACGCGCAGTTCAACTACGCCTTGTGGGTTCGGGCCGAGACGGTCATGACCCGCTGCAACGTCAGCCCTGGGACCGCGATCGCCCAACGGCGAACGCTTCTTGCGAACTTCGTCGCCCAGTCCACCAGCCCGCTCGGGAAGCTCGCGCAGATTGGAGACTCCGAGGTCGTCAGCGCGACGCCCTACGCGGGGACGGACGCACAATGGGCCGGATCCCAAGGCAGGCTCGGCACCGCACCTGCCCGTCGGGTGTCGCAGTATCAGGCCGGCTACGCGTTCGGCCGGTCCGGGTGGGGCACCGGGTCGACGCCCTTCCGCCAGGAGTCGTTCTACAGCCTTCGCTACGGACCGGGGCGTCAGCTGCACGGGCACCAGGACCACAGCTCGCTGACCTATGTCGCACGCGGGCGGGACATTCTCATCGATGGCGGCCACACCGGATACGTCAACGACAAGTGGCGTGTCTGGGCCCGCTCGGAGTTCGCCCACAACGTGATGACGGTCCCCACGGCCACACCGCGGATAACGACGGCCGCCAAGCTGATGCGGTACGCCTACCTGCCCGGGTCCGACTTCCTTGAGGTGGCCGACTCTGAGGCGACCGACCGGACGCACGTCGGGTTCACCCGGGTCCGAGCGGTCCTGGTCCTGCACGATCCTGAGCTCATCGTCGTGCTGGACCGCGGGTTGTCTGCCAAGGTGCAACAGTGGCAGACCCTGTGGCACCTGCCCTCCGACCAGTCCGTCAAGGTGTACAGCCGGACAACGGCCATCGCCACGAAGTCGGGGGAGAACACCCAGACCATCCTCTTCCAGGTTCCGTTCCGCCAGGCGTTGCCCCGTGGCGCCATCCTCGCCCTACGAGGGAGGACAACGCCGACGATCCAGGGCTGGCACTACCCGGACATCACGGGGCGCCACGCTGCAACCACGCTGATGTTCGCACGCAGCGCCCGCAGCGCGAGCATCCTGAGCGTCATCGTCCCCCTCCGAACGGGGGCCGGCGTGGGCTACAAGCTGACGGCGGCCGCCGGCGGCTGGACGAACCTGAACCTCACTGTCGGGTGTGCCCCGGTCCGCGTCCGGATCTCGCCCGGCAACGCGCTGATGCGTGGCTAGGCGCGCGCCCGTCCAGGTAGCTCAGTGATTCCTGAGGAACCCGACCTCCGCTCGACAAGGAATCCCGAGAGCCCGCCACTACCACCCCGTCACGATATGATGGCTTGGAGAATCCGTTCGAGGGGGTTGATCGTGGGTCTTTGTGGAAGCACACGTCTGGCGGCGGTGGGGGGTGTGTTGGCGGTTTTGGGGGCGACGATGCTGGTCTCGCCGGTCACGGCATACGGCAGGGCACCCGTGTCGTCCATGACTGCCGTCCAACCCTCCCCGGTGCCATCGGTGCCGGAGCCCCCGGCTCTTGGCTATATCCCCCCCTACGCCCCGGCCACGGCCCCGCCGGCGACCGACATCAAACCCCTTCCCGGCGTGAGGTCTCTTGCGCCTGATGCCTCCCTGTATCCATGCCCCAGCTATGGCGGGATCGACAGGGTCAACCCGGTTCCGGCTGTCAAAGCGGACATCTACGCCTGGGGTCCGTTTCCGCGAGTCAAGGTCGGTGACGGCCTGGGGAACGTGAACTGGAGGCTCAACCCGTACAAGAACGCCTCCTGGTACATGTATCTGCACTCGCTGCGGTGGGTCGGCCAGGCCATCACCGCCGGGGCCGCCGGCGACGTGGACGCACTCGCCCACGTCCGGGCAATCGCGAAGGACTGGATCCACGACAACCCCTACCCGTGGACCAACGACGTCGGCGCCTATGAGTCGACGATGCACCGCACCAACGTGCTGATCTGCCTGCGCGAGGCCATCATGGTGACCTCGCCCGGCGGGGTGCTGCCCGCATCGGATGCGTGGCTGGACTCCGGACTGCTCACTCACGCAGCGTTCATGAAGAACTACTGGAGCGGCCCTGGGTTCAACCACGGCACCATGCAGTCCATCGCCCTGCTGGGCGTGGGGTGCCTCCTGGGTCGTAAGGATCTGCGCGATCTTGCGATCCTCCGGTTGGACCAGGCCATCACCACCGCCATCGACACCCAGGGCGCCTCGAACGAGCAGGCCACCGGATACGCCTGGTACAACTACGTCCTGTGGGGATTGGCCGAACAAGCCCTGACCACCTGCAACATCAGCCCCGGTACCACGATTGCCGAGCGACGCCGGCTTCTTGTCAAGTTCGTCGCCCAGTCCACGAACCCGCTCGGGAAGATCGCACAGATCGGTGACACCGCGGTCGCCTCTACGGTGCCCGTCGCAGGGACGGACGCAGAATGGGCTGGATCCCAGGGCACGCTGGGCAGGGCCCCCACCGTGAACGTGTCGCGATACCAGGCCGGCTACGTGTTCGGCCGGTCTGGGTGGGGCACCGGATCGAGGCCGTTTCTTCAGGAGTCGTTCTACAGCCTGCATTACGGACCGGGACGAATACTGCACGGGCACCAGGACCACACCTCCATCACCTACGTCGCCCGCGGGCGGGACATTCTCATCGACGGCGGCTTCCCTGGGTACGCCAAGGACCAGTGGCGCACCTGGGCGCTGTCGGAATACGCCCACAATGTGATGACGGTGCCCACCGCAACGCCGCTTCCCGCGGCGGCCACCAAGCTGGCGCGCTACAACTACCAGAGTGGGGCCGAGTTCTTCGAGGTGTCCGACCAACCGAACGTCGGTGTCACCCGGGTCCGCGCCGTCCTGGCCCTGCACGATCCCGACCTGATCGTCGTGCTGGACCGCGGGTTGTCGGCCAAGGCGCAACAATGGCAGACGCTGTGGCACCTGCCGTCGGACCAGAGCGTCACCGTGTACAGCCGGACCACCGCCATCGCCAAGAAGGCCGGGGACAGCAGCCAGACCATCCTGTTCCAGGTCCCGTTCCGGCAGGTGCTGCCCGCTGGAGCCACCCTGGCTGTGCGGGGGCAGACCACCCCGAGGATCCAGGGCTGGCACTTCCCGGCCGCCTTTGATCGCCACGCTGCAACCACGGTGATGTTCGCCCGCAGCGCGCCCAGCGCGAGCATCCTGAGCGTCATCGTCCCCCTGCGGACGGGGGCCGGCGTGGGCTACAAGCTGACGGCGGCCGCCGGCGGCTGGACGAACCTGGACCTCACTGTCGGGGGTGCCCCGGTCCGCGTCCGGATCTCGCCCGGCAACGCGCTGATGCGTGGTTGACAGGCAGCGGGACGTTCCACCCGTGGTCACTGCGCGGTGAAAGCTTGATCCGGCACTGTGTCATGATCGACTCTCAGGGCTTCGCGGACCGGTCGACGCCGTCGGCGAACTACGAGCCAATGGCCAGAGGGGCTTCATGACCGCGATGCTGAAGCAGTTCTGCACGTCCGCATGAGCGCGCTCGACGAGGGGTTTGCGCTCGGCTCCGGTGACTGGCCTTCGGTGAGCGTCATCATCCCCGTGCTCAACGAGGAACGCCACCTTGCCCAGGCGGTCCGGATGATCTTGGACCAGGACTATCCGGGTTCGCTGGAGGTCGTCCTTGCCCTCGGGCCCTCGCGGGACCGCACGGACGCCGTCGCCCAGAGGTTGGCCGCCGCGGACCCGCAGGTCCGAACCGTGCCAAACCCGAGCGGCAAGACGCCCAGTGCGCTGAACGCGGCGATCGGGGCGGCGCGTCACACGATCGTCGCCCGCGTGGATGGTCATGCGGAGATCCCGGCTGACTACCTTCGGGTGGCGGTCTCCGCGCTGGTGCGGGCCGACGCTGACAACGTGGGCGGGGTCATGGATGCCCAAGGGACGAGCGCCTTCGAGTGCGCGGTGGCCTGCGCGATGCGCAGCAAGCTCGGCGTCGGCAACGCCCGGTTCCACGTCGGCGGCGAGCCGGGCGAGGCGGAGACGGTCTACCTCGGCGTCTTTCGTCGCAGCGCGTTGCAGCGGGTCGGTGGCTATGACGAGCACTTCGCTCGCGCCCAGGACTGGGAGATGAACCACCGGATCCGAGCGACCGGCGGCCGGGTCTGGTTCGTGCCTGAGCTCAAGGTGACCTACCGCCCGCGCAGCACGGTCCGAGCCCTGGCCCGGCAGTACTTCCTGTATGGCCGCTGGCGGCGCGTCGTCGCACGGCACCACGAGGGCACGATCAACGCGCGGTACCTCGCCCCGCCGGTCATGGTGGCGGCCACGTCGGTCGCGCTCGTGGCCGGGTTCTTCTGGTGGCCCGCCTGGGTTCTCCCAGCCGGGTACCTCGCCGCGATCGCGGTCGGCGGCGTCGCGATCAGCCCTGGGGAGTCGGTCCGGACGCGGCTGGCGACGCCGGTGGTCCTCGGAGTCATGCACTGGTGCTGGGGGATCGGCTTCATCACAAGTCCCCGGGCACTGGCAAGATGACCTGATGCGCATTCTGATGTTGGTCGCCACTTCCGTTGCCACCGACACCCGCGTCCTGCGTGAGGCGGCCACGCTCGTGGCCGCCGGGCATGAGGTCCACATCATCGGCAAGTCCGTCCCCGCCGACTTCGTGCCCGAGCCGGGGATCACGGTCTCCAGTGTCGGTTCGTCCTCGATCTTCGGGGAGCAGGTGAAGCAGTCGCGGTCCTCCCGCAAGCCTGCCCCGTACCTCAGACTCGCGCGATGGCTGTTGCTGCCACAGCATCGCAACTCGGCCTTCGGACGATGGGCGAATGGCGCGGTCGCAGACGGGCGCGACCGCGAATACGACGTGGTTCACGCGCACGACTTCACGGCACTGCGCGCAGGTGCGGAGCTGGCCCGGCGCCGTGATGTCCCGTTGGTCTACGACAGCCATGAGCTCTGGTCGGGGCGGGTTCGCATGCATCGTCCGACGCCCGTCCAGGGCTGGCGTGAGGGGCGCGAGGAAGCCCGCCTGGGCGCCAGTGCGGTGGCGGTCATCACCGTGGGGGACGGGGTTGCCGACGCGCTGAGACGACGCTACGGATGGACTCACCTGCACGTGATCCGCAACTCCTTTCCCACCGCGGCGGGCAGCCCGCCCGCAGCCCCGGTGGGTGCGGTCTATGCCGGGCGTCTTGCGCCGCACCGGGAGCTTGAGACGATTGCCCGGGCATCGCGCGAGCTTCCCATCCCGGTCACCCTGATCGGGCCGGCCGATGAGACCTGGCTGGCGAGCTATGACGCAGGGGCAGCAGCAGTACAGGCGCCGGTCGCTGTTGATGCCGTGACCGGCCTGCTGCAGCAGGCCGGCATCGCTCTGGTCACGATCAGCGACGCGTCCGCCAATCAGAGGCTGGCGATGCCGAACAAGATCTTCCAGGCTGTGGCGGCCGGCGTACCCGTCGTGGTGACCGACGTGGGGGAGCTGGCTCATCTGGTGCGTCAGCACCATCTCGGGACCCTCTATCGAATTGGGGATGCGAGCGACGTGGTCCGTGCGGTGCGCGAGCTGATCAGCGACTACGAGCTGTGGTGTCGCCGTGTCGCGAAAGCTCAGGAGGCGTTGTCCTGGGACGCGGACGCCGCTCGACTGGTGCGCATCTACCGGGACGTGGCGGCCAAGGGCGGACGAGTCACCTAGACTGTTGGACTGTCAGGGCTGCGGCCGACGGAGCGAAACGAGGATCATGAGCACGGTGACTGACGTCAAGGCCGGTGAAGATGAGAACGAGTTCACCACGATCCATCATGTGTACGAGCCGCACAAGGCGGGTCTGCCACCGGTGCTGCCCTATTTCCGCGAGCTGTGGCGACGTCGTGAGTTTGCCAGGGAAGCGTCCAAGTCGGACATGAAGGCGGCCAACAGCCTGACGGTGTTTGGTCAGGTGTGGCTGATCCTGAACCCCCTGCTCCTCGCGGCCGTCTACTACCTTCTGGTCAATGTGATCGCCGGCGGCAAGCACCGCGGGATGGACTACTTCGCCCACCTCACCGCGGGCCTGTTCACGTTCTACCTCGTATCGGGCTCGATGTCGACCGGGGCGAACTCCGTCGTCGGCGGCGGCAAGCTCTTGATGAACATGTCGTTCCCGAGGCTGTTGTTGCCCCTGTCCGCGGTGCGTACCGCCTTCTTCCGCTTCCTGCCTACCATGCCGGTGTACTTCGTCTTCCACATCCTGGCGGGCAACCCCACAAGCTGGCGAACGCTCTCGGCGTTGCCGTTCCTCGTCATGCTGATTGGCTTCTCGGCCGGGCTGGCCGCGTTCTTCGCGACACTGCAGGTCTACTTCCGCGACACCACCAGTTTCATGCCGTACTTCGTCCGGATCTGGCTGTATCTCTCACCGGTGATCTGGCTGATCAGCGACGTCCCGAAGCGTATGGCGCCGTTCGTCCACTTCAACCCTGTCTATCCCATGCTCGGTGGTTTCACCGAGGCCCTCGTGCAGGGTCGGGTGCCGGGATGGCACCTGTGGCTCGAGGGCACGGTCTTCTCCATCGTCGTTTTCACGGTCGGTTGCTGGTTCTTCATGTCACGGGAGCGTGAGTTCGCTGTTCGCCTCTAAGCCCTCCAACCCCAAGCTGTCCTCCGATCCCAACCTGGTCGTCAGCGTCCAGAACGTGTCCATCACCTATCGCACGACGTTCGAGCGGGTGCCGACCTTCAAGAACGCGATCGTGCGTCTGGGGCGGGGCGAGCGTGCGATCCGCAATATTCATGCGGTCGACGGCGTGTCGTTCGACGTCAAGGTTGGCAGTGCGCTCGGGATCATCGGATCGAACGGTGCCGGCAAGTCCACCTTGATGCGTGCCATGGCCGGGATTCTCCCACCCACATCTGGCCGGATCGAGGTCAACGGACGGATCAGCACGCTGCTGTCGCTCGGGGTGGGGTTCAACGCCAATCTCTCCGGCCGGGAGAACGTCATCCTCGGTGGCCTGGCATCCGGCCTGTCGCGTCGAGCGGTCTTGGAGCGTGCTGAGGAGGTCGCCGACTTTGCGGAGCTCGAGGACTTCATCGATGCGCCGATGCGGACCTACTCGTCCGGCATGTACAGCCGGTTGGCCTTCTCCGTGGCCGTGCACATGGATCCCGATATCCTGATGATCGATGAGGCACTCTCCGCCGGCGACGCCAGCTTCAAGTCGAAGGCAGGCGCCAAGATGGCCGAGCTTCGCGCCAGCTCGCGGGCGATGTTCCTCGTGAGTCACTCCACGTCCGCCATCAAGGAGATGTGCAACGATGCCATCTGGCTGCACAAGGGGAAGCTGATGATGCGCGGAACGCCCGAAGACGTCTGCGACACGTACACCAGGTTTGCCAACGTGGGCGAGAAAGCCTTCGTCCTGGAAGACTTCTGACGGCTCTGCGGGCGATCGTGCCCGATCTCAGCATCGTGACGAGCGGGCACGATGTTGCGGACGCCCGGCTCCACCGTGTCGTCGCCGCCTGTCGGCGCGTCGACCTGACGGTCGAGGTGCTCGGACTGGGCGACCCCTCTTCTGCCCCCGACGGCGTCTCGGTGCATACGCGCGCGCGGGGGTCGGTCGCTCGCCGTTCCCGGATGGCCTTCGACGTGGCTCGAGCCGCCCGCGGTCGGGTGCTGTTCGCGCTGGACCCGGACTCGACACTCAGCTGCCTGGCGATAGGGCGTCTCCGGCGCAGGCTCGTCGTAGCCGACGTACACGAGGACTACCTGTCGTTGCTGCGTGACCGTCGGTGGGCTGCGGGACCGGTCGGGCTGCTGGCGTCGACCGTGGCGCGGTTCGCGACCTGGGCTGCCGCCAGAGCGGACCTCACCGTCGTGGCCGATGAGCACGTCCCCCCGAAACGGGCACGTCAACGGATGGTGGTGCGCAACCTTCCAGACCTGACGATGCTGCCGGATCCATCCCCGCGGGACCAGACACCTCGCGCGCTGTATGTCGGTGATGTCCGGGCCAGTCGAGGTCTCTTGCACATGTTGGACGTCCTCGAGGAAGCCGTCGACTGGCACCTCGACATCGTGGGTCCGGTTGCGGCTTCCGATCAGCATGAGGTGCAGAGACGAATGGGAGGGTCGGGCCTGGCCGGGCGGGTGCGGTTCCATGGTCGTATGCCGCCCGAGCGGGCATGGACCTTTGCTCGAGGCGCCTGGTGCGGCCTGGTGATGCTCGAGGACACGCCCGCCTTCCGGGAGGCCATGCCGAGCAAGCTGTTCGAGTACCTTGCCTGCGGTCTCGGCGTGCTGGTGACGGACCTGCCCCGGCAGAGGGACCTGGTCGAGGGACTCGGCGCAGGCCGGGTCGTGGATAACGGACCCGACGCGGTCAGCCAGGCAGTCGAGCAGCTGCAGCGGTGGGTCGAGAGACCCGCAGAGCTTGACGTGTGCCGCGCGAACGCGGCTGCGTGGGCAGCAGAGAATGCGACGAGCTCGGACTACGATGCGCTGGCCCAGGCCCTCGTGAAGCTGGTATCAGAGCGGGGCTGACTCCCGGCGCCGGTCAATGACGTACTTGGCAGCAGGGATGCCGATGACCACCTCTGGGCCGGAAACCCTTTGTGCCAGGGTCCACGCGCCGCGTTGGGATGCGGCGTCCAGGGCCACCACCAGATCGGCGTCGCGTATCAGGTCGTGAACCTTGCCGGCTCGCAGGCAGCTCGCGGCGAAGCCCAGCGAGACACCCGGGGACAACCTGTTGCGGACCTTGCGGAAAAGCGGATGTGTTCGTATCCCTGTCAGCCGTGAGGATGCCTGGGTACGTTCGGCTCGCTTGAGCCGGCGGATACGCTCAGCTCGCTTGAGCCGGCGGATACGCCACGCGACGGCCTTCCTTATCCGGCGGGGATGAAGCGTGGGGAGCTGTGGCGTGGCGGGCGCAGCCTCGGTCGGGCTCGTATTCTCGCCCGGGCTCTCAGCACCGGGCTCTTCAGTATCGAGCTCTTCAGTACCGGGCTCTTCAGTACCGAGCTCCTCAGTACCGAGCTCCGCGGCAGCTGTGGCGATCGGTTCGCGTTGTCGTTGCACCCGGTGAACCGTGGCGAGGGTTCCTGTCACCCGAAGGTGCGGGCCGAGCACAAGATGCCGGCTGACCGGCAAGGGGAAGCGGGGCCGTTGCCAGGAGACCAGATCGACAACGTCCGACTCGTGCAGACCCAGTTTCTCCCGCAACCCATTGATGAACTCTGGGCGCAGACCGCGCCCGGTCGACAGGAAGATGATCTTCACGAGGCGTGCTCCATCGGGGGAAGGGCAGGTTCGCTCGAGCCAAGCCCGTGGGCAAGCGCCACGATCCTGGGGAGCAGCTGCAGGTCGCGGGCGTACTGCTCTGAGAAGAGCCGACACTGCTCGTGAACCTCGGGCGACGCGGTCCGGGCAGCATGAGCTGCCCGCTCGAGGGTCTTGGCTATCGACTCCGGTTCCAGATCGGGCACGGGGAACCACAGGGGGTAGTCATGCAGGACATCGGACGCCGCGTTGTGGGGGTCATGCACCGATACGACTGGCAGGGCACTTGCGGTGTACTCGAAGACCTTGCCGCTGGTGACGTACCGGCCCTTCCCGAGGATGAGCAGGACGCCGTCAAAGCCCTCGAAGACGTCACGCACCATCGCCTTGGGCAACGGGCCGGCGTACTGCAGACCGTCCTCTGAGTAGTCGTCGATGATCCTCAGCAACGCGGGGCTGGAAGTGGCGTAGTAGCCCAGGTAGCCCCAGATCTGCGCCTTGGCACCGGCCAGCTCCGGACTGCGGTCGCGTGCGATCCGCCATCCGGCGGCGAACTCGGCCAGCGGCACCCTGCCCGAGACGGTGCCGATGTAGCCAAAGTTGAGTGGCTGGTCAGCGTCTCGGGCAGATGTGCGTGGAAAGGGAGCGAACTCCGGGTCGTAGCCATTGGCCACGACATGCATGCGTTCGGCAGCTTCCGGATAGCGTTTCTGGTGCCAGCTGCGGATCGGCTCGTTGACGAACCAGACCTCACGGGCGCCGGACACCAACCGCTGCTCGAGCCGGGCGACTCGGCTCCGCTCCCTGTGCAGCAGGCCGCCGTCGAATACGTCGAGCATCCAGGCGTCGCGATAGTCCATGACATAGGGAATGCCGTGCTCCCTGTGCAACAGGTCCGCCACGGTGAAGTCCACGTTCGGGTTGGCCGACGCCACGACGAGGTCCACCGGGTGGTCCTCGTGGATCCGGCTTGCGGCAGCCTCGAGCGGCTTGCGCCACGGACCGTAGCCGACCTCGGGGAAGGACACCTTGTCCAGCTGGACGCGCACCTTTCGCCACACCTTGGGCGCGAGGGCGCGCAGGGGGCTCCAGCGCCGGACGTTGGTCTCCAGCGTGGGCCATTCGAACGGGATCCGGACGATCTCGATGCGAGGGTCGACGAGTGCTTCCAAGGAGACGTCGACACCCGTGAACCGGGTGAACGCCTCCCGGTCAGCCGTCAGGACCGTGACGCGGAACCCCTGCTGGGCAAAGCCGTTGGCTGTGGCCAGTGCTCGGTAGACGCCGCCGCCCCGGCATGGAGGGAACCCCCAGGCCACATAAAGGACGTGTGGTGCCTTACCCGCTGACTGCATCGATAACCCTTCCCACGGGAGCCGCCCAAGAGGGCGGTCCACTCCTGTCGATATGCTCGCAATCATGTCAGATCGGGGGGGGCCGCTGGTCGAGGGGGACATCCGGCTGCTCGTCGGTCCGGCCAACTTTGCCGGGCAGGCCAGCGCCTGGGCGAGGGCCGCGGGGACTCTGCCGCACGTGTCTGCCTGCTCGTTCGCGGTCACCAACGCCGCCGGCTTCACCGCTGGGACCGACTATGCGGTGGATCCGGTCACGTTCGCCGACGAGGCGTGGTCGCAAGAGCACGAACGATGGGTTGGCGGCTTCACCCACGTCGTCATCGAGGCCGGGCGACCCATCACCGGGCTGCGGCACGGCCTTGACTGCGCAGGAGAGCTGCCGATCCTGGCGGAGATGGGCGTCAAGGTTGCCATGGTCGCGCACGGTTCGGACGTGCGCCGACCCGACTCGCACCGGCGGCGCGAGCCCGACTCGCCGTTCGCCGACCTTGGCTCAGCCGACACCAAGAGACGGCAGAAGTATGCCGATCGCATCGCTCCCCTCATCGACTCCTGCCGGTGGGCGTTCGCCTCAACCCCGGACCTGTTCGAGGACGTTCCCAGCGCCCGGTGGCTGCCGGTGGTCGTCGATCCGCAGCGCTGGCTGGCCAAGCCCTGGGAACCCTTGACGGAACCCTTGACGGAACGCTCGACCGGCCGGGCAGCGGTGCTGCCGCCCCTGGTCGTGCACGTGCCGTCGGACACCTACCTGAAGGGGACCGAGGCGATCGAACCGGTGCTGCACAGGCTGGTCGAGGCCGGCCGGATTCGCTACCGACCGCTGCGCAGCGTGCCGTACCAGGACATGCCGTCGGTGCTGGCCGAGGCGGACATCGTGCTGGACCAGTTCGCGATCGGGAGCTACGGGGTCGCCGCCGTCGAGGCGCTAGCCACCGGGCGAGTGGTCATCGGTCATGTGCGCCCGGAGGTGCGCCATCGCGTCATGGCGGACACGGGCTGGTCCCTGCCCATCGTGGAGAGCACCCCGGCGACCCTCGAGCAGGTCATCGAGGAGCTGTTGGCTGACGTGTCCGCCTGGCGGGACCGGGCGCTGCTCGGGCCGGCGTTCGTCGACGACGTGCATGACGGCCGGCGCTCCGCCGCCATACTCAAGGACCTCCTGCTTGCGCCCACCCCCTGACGGTTTCCTGAGCGGCCGTCACGACCTGCCTGGAGGGTAGTCGGGCGCCACGAACCGCGGGAACTGGCCGGTACTCTGGGTGCCGATGAGCAGCCGCAGAGGTTCCCAGGCTGCCGGGTTGCCTCAGCGGCCGCGAGGCCAGGCGTTGAGAGCCGCGCCGGCCGAGCAGCTGCACTGGGTCTCCTGGCTACGGGTCCTGGCTATCTGCGGAGTTGTCACGATCCACGCCACGGCAGCGACGGCCGTTCGTCCGGACGCCTCGTCGACCGGCGTCGGGGGCAGCCCAGTCGCGTCGACCGTGCTGGAGCTGGTCGGGAGGACGGGCGGTGTGGTGGTTGTGACTTTCCTGTTCGTCCTTCTGTTGCGCCGCATACCTTTGGTGCAGCGTGTGGTCTAGCGCTGCCTGCATCAACGGCGGAGGCTGAGATCCGCCGCGTGTTAATCTGCTCCGACTTGATCTCAGGGCAGACGACGGCGCAACGGGTGGGCACCGCGACGAACGATCCGTTGGGAACACAGGAGGTTGTCCATGGCTGACGCGGATGACCGCCGATTGCACGTTCTCTACGTGGCCTGGGGATTCGCCCCGCATCAGGGGCCGGGGGTCTACCGGCCGCTGGCCACGGTGGCCGAGCTCGTGCGCCAGGGGTACCGCGTCACGGTGCTGACCGCCGATCTGGCGACCTTCGACCTGGTGGTCGGGGGGGACAGGTCGCTGCTGGATGACGTTCCGGAGTCCGTCCGGGTGGTTCGGGTCGCGATGGCTCCGCGTCAGCGGGATCCCCTCGTCAACCGCTGGCCGGAAGCCCGCACCGCGGATCCGAAGGTCTGGGGTGCTGCGGTGAACAAGGAGCAGGTGCAGGCCTTCCCCGAGTATGTCTACGCCACCTGGCAACCGCGTGCCGAGGCGGCGGCAACCCGGATCCACGAGCTGGACCCCGTCGACCTCGTCATCGCGACGGGCAACCCCTACGTCGATTTCAGCGTCGCGCTGCGGCTGTACGTCGACCACGGCATTCCCTACGTCCTGGACGACAGGGACAGCTGGCTGCTCGACGTCTACACCGGGGAGCCCAGCCCGTTCGCCGAGCGCATCCTGCCGTGGCTGGAGTTCGCGCTGTCGCAGGCGGTGAGCATGTGGTTCGTCAACGAGCCCATCGCGGCGTGGCACCGTCAACGCTTCCCGCAGTATTCGGACCGGATCCGGGTCGTGGAGAACGGTTGGGACCCGCGGTTCCTGGACGTCGGGTCGCGCCCCGCGCGCCGGGACCCGGGGCGGGGGCTCGTCTACACCTTCGTCGGCACGGTCAACAAGGACCTGCCGCTGCGGTTGCTGGCCGAGGCCTGGCGCCTGGCGCGCACCCGGTCACCTCTGCTCGCAGGCGCCGAGCTGCGCGTGGTCGGCCAGTCCGGCCACCGGGATCGGCTGACCCCGGACCCGGCCGCGATCGCCGCCGAGTTCGCCGCCGACAGGCTCGTCCTGACCGGCCGCGTGCCCAAGCACCGGATCGGTCAGGTGTATGCCGACTCCGACGTCCTCGTGTTCCTCAAGGAGGGCTCGGCCATGGTCACCTCCGGGAAGGTGTACGAGTACGTCGCCACCGGGCTGCCCATCGTCTCGGTGCTGGAGCCGGAGCATGACGCCCGTCGGGTGCTCTTGGGCTATCCGCGCTGGCACGATGCGGCCGAGCACTCTGTGAAGGGCCTCGCCCAGGCCATGCTGGCTGCGCTCGATGACCATGAGAACGCCGGCCAGGAGGATGGCGCGGAGCGCTGCGCCGCAGCGGTTGCCTACGGTGCCGTGCGGAGCCGGGAGGCGGCACTTCGGCCCGCCCTGCAGGATGTCTTCTCGGGGCTTGTCTCATGACCTCGGCGGTCCCGGCCAGTGATGCCGGCGAGGTCTGGCTTGTCTACCTGTCGTGCAGACGACCCGAGCCCGCCACGGTCGCCAAGGTGGCGCTTGTTGAAGGGGCTCGCAGCAGCATCCTGACCCTGCTCGTCGACCAGGACGACTCGACAATACGGCTGCTGGAGCCGGCGGACCTGCCGCCTGGTGAGCTCACCGAGGTGGGAACCGCTCACGTCAAGGAGGCGGCGCTCGCCCTCGGCAACCTTCTCGCGCAGGCCGCCGGGCCGGTGGTCCTGGCGGCGGTCGACCGGGTTGCCCAGCTTGCGTCCTGGGAGGCCGCTCGCGAGCTGGACCACGTCGTGGTCGCCAGCGCGTGGGACCCCGCGGTCAGGGTGCTGGCGATGATGGCGGCCGGCGCGGATGTGCAGGAGGTGCTGCATCCGCCGGGGTTCAGCGTCGCCCTGAGCGTGGCTGACGCGGGTATCGGGCCTGCCGGCTCACAGACGCTCGTCACCGTCGACCACGGTCCAGCCTCGCCCGAAACCCCGTGGCTCACGGTCGGCGACCAGGCTCTGGAGGTCCGCACTCACGGGATGAGCCGCTGGGGCGCCCGCTCTGTCACCGCCCGCGAAGGGCGCCTGCGTCGCGTCGTCGAGGACGAGCCACGTCGACTGCTCCTGGGGCCGGCCAACTACGCCGGACAGGGTGGCGAGTGGGCCAGGGCCGTGCGGGAGAACGCCCCGGGATGGACGGCTCGCAACATGCACGTCGTGACTCCCAGCGCCGTCCTGATGTTCGGCGCCGATCTTCCGCTGACCTCGGTGGAGTGGGCCGAGCCCGGCACGCGGCTCGACCTTGCGGTCGAGCTGGTCGTCGGCGCCACGGACATCGTCGTTGAGGCCATGCGGCCTTTGCTCGCGGTGCGGGACGGCAGCGACGCGGCCAACACCACGGATCAGCAGCGGGCGCGCGAGGACGTCGATGCCCTGCGCGCCTCCGGGCGCAATGTCGCTCTGCTCTTTCACGGGTCCGAGGTGCGCCGACCGCGCGAGAACGCCCGGCTCACGTCGTGGTCCCCCTTCTACCGCCAGGAGACCAGGGCCCTGACCGCGGCCCTGGAGCGCAAGACCGAGATGGTCCATGAGGCACTGGCCGGCTTCGACGGACCGGTGCTGGTGTCCACGCCGGACCTGCTCGACCACGTCCCGGCAGCGGTGTGGATGCCCATCGTGGTGGGGCCCGCATCTTTCCTGCCGACATCGCCGGCGCTGACCGGACGTCGACCCATCGTCGCCCACGCGCCGTCCAGCGGCTGGCTCAAGGGCTCGGAGTGGGTCGATCCGGTCCTTCAGCGGATGGACCGGGAGGGTCTGCTGACCTACCGGCGGCTGCAGAACCTCCCCCCGAGCATGGTGCCGTCTCTGCTGCGCGAGGTTGACGTGGTCGTCGACCAGGTCGTCCTGGGCAACCCCGGTGTCCTGGCGGCGCAGGCGATGGCAGCCGGCCGGCTCGTGCTTGCTCACCTGCCGGAGCGGGTCCGCCGGCGGTTCCCCGATCCGCCACCCGTGGTCGAGGCCACCCCCGCGACCATCGAGTCGGTCCTGCTCTCGGTGATCGAGAACCCGGAGCACTACAGCCAGATCGCCGCTCGCGGCGTGGGGTTCGCCCGCAAGTATCACGACGGTCGGATGTCCGCTCGCATCCTGACGGAGGCGCTGGACTCATGATGACGACCCCTGACCCTCGGCTCGCCGGAGGCGACCCCACCTACGACGAGATGGGGAACGTGACGTTCAACGCCCTGCGCATCGGGCGTCTCCTCGATGTCCTGGGCACTCTCGCCGAACCTGCGGCCCCGCTGTGGCTTCTGGACGCGGGCTGCGGCACGGGCTGGTTGACGCGCGCTTTGGCGTCGTTCGGCCACCAGGTCGACGGCATCGACTCCGCCGAGGCGGTGGTGGCGGCATGTCGCGGCCAGGTCCGAGCCGATGGCCGGGATCGCTACGCCGTGAGCCGGCTGGACACCTGGGCGCCGTCCTACCTGTATGACGCCGTGGTCAGCGTGGACGTCTTGTCCCATATATCAGAGGACTCGCTCTGGGAGGCGTCCGTGGTCAACCTCGCGTCATTGGTGCGCTCCGGGGGTCGCCTCGTGCTGGCCGACCATGACCTGGCCCAGGACCATCCCGGGGGCGAAGGCCAGGTGAGCCGAGCCCGCCGACGCTATGTCGATCTGCTTGCGGCGGAGGGTCTGGTGTACCGCCGCTTCGTTCCCAACGAGTTCCGCGACAATGACGCGGGCTTCCACGTCTTCGACAGGATCGCCTGATGTTGATCAGAGAGCTCATCGTCCGTCACGTCGGCACCGACGGCGCCCTGCACGAGCGGGGGATCCTTGTGGACCAGACCCAGCTGCCGCCCGGGCTCCGCGTCCACCACGACGGGGACGAGGCTGTCCCGCCGGTGGCCGGTGATCTGCTGCTCGTGGCCGCGCCGGTGGGAACGGGGCTGCGGGAGCATGTCGACACCGACCTGCCGGTCGGCGTCACCGTGGTTCTGCTGCTGCAGGTGGAGGTCGCCGAGCTGCCGGTCGGCCGGGTGCTCGCCGCCCTGGCTGTCGCCGGGTTGCAGGTGGTGGAGACCGCCGTCGTGTCCGGAGTCCGGGCGGCGACGGTCGCCGTCGTGGCCACGCGCACCGACGAGCTGGTCGCCCCCCAGCCCTACCTGGCCCACGACCTGGAGCCGGGGGACCACGAGAGCCCGGCGGTTCTGCGGCGCGTGCTGGGAGAGCACGCCCTGGAGGGACTCGTCCAGCGGGCCCGCGAGCGCGCACTGCTGGCGCAGGTTGCCGAGATCGGGGTCCGACTCGGGCAGGTGACTACCGAACGGGAACAGCTTCGGGCCTATCGCCAGGGTCTCGAGGCCAAGGTCCGGGACCTCGACGTCGCGCGCCAGGACGCGGACGCCGAGCGCAAGGCGATGATGTCCCTGGTGGAGGATCTACGCAAGGAGGCGGACGTCGCACGTAAGGAGGCGGACGCCGAGCGCAAGCGGATGAAGTCACTGCGCGGCTCGACATCGTTCAAGGTGGCCTCGCGCCTGGCGGGGATGTCAGGCACCGCGCGGCGCATCATCCGCCGGTCTGGTCATTGGAATCCCCGTAGGTAGCTCCCTCCTGCTCATGGGGCATCGCCCGACGGTTTCTCATTCGTCTCCCGTTCGCTCTATCGTGGTTGCGCGCCTTCCGGCGCCAACCCGTGACGGGTTCCGCCGCGCCACGCGCGCGAACAGTGAAGGTGACGATGGGCATAAGGATTCAGGACAGCGCCGACGTCTCCCCGGTGGCCACCATCGGCGAAGGCTCGTCGGTGTGGCACCTCGCGCAGGTGCGTGAGGGCGCGGTGCTGGGGAAGAACTGCATCATCGGCCGGGGCGCCTACGTCGGGACCGGGGTGCGGATGGGCGACAACTGCAAGCTTCAGAACTACGCACTGGTCTACGAGCCGGCGGTGCTCGAGGACGGTGTCTTCGTCGGTCCGGCCGTGGTGTTCACCAACGACCACTACCCGCGCTCGATCGACCCGGACGGCACGCTCAAGCGTGGCGACGACTGGGAGGCGGTCGGCGTCACCGTTCGCCAGGGGGCGTCGATCGGTGCCCGTGCGGTGTGCGTGGCCCCGGTCACGATCGGGCGGTGGGCGCTGGTTGCCGCCGGCTCCGTGGTGACCAAGGACGTGCCCGACTTTGCCCTTGTCGCGGGTGTTCCCGCCCGGCGGATACGCTGGGTCGGGCGCGCTGGCGTCCCCCTCGAGCCGGAGGGTGAGGGCACCTGGAAGTGTCCCCAGACCGGTGAACTGTATGTCGAGACCAACGAACGCCTGATGGAGGCAC
>Ga0209747_1000563_pt1 | contig 20156 bp, 18 predicted proteins | sample BarGraNGADG00311_FD_184498 | JGI IMG/M metagenome (GOLD analysis project Ga0209747, IMG submission 184498) | Arctic peat soil microbial communities from Barrow, Alaska - Barrow Graham LP Ref core NGADG0011-311 (SPAdes) (version 2) | ecosystem: Environmental > Terrestrial > Soil > Wetlands > Peat...
CGGCTCAGTAGGCTGGAGTCGGAGAAACCCCGAAGAAGGAGGCACCGGCATGCGGTGGATGGTCACAGGCGCGCTTGGCATGCTGGGCACTGACATGGTGAAGAGGCTTGCGGCCGACGGTCACGAGGTGACCGCCGTCGACCTCGCCGAGCTCGACATCACCGACCCTGACGCGGTCAGCCGGATCTCGGGCATCGACGTGCTCGTGAACTGCGCGGCCTTCACCGCCGTTGACGCGGCGGAGGAACGGGAGGGCACCGCGTTCACGCTCAACGCCGTCGGGCCGCAGCTGCTTGCGCGCGCCGCCCAGGCGTGTGGCGCCCGGATCGTCCAGATCTCCACCGACTACGTATTCTCGGGGGACGGCACGCAACCCTACGCCGAGGACGAGGTCATCGCCCCGCTCTCCGCTTACGGGCGCACGAAGGCGGCGGGGGAGTGGGCGGTCCGTGCGGAAACGGACAACCACCTGATCGTGCGCACGGCGTGGCTGTACGGCGCCGGTGGTGCGTGCTTCCCGAAGACGATGGCACGGCTCGCGGCGGAGCGCGACGAGCTGCAGGTCGTCGCAGACCAGGTGGGGCAGCCCACGTGGACCGTTGACCTGGTTGACCTCATCGTCCGGCTCGTGGAGGCTAACGCCCCCTCCGGGACGTACCACGGCACGTCGTCGGGCCAGGTTTCGTGGCACGGCTTCACGCAGGAGATCGTGCGGACGCTCGGGAAGGACCCCGAGATGGTTCGGCCCACAGACTCGGCAGCATTCGTGCGCCCCGCACCCCGTCCCGCCTATTCCGTGCTGTCCCACGCGGCTCTAGGTGAGATCGGGATCACGCCGATCGGCGATTGGGCCGAGCGCTGGGGGGTTGCGGCGCCCAGCATCCTTCCGTAGCGTCATGGGTGTCGGTGTACCGACGGACTTTTCGAATTGGCAGAAGTGGTGGGTGAAGCGCGCGTGTCACGGCGACCAGCACGAGCCCCTCGGGCCGGTATGGCTGGTATGGCGCTCGTGTCGCTCTTCGTCATGGCACCGATGCTGCCGAGCATCGTTCGCGGACAGTCCGACAACGCCCCCGACAAGCAGGATCTCTTCGTCGAGTCGATCAGCGAGGAGTTCACCGGTCTGGCCAACGCGGTGCGTGACGGCGAGGCTCTGAGCACGCAACTCCTCGAGGCGAACGCCGGGTGGGTGGGCGGCGACATGCCCTGGGCCGGTGCCGGGACGTTCACGGTCGCCACAGGGTCGGTGGCCGCCCCGGATCCCGCTCGTCGCGCCGTAACGGTGCTGGTGCGGGTGGAGGACGGCATCCCGGTCGAGCCCGCCCTGTTCGCCGATGAGGTGCTGGCAACCCTCAACGACCCCCGGGCTTGGGGTCCGATCGACGGCGTGAGTTTCGCGCGGACCGACGACGACGCCGCAGCGGACATCGTGATGACGCTCGCCTCGCCGGCCACCACCGACCTGCTGTGCGGCGAACTCCCGACCAACGGGTACACCTCGTGTGGGCGCGGCCGGCCGGTGAACATCAACGGGGACCGGTGGGTCGAAGGCGCCGCGCCTTTCATGGACGCCGGCGGCACCATCGAGGAGTACCGCGCCTACGTGATCAACCACGAGGTCGGCCACTCGCTCAGCCATGCGCACGAGAGCTGCCCCGCCCCGGGCGCCCTGGCCCCGGTGATGTTGCAGCAGACGCTGACTGTCGGCACCTGCGTTCCGAACGGGTGGCCGAACCCCTGACGGGCCGCCGTTACTCGTCGAGCAGGCGGAGAAGGTACTCCCCGTACCCGGACTTGCGCAGCGGCTCCGCGATGGTGCGCAGCTCGTCGTCCGTGAGGAACCCACGGCGCCAGGCCACCTCCTCCGGGCAGCCGATCTTCATGCCCTGCCGAGCTTCGATGATGCGCACGAATGCTGTGGCGTCGAAGAGCGAGTCGAACGTCCCGGTGTCGAGCCATGCGGTTCCGCGGGGGAGGACCTCCACGTGGAGCTTCCCCGCCTCCAGGTACTTGCGGTTCACGTCGGTGATCTCGTACTCGCCGCGAGCCGAGGGCTGCAGATCACGCGCGATCGCGATCACATCGTTGTCGTAGAAGTACAGGCCCGGAACGGCATAGTTCGATCGGGGGTGCAGGGGCTTCTCCTCCAGCGAGATGGCCTTGAAGCTCTCGTCGAACTCCACCACGCCGTACGACGTCGGATCGGAGACGTGGTACGCGAAGACGGCGCCGCCGTCGATGTCACTGAAGCGCATCAGGGTCTTGCCCAAGCCATGGCCGTGGAAGATGTTGTCGCCGAGGACGAGTGCCGTGCCCTCGTTCCCCACGAAGTCCGCCCCGATGACGAACGCCTGTGCCAGCCCGTTCGGCACCTCCTGGACGGCATAGCTGATCGAGATCCCGAACTGCGAGCCGTCGTCGAGAAGGCGGTGGAACGACTCCGCGTCGTGCGGGGTGGTGATGATCAGGATGTCCCGGATGCCCGCGAGCATGAGGGTGGAGAGCGGGTAGTAGATCATCGGCTTGTCGTACACCGGCACCAGTTGCTTGGAGACGCCCTTGGTGATCGGGTGCAGACGTGTGCCGGAACCGCCGGCCAGGATAATTCCACGCATTCCCTTAGTGTGTCGCATCACCCGGTACTGTGTGAGAGAACCACACCAAGCGAAGAGGGATACGTGCATCGCATCCGGGGAGTCGTCCGCCACTACGACTGGGGGTCCCCCGACGCCATCCCGGCCCTGGTGGGCGTTCCTGCGACGGGCGAGCCGGTGGCGGAACTCTGGTTCGGTGCGCACCCGTCAGCGCCGGCGCCGCTCGAGGGGGACGGCGCACACCGTGACCTGCTCTCTCTGGTGGAGGCCGACCCCGCGGGTGTCCTCGGCGACGACGTGTCCGAGCGCTTTGGCCGCCAGTTGCCGTTCATGCTCAAGCTCATCGCTCCCGTCAGGCCGCTCTCCCTCCAGGTACACCCGGACCTGGCGCGCGCCCGGGTTCGGTTCGCCGCCGAGGAAGCCGCGGGCATTGCGATCGACTCACCCCTCCGGAGCTATCGGGACGCCAACCACAAGCCCGAACTGGTCTACGCCCTCACCCGCTTCGAGGCACTCTGCGGCTTCCGGGCACCCCGCCGGGCCGCAGAGCTGCTTGCCGGCCTCGGGACGCCCCTCACCGACGCCCTCCACCGCCAACTCCGCGCCGAGCCGAACTCGGAGGGGGTGCGCAGGGCGTTCACGTCGCTCCTCACCCTCGTCTCACGCCCGTCCCCCGGAGCGGTGGCCGACGTCGCGGCCGCCTGCGCGCGCCGGCTCGAGGCCGGGACGCCGTCGGTCCGCGCGGACCGGACGGTCGCTTTGTTGCAAAAGGTGCACCCCGGCGATCCCGGAGTGGTGGCCTCGCTGCTCCTGAACCCGGTGACACTCCATCCCGGCGAGGCACTCTTCGTCCCCGCGGGCGGCGTCCATGCGTACCTCTCCGGTCTCGCCGTGGAGGTGATGGCGTCCTCCGACAACGTGCTCCGGGCAGGACTCACCACCAAGCACATCGATGTCCCGGAGATGCTCGCCTGCGTGGACTATGTTGCAGCGCCGCCGATCCGGCTGGCGCCGGAGTATTTCGGGGGACCCGTTGGCGTCTTCTACGCCCCGGTGGACGACTTCGAACTGTCGGTCGCCCGCGTCAGCGACGAGACCGGATCCTATGAGCTGCGGGGGAGGGGACCGCGCATCGCCCTGTGCGTTGCCGGCGAGGTCACCCTCGAGGAAGGCGACGACGCCGTCACTATCACCCCGGGACACGCGATCTTCCTCCCGGCCAGCGAGCCACGACCGGTGATCAGTGGCCGCTGCGGCACCGTGGTGCAGGCCGATGTTCCGTGACACGGCATCGCCCCACATCCCGTAACCATGGCATGACAGGGGGTTGAGTCGCACCACCCTGTCATGCCATGGTTACGGGGTCGGTTTGGCGCGCGGAGAGTCGCCGGTGACCGTGGCCGCCAGAGGATCCCATGTGCTCAACTCGTAGATCTCGACAACTTCACCGGACCACGTGAAATTGCCGGTCGAGCGAGCGCACCCGGCCTCGATCTCGTCTTGAGATGTGATGTACCGCAATTCGGGAAACGCTTGGCCAAGGCTACAAGGGTCAGCGGTCAGAACAACGACATCCGGACCAGGCGAGGATACGCTGGTGGGGGCACCGGGTGCCCAGTCAAACCAGATATAGCCCGCGCCACGGTTCCAGGCTTCCTCGAAGTTCTGGTCAGGATCTATTCGTTCCCATTGTGCGGTGAGTGGCCCTGAGCGCATGATCCCTGAAAGTGAGGGCACCGCGTTGGCAAGCATTAGGACATCCACAGCCATCATGTCTGACGCCCAGTAGTAGTCGCTCTCTCGCGCGATCTCTCCTTCGGATCTGAGGCGTAGTGCTGGGTCTGAGTTTCGCAATTCGCCCAGTCCGAACTGTACTGGGTTGACCTGCCAGACCACCGCGGCGGCGAGAGTAGCTGACACAATAGCCGTAATCCACGATTCAGGCCTGTGGACGATTAGAAACGCCATCAATCCGACTCCGATCGTGGCCGCGCCGACTTCCGTGGTTGTGAGGTGAGGAATTGCGAACGCTTTCATCTGCGTTCCGGCGGCAAGCGTTATGGCCGACGCCACACTGGCGGCAAGGATCGCGACGGTGGGCGTGTGGTCCTCCGGTCTCCTTGACAAGCCAATGCCGAGCCCGAGAAGGCCAATGGTTCCAACCACTTGTGCAGCTCTCTCCGGTGTGACCTGATTCACGACCGGTAGGCTGGCGCTCCACTCCCCAAGATTGACGGAGCACCAACCGAGCCAGAGCGCACCGAGCAATGCGATGGTCCATTCTCCCCCCGATGCCTTGCGCTTACCTGAGATCACCAAACTAACCGCCACAATTGCCCACACAACGAATGCAACCGTGTAGGACGTGGAGAGTTCGCTCTGATTGGCCACGATCGGTGGTGCGTCCGAAAGACTGCTCAGCAACGGTGCTCCGAAAACGAACCCGAAGGGTTGTTGTGTGGCGGCGCTTCGGCGAGATCCGGGGTACGAAGTGTCCGCGAGTGCCTCAATCCCGGCCGAGCCCTCCAATAGAGCGCCTATCCCTAGAACCAACGCGACGATTGCCGTTGCGCCAACGACGCTCACTCGTTGCCATATGGGGGTGGTGGAAGTGAGGATTCTGACCGTACTCGCCAGGAGCACGGTCAAGCCAAGTATCACGGCCCATGGAATGTATCCGCTCGGAATTCCCGCGATAAGGCTCCCTCCGATGATCGCTAGGAGGAGAGCGACTTTCCGCTGTCCCGCGGCTAAACGCGTGTGCGAAGCCAGCATCGCGACGCTTCCGGCGAGCGTGTACGCCATGAACGTCACGGGTTGACCAGACCACCACGCGACCGAGGGTGCGAGGACGACGAGGGGGACAATCGCCCAGCCCGTGATTCTCGACCCGCCCATCTGCTCCAGCCACCGTGGCAGTAGGAGGACCATGACCAGAAGGGGCAGCCAGTACTGAAAGGCGAACAGTTGGTTGTCGGGTAGGAACTTGGCCATCCGTAGAATGGTCGAGTCGAAGTACACCAGCGGCTGCAGTATCGAACCTGAGGTGGCATACCGCTGCACGACGGATGCTTCCGCGCCCAGGGGGGACAGGGTTGGCTGGTCGCCTGTGACCATTATTGAAAGTTTGACTGGAGTCATGACGTTGAACTCGTCCGAACGGATGGGCCGCGGTGTTCCCCAGAAGTCGGAGCCAACATCGGGGTTCGTTCGCAACAAAGGAACACCGATCGACGACATGGTCGCACCGAACGATACGGCAGCGATGAACAGGAGGCATGCGACAAGAACGGCATGGCGGTCGGGTGCGCGCGACCACAACTTCTTTACCAGATGGCTGTTCGCAGCCTTCAGATCCGTCATCGGAGGTTCGCACCTTCCTGCTCGCACAGCGCCGTCCGCCGGTCCAGCGTAACCTCATCCCCGAACACGACCACGGACCCGCCTCCGAGCCACGCCGAGACCGCTGTGCGGACGAGTTCCCACACCGACCCCGGCAAGAATGCGATCCGGCTCCCGTCACCCACCCCGAACGCGGCATCGAGGTCCTCGAACGAGAGCCCCGAGTCCTCCAGGGCGCGGTCGGCCACGACGAGCGGCACCGGGAACAGCAGGACATCCGCCTGCCCCATCACCGCGGCCGCGCCGTCGACGACGCCGCCCGGCAACTCCCCGTCCCACCGCAGGGCGAGCGGGGCCAAGGGGACGGCCACGACGAGCGCCCCGTCGGTGCGCGCGGCGTGGCGCTCGGGCCGATCCGTCGCGACGACGGCCGGGGCGCCGTCGTCGGGCACGAACGAGACGGACGCGCCACGCACCCACGCGGCCCAGGTCCACACCACCGCCCGCCAGTGGATGGGCAGGTCCACCACCACGAGGTCCCCGGCGCCCACGTCCTCCTCGGCCAGGAAGTTCGCGGCCTTCGCCACCCACTGGGCCAGGACGTGCCCCGAGAGTTCCACCCGCTCGTTGCCGTCGGCCCCGCCGTAGAACGTCAGGTACGGTCGGCGGGCGGGCGAGATGCCGCGCAGCAGCTCAGCGGGGGAGAAGGGCGTCATGGGTCGAGCCTAGGGCGGCGAGATACCGCACCACACTGACAACACACCCCCGCGACACGCCGTCGTTGCGAAGTTGTGGTCAATTCGGCCTTGACTCGAACGTGTTACAAGGATGTAATTTAGGGAAGTTCTTGGACGCGAAACCGGATTGGACAGCTCAGTGTGGAACATACTCGGTGACGGGCCGATCACCTCGAGCGGTCTGGCCCACCACATCCCAGGCGGCCCGAACCTCAGGCTCGTCGACATCATGGACGACGGCGCGCTCGCCTGGCAGGACCGGGCACTGTGCGCGCAGACCGACCCGGAGGCCTTCTTCCCCGAGAAGGGCGGCTCCACGCGGGAGGCGAAACGGGTGTGCGCCTCGTGCGAGGTCCGTTCAGAGTGCCTCGACTACGCCCTCGCCCACGACGAGCGTTTCGGCATCTGGGGCGGTCTCTCGGAGCGCGAGCGCCGCAAGATGAAGCGCCGGATCGTCTGAGGGCACACGCCCCTCGCTGATGGCACAGCCCCGAAGCCCCGGTCCCGAAACGACGGCGGTCGTAGTCACCTGTGGGACGACCCGGTACCTGCGGCGGACCCTCGAAGGCCTGAGCGCACAGACCCTCACCCCCACCCGCGTGGTGGTGGTGGACATCTGGTCCAGCGGCCGGGACGTCGGCACCGGCCATTCCATCCAGTCCATCGTCACCGAGATCGGACTGGATGCGCTGTGCAAGGTCCGCGTCCTCCAGGCCCCCGAGGCCCGCACGTTCGGGGAAGCGGTGCGCCAAGGCCTCGAGCTGAACACCCGGGCCCAGCAGCGCGCCGACAAGCTCCACGAGACCCGCACCGGCGAGATCCCCATCATCCGGGACGACACCTCGCCCGGCTGGCTGTGGCTCCTTCACGATGACTCCGCACCGGACCCCGAGGCCCTCGGGCACCTGCTGCGCAAGGCCGAGTCCGGTCCGTCCATTGCCGTCGCGGGCGCGAAGCAGCGTGACTGGGCGCAGTCCGAGCGGCTCCTCGAGGTCGGCATCTTCTCAACCGGCAGCGCCCGCCGCTACAACCCGATCGACACCGACGAGATCGACCAGGGCCAGCACGACGGCGTCGAGGACGTCCTCGCCGTCGGGCTTGCCGGCGCTCTGGTGCGGCGCGACGTCTGGAACCGCCTCGGTGGCACGGACCCCGCGCTCGGGCCGTTCGGCGACGGGCTGGAGTTCTGCCGCCGCGCCCGGCTCGCCGGCTACCGCGTGGAGGTGGTCCCCCGAGCGGTGGTGTACCACGCGCGCGCCTCCTACCTCGGCCTGCGCTCGTACGGCCATGCCAACCAGCGCCCGCAGGCGCCGGACACCGCCCGGTCCTTCGGCGCACGGCGTCGCGCCCAGCTCTACAACTGGGTGGTCGCCACCCCGTGGTACCTCCTCCCGCCGCTGCTGGTATGGCTGATCGCGCTGACGCCGGCGCGAGCGCTCGTCCGCTTCGCCCAGAAGGACATGGTCCGGGCCCGCGCCGAGTTGTCCGCGGGCGCGGCGGTGCTCTCCCGGCCGGACCTGTGGCTCGCCGCTCGCGCGCGTCTCAAGAAGACCTCCACCCTCCCCGGCCACACCCTCGCGAGCCTCGAGACGGACGCGAGGGAGATCAAGCGGAAGAAGCGCGAGCAGCGTCGCTCCCGCTCCGACGCGCACCGGCTCATCGGCGCGCCCTCGGAGCTGGAGATCTCCGAGCGGGCCACGCTGGCACGCCGCCGCCGCGTCGCCGCCGCCGTGATCGCCGTGGGCGCCACCGCCGTCGCCGGGCTCGGGCTCGCCCGCCTCCTCGGTGTGGGCGCGCTCGCCGGCGGCGCGCTACTGCCCGGCGACGTCGGGCTCACGGAGCTCGCCGCGACGGCGTCGTCCTGGTGGATCCCGGCGGGCGACGGCGTGGCCGGCCCCGCGGACCCCTTTCTCACCGTCGCGCTCGCCCCCCTGCTGACTGGCATCTCCCTGTCCACGCTCACGACGCTGACCGTGTTCCTGGCGGTCCCGGCCGCTGCCCTGACCGCGTGGTTCGCCGCCGGCGCGGCCACGCGCTCGGTGGGCCTCCGGGCGTGGGCCGCCGTGATGTGGGCCTTCGCCCCGGTTGCGCTCTTCGCCAGCGGCCAGGGTCGCGTGGCGCCCCTCGCGGCCCATATCGTGCTGCCGCTCGTGGCGCTCCTGATGGCGCGTGCGATGGGAGCGCAACGGCGCGACGTCATCCTGTCCGGCCTGGTGGGCGCGCAGCGCGTCATCGACCCGACGGCGCACCCCCGGGCCGCAGCCGACGCGCCGGCCACTCACCCGCCCGCGTTGACGCCGTCAGCGCAATGTGCCCCGCCCCAGCGACCGGGGTCCTCGCTCGGGTCCGCGGCCGGTGCCGGGCTCGCGTTCGCCGCCGTCGCGGCCGGGGCGCCCGCGCTGCTGCCCGCCGGGGTGCTCGTGTTCGTCGGCCTCACGCTCTTCGCGCACCACCGCCGCGTCCTGTGGTTCATCCCGGTCCCGGCGCTCGTGCTGTTCGGCCCGTACCTCACCACGGTGGTGGCGGAGGGCTCTTGGCACGCTCTGGCCGCCAGCCCCGGCGTGCCGCTGGCCTTCGAGGCGGCCGAGCCCTGGCTCGTGTCGCTCGGAATTCCCGCGAGCGTGGACCTCTCGGTCCTCCCACCGTGGGTGCCGTGGCTGGCCCTGGCCCCGGGCGCCCTCCTCGCCCTGCTCGCCGTGCTCGCGCTCGGACGGGGGACGATGCGGGCGCGGGCGGTGCGCGTGGGGTGGGTGGTGGCGCTGCTGGGGCTGGTCACCGCCCTGGCCGCACCGCGCGTCGCGGTGGCGCTCGACCCCACCGGGGCCGTGGTGCGCGGCTGGCCGGGCGCCGGGATCTCGCTCATGACCCTCGGGCTGTTGCTGGCGGTGCTCGCGGCCGGGGACGGACTACCGGACGTGCTCTCGCGCCACCAGTTCGGCTGGCGGCACATCTCCGCCGGGTCCCTCGCCGCGCTCGCGGTCGCGAGCGCTGCGGTGGCGCCGGGAGTTTGGGTTCTCGGCATGCGTGGCCCGGTGGCAGAACTCCACCAGCTGGAGCCCGCCCGGGACAACGCCCTCCCCGCCCTGGCCGAGCAGGTGCGCGGGGCGCCGGAGCGCGCCCGGACACTCGCTCTCGAGGTCCTCCCGGACGGGAGCCTCGAGGCGGACGTTTGGCGATCCCGTGGCGAGCAGTTCCAGTTCACCTCCACCCTCGCGTCCGCCCGCGACATCGCCGACCCCCTGACGGGTCTGGCCGCCGTGGCGCCCGACGCCGCCGCTGCGGCGCTGGCCGACGTCGTCGCCGCGATGGCGGCCGGCTCCGCCACGGACACGGGGGCGCGGCTGGCGGAACACGCGATCGCCGTCGTACTCGTCCCGCCGGCCGTCGACGCGGGCGTGACGTCGGGGCGCGAGGCCCTGATCGCCCAGCTGGACGCCACCCCGGGGCTCGCGCGTGTCACGGAGAACGAGTCCGGCGTGGTGTGGCGGGTGGCGACCGACGGGCGCGAGGCGGCGGCGGAGGCGATCGCCCGGGTCCGCCTCCTGGACCCCGAGGGCACGGCTCTGACCACAGTGCCCTCCGGGATTGTCACGGCGGCCGGCGAGCTGTCCGCGGGCACAGCGGGCCGCGTCCTCGTCCTCGCGGAACGAGCGGACCCCTGGTGGCTGGCACGAGTGGACGGCGAGCTCCTGGAGCCCGTGGACCGCGGTTGGCAGCAGGCGTTCGCCGTGCCGGCCGGCAGCGGGGCGGTGACGGTGACCCACAACCCGCCGTTGCGCGTGCCGTGGCTCCTCGCGCAGGTCCTGGTGGGGGCCGCCACGATCGTGCTGGCAGCACCCGTCCGGCGTCGCAGGGAGGTGGAGTGATGGGCGCGCGCCGCACGATCCTGCGGGGCTTGGGCGCCACACTGCTGCTCGGCGGGGCCGCCGCGGCTGTGGCGGCCGCGACGCAGTACCCGCCGGCCGCCTTTGACGACGGCATGGACCTCCTGCGGTCCGTCCAGGTACCCGCTGGGGCCACCACGCTGGTGTGCCCCGGCGCGCCCGAGCTGCCCGCGGACGCCGTGGCGTACGACGCGGACTTCAACGCCGTGCCGGTGGAGGCCACCGCGCGGCTGGCGCTGGCCTCGTTCCCGCGGGGCGGGGACTCGGCCACCGAGCCCGGCGCCGGGTCCTTCCACCCGGCGCTCGGCGCGGTACCGCAGGGCTTCGCCGGGGAAGGGGCCACGTCTATCGGCGTGGAACCGTTCGCCGAGGTGTCGACGGCCACGATCGAGCCTATCGGGGAGGAGGCGGCGCTCGCCTCCGGCGCAGGGGTTTGGCGGGTGGACGCGGGCGACCTGCGCTCCCTCGTCGCGAGCCCGTGCCTCGCCCCGGCCTCAGAGGCGTGGCTTGTGGGCGGCGCCACCACGATCGGGCGCAGCGCCGTCCTTGAGCTCACCAACGCCGGCCAGACCACGGTCACCGTGTCGGTCGAGGGGTGGGGCCCGACCGGGAAGGTGGACCTGCCGCTGCTCACGGCGGTGTCGCTGGCGCCGCTGTCCACCACCCAGGTGCTGCTGGAGGCGAACGCGATGGACCTCGAGCGCCTCGCCCTGCACGTCACCGCGACGGGCGGGCGAATCACTGCCACCATCCTCGACACCGCGCTCGACGGCCTCACGCCGCGGGGCGTGGACCTGGTGGTCCCGACGCTGGCGCCCGCCACCGAGCTCGTGATCCCGGGCGTCGCGCTCGGCGACCCGGCCGCGACGGACCCCGCGAGCGCCGCAACCCTGCTCCGCCTCGCAAACCCGGGTGCGGAGTCCGCGACCGCCAGCGTCGAGCTGGTGGGCGCCGATGGGGTGGTGGCGATCCCCGGGGCGGAGGGCATCACGATCGACGCGGGCGCCGTCTTCGATATCACGCTCGCGGGGCTCCCCGCGGGGGAGTACGCCGTGCACGTGACGTCCGACCAGCCGCTCGCCGGCGCGGTCCAGACCGCCCGATCGGCCACGAGTGTGGACGCGGTTGCCGGTGACGGGGCCGTGGCCATCGACCGCGCGTGGTCCGTGGCGACCGCCGCCGCGACCACCGGATCGATGGTGCTCCCGGGCCTGGACCGCCCCGTCACGGCCGCCCGCCTGCTGCTGACAAACACGGGCGGGGACGACGCCGTCGTGCGGCTGACGCCCTACGCGGCCAACGGCGTCGCGGCGGCGGTGCGCGAGGTGCGGGTCCCGGCGGGCATGACCGTCAGCGCGGACCTCGCCGGCTCGTTCGCCCTGGTGCTCGACTCCACGCAGCCGGTCCACGCCGCGGCCGTCCTCAGTGCGGCAGCCGCGGACGGCGAGCTGATCGCGGTGCTGCCGGCCAGCGCCGACGCCACGACGCGGCTCACCATCGGCGTGTTGGTGGCGGGACGCTAGCGCCGCAGCCAGTCGCCCGACGCGATCCAGGTGAGATTCGCCCTGGCGTAGGCGGCCTGTCGTGGGGTCGCGACGTACATGTAGCCGTCTGCCGTTCCACCGGCGGGGTCGGCGAACGTTCGCAGCACGCGCATGTACGCCTGACGGTCGATCGGGAGGTTCGGGTCGTAGTGCTCGTAGCGGTCAAGGCGGGCGACCACGGTCCCGTAGACGGCATCGTTTACCCACATGGACTCGGCCACCACCCCAACGGTGTTCAACGCATTGGGCACGGCATACGGGAAGGTCCCGGCGTTGTAGAGGTCGTGCACGGGAGCTCGGCCCAGCACCTCTCGGTAGGTGTCGTTCCCGATGAGGTAGTGAGCGGGCTGTCCGCTGCGGAGTGTGCCGTACACCAGGAACGGCGGGTTGACCATGGCGGGTGCCGGGTAGCCCATTTCAGCCCACTGCGCATAGGAAAGCGCCTTTGTCCCCAAGCCGGGTGCGGAGTAGTAGATGGTGGCATCTCCCCAGTACTTGCGGAGGGCTTCGCCGGGCATCCTCGTGACAACCCGCGGGCCGGGAAACGCCATGCCGCGCCATTGCTCCCAAGTAAGCGCCCGGCCGCTACCCCCCACGAGGTCCGTGTAGTGCACGACGGTGGGATCCCACGCCCACTTGTAGATGCCCTGGTTCGTCAGCCGCACCGGCTCCGGGAAGCCGACAAGCCGCCAATGGTCCCACGACATCGCGCGAGTCTGCCCGAGGGGGTCCACCGAGAACACGGTGTTGGAGGTGGGCCACAGATGGTAAGAACTCCCGGGGAGAGCGCCGGTCGAAAGCGGAGCAGGAGAGCCTGCTCGCGTCCACTCGGCGTAGGTGAGCGCATGCAACTCCGAACTGGGCCCAACCTGATAGATCATGGCCTCGCCGACGATTTGGAGGTAGCCAGTTGTGGTGATGTGAGGCACGACCGTTGGCGCCGGAAAGCCCGCTGTGCTCCACTGGCTCCACGAGAGCGCGGTCACCGTCACGGAGGCGGTTGACCAGGCGATGACCGCATAGAGCGTCGGGGACCAGGCGTACTTCTCGTAGCTGACACTCGCGTCAGTCAGCGGCGGCGAGCCCGCGGCTTCCCATTCCTCCGGGGAGACCAGCAGGGCGATCCCAGATGTGACTTCGAAGATGTCGGATCCATAGGGAACACGATAGAAACCGTCAGCGCCAAACAGGGTCACCTGCTGCGGCGGCTCGTCGACCTGTGCCGAAGTAGCGGCGAAGGGCGGGGGCGCTTCCGTTGCTTCGCCGACTGATTTCTCAGCATTGCGGGCAGTCTCCGGCCCACTGACCTCAGAGGTCGGATCGTCCGGCGAGTCGGGCGGGGTCGGTTCGGAGGTTGGCGTCGTGGGGGAGAGGGATGGTTCGGGAGACGAGGCGGTCGACTCGGAGGCGTCGAAAGGCACCGACGTCGGGTTAACCGGGAGTGGATCGGGAGACCCGTCCACTCCGGTGGCAGCCTGTGGCACGGCCACGAGTCCGAGCACCAGCGCCGCAAGGATTGCGACTCGCTTCTGATTGGGCGTCACTGCTAGAACCTCCACTCCCACCCGACGTACCCATCGGGCGCATAGATGAGTGAGCCATGGGATACCGGCGAGTCGAGGACGATGAGACCCTCATTCGTTTCACCGGGCGCGATCGTGTAGATCAACCGGTCGGAGGGCTCGTAACAAGTCCACGCTGCGTCACTGCCCAGCCCCGAATATTCGACTCCGGCTTCGTCGACAATCCGGAACTGGTCCGGACCCGTGAACATGAGGAGATCGATGGGTTCCGCGTCAAGGATGGGCCCGAGGTCGGCGAGCCAGGCGCGAACGTCGGCCACCACGAACTGTCCCTCATTGGGAGGCTGCGCAAATTCGCCGGGGCAGCTCTCGACGACCGCGATCGATCTGACAGTGATCCCGAAGTACGGCGTACCGGTCGCGGCATGCACGAGTTCCCCATACTCGCCCAGCTCCTTGGTGACGTCGCCACGAGCTGTCGTTGGCGCGTCCGTTGCCGCCGGGATGCTCGTGCGCGGGTGACCCGGCGTGGGGGTCAAGGGCTGTGCCGACGTCGTCCTGTCGCTGGTTGTAGGGGAGGTGGCGCTCGAAGGTCCGTCGCCGGGGGCGCAAGCGGTGACGCCCAGGACGACCAACGCCGCCACAGCAAGCGAGCGAGCACCCAAGGCCACGACGACTCCCCACATCTCGATGACACCGGCTCCCTTCACGATACTGAACAGCTCAGGGAGTGCGACGCAGCCGGTGGTCCCACGAAAGGGGGACAACGGGCGCTCAGTCCTCGTCCGGGTAGTCCGGGTCCACCTGGTCCGGGCGCACGCCGAGCATCTCGGCCGCCTGCTCCGCGAGCACCATCCGCACCAGTTCGGCGAGCTCGGAGGCGTCCTGCGCACGGGTCAGCAGTGGTCGGCGGTACACCACGATCCGCGCCGCGACCCCGGAGGTCCGGTCCGCCGGGAAGTACCGGCCCACCACCACCGAGGCGTGCTCCCACGGGCTCGGGTTGCTGGGCGGGATCTCCTCGATCCCGAACTCCACCCCGGTGAGCGACGGGTTGCCCCGCACCAGCCGCGCCGCGGTCGAGGCGACGAGCTGGTCGAACTTCTCGCTGCGCGTGCGCCACGCCGGGAGCGTGGGGGCGAGGAGGGGCCCGCGGATGCCGCGGCCATGGCGGTCTCGCCGCCGCGCCCCCTGCCGGGGAGGGATCTCGGGCAGCAGGGTCATGGAACGAGTGTAGGCGCGGGGCGGCGTGGCTAGTCCCCCCATAGGGTAGCGTGGGACGTTGTGAAAATCCGTCGCCAGTGCTCGCGATCCGCCTGCGTGAATCCGGCCGTCGCCACACTGACGTATGACTACACCGACTCCACCGCCGTCCTCGGTCCCCTCTCGACGGCGGCCGAACCGCACGCCTACGACCTGTGCGAACGCCACGCGCTGGGCCTCACCGTGCCACGCGGCTGGCAGGTGGTCCGCCTCACGACGGAGTTCGAGCCCGCGCCGCCGTCGCCGGACGACCTGTCCGCCCTCGCCGACGCCGTCCGGGAGGCCTCGCACCGCCGCCCGGCCGCCCGCCCGGCCGCCCGCCCCCCGGCGGCACCAGTGACCCACCACCTGCCCGAGCCGTTGCCCGGGCGCCCCAGCTTCGAGATCGTGCACGGCGGGAAGGATTCTGATGACTGAGAACCTCGGCTGGGTGCGGGAGATCCTGCGCTGCCCCGTGACGGGCGCCACTCTCGTCGACGGCGTCGGGCCGGACGGCACGCCGGAACTCGTCTCCACGGACCCCCACAACCCGCTCGCCTACCCCGTGCGCGAGGGCATCCCGATCCTGCTCGCCGCGGAGGCCCGCCGGGTCGGGTGACCGGTGAGCCCCGGGTCAGCCGGTCTGGTCCACCCCGTGCGGGAGCCGCCCGAGCGCGGCGAGTTCGCCGCTGTCCGCCGCGCGCTGCCGGAGGGCCACCAGGTACTCACGGTCGCGCCGCGTGGCGAGGACGGCCGCCAGGTAGCGCTCCGGGTGCGTCCCGGCGGGCGGCGGGGGTGAGACGAACGCCTCCACCTCGGCGGCCAGCGAGAGCGCGAGGCGCTGGCGCGCCTGCGGGCTCAGCGTGGCCGTGCGCGCGAGGTACTTGCGGGCGTACAGCGAGACCCGGTCCGGCAGCGCCGCCATGTCGGCCCCCGCCGCCCACGCCGCGAGTTCCGGTGGCACCAGCAGCGGGTACTCGTACTCCTCGACCCCGCGCACCCGCGCGACGTACGTGCCGGCGAGCATGTCGCCGAGGCGCTTCGACCGCCGGCCGAGCATCGCCACGGTGAACGCGAGGAGGCCCGCGGTGACGAAGAGCTCCACCAGTCCCGTCGACCATCGCGTGAGGGCGTGGCGGAAGCGGATGGGGCCGCCGTCGTCTCGCACCACGCGGGTGCCGACCACCACCTTGCCGAGCGAGCGGCCCCGCGTCACGGTCTCGACCGTGGTGGGGACGATCAGCGTGAGGAGGGCGATCGCCACCACGAAGACCGTGCCGGCCTGCGCCCCGTTCAGCTCGATGAGCTGGCCGAAAACCCCCACGGTCACGAGCACCAACACGAGGCCGTAGAACGAGAAGTCGATGAGCGTCGCCAGGGCGCGGGTCATGACGCTGGCGGGGCGGGACTCGATCGAGACCGCCTCGCCCGTGATGATCGAATCCAGCGGATCCGGCGCGCTGCCCATGCCGCCACAGTAGCCGAAGCGGCTGACACCGCACCGCTCGGGTTGCCCCGGCCACCGCGCGGGCGGAGCGGACCACGCGCGCGGCCCGTCTGTGGCAGTGTGGCCGTGTGGACACGGATGCCTACGTGGCGCTGCACGACGCCGAGTGGCGCCACCTCGAGGCGCTGTCCCGCAAGCGGGTGCTGACCGGCCCCGAGGCGGACGAGCTGACCACCCTGTACCAGGCGACGGCAGGCCACCTCTCGATGGTCCGCACCCAGGCGCCCGACCCCGCGCTCGTCTCCCGCCTCTCCACCGTCCTCGCCGAGTCCCGCGCGCGCCTGACGGGCTCGCGGGAGTTCGGGCTGCGCGACGTGGCCCGGTTCTTCGTGGTCACCCTGCCCCTCGCATTCCACCGGGTGCGGTGGTGGACGGCCGGCGTCGCCGTGGCGTTCGTGCTGGTGGCGTGGGTGGCCGGGTGGTGGTTCACCGTCTCGCCCGCCGTCCGGGCCGGTGTGGGCACCCCCGAGCAGCTGAAGGAGTACGCCCAGCAGGCGTTCGAGGCCTACTACTCGAGCTACCCGGCGCCCGATTTCGCCGCCCAGGTGTGGACCAACAACGCCTGGATCGCCTTCCAGTGCGTGGGCGGCGGGATCACCGGCGTCATCCCGCTGTACGTCCTGTGGTCCAACGCCGTGGGCGTGGGGCAGGCGGGCGGCATCATGGCCACCTACTCGGACCTCGGGGTGTTCTTCGGTCTCATCCTGCCGCACGGGCTCCTCGAGCTCACCGCGATCTTCGTCGCCGGGGGAGCCGGCCTGAAATTGTTCTGGGCGTGGGTCTCGCCCGGCCGCCGCTCCCGGGCGCGGGCCGTCCGCGAGGAGGGCATGCGGCTCGTCCTCGTGGCGGTGGGGCTGGTGTTCGTGCTGGGCATCAGCGGGGTGGTGGAGGGTTTCGTGACACCGTCGGCACTCCCGACGCCCGTGAAGATCGCCATCGGTGCCCTCGTCCTCGCGGGGTACTGGGCGTACGCCCTCGTGCTCGGGGGGCGGGCGGCCCGGGCCGGCGAGACGGGCGACCTCGACGAGGACCGCGCCGGCTACCACCTCGCCGAGGCCGGCTGAGCCTAAAGCCGGCCGGCCCGCTTGAGGCGCAGGTACTCGTCCGCGAGGACGGGCGGGAGTTCGGCGCTCGACGCCTCCACCACCTCGACGCCGCGGTGCCGCAGCCGGATCTCCGCGGTCTCGCGCTCGATCGCGGCGCGCTCGGCCGCGGCGGCGTCGTAGACCGCGTCGCTGTCCCCGCGCCGCGCGATGAGCTCGCCCAGCAGCGGGTCCGTGGCCGAGGCGAGGACCACCGTGTGGTTCCGCGCCAGCGCGCGCGCCGCGGGGAGCAGCCCGTTGCCGAGGCTGGACGGGTCCAGCGCCGTCAGCAGCACCACCAGGGCGTGCTGGGACAGGGTCTCGCGGACCACTGCGGCCACGCGCGTCCAGTTGGTCTCCGCGAGTTCCGGCTCCACGCCCGCCAGCCCCACCGCGAGGGCGTTCATGAGCCGGGGGCCGGACTGTCCGGTGACCCGTGCCCGCACCTCCGTGTCGACGGCAACGACGTCGATGCGGTCGCCCGCGTGCGAGGCGAGGGCCGCGAGCAGCAGCGTGGCCTCGATCTGCGCGTCGAGGCGGGTCTCGTCGCCGAGCCGCACGGCCGAGAGCCGCCCGGTGTCCACCACGATCAGGACGCGCCGGTCCCGCTCCGGGCGCCAGGTGCGGACGACGACGTCGCCGGCCCGGGCCGTCGCCCGCCAGTCGATTGCGCGCACGTCGTCGCCGATGACGTACTCCCGCAGCGAGTCGAACTCGGTGCCCTGGCCGCGCACCATGACGGCGGTGCGGCCGTCAAGCTCTCGCAGGCGGTTCAGCCGCGAGGGCAGGTGCTTGCGGGAGTGGAAGGGCGGCAGCACCAGGAGGTTGCCGGGCACGTCGCGGGAGGCCTGCCGTCCGGCGAGCCCCAGCGGCCCGGCGCACCGGATCGTCACCAGGTCGGCGGTGCGCCGGCCTCGCCGGGTGGGCACCAGCGCCGTGCGGACCCGGCGGCGCTCCCCCGCGGGGATCGTCACCGGGTGGCGGTTGTCCCGCGCGCCGGCCGAGGGCACCCAGGCGTCGCGCACCACGCCCCGCACCGTGCGGGAGCCGCCGTTGGTGACGGTGAGCACGGACTCGGCGGCCTCGCCGAGGCGGACCGACGGCGTCGTCGTGCGCCCCACGGCCAGGGCGCGCGGGTTGGCGGCCAGCGCCGCGTCCACGGCGCACACCATGGCGACCAGGGCGAGCCACGCCAGCGCGGTGACGGCGCGCGGCAGCAGCAGGACCGCCACGGCCCCGAGCGCGGTCACCACGACCGCGCGGCCTGTCAGGAACACTAGCGGGGCACCGGGACGGAGCCGAGCACGGTGCCGATCACCGACTCGGCGGTGACGCCCTCCAGTTCCGCCTCGGGGCGCAGCTGGAGTCGGTGGCGCAGCGTGGGGACGGCGAGCGCCTTGACATCGTCCGGCGTGATGAAGGTGCGGCCGGACAGCCACGCCCAGGCGCGCGCCGTGGCGAGCAGGGCGGTGGCGCCGCGTGGGGAGACCCCGAGCGAGACGGACGGCGAGGTTCGCGTCATCCGCACGAGGTCCACGATGTAGCCCAGCACCTCGGGGGCGACCTGGACGGAGGCCACCTCGGCGCGGGCCGCGGCCAGCTCTGCCGCGCCGGCAACCGCGCGCAGCCCCGCGCCCGCGAGGTCGCGCGGGTTGAAGGACCCGGCGTGGCGGTTGAGCACCTCCACCTCCTCGTGGCGTTGGGGGATGGGGAGCACGAGCTTGAGCAGGAAGCGGTCCAGCTGTGCCTCGGGGAGCGGGTAGGTGCCCTCGTACTCCACCGGGTTCTGGGTGGCGACCACCATGAAGGGCTCGGGGAGCGGGCGGCTCACGCCGTCGGCAGAGACCTGGCGCTCCTCCATCGCCTCGAGCAGGGAGGCCTGCGTCTTGGGCGGTGTGCGGTTGATCTCGTCCGCCAGCAGCAGGTTCGTGAACACGGGCCCGGGGCGGAAGGAGAACGCCGCTGTCTTCGCGTCGTAGACCAGCGAGCCGGTGACATCACCCGGCATGAGGTCCGGGGTGAACTGGATGCGCGTCATCCGCAGGTCGAGGGACGCCGCCAGTGCGCGCACCAGGAGGGTCTTGGCCACGCCGGGCACGCCCTCCAGCAGCACGTGGCCCTGGCACAGGAGCGCGATCACCAGGCCCGTGACGGCGGCGTCCTGCCCGACGACCGCCTTGGCGATCTCGGTCCGGACCTCCGTGAGCTGCCGGCGGGCCGGCGATCCGGGGGCGGGTGTGGTGGTCATTGGTGGACCTCACTTTCCAGGTGCTGCAGTGCGGCGGACAGGTCCACCAGGTGAGCGTTCGTCATGGGGGCGGGACCGTACAACAGTGCGCCGACGGCGTCCGGCTCGCGGCCGGAGGAGGCGGCGACGGCCGCCACGACCGTGCGGGCGTCCGCCGAGCGGCTGAGGCCGAGGCGAGCGGCGAGGCGGCGCGCGGCGCCGGCCCGCAGCGACGCCGCCGCGTGGGCTGCAGCCCGAGAACGCCGGTAGAGGCGCCCGCGGCCCCGGACCGCCTCGCCTGGCTTGATGACCACGGGCAGCGGTTCGGTGACCACGCGTCCCATGTGGCGCCCCCGGAGCGCGAGCGTGAGCGCCACCCCGGCGGCGACCAGACCCAGCGGTCCGGCCCAGGGCGGCAGCGGCGAGGTCCCGCGGTCGGTGACGCCGGCGCTCGCCTCGGTGGGGAGGAACCAC
>Ga0209747_1000567_pt1 | contig 20100 bp, 15 predicted proteins | sample BarGraNGADG00311_FD_184498 | JGI IMG/M metagenome (GOLD analysis project Ga0209747, IMG submission 184498) | Arctic peat soil microbial communities from Barrow, Alaska - Barrow Graham LP Ref core NGADG0011-311 (SPAdes) (version 2) | ecosystem: Environmental > Terrestrial > Soil > Wetlands > Peat...
CTCACCGAGGAGGGGGCACTATCGCTCCAGCGTGACTTCGAGATACAGTCTGACCCGAGGGCGGCCTTGCAAGCCGTGCCGGGCATCGCCCGCGGGCTCGCGGCCAGAGAGCTCCGCCCTTCCTCGCTGCTGACGATAGCGAGGATGGGGGTGGCGGGCGCAGCGCTCAAGGCCCTCTATGCGAGGTACCCCGAAACTCCTCTGGAGTTCGGGACCTGGAAGAAGAAGGCCGACATGTTATGGCCGCGCGTCCAGCGCGTGAAGCAGAGATACTTTTCCAGATGACAGGAACTCGCCCACCGGGCCGGCGACCGGCAGATGCGGCACGCGGGGGGCATTGAGAAAGGAGGCATCATGCCAGACTACGATGCCATAGTCATTGGCGCGGGCCTGGGCGGGATAACGTCCGGCTCGATCCTTGCGAAGCAGGGCAGGAAGACGCTTGTGCTCGAGCAGGGCGAGCTCCTCGGGGGCTGCTGCTCGACGTTCGAGAGGGAAGGTTACAAGTTCGACGTCGGCGCCTCGATCGTCGAGGTCATCCAGCCGCTCGAGATGGCGTTCGAGATGCTGGGCACGTCGTTGCGGGACGAGGTCGAGCTGGTCGATTGCGACCCCGTGTACTCCGCCGTCCTGAGGGACGACTCGAAGATGTCGATCCCGTTCTCGATCGAAGGCACAGGCGAGGTCATCTCGAAAATATCCGCCGAGGACGGCCAACGCTGGTTTGACTTCGCGAAGTACTTCAAGGGATTCCTCGACGAGGCGATGAAGGGGTTCTTCACGAGCCCGGCAGACACCCTGATGGACATGGCGAAGATATTCATGAAGGCCCCCGGCCTGCTCAAGTACGCGCCGATGTTCCTCGCCAACTACCAGGGCGCGATGCGCTGGTTCTTCAAGAACGCGAAGGTGCTCGAGTCGTTCGCCTACCAGGCTTTCTACCTCGGCCTGCCGCCCGAGCTGGTCCCAGGCGTCTTCGCGCTGCTACCGTACTCGGAGCACGAGGGCGTGTACTATCCAGTGGGTGGCATGGGAGCGATCCCGGCGGCTCTCGCCCGCGTCGGTGAGAAGTACGGGCTCGAGATCCGCATGGGGACGCGCGTCTTGCAGGTCGTCGTGCGCGACGGCCGTGCGAGCGGTGTGATCCTCGAGGACGGAACGGAGATCACCGCCGGCCTCATTGTTTCCAACATCAACGCCAAGCGCCTGTACCTCGACCTCATCGGCGAACCCTACCTGAACCCGATAGCTAAGCGCGGCATCAAGAGCTACCCGCTGTCGCTGTCCGTTCCGATGCTCTACGTCGGCCTCGACTACGCGCCTCCGCTGGACGCGCACCACACGATTATCTGCGCTTCGCCCGAGGAGCTCGACGACTACTGGTGGGACAGGCACTTGAAGGGCCTCCTGCCCGAGAAGCAGTTCGGGCTGGTGTGCTGGCCGACCAAGTCAGACCCGGCTCTGGCGCCCGAGGGGCACCACGCGCTGAATGTGATCCTGATGGGGCCTTCGGTGCTCGACGGGCCGGACTGGGACGAGATCAAGCCGGAGTTCATCGAGAGCTGCATCCAGTACCTGGACGACCACGTGGCACCTGGGATCGCCGACCACGTCGTCTTCTCGGACCTGGCGAGCCCGCTCGACTTCGAGCGCAGGCTGCTGCATCCCGAAGGAGCGATCTACGCCCTCCAGCAGGACCTCACCGCCACGGCGGTGTTCAGGCCGAACGCGCGGTCGCGCGCGATCAAGGGCCTCTACCTCGCCGGCGCCTCGACGCACCCCGGAGGAGGCGTCCCGACGACCGTCGGCTCAGGCATCATAGCCGCCGGCCTGATCGACAAATTCGAATAAACGCAAAATAGGTACGCAAAATAGGGTCAGACCCCTTTTTTGCGTTTTGCGAAGGGAGAGCGATGATCCGCAGGACATTCAGACGACTGTTTCTGTTGGCCGCCTTCGGCTTTGCCGTCGCGGTCCGCAATCTCAGGCCGAGCGCCGAGGAACTCCTGAGCCTGGAATGGTACCGGGAAGTCCCTGTTCGGCTCACAATGCTGTGGCTCATACGCCTGCTTCCCCGGCTCTACCGGATGTTCGGCGAGCGCGGGGTCAAAGCCCTCCAGTTCGTCTTCTACCAGGTGGGCGTCGGCAGGGCGCCGCTGCTCCAGCGAGGTCTGGAGATTGACCCCAACGACGCTCGGAGCCTCGGGCGCGTCCTCGACTACGAGGACGGGCTGGTAGGCGTAAAAGGCGTCTGGACCGAGGAGTGCAAAGGAAGAGCGGTCAAAGAAGAGCGGCGATGCCCGGCGGCGCGCGAGCTGGCCGCCTGCCCTGAGGTCTGCACGCACCTGATGATGGCACTCGAAGCCGGCACGTTCTCGGTGATCAACCCGGACCTGAGCGTCCCCGAGATAACAAAGCTGCTCTCGCGTGGTGACGACTGCTGCATGGCGGTGATCGAAGTCCCCGGCGCGGGTGAGGAGGCGTCCGCGGCGTCGCCACAAGCCACGCCCGGCGCGTTCCCGCCCGTGCTCAAAGTGCCCGGGCTTCAGGGCCAGCTCATGATCCAGGGACTTACGAGCGTCGGCAAAGCCGTCTACAAGCTCGTGACGGAAGGTCCGGACCAGCCGATGGAATGGTACGAGTTCATCAGGTATGCGCCTGACGCTGCCGACTGAGCCAGCCCGACTTCTCAGGTGGGATGGACGCTCGTGACCTGCTGGCGTATGCGCCAGATCATGAAGCCCAGCGCCATCAGCAGCACCCCGAACAGGATCGCATAAGCCCCGATCAGCCATATCACCGCGGTGGCCCCGCCCGTTGGGCGGGAGATCAGGACGATCCCGAACGCGACGCTGATGACCCCGGCAACCCCGAGCAGCCACTTTCCCATCCGCGTGATAGGAAGCTGGACGGCGATCACGACCTCGAAAACCCCGGTGACGATGGCCCATATCGCGATCAGGTAAAGCAGCGCGAGCGCGGTGACGCTTGGCCAGATGAAAGAGATCAACCCTATGATGACGCCGACCGTCCCCACTGAGAGCATCAGGATGTAGGGTTCGTCGATCCGCTTTGCGGCTATGGCGTTGTAAATCTCCAGCGCCCCGCTGATGAACACGAAGAGGCCGAAAACGACCGCAAGCGTCAGGCGTGTGATGTCAGGCCACGCCAGTGTGATGATACCGAAGGCCGCCGCCGCGACTCCACGCAGTACAACCGACCACCATTTCCATTCGAGTACTCTCATGTGTTCACCCCGCATCTCGTGGTTGATTGTTCTATTCTCATCGCAGGGTCCATACCCTTCGCTCGGTTTACATGCAAACCGCCTCCGTGTGGCCGCGCACGCCCGCTTGCCCGGCGGGGCCGTCTGCGGTATAAGAGTCAGGTGAGAAAGGCGGGGGTATAGCTCAGTTGGGAGAGCGCTGGCTTTGCAAGCCAGAGGTCGGCGGTTCGAGCCCGCCTACCTCCACCACACGCCACTGTCTTTCTCACCCGTTATCTTGAACACCCACCGCCGACACAGGGGGGCCGGGGGGTGGAACCCCCCCCGCATGGATTCAAACTGAAGGGGGCAACAGTGAGCCTGCGTATGCAGGCGAGCGCCCTCGGGGGGACTGGAGGTCCCCCCGTGGGGGAGCGAAGCGACGAGCGGAGCGAGGAGAGCAGCGACGTCGGCGGTTCGAGCCCGCCTACCTCCACCATCCGCTGATCCATTCGCGAATTGCCACGTTAGTTCAGACTCTCGAAATCGTTGAGACGATTTCCGGCATGCCTGTGACAGTTCCACCTTTGGCAACCCCCTAACTTTTGCTACACTTCATTCTTGGGCAGGCGGTTGGGAACATTTCCCGAAAGTAACAGAAGGTTAAGCGCTGACGGTAGCGAGGTCTGTTCACATATGACAACGGAAAAGAAACTTCAGGTTCTCGTGGTCGAGGACGACCGCGACACTGCGTTTACTATAAGCAGGCTGCTCGCGAAGCAGTTCTCTGCTGAGACTGACCTGGCTCTCGACATCGCAACCGCAAAGGAGTTTCTCTCAAAGAAGACCTACGACATCGTGACCCTCGATTACCAGCTTCCGGACGGCGACGGGCTCGGCCTCTTGAAGGAGATCATCGCGGCCGGAGGCCATACCAGGGCGATCATCATCACCGGTCACGGAGATGAGCAGGTCGCGGCAATGGCCTTCCAGGCCGGGGCTTCCGGGTATGTCGTCAAGGACGCACGCATGGCGACAATGCTAAGGGATACTTTCGACAAAGCCCTCGCCTCCATCGACTTGGCGGAGGCGCGAACGAATCTCGCCGACAGCCGCGAGGAGCTGGAGCTGATCGCCGAGACCGTCCCGATGCTGATAGCCAGAATCAGCCGCGACGAGCGCTATATGTACGTGAACAAGAAGTACGCCGATATGTTCGGCCTCGACCCGGAGTGGTTCGTGGGCAAGCATGTGAGCGAGGTGCTCGGGACAGAGTACTTCGAGCAGATCAAGCCGCGGATGGAAGAAGCACTCGAGGGAAAGAGCGTCACCTACGAAAGCGTCGTGCCAACTCAGAGCGGCAAACGCACACTCAGGAGGATCCTCATACCAAAGAAGGACGAGTACGGGAGAGTCACGGACTACTTCTCGTTCGAGGAGGACATCAGCGAGGACAGGAGGGTGGAGAGCGAGCGTGGCCGCGACCGCGAGATGTTCGCATGCGTAATGGAGACGAGCCCGGTGGGCATCGGAATCCTGGACCGGGACGGCAACATGATCTTCGTGAACAATGCCTGCGCGGACATCCTGGGGGTCGGCAAGGAGCAGCTCACGGGAATGAGTTACGACGACCCGCTGTGGCGCCGACTGACGCTCGAGGGCCAGCCATTCCCACTTGAGGAGACCGCTTACGAAAAGGTGAAGAGGACCGGCCAGCCAGTATACGGGAGCCTGCAGAGCCTCCAGGTGACAGGGGGGCAGCGAAAGGCTGTCTCCATTAACGCATCCCCCGTCAAAGAGGCCTCGGGAGAGTTCGAGGGGATCGTCCTTACATTTGAGGACATCGACGTGCGGATGCGCGCCGAGGCCGAGCTGAAGGCCGAGCGTGACCTCTCTCGCCTCCTCATGGAAACGAGTCCCGTCGGTATCTGCGTGACAGACACCGAAGGAAGCCTCACCTTCGCAAACCGCAGGGCTGAAGAGATACTCGGACTCAAGAAAGATGAGATAACCCGACGGCACTACCAGGACCCGCTGTTCAAGCATACGACCGTCGAGGGTGAGCCACTGCCGGTCGAGGAGCTTCCTCTCTCGTTGATCAAAGCCACGGGTGGTCCGGTCTACGACGTACGGCACGGGATCGAGCAGCCCGGCGGAGTCCGCAGGATCATCTCGGTGAACGCCGCGCCTATCCTGGACGCAGAGGGCAGATTCCAGGGCGGCATCGCCACTTTCGACGATATTACCGACCGCGTGCGTGACATCGAAGAACTCAAGAGAGCGCAAGAAGACCTCAGGAGGGTCAACGAGGAACTGGACGGTTATGCGCACACGGTCTCCCACGACCTTCGTACGCCGCTGTCGGCGATGAACCTGTCCAACTCGATGGCGAAGGACGCGCTTGCCGACATCCATGACGAGAACGCCCGAAATGAGATGGCCGAAAACATTTGGACGATCGACAGAAACCTTGACCGGGCCTATGCGCTTATCGATGGCCTTCTGTCACTCGCCGTGGCCGGACACGAGCCAAAAGAAGTGGAGCAGGTGGATATCGCCGACTGCGTCAGGGACATCCTGGCCGAGCGGGACAACGACATCACGGAGAAGCGCGTCAAGGTGAACATCGATCAGGAGATGGGCACCATCACGGCGCACCCGTTGCAGATATACCAGGTCTTCTCCAACATGGTAGGCAACGCCATCACACACAATGACTCGCCCGAGCCGGTGATGTCGTTGAAGTACTCCGGCAAGGATTCCGAGGACGCGCACCGGTACACGATCTGCGACAATGGCCCGGGGATTCCCGAGGAGCACCTGGATAAGATCTTCACGCCGTTCTTCAAAGGCGGAAACGGCGCCGACACCGGCATCGGCCTGTCAATTGTGAAGAAGATCGTCGAAGTCTACGGCGGCAGCATTAGGGCCTACAACGACGGCGGCGCCTGTTTCGAATTCACGATCAAAGACTTCGTAACGCACTGATCGACCGCTTCCCACGCATGTTCCTCAAACTCGTACCGCGTTGTGATATATTTTCATGCGGCCCTGGATATGCGGGTCGTTGACGTCGGATTTTTCGAGGGGTTGAGCGATGGCTGACAAAGAGCACGTCAAGCTTCTGAAGCAAGGGGTGAAGGACTGGAACGAGTGGAGGCGGCGGGACATGAACGCGCGCCCCGACCTCTCGGGCGTCAACCTCAAGGGCATGGACCTCACCTACGTGAACTGGATGGTCACGGACCTCTCCGGCGCGAACCTCTCAGGGTGCAACCTCAAGCAGGCCTACATGACCCACTCCAACCTGCAGGGCGCAAACGTGCAGGGAGCTGTGCTCCACAGGACAGACATGCGCAACTGCAACCTGGTCAACACCGACTTCAGGGGGTCCGACGCGTTCGAGGGGCTCTTCGTGCGCGCGATGCTCCACCAGACCCTCTTCAACGGCTCGAACCTCCGGGAGTCGATCTTCATCAGCGCGTTCCTGAACGAGGTGGACTTTTCCGACTGCGACCTGACCGGGGCCGACTTCTCGAGCGCGAAGATCAACGGCCTGACCATGGAAGGGACCGTCGGCTTCAAGCTCACCTACGGCTGAGAAGAAGCACGACAGGGGTCAGGAACCAGTGGTGCACTTCTGCTGCTGTGAAGTGCTCCTTTTGCTGCAGGATTTACAGGGACGGTTAAGAAGCGTACATTGTTAGTGCTCGGCAGCACGTTGGCGAGTACCTCGTATCCGAAGATTCTTGAAAGGCACATCATGTGGTTGCGGTTCATCATCGTCAAGCCTATAGGCCTCGCCCTCGCCGGGAAGCAGAAGTACAACCTGAAGTACGAGGGCGAGACGCACGTTCCGTTCAAAGGCCCGTTCATCCTGGTGTCCAACCACCAGACCGGCGTGGACGTCTTCGCGGAGGGCCTGGCGATCCGCAAAGTCCTCAACCGCAGCAGGATGCTCCCCTGGGCGAAGGATGACATCAAGCACGGCAGTGAGGGATTGCTCGGGCGGATACTCTGGCACTGGCTCGGCACGATCCCCATCGACCGCGGCGCGACGAACGAAGCCCCGAAGGCGATAAGGAAGAGCCTCGACCACCTGCGAAAGGGCAAGATCATCTTCGTGCACCCCGAGGGCACGAGGTTCCCACCGGGCCAGCTCGGTCCTTTCATGTACGGCGTCGCGAACCTCGCCCGCGCGGTGCCTTGCCCCGTGTTGCCCGTCGGCGTGTGGCGCAGGCGCGAGGGCGATAACGGCATCCAGGTTCGCGTGGGAGTGCCCTTCTTCCTGCCCGACTTCGAGCCGGTTCCCGAGGGCCAGGAGGACAAGCCCGAGAACATCTTCCGCCGCAACGTGGAGATGCTCAAGAAGTGGGGTCAGAGCCTCGACAGGAACAAGAAGGGCATGAAGCTGATGGCCAACATGATCGGCCTCGTGCTCGACTCGGTGACCAAGCTCGAACAGAAGATCACGCACGATACGCTGTTCCGGATGGCGGACCCGAGCGACAATGAGTACCTGAGAGACAGGGTGCTCGAGCTGCTTCCCGAGGGCTGGCAGAAGGTCGATGAGGCGGACTGGGGTGGAGATAAGCCGTCGGCGATGAAGGCGCTGCGCTAGCCCTGCTTCTTCACCGGACACCTGTCCATGAGCCGATAGACGAACTTCAATGCCGACCACGTCTCGTCCACGCGCAGCCCGCGATACCGCTTCCCGCGTCGATCACCCGGATGTCTTCAGTCGCGCCGCCGATAGTCCGCAGGTAGCTCCCGGGCGCCCGGACGGCAACGGCATGCACACCCGGCTTCAGGCCAAGCTTCTGCGCAAGAGACCTCTCTTTTGCAGACGTCATTGATGCTCCCCGAACGACTTACCCGCGACGTGCACGAGGCTATATCATGATAACCATCGGGCGTGTCCGAAAGAATCCGCACTGACCGGCGCTTCAAGGGGGAGCGAATTACAGCACAAGACCGACTACCTGATGTTCACGAACCAGGGGAGGCAGATTGGGCAGGCACGACGTGGCTCGGAAGACCGGATTCGGCAAGGCGAGGCCCGTGCAGCCGGGGTGGCCGCTCGGAGACATGGGCGACCTCGGTGATGGACGGATCCTCGCGCAGAAAGGCAACTCGTACGGGACGTGCTCTCTTTCGGCGGTCTTCAGGCATTACGGGATCGAGACGACGCAGGCGGAGCTCGAACGCGAGATGCGCAACTTCAACATATTCGGCGCCCCCGGCCTCGTGGTGAGGACCGCGCGCGGGCGTGGATTCGAGGCCGCGTTCCACAACCGGGGGACGCTCGCCGAAGTCATCGAGCTCATCGATCGCGGAATACCTGTGCTGCTGATCGTCGACACGCAGCCCGGCAACATCCTCAAGCCGCTCCACCTCCATTACGTCGTTGCGATCGCGCACCGCGCGCTGGACGGCGAGACCCGCCTGGGTGTGTACAACCCGTGGGGCCTGCGCGAGGAGATCACGGGCGAAGAGCTGGAGTTCGCGTGGGGACAGGTGCACGTCGGCCCGCTCGTGGCCTGGGACCACGCCTTCATCACTGTAGCGCCCAGTGGCGCAGGGCTGGGCAGGGGTAGGCCCGCGGGCGCTCGCGGCGTCAACATGTGCGCCCGGTCGTTCGCGAATGGGGCAAACGGCCTGGCGCATGCCGTCCGCGGCGGGCTGCTATCACAGGGGCTCAAAGAGCTTGCGGTCTCAGTTCCCGAGGCGGTCGCGGGTCTCGGTCTTCTCGCGATCGATCTGGTCCGCAAAGCCCGAAGGAGGGCGGCTTGAACCTGTTAACGCGGATTGCACTTTTCTGGTACACGCTTCGAAACGATATCGTCGAGGTGGCGATCCGACTGTCGGGCCGGGATGTACGAGAAGAGACCGCATGCGCCGCCTCGGGCTCGCCGGAGGTCATCGTGGACCTGCTCACCGGAGTCGGCGCCGTCCTCCCGAACTATGCCCGCCGCTTCCCGAACGCCCGCATCATCACGGTCGACCTGAACCCGCGCCTGCTCGCGAACGTTCGAAGGAACCTCGAGCGCGAGGGCTTCACGGGCATCGAAGTCCTCGTCGGCGACGCGCGCGAGCTTCCGATTCCCGCGTACACCGCCGACCTCGTCAACATCTCCTTCGGACTGCACGAGCTGAAGTGGCTCGACCGCGAGCTGGTGCTCGGCGAGGCGTGCAGGATGCTCAAGCCGGGCGGGCAGATCATCGTGGCCGATTACGGTGAGACCGGCGGCATCGCACGCCGGGCGGCCATGCGGCTGTACTTCTTCCTGTTCGAGCCTCGCTGGATCCGCGAGCTGTTCTATGGAGGGCTTGAGAGGCAGGTCCTTGACGCCGGCTTCGAGGTCGAGAGCGTGAGGACGGACCTGCCTCTCACCCAACTGATACTGGCAAACAAAACGCTCGAAGGGTCATGCGGAGCTGGGCATCTCAAACTCGTCCGATAACCTACCCGCGCTTGGCTGCCCACGCTCGTACCACTTTAATTCTGTCGATGAGCAGCACGGGGACGATCGCGCAGGAGAGGATCACTATCCAGGCCTGCCATGTCGGCCCCGTCGTGTGGAAAGCCTTGTGCATGAAAGGCAGGTAGAGGACCGCGAGCTGAAGGGCCAGGGAGATCAGGAACGACCCGAAGAGGTAGGCGTTCTCCCAGGGCACCTGTCGCAGGAACGACCGGGTCTCTGAGCGCAGGTTGAAAGCGTGCAGTACCTGAGTGAGCACCATCGTCGTGAAAAGGACCGTACGCGCCATGTCGAGGCCGGCGGAGTCAGTCACCCACGAGTAACCGAGTGCGTAGTGCGCGAGCAGGAAAGCCGCGAGGCCCCCGGCGGTGAGCAGCGCGCCCTGCCACAGCAGGTTCAACTGCTTCGGGACCGAGAGGATGTTCTCGCCTGTCTGCCTCGGGGCCCGCTCCATGACGTCGTGCTCGGGGGCGTCCACGCCCAGCGCGAGCGCGGGCAGGCCGTCAGTCACCAGGTTGATCCACAGTATCTGCGAGGCGACCAGGGGCAACGGGAAGCCTATCACCATCGAAAGGAAGATGATGAGGACCTCGCTGATGTTGCAGGAGAGGAGGAAGTAGATTGATTTCTTGAGGTTGCCGAAGATGATGCGGCCCTGCCTGACGGCCGAGACGATGGTCGCGAAGTTGTCGTCCGTGAGCACCATGTCGGCTGCTTCTTTGGCGACGTCCGTCCCGGTGATACCCATCGCTACGCCTATGTCCGCGCGCTTGAGGGCCGGCGCGTCGTTGACCCCGTCGCCGGTCATCGCCACGACGTGGCCGCGGGCCTTTAACGCATCGACGATGTTGACCTTGTGTCGCGGGGAGACTCGCGCGTAGACGCTGATCTCTTCGACCTGCGCCTCGAGCTGCCCGGCGGTCATCTTCTCGAGGTCGACCCCTTCAATGATGTGGTGCCCGGGCACCAGTATCTGCAACTCGCGCGCTACGGACGCCGCTGTCGCCTTATGGTCACCGGTGATCATGGCAACACTGATATGCGCCCTGCGGCACTCCTCGAGGGCTTTCAGCGCCTCCGGGCGGGGAGGGTCCTTCATCGCGAAGGCGCCCAGCAGGACGAGCCCCTGCTCGACTTCCGCGTGCCTTTCCGCCGGTGGCAGGGAATCGAGCTTTCGATAGGCGACCGCCAGCGTCCTCAGGGCCTGGGAGCCCAACTCGACCGTCTCGGTGAGGATCTTCGTGCGCGCCTCCGGGGTGAGCTCGACTTCGCCCCTTTCCGTCAGGAAGCGGTCGCACCGGGCGAGCACCGCCTCGGCTGCGCCCTTTGAGTAAGCCGTGTATCCTTCGTCTGACCGGTGCACCGTGGTCATCATCTTCCTGTCGGAGTCGAACGGGACCTCCATGACGCGCGGCAGCTCTTCGGTGAGCTCGTCGACGTCGAGCCCTCCCGCCTCCGCGGCCTCGAGGAGCGCGACCTCGGTCGGGTCGCCTATGTGCCCGTCCGGACCGTGGCGGGAATCGTTACAAAGGGCCGCGGCTTCCTCCATCATGCTGTAGGCGCCGGCCCTCCAGGTCCCCCGCGCGTGCAGGACGTCCTCGACGAGGTAGTGCTCCGCGTCCGCGAACAGGATGTCGGTCACCTTCATCCTGTTGAGGGTCAGGGTGCCGGTCTTGTCCGAGCAGATGTAATCCGCGGAGCCGAGCGTCTCCACCGCGGGCAGGTGGCGGATGATGGCGTGCTGCTTTGCCATGGTCTGCGTTCCGCGTGCCAGCGTTATCGTGACGATCGCGGGCAGCCCCTCGGGTATGGCCGCGACGGCCAGGCTGACGGAGAACAAAAGCATCGTCGCGGCGCCGTTGCCCCTGATGATCCCTACGACGAAGACGACCGCCACCGTTATCATGCAGATATAGAGAATGCGCCTGCCGACGTCCCTGAGCTCTTTCTGCAGGGGCGTGGATTCGGTCTTCTCTTCGCTCAACATGCCGGCGATCTGTCCCAGTTGGGTGCGTGAGCCAGTCTCCACCACGACGGCGCTGCCGCGCCCGTACTCGATGTGGGTCCCGGAGAAAACGAGGTTGAAGCGGTCGCCGAGAGGCGCGTCAGGTTGCGCCACCGCGCCGGCGTCCTTGGAGGAAGGCTCCGATTCGCCGGTGAGGCTCGATTCGTTTGCCCTCAGGTTCACTGCCGCAACGAGCCTGGCGTCGGCGGGCACCACGTCGCCCGTCTCGAGCACGATGAGGTCGCCGGGGACCAGGTCGCGCGCCGCCATCTCGCTTTCGACTCCGTCCCTCACCACTTTGACCGTCGGGGCGCCCATCTCTTTTATCTTCTGGAGGGCGGCTTCGGCCCGGCTTTCCTGGACGAACCCAAGCACCGCATTGAATATGACGATGACGAGGATGACTATGGCGTCGACGTACTCCTTGAGAAACGCGCCGCTGAGAACGACGGCGCCGAGCAGCACGTAGATCATGAAGTCGTTGAACTGGAGCGCGAAGCGCACGACGGCGGGCTTCCGCCTGGCTTCTTCGATGAGGTTGGGGCCGGCCGCCTTGAGCCTCGTTGCGGCGGCGTGTTTCGAGAGGCCCCGCTCCGAGTCGGTGTCAAGCGTGGCCTGCACGTCCGCTACGGTCAGGGTATGCCAGCTCCGCTGTTCGGTCGTGTCCGGTTTGTCAGTCATTGTCGTTCCGCTCTAGAGGGCCGGCAAGCGCTCAGGTCTTGTCGGACAGCAGGTTCGAAAGCTCGGCGAACTCGGAAGTCGTCAGCTCCTCGGCGCGCGCGCTGTCTTTTACGCCGAGCTCGGCCAGCGCCATGACGATCTGCCTGGCCGAGATATCGGGGATACGCGACCTGACGGAGTTCACGATCTTCTTGCGGCGCTGGTGGAAAGCGGCGGTCACGAGGCGGTCGAAGAAAGCCTCGTCCCTCGCCTCAGGCACGCCTCGTCCCTCACCTTCGCCGCGCCGCACCAGGTGCAGGATCGACGAATCGACGCGGGGCGGCGGATAGAAACTGTTACGCGAGACACTCGCCACCTTGGTCACGGTCGCCCTGTACTGGATCTTCACCGTCGCCGACGAGTAGTCTTTGCCTCCCGCCGCCGCGGCGATCCTCTCGGCGACCTCGCGCTGCACCATCACCGTGTACTCCCTCAGCCACTCGTAGTCGCGGAGCCAGTCGACCAGCAGTGTGGCCGCGATCTGGTAGGGGAGGTTGGAGACCATCTTGGCTTCCTCGGGCGGATTGCCCGCCCAGATCACTTCCAGGTCGACAGCCATCGCGTCCGCCTGGATGGCAACGAGGTTGGTGGCCTTGTCGAGCTCGCGCACAAGCAGCTCATGCAAGCGCGGGTCGGATTCGATCGCGTATACCCGCCCGCTCTGCTCGACCAGCGCCTGCGTCAGCGCGCCCAGCCCCGGTCCGACCTCGACGACCGTGTCGAAAGGCTCGAGCCCGGCCGCCTGGACGATGATCCTGAGGACATTTCCATCGATGAGGAAGTTCTGCCCGAAAGCGTGCCTCGGGCTGATGCCCTCGGACCTGAGCAACTCGGTTATGACCGCGGGAGACGTCAGCCGCCTCTCGCGGCGCTGGGGGACGCCGCTACCCATGCTTGGTTCCATCTCAGGTGCCCTCCGCGGGGATTCCGAAAGCTCGGGACGTGTTGGCCGACAGCAGGGACTCCATCTCTTCGAGGGAAACGCCGCGCGCGCCGGCTATCGACTTCGCTACCAGTGCGACCCGCTCCGGCGTGTTGGGCTTGCCCCGGAACGGTTCGGGCGAGAGGAAAGGCGAGTCGGTCTCGCACAGTATCCGGTCGGCGGGGACCAGGGAAGCCATCTCCCGCGCCGCGTCGTTATTCTTGAAAGTGACCGGCCCGGCGAACGAAAAATAGTAGCCGCGCCGCACGCACTCATCGAGGACAGTCCGATCGCCGGAGAAACAGTGCATGATGACGGGGACCTCTCCGGCGACTTCTTCGGCCAGCAGCGCGAGCGCGTCGTCGTGGGCCTCGCGGTCGTGCACAATCACCGGCTTGCCGAGGCGCCTGGCCAGCCTGACGTGTTCGCGGAAGAAGGTCTTCTGCGCGTCCGCCGACGCCCGCTCCCTGTAATAGTCCAGCCCGGTCTCACCGATCGCGACGACCCGGTCGCTGGAGTTTGCTATCTCCTCGAGGAGGTCCATCTGGTCGGGCGTTATGCCTTCGGTATCGTTAGGGTGTATGCCTATCGCGGCGTATACGTGTTCGTGCGCCCGCGCGGCGGCCACAGCGTCCAGGCTTGAAGGGACCGTTATGCCGATCGTGATAACAGGGGAGACACCCGCGGCACGGGCGGACGCCACGACCTTTCCCGTGTCCTCCTCGATCATGTCGAGGTGTGCATGGGAGTCAGGTATCAAGTGTCCTCCGCCGGCGCTTCCTTCCGAGGGAAGAGCGCCTCGCCTCTCGTGGTCTTCAGCCCCGCCGGAAGCATTCCCCACTTCGCGGACTCGGGCATCTTCGCGGACTCGACCGGCTCGCTCAGGCCGAGGCGCTCCCACATCCTGGAGGCCGCCTCGGGGATGTAGGGCAGGACCAGCAGCGCGATCTGCCGGAGCCCTTCCATGCTGTTGTAGAGGACCCGATCGAGGTCGTCTTTCTTCGACTCGTCCTTGGCCAGGGCCCAGGGGGCCGAGACGTCGACGTAGCGGTTGACCGCGTGGATGAACTCCCAGATCTCCGCCAGCGCGTCGTTGAAGGCGAGCTGCTCCAGCTTGGCCGACGCGCCCTCGACGGTGGCCGCGGCCTTCTCGGAGAGGATCTTCTCCTCATCGCCGGGCGCGCCCGCCTCGGGGACGATGCCCTCGCGGTACTTCAAAGTCATGGTCAGCACGCGGCTCTCGAGGTTGCCGAGGTCGTTGGCGAGCTCAGCGTTGTAGCGCCTCAGTATGGTGCGCCGCGAGAAGTTCCCGTCGATGCCGAATGAGAACTCGCGCATGAAGTAATAGCGGTAGGCGTCCACGCCGTACTCGTTCACGAGCTCGTCGGGGCGCACGACGTTGCCGAGGGACTTCGACATCTTCTGGCCCTCCACTGTCAGCCAGCCGTGGGCGAACACGTGCTTCGGGAGGGGCAGGTCGGCGGCCATCAGCATCGCGGGCCAGATGACCGCGTGGAAGCGCAGTATCTCTTTGCCCATGAGGTGCCAGTCGGCCGGCCATGTCTTATCGAATCGCGCCTGGTCGACGCCGAAATCGATCGCGCTCAGGTAGTTCAGCAGCGCCTCGAACCACACGTACATGACGTGCCGTGCGTCGAACGGACACGGGATGCCCCACGTGAAAGACGTGCGCGTGATGCTCTGGTCCTCGAGACCGGAGTTTATAAAAGAGACGACCTCGTTGCGACGCGTCTCGGGCTGGATGAAATCAGGGTTTGCCTCGATGTACTCGAGAAGCCTGTCCTGGTACTTGGAGAGCCTGAAGAAGTAGTTCTCCTCCTTGACCCAGTCGACGGGGCGCCGACAATCGGGGCACGCGCCCTCGGTGAGCTGGCTCGAGAGAAGGAAGGACTCGTCGTGCACGCAGTACCAGCCCTCGTACGAGCCGAGGTACACGTCGTCGTTCTCCATGAGCTTCTCGATGAAGAGCTGGGCTACTCTGGTGTGGCGGTTCTGGGTGGTGCGGACGAAATCGTCGTTTGAAATGTTGAGCATCTTCCACGTGTCGGTGTAGTGAGAGACGATGCTGTCAACCCAGGCCTGCGGGTTCACGTTCTTCTCGGCCGCCGCGAGGGCGACCTTCTGGCCGTGCTCGTCCACGCCTGTGAGGAAGAAGACCTCGCGGCCGTGCTGGCGCATGTAACGGGCGACGACGTCCGCGGCGAGCGTCGTATAAGCAGTGCCGATATGCGGCACGTCGTTAACGTAGTAAATCGGCGTCGTTATATAGAAAACTTCACCCAATCAGTTCCACCTCCTGAAACCATCACGTCAAATGATAGCGTATAAAACGCAAAATAGGGGTCAGACCCCTTTTTTGCGTTTTGTGGCCCTCCGGCAATGCGAAAGTGGAAAGTGAACGACGCCGTTCGTTTTGCTTTGCTGTCCGGCCTGCGATTTGGTAGGTTAATTGCATGCGACCAGACTTTGAACCACTCGACAAGGCACTGGAGCGCGCTGAGAAGCGCGGCGCCGCGGACGCCGAGGCATACCTCGAGCGCGACGTGGGGCTGTCGATCCGCGTCCTCAACGGCAAGGTCGAGAAGTTTGCCCGCTCAGAGTCCCGCGGCATCGGCCTCCGCGTCTACGTCGGTGGCAGCCAGGGCAGGGCTTTCACGTCCGACCTCTCGGATGAGTCTATCGACACCGCGGTCGAGGCAGCGGTCGCCAGCGCGAAAGTCACTCCACCCGATCCGGCGCGCGCCCTTCCCCAGCCGTCCCTGTACCCCGCACGATCTTCCCTTGGAGAGTATCTCGGTGAAGACCTGGGGATCCTCGGCGACGACCTCGAGACCGTCTCGGCGAGCGAGAAGATCGAGTTCGCGATGGACCTGGAGCGCCTCGCCAGGGCCCACGACGAGCGGATCGCCAACGTCGAGGCCTCCGCATACAGCGAGGGCGTCGGCGAGATGGTGCTGGTCAACACGCGTGGCTTCAGGTCAGCATATCGAGCGTCGGTATGCTACGGATACATAGTCGCCATAGCGGAGCAGGAGGAGGAACAGCAGACCGGCTTCGGGTTCACGGCCGGGCGCTCGTTCTCCGAGCTCGACGAGATGGCCGCGGCAAAAGAGGCCTCGGACATGGCGGTCAGCCTTCTCGGGGGCAAACCCATCGAGACCGGTCGCGTAGCCGTCATGATAGACAACCTATCGACCGCCGAGATCCTGGCGGTCCTCGGCTCGGCCCTGTCGGGCGAGTCGGTCACAAAGGGCCGGTCTTTCCTCGCCGGGCGTATCGGCGAAGCGCTTGCCTCCAGCCGGGTCACGGTCGTCGACGACGGCACCATGCACGCCGGCTTCGGGACAGCCCCGTTCGATGGGGAAGGGGTCGTCGCGTCGAAAATTTCTCTCATCAACACGGGAACGCTCGAGACGTTCCTGCACAACACCTACACGGCGGCCCGCATGGGAACCGTAACTACGGGCAACGCCGCCCGCGGCTCGTACCGCGCCCAGGTGGGCGTGTCGCCTACCAACATCTTCCTGAAGCCCGGCGAGGTCTCACCCGAGGAGCTCGCCTCGACCATGGGCACGGGCTTCAAGGTGGTCGAGCTGCAAGGCGTCCACGTCGGCCTGAACCCGGTCACGGGCGAAGTGTCCGTAGGTGCCCGTGGCCAGTGGTTAGAGAAAGGCGAGCCGGTCCACGCCGTCCGCGAGGTCACGATCGCGGGCACGATCGACGGCATACTCAAAGGGATCGTGGGCGTAGGTAACGACCTGCGCTTCACGCCGCTGCTCGGCGGCATCGGAACGCCCTCGGTCCTTATCGAAGGGCTCACAGTCAGCGGCACCTAGCCGCAAAATCCAGCAACCAGGGAATGGGAACAGGAGGGTAGGGCATGTTGCTTCATGAAGTCCTCGAGGTCCACGCGAAAGAACATCCCGAGAAAGAGGCCATAGTCTTCCACGACGAGCGCGTGAGCTATGCCACGTACCTCGAGAAGGTGAACAGGGTTGCCGCGAACATGTGCCGGCTGGGCATCAAGCGCGGCGACAAGGTCGCTCTATACATGGGAAACGGCACGCAATACGTGTACTGCTATATCGCGGCGGCCTCTCTGGGCGCCACGGCCGTGCCTGTCTCGGTGCGCTTCGGGGAGCTCGAGGCGAGCTTCATCGTCGACAACTCCGACTCGTCATTCCTTGCGGCCGTCCCCGGGTTCGGGGGCGTCGACTTCCTGGAGATAGTGAACAAGATCATGCCGGCCTGCCCCAAGGTCGAGACCATCGTCGTCATCGGCGAACCCGAGGACGTCGCGCGGGTCGAGAACGCCTTGCCGGGCAGCGTGCTCTTCGAGGACCCGGGCGATCTGGCAATGGAGGAGCTCACAAAGGCGCGGAAAGCAGTGGACGAGAACGATACCGCGTTCATGGTCTACACGTCCGGGACCACAGGCGTCCCCAAGGGCGCCGAGCTCACCCACAAGAACCTGCTCTCGTACGCAAAAGGGCAGCTGTCCGCATCTAACGTCACCGGCGCCGACCGGCTCCTGCTGGATATCCCGGTCAACCACGTCGGCGGCGGGGTGATGGCTATCATCTCCATGCTGTACGCAGGTGGCACCCTCATCATCCTCGACCAGTTCATCCCCCAGGAGGTCCTCGAGACCATCCAGAAGGAAAAGGTCTCGGTGCTCGGTCAGGTCGCGGCGCAGTACATCCTGATGATGATGCAGCCCGACCTCGACAAGTACGACTTCTCTTCGGTGCGGGCGGCGGTCGTGTCGGCGGCCCCGACGCCGCGCGAGGTCTTCAAGCAGGCGAAGGAGAAGTTTGGTGTCTTTCTCACCAATGGCTTCGGCATGTCCGAGACCAGCGGCGCAATCACGTTCAACCGCGTGGAAGAGGACTCGTTCGAGCGCCTCTCGACCAGCGTCGGCAAGGCAAACGAGGGCGTCGAGATCGCCATCATGGATCAGCAGGGGATGTTCATGCCACCGGGCGAGGAGGGCGAGATCTGCATCCGCGGCGACGCTGTCATGAAGGGCTACTACAAGCGCCCGGACGAGACGGCGCTCGTCATGACCGACGAGGGTTACCTCCACACGGGCGACATGGGCAAGCTCGACGAGGACGGCTACCTGTACATCCTCGGCCGCAAGAAAGAGATGTACATCCGCGGCGGCGAGAACGTCTATCCGCCCGAGGTCGAAGAGGTCATCCAGTCGCACCCCGGAGTCCTGTTCAACGCCGTCATCGGCATCCACGACCCGGTGATGGGCGAGGTCGGCAGGGCCTACGTCGTGCCGATGCCCGGGGTCGAGCCCCCGCCGACGGAGGCCGACATCAAGCAGTGGTGCACCGAGCGCCTGGCACGGTACAAGGTGCCGAGCGAGGTCCTCTTCAGGGATTCGCTGCCGCTCAGCCCGCTGGGCAAGGTCATGAAGAAAGTCCTCTACGAAGAGGTGAAGGGCGAAGGCCACGCGGCGAAATAGGTAGAGGGCCGCCGCTTGCCGGGTGCGAAGGCGCCGCTTGCCATCACTTGTCAGCGGACCCCTTTTTCGATTTGCCGGCTGACTTCTTCTTTGCCGGCTGCTTGCCGCGCGCTGCCCGGATCTCGCCTTCTTCCAGGTTGATGTTCACCTGGATAGCCCTCGAGTCATCCGGCTTCCTGATCCCGGCGACCAGCACTTCCGTGAGGGCGTCCACAAAATCGGGCAGCTCCTCTTTTCTCTCCAGCAGATGCCACCGGAAGAAGATGTGCTCGATCGTCCCGAGCACCATCGAGCGCACGAGGACAGGGTCGATGTCGTCCCTGAACTCACCCGTAGCAACTCCGTCCTTGATTATCTTGAGGATGAAGCCGGCGGCCTTGCGCACCATGTGATAGCCCTCGGTCTCCATGAACTTACGATTGTGCTTGAGGTCCAGGAGGACGAGCGCGGAGTATTCGGGGTTCTCCTTGTAGAGGATGAAATAACCGTAGATCACCGCCCGCAGGCGGTTCTCGGCGCCCTTCACGAACGGCAACAGAGTCTCCATTTGCTCTACCGACGTCTTTGTGATCTCCTCGGGTATCATGAAGAGCAGGTCTTCCTTGCTGCCAACGTACTCGTACACCGTAGCCTCGGAGACTTTCGCCTTGCGAGCTATCTCCGCGATGGTGGTGTTGTAGTATCCCTTCTCAGCGAAGACCTCCAGGGCGGCGGCGATTATGGCCGGGCGCTTGTTGCCTCCTCTGGTCTTCTTCTCCAAAAGAACCTCCTGAATAAGATGGCCACTGTGGTAATACTATTGATAACTATAGTCAGACTACGATATTATATCAATAAACATAGTGGCACTAAGAAATGGGATGACTCACAAAGGGAGTGTTTGTCATGCGTACCGTACAGGATTACCGGGATGGGCTCAAGGCAATGAGGCCCAACATCTACATGGGCGGAGAGGTGCTCGGGCGAGACAGGATCCCCGGCGTCGAGATGATGAGTGTGACGTTCGACGTGGCCCATGATCCCGAGCTGCAGCGCGTCACAAACGCCACCTCCCACCTCACCGGAGAGACGATCAACCGTTTCTGCCACATCAACCAGAGCCCCGAAGACCTGCTGGCGAAGCAGGAGATGACGCGCCTGACAGCCCGCATGGTGGGAGGGTGCATCGCGCGGTGCATGGGCATCGACGCCATGAACGCGCTGTCCGTCATCACCTACAACTGCGACCAGGCCAAGGGGACCGAGTATCACTCGCGCTTCCAGGAGTTC
>Ga0209747_1000568_pt1 | contig 20061 bp, 11 predicted proteins | sample BarGraNGADG00311_FD_184498 | JGI IMG/M metagenome (GOLD analysis project Ga0209747, IMG submission 184498) | Arctic peat soil microbial communities from Barrow, Alaska - Barrow Graham LP Ref core NGADG0011-311 (SPAdes) (version 2) | ecosystem: Environmental > Terrestrial > Soil > Wetlands > Peat...
CTGGACGCACATAGTCGGGGAGAGGATGGCCGAGCACAGCGCCCCGACCAGGCTCGCCAGGGGAGCCCTCACCGTTGCTGCGGACAGCCCGGCCTGGGCGGCCGAGCTCTCGATGTCGACCGAGACGCTCCTCAGGCGGATTAGAGAGATCATGGGTGACGAGGCCGTCAGGAAGGTGCGGGTCCAGTCCCGCGATAAGGGAGGCCCGGAGGCCATGCTGGCGCCCGGGGCGGGCCTGCCGGATGACGCGGGCGGCCTTCTCGAAATCGACGGGGAGACAGCCGAAGAGATCGCGGCCCTGGACGACCGGGAGATGGGCCTGGCGCTCGCGAGACTGGTCAGAGCGAGCAAAACAAGCAAGCAAAGCGAGCAAAAGGGCGGCTAGGCGGCCCAAGGCGGTATTTTCATGCAGAAAAACGGGCCGGTTAATGGTATAATGCATATATGAAATCTGCTGGTCTGTCATCGTATTTCGAGACGTAACAATCTCTATTACCGCGACCCGGTTCCCCTTGCTGTGAAGAGGTGGATGTAGTTGGAAGAAAAAGACCTTGAAGAAGCTTACGACGCTAAAAGCATCACGGTGCTGGACGGCCTGGAAGCGGTGCGGAAGAGGCCCGGGATGTACGTGGGCTCGACGGGCACCAGGGGCCTCCACCACCTGATATACGAGGTCGTCGACAACAGCATCGACGAGGCGATGGCGGGGTACTGCTCCCACATCACGGCGACGCTGGAGGCCGACGCTTCCGTGACCGTCACCGACGACGGCAGGGGCATCCCGATCGGAGACATGCCGCGGTTCAAGAAGTCCGCGGTGGAGGTCGTGCTCACCATGCTGCACGCCGGCGGAAAGTTCGGCGGCGGCGGATACAAGGTGGCCGGCGGGCTCCACGGAGTCGGGCTCTCGGTCGTAAACGCGCTGTCGGAATGGCTGACCGTCGACGTGCGCAGGGACGGAGGGCACTACGTTCAGCGCTTCGAGCGCGGCAAGGCCGTGAGCACGCTCGAGCGTCTCGGCGACAGCCTCAAGACGGGCACCACGATCAGGTTCAAGCCCGACCCTAAGATCTTCGAGGAGCTCGAGTTCAAGTACGAGACGATCGCCACGAGGCTCAGGGAGGTCGCCTACCTGAACGCCGGCCTCGAGATATTGCTGTTCGATAAGCGCACGTCCGACGAGAAGACGGACGTCTACAAGTACAATGGCGGCATCATCGACTTTGTCCTCTACCTCAACTCCACGAAGGAGACGATCCAGAAAAGGGTCACCTTCATGCGCGGCTCGCGCAAGGATGCCGAGGTGGAGGTGGCGCTGCAGTTCAACACGGGGTTCCTCGACAACGTCTTCACCTTCACCAATAACATCAACACGCACGAGGGCGGCTCCCACCTGGTCGGTTTCAAGGCCGCTCTCACCCGGACCATCAATGACTACTCCCGGACCCACGGCCTGATCAAAGAGAAGGAAAACAGCCTTTCGGGCGAGGACGTGCGCGAGGGGCTGACCGCGGTGGTCAGCGTCAAGATGGAAGAGCCTCAGTTCGAGGGCCAGACGAAGACCAAGCTCGGAAACCCCGACATCAAGGGGTTCGTCGAGTCGACAGTGAACGCGAGGCTCGCGGAGTTCCTCGAGGAGAACCCGACGGACGCCAAGAACATCGTCAACAAGGCGCTCACGGCCTCGAGGGCGCGATCGGCGGCGCGGCAGGCGCGCGAGCTCGTTCGCCGGCAGAGCATACTGGAGAGCAGCTCGCTGCCCGGCAAGCTCGCGGACTGTTCCATCAAAGACCCGTCTCTATGCGAGATATATATGGTCGAGGGCGACTCGGCCGGGGGCTCCGCGAAGCAGGCGCGAGATCGCAGCTTCCAGGCGATACTGCCTCTTCGCGGAAAGATATTGAACGTCGAGAAGGCGGGGCCAAGCAGGGTGTTCTCGTCCGTCGAGATCCAGGCCATAATCACGGCGCTGGGCACGAACGTGAGGGACGACTTCGACATCAGCAAGGCCCGCTACCACCGCGCGATCATCATGACCGACGCGGACGTGGACGGCGCGCACATAAGGACGCTCCTTTTGACCTTCTTCTACCGCTACATGCCGGAGCTCATCGAGGAAGGCTACATCTACGTGGCGCAGCCGCCCCTGTACCGGGTGACCGTCGCGAAGAAGCATTACTACGCCTACGACGAGGCCGAGATGGACCGGGTCATCAAGGAGAACAACGGGAAGAAAGCGCAGGTCCAGAGGTTCAAGGGCCTGGGCGAGATGAACCCGGAGCAGCTCTGGGAGACGACGATGGACCCGCAGCGGCGAAACCTGCTGCAGGTGAACATAGAGGACGCCGTCGGGGCGGACCTCATCTTCAACACACTGATGGGCACTGACGTCGAGTCGCGCCGGACTTTCATCCAGGAGCACGCGACGGACGTCAGGTTCCTGGACATCTGACGAACGGAAGAGCCCCGGAAAGGAAAACGCGCATATGATCGACCTTGTCGGCGGAAGGGTTGAGCCGGTAGAGCTTGAGACGGAGATGCAGCGCTCGTTCCTCGAGTACGCCATGAGCGTGATCGTGGAGCGCGCGCTTCCCGACGTTCGCGACGGGCTCAAGCCTGTACACCGCCGTATTCTCTACAGCATGTCGGAGTCGGGGCTGTCCCCCAACCAGCCTCACAGGAAGTGCGCCCGCGTCGTAGGCGACGTCATGGGCCGCTACCACCCCCACGGGGACTCCGCCATCTATGACACCCTGGTGCGCATGGCGCAGGACTTCTCCTACCGCTACGAGCTCATCGACGGGCACGGCAACTTCGGCTCGGTCGACGGGGACAGCGCCGCGGCCATGCGGTACACGGAGGCGCGCCTCGCGCAGGTGGCGCTCGAGCTCATCGAGGACATCAAGAAAGAGACCGTCGACTTCGTGGACAACTACGACGGCTCCATGCAGGAGCCTTCGGTGCTGCCGGGCAAGTTCCCGAACCTCCTGGTCAACGGCTCGAGTGGGATCGCGGTCGGCATGGCCACCAACGTTCCGCCGCACAACCTCGGCGAGGTCGTCGACGCGACGTGCGCCTTCATAGACAACCCGGAGATCAGCCTCGAGGAACTGATGCAACACATCAAGGGGCCGGACTTCCCGACGGGAGGCCTGCTCATGGGGCGGGAAGGGATCTTCCAGGCGTACAGCACCGGCAGGGGCATCGTCCACGTCCGGGCTCGCGCGCACATCGAGCAGGTCAAGGGCGGGAAGGCCCGGATAGCGGTTACGGAGATCCCTTTCCAGGTCAACAAGTCCAGGCTGACCGAGAAGATCGCCGAGCTCGTCAAAGCCAAGACGCTCGTCGGCATCTCCGACCTTCGCGACGAGTCCGACCGCAGCGGCATGCGCCTGGTCATCGAGCTCAAGCGCGAGGCCGAGCCGGAAGTGGTCCTGAACCAGCTGTACAAGCACACGCAGATGCAGAACTCCTTCGGGATAATCATGATCGCGCTGGTCGACGGCGTCCCGCTGACGCTCCCCATCAAACAGCTCATCAAGAAGCAGGTGGAGCATCGCCAGGAAGTCATAGTCCGCAGGACCAAGTTCGACCTTCGCAAGGCCGAGGAGAGAGCGCACATCCTCGAGGGCCTGCTGATAGCCCTGGACCACCTGGACGAGACCATCGCGCTCATCAGGGCGTCGAAGACGGTGGACGAAGCCCGCGCCGGCCTGATCGAGCGGTTCAAGCTGACCTTTGAGCAGGCGCAGGCCATCCTGGACATGAGGCTGCAGAGGCTCACCGGCCTCGAGCGCCAGAAGATCAAGGACGAGCTCAAGGAGCTGAGTGAGAAGATCGCCGAGCTCAAGGCGATCCTCGAGGATCCGGGGCGCGTGCTGACGATCATCAAGGACGAGCTCCAGGAGATGAAGCACAAGTACGGCGACGAGAGGCGCACGGAGATAGTGGGCCCCGCCGAGGACCTGTCCGTCGAAGACCTCATCGCCGAAGAGGAGATGGTGATCACTATCACGCACTCCGGCTACGCGAAGCGTCTCCCGGTGACCACCTTCCGCAAGCAGAAGCGCGGGGGCAGGGGCGTGACCGGGATGGACCTGAAGGAAGACGACTTCGTCGAGCACCTCTTCATCAGCACGACACACCACTTCATCCTCTTCTTCTCCAACCGCGGCAAGGTGTACCGGTTGAAGGTGCACGAGCTGCCCACCGGCAGCCGCCAGAGCAAGGGCAAGGCGATGGTCAACCTCCTGCCGCTCGAGACGGGGGAGAAGATAGTCGAGGTCATCGCAACGAAGGACTTCAGCCCCGAGAATTTCCTGGTGACCGCTACCAAGAAGGGCATCGTCAAGAAGACGCGCTTCAACCTGTATGATTCAGCCCGCAAGGATGGGATAATAGCGCTCAGGCTGTTCCCGGGGGACGAGATGATACGGGCCCGCCTCACGAGCGGCGACGAAGAGCTGCTGCTGATAACCGAGCAGGGCCAGGCCATCAAGTTCAACGAGCGGGACTGCAGGCCGATGGGCAGGCCGGCTGCCGGGGTCAAAGGCATCACCCTCAACAAGGAAGACAGCGTCCTTACGATGGAGGTGCCACAGGAGGGAGCGGACGTATTCGTCATCACCTCCAACGGCTACGGGAAGCGCACGTCCGCGCGCCTCTATCCGCTCCACAAGCGGGGGGGCAAGGGCGTACGCACGATCAAGCTCACGGAGACCAAGGGCGTTCTGGCCGGCGCGCGCGTGGTGCGCGACAACCAGGAGCTGGTGGTTGTCTCGCAGGAGGGAATAGTCATCAGGGTTCCCATTAACGGGATACCCAGGACCGGGCGTGCCACGCAAGGCGTGAAGGTCATGAGGGTGCAGGAGAACGACAGAGTAAGCGCTGTCGCCCTGGTGGTCGCTGGTGATGACGGCAACGCCGACGAGGATTTCGACGCCGAAGAGGACGACTTCGAGCAAGAAGAGGAATAGTCCTGACGGGTCGTGCCGGCGGACATGCCCCGGACAGCCGGACATCCGGGGGCAGCAATGATTCACCGTAGGAAGCGCAAGGCACAGGCACCGCCGCCCGACCTTGCCATGTTCCAGGACTTCCTGAACGCCGTGGGCACCTCCGTCGTCGCGATAACCCCGGAACGCAAGATCATCCACATGAACACCCCCGCTATCCTTGCCTGGGGCAGTGACGGCGTAGGGACCGACTGCTTCCGCACGCTTCGAGGCTCCAAAGACGTCTGCGGCGACTGTCCGCTGGAAGAGATCCTCTCGACCCACCGATGGATGAAGAAAGACGAGATGCGCATGCTCACCCGGAAAGGGTGGCGGACTCACCAGAACCTGTACTTGTTCGCGCACGGCGAGGACCCGAGGACGCGGGTCATCGCCATCGTCAGCATGGACGTCCACGAGAAGAGCGACCTCCACCGCGAGGTCCTCAGGGAGAGGGAGCTCTCACGGGCGCTGCTGGAGTCCGTCAACTCGGTGGTCCTCGCGTTCGGCCCTGACGGGAGCCTCCAATCGATGAACAAAGCCGCCGAGGAGCTGACCGGGCTGACGCTCGCAAGCATCGGGGACGGCGACTGGATAGACGTGCTCATCCCGGAAGAATCCCGTGCGGACGCCATAGCCTATTTCTCGAGGCCGGTCGGCGAGGAAAGGCCGAAGGAGCCGGTCCTGCTGCCGCTGCTGGCGGGCAGCGGCGAGTCTCGCATGGTGTCCTGGACATATTCCCCCCTGCTCGTTCCCGGAGATATGGCCGCCGGGGCGATAGCGATGGGGCAGGACGTCACCGAGCGTTTCACCCGCCGCAGGGAAGCTGAGAAGCGTGCCGCCGAGCTCGAGATAGTTAACTCGGTGCTCGAGAAGGTCGGCGCCTCGAAGGATTTCCCCGAGATGCTCGCGGTGTCGCTGGACCAGCTGCTGTCCCTTCCCGCCTACAAGGCCGGCGCGGCGTACCAGCTGGGAGCGGGCGCGACCGAGGCGCACAGGGTAGCGATGCGAGGCTTCACCTCGATCGAGCCGAATGAGCTGATGACCGATACGTCCCCCGTGTTCCCGGCCACTGCCTTCTACAACAAGAGGATCGAGATCGCCCGCCCGGGCACGCAGGTTCATCCTCACGTCACAGAGACGCTGGAGGCCGAGGGACTCACCGGTATTGTGGCGATCCCTGTTTTGCCGGGAGGGCACCCGCTCGGGCTGTTGATGCTGGGCTACGATGGCGAGCCGACTGCCGAGGAGATGGGCATGGGCGTCCTGGAGGCCTGCGCCGAGGCCCTCGAGCTCGGCGGCGAGAACGCGTTCCTGAGAGTAAGGGCGGAACAGCGCGCGCATGAGGCGACCGCCCTCCTCAAGGCGAGCCAGTCACTGACGGGAAAGCTCGAGCTCGCCGACGCGCTCGCCGAGGTGTCGCGCGAGATCGCCGGGCTGTTCGGAGCGGACGTCTGCGGCATATTCCTGTTCGACGAGGGGACGGACGTCGTGCGGCTGACGGCCGGCTACCCCGCCGACGCGTTCGGTGGAGGACGGGCGAACGCGAGCCTCCGGGTGCACAGGGCGGCGGCCGAGGTCGCCGAGACCCTGAAGCCGCTGGCGATCTACGACGTTGCCTCCGACGACCGCGTGCCCGAGTACGTCTCGCACTTCTTCGGGATCAAGTCATCGATGCACGTGCCGCTGGTCGCGGAAGGAAGGTTCATCGGGACCGTGTACCTGGCCATGACGAGCAGGCACCGCGAGTTCACCGCGAGCGAGGAGCACCTCCTGGAGAGCTTCGCGCGCCAGGCGTCGATCGCCATCCGCAACGCCACGCTCATGACCGACCTCCGCGAGACCGAGGAGCGATACCGCGCGATCATGGAGAACAGCGGCGTCGGCTTCTTCGTCCACGACGGCGACAACATTCTCTATTCGAACGGCAGGATCGCGGAGATCACCGGCTATTCCACCGACGAGCTCAAGACCGCCGGCGACGTGCTGAAGATGTGCGCGCCGGAGGACAGGCCGAGGCTGCTCGAGCTGCTGCGCCGGAGGATGGCCGCCGACCCCTCCGTTCCGCGCGAATATGACCTGAAGATACGGCGCAAGGACGGCAGCACCGCGGTGATGCAACTGGTCCACACGAACATGGCCCTCGGTGGCCGCCCGGTCGTGCTGGTGGCCATGAACGACGTGACCGCCAGGGTCGAGGCCGAGCAGGCCGTCAAGTCCTCCGAGGAGAGGTACCGCACCCTGATCGAGTCTTCGCGGGACGGCATTGTAATAGCCGACCCCGACGGGAAGATACTTTTCGCCAACCTCGCGAGCACTTTCCTCACCGGCAAGACCATGAGAGAGATGGTCGGCCAGAGCATCTACGATTTCGTCCACCCCGACGAGATGGGCGCGACGAAGCACAAGTTCAAGCGTGAGTGGGAAGCGGGACGTGGAGTCGCCAGGTTCCCGGTGAGGTCGGGGGTGCACGGGGACGATCGCTTCTTCGAGGTCACGACGGCGATCCTGGGCGAGCCCGGGCCGGAGGCGAACACGATGCTGATCGCCAGCGACACCACGGAGCGCGTGCTCGCGCAACGAAAGCTCGAGGAATCGGAGGAGAAGTACCGCACCATCGTGGAGACCACCCACGACGCGATCGTGGTGGTCAACAGGGCAGGCGAGATAGTCTACGCGAACCCGGCGGTCGAGCCGCTTTTCGGCGTAACCCCGGAGCAGGCAATCGGGCGCAACGTCCTGAGGTTCGTGGACCCCGAGGAGCGTGACAGCGCTGCGCGCGAGCTCGCCAGAGATTTCAGGACCGGAAAGGCCGCGCCGAACCTGGCCCTGCGGTGCGTCACCATCGAGGGATCGCCGATCGACGTCGAGGTCAACTCGGGCCTGGTCGGCTGGCCGGGCGACGAGGCTATCGAGATCATCGTGGTCCGGGACATAACGGAGCGCCGGCAGCGTGAGGCGGAAAGGGAAAGACAGCTCAAGGTCGAGGAAGCCTTGTCCAAGATCGCAGCGCGGTTCGTCGACCCGGGGGACATCAACGATGCCCTGCTCAAGACGCTCGAGGACCTGTCCACTTTCCTGGGCGGGAGCCACTCTTTCTACACTGAGATCGCGGGAGACGGGCACTCCATCGTGAGGAGCATTGAGTGGACTGGCGAGTCCGAGCTGTTCACCAACAGGATGAACACCCAGGACGCGCGAGACTTCGCGTACCTGTTCCCCAGGCTGAGCGCCGGAGAGGAGATCGTCTTTGAAAGCGTCGAATCTCTCCCCGTAGAAACCCGCGACATCTTCCGGGAGACCTTCAACATCGAGTCCTTCGCCGCCCTTCCCGTTTCGGTCGGGCAGAAGCTCCAGGGCGTGATCGGCTATGCCTCGGTCGGCGCCCCGCGCGAATGGTCGCAACAGGACATCGAGCTCCTGAGAGAGGTCGCCCGAACGGTTTCGCGCGCACTCGAGCGCAAGGAGTTCGTGGAGGAGCTCGGCAGGTCCGAGCGGTTCAGGACCCGCATCACGGAAAGCATCGGGGAGGGCCTCTTCGTAATATCGAATGGCGTCATCACCTGGGCCAACTCGCAGCTGACCGAGCTCTGCGGATATGCGGCTGAGGAGATCATCGGGGGGTCGCCGGAGGTCCTGATGCCTGAGCCGGAGCAGTTCAGCGAGATCGTTGCCACCATGGTCGACTCGCTGCTGGACGGCGACGTCCATGCCGCCGAGGAGAGGCTGCGCCGCAAGGACGGCACGCTCATCGACGTGCAGTTCTTCGTGACGTCGCTCGGCATAACCGATCAGGGGGTCGGGGAGTGGCTCGTGGCGGTCCAGGATATCACCGAGGCAAAGAGGATGAGGGAGGAAGTAGCCGCTGCAGCGCAGGCCTACTCGACCCTCTTCTCCAGCGCCGGCGACGCCTTCTTCGTGCACGCCGAGGACGGGCGGATCCTCGACGCCAACGAGAGGGCGGTCGCTTACACGGGACGCCCCAGGGACGAGCTGCTCACCCTGAGCATGAGCGACATCGTTCCCGGGCACCTTTCCGGCCTCTACGATGACCTGAGAAGACGGGTCGACAAGGAGGGCACGATAACATTCGAGTCTCGCGTGCTCAACATCGATGGAACCGTATTGCCGGTGGAAGCGACCTCCAGAAAGACGATGATATGGGGCGACAGCGTTGTCCTGTCGGTGCTCCGTGACGTGAGCGAGCGAAAGAAGGCCGAGGACGAGACCGCGAGAAGGGCCGGCCAGCTGGCCTCGTTGAACGAGATCGTAAAGGCCTCCACGAGCTCCCTCGACCTGGATACGGTTCTCGAGGCCATCCTGCAGGTCACCGCGGAGGTCAGCAACGCCGACGCTGGAATGATCGCCCTCGCGAACGCGCGGGGAAAGCCGCCGGTGACGTTCAGGCTCAAGGACAACGGCGAGTTCCATGGACACATGGGGAAGATGGGCATGCGTGAGCTGTCGTCGTGGCTGACGACCGAAAGGCAGAGCACTCTCCTGCTCGAGCTGGGGACCGGGGAGAGCAGCGCCTTTGACTTCGTTGCTCTGCTGAAGCAGGGCGGCATGGCTCAGGCCCTGTTCATGCCCCTGTACAGCGGCGACAAGACAATCGGGGTCATGGCGCTCGGCTCGATGATCCCGGAGACATTCAGCGAGCGCGACATCGGCTTTTACGACGCCGCGGGCGCCGAGATCGGCGTGTCCATCGAGAACGCGCTGATCTACCGGGAGCTCACCGCCGAGCACGAGAGGCTGTCGCTGCTCTACAGGAGCGCGCAGAGCATCTCCGGGGAGCTCGAACTCCAGTCGCTGCTTGACACCACCGCGGCGGAGGCGGCACGGGCGGTCGGTTCGGGCTCGGCCATCATCGGGTTGATCGAGCCGGGCAGCGACGAGTTCGTTTTCAGCGCGGCCTACGGCTTCGACATCGGGCTGCTCCGGGGCATCAGGCTCAACACCCACGACGCGATCGGCGGGCAGGTCGTGCTGCGGAAGCGTACGGTTCTTGTGCCAAGGCCGGAAGAACGCACTGCTGAGGAGCGGGCCCTGATGAACGCCGACCCGGTGATAAGCAGGACAGGATTGGACTTCGGCGTTGCCATGCCCCTGATCGCCGGAGACAAGGTCGTCGGGGTGTTCGGGCTGGCGCGGCCAGCGAGCGGAAACGACTTCTCGTCGGAGGACATCCTCCTGCTGGAGGCGATCGGCAGGCAGGCCGGCGTCGCGATACAGAACGCCCGCCTCTACGAGGAGACCAGGGAGCACCTGATTGCTCTCGAGATCGCCCACCAGGAGTTGATGATCCTCGACAGGATGAAGTCCGACTTCGTCTCGACAGTGTCGCACGAGCTGCGATCGCCGCTTGCCGTCATAGAAGGTTTCGCGAAGACTCTGTCCGAGCACTTCGACAGGATAGACGAGCAGACCCAGAGGGAGTCCATCGAGATCATCCTCAAGAAATCCATCGCCCTCGAAGGGCTGATCGAGAACCTGCTCGACATGTCCCGGATCGAAGAGGGGCGCCTCGAGGTGGTAAGGGAGCCGTTCGACATCGTCTCGCTCAGCGAGCTCGTGAGCGAGGACCAGGAGCGCATCGCGGACCTGCACGACGTCCGGGTCCTTGCGGACTCGCGGCCCTTGATCGTGATCGCCGACCGCGACAAGACCGAGGTGGCGCTGGGCAACCTGGTTCGCAACGCTTTCAAGTTCTCTCCAGACGGAGGAGCGGTCGTGATCTCGGTGAAGGAGGTCGACGGGATGGTCGAGGTGAGCGTGAGCGACCAGGGCATCGGCATCGCGTCAGACGAGATCGAGCGCGTCTTCGACAGGTTCTACCAGGTGGACTCGAGCGAGACCCGCTCGTTCCCCGGCTCCGGGCTGGGGCTCTACATCACCAAGGAGCTCGTGCAGCTGATGGGCGGGAGCATCCGCCTCAGCAGCCGGCTGGGCGAGGGCTCCGTGTTCACCTTCACCCTCCCGCTGGCGCGCTGACGAACGGAAGCCAGGGGGGCGGCGGTGAGATTCAAAACGATAGAGCACACGGCCGACGTCGGGATAGAGGTCGAGGCGGACAGCCTCGAGGAACTGTTCGCGGGCGCGGCCGAAGCGATGTTCTGCCTGATGGTTGATACGAGAGGGGTCAGGCGGACGGTCGAAAGAGTCGTGAGGCTCGAAGCATCGGACCTCGATGAGCTCATGTTCAGGTGGCTGAACGAGCTCATTTTTTTTGTGAGCGCGGAAAGTCTCGTGTTTTCGGGCTTCGACGTAGGGCTGGTGCGGGCCGACGGTCTCGAGGCGGTCGTCTCGGGCGAGCCGATAGACCAGTCCCGTCACGAGCTTAAGATCGAGGTCAAGGCGGCGACCTACCACGAGCTCAAGGTCGAAGAGCGTGACGGGGCGTGGGCCGCGCGCGTGATCTTCGACGTGTGAGGAGAGATGGAAGGCAAGCAAGGGTCAGCAGCGGCACAGGGAATCAAGCGCATCGGTGATTTCGCCTGGGAGATACCGTTGAGTTTCAAGGCGGGCATGCGCGTCCCCGGGAAGGTCTTCGCCGACGAGCAGCTGATGGCGGCCGCCAGCCAGGACAGGGCGCTCGAGCAGGTCGCGAACGTGGCGTTCCTCCAGGGCATCGTCGGGCGGTCGCTCGCGATGCCGGACATCCACTGGGGCTACGGGTTCCCGATCGGAGGCGTCGCGGCGTTCGACGAGGATGGCGGCGTCGTATCGCCGGGCGGCGTCGGCTTCGATATCTCGTGCGGCGTGAGGCTTCTGAAGACGAGCCTCACCGAAGACGAGGTGAGGCCGGGGTTGCGCGAGCTCATGGCGGCCCTGGCCGTCAACATCCCCCGTGGGCTCGGGACGCGCGGCAGGATCCACTCGACGGAGGCTGTCCTGCGGAAGGTCTTCAAAGGCGGCGGCCGCGAGCTCGTGAGGATGGGCTACGGAAGGGAAGAGGACCTCGAGCGAACGGAGAGGGCGGGCGTCTATCCCGGGGCCGACCCCGACCGCGTGAGCGCGCATGCATTCGAGAGAGGCGCCGACCAGCTGGGCACGCTCGGCTCCGGCAACCACTTCCTGGAGGTCCAGGTCGTGGAGAAGGTCTTCATGCCCGAAGTGGCCCGCGCGTTCGGGCTCGAGGTAGGGCAGGTCACGGTGATGATCCACTCGGGCTCGCGGGGCCTCGGGCACCAGGTGTGCACGGACTACCTGCAGGTGATGGACCGGGTGGTGAAGAGGCAGGGGTGGGAGCTCCCCGACCGCCAGCTGGTCTGCGCGCCCCTGGGCAGCAGAGAGGCCGCCGACTATATGGCCGCCATGGCGTGCGCCTGCAATTACGCGATCGGAAACCGGCAGGCGCTCATGCACTGGACGCGCGCCGCGTTCGAACAGCACTTCGGGGGCTCGGAATTGTCGCTGGGAATGGACCTGTTGTTCGACGTCTCGCACAACGTCGCGCGCATGGAGCCGCACGAGGTGGACGGGAAACGGGTGAACGTGTGCGTGCACCGCAAGGGCGCGACGGCCGCCTTCCCGGCGGGCCACCCGGAGGTGCCGGCGATCTACGCCGGCGTCGGGCAGCCTGTCCTGATCCCCGGCGACATGGGAACGCACTCGTACGTGCTCGTAGGCGCGGAGACGTCGATGCGCGAGTCGTTCGGAAGCACGTGCCACGGCGCCGGGCGGACGATGAGCCGGTCGAAGGCGAAGAAGACCGTGCGCGGGCCAGAGCTCAAGGAGCGCCTCGAGAGGCAGGGCATCATCGTGATGGCCGGCAAGATGTCTCTGCTGGCCGAAGAAGCCCCCGAGGCATACAAAGACGTAACGCGAGTGGTGGACGTCTGCGAGGGCGCCGGGCTGTCGAAGAAGGTCGCGATGCTGAAGCCGATGGGGGTCCTGAAGGGGTAAGCGAGGCGGCGCGCCGGCCCTTGCCCGCCAAAGCTGGTAATGGTACCTTACAAATCCTATGGGCCTATAGCTCAGCCTGGTTAGAGCGCGCCCCTGATAAGGGCGAGGTCGTTGGTTCGAATCCAACTAGGCCCACCATCGCCCCGCCACCACCCAAAATGTCACCATCACGCTTAGGCGATGGTGGGCCTAGTTGGATTCGAACCCGGGGGGGCCGGGGGGAAGATTCCCCCCGCATTAACTTCCAAATCGGGGGGGCAACAGCGAGCCGCAGGCGAGCGCCATCGGGGGGGTTGGAGACCCCACCGTTGGGGAGCGGAACCCTGCCCAGCCAACCAGCGCCTACTGGAAATCACGCAGGGTGAAGCGACGGTTTGATATCCAACTAGGCCATTGCCAAGTCTTTCGCAAGTAAACTAAAGCGAGTTCCAACACCACCTCATCCATCCATCACCTCCGCCCTGATGATAAAATCTCTCGAACACCTTTCGACAGGGAGCGTACATGACCGGCACAGCATTGATAACGGGCGCATCGTCCGGCTTCGGGGAGATATTCGCAAGGCGGCTCGCGGCGCGCGGGAACAACCTCGTGATCGTCGCGAGAAGAGCGGAGCTCCTGGAGAAGATCGCGGGGGAGATCCGCGGCGAATGCGGTGTGGAGGTAGAGTGCATCCAGGCTGACCTCGCATGCGACGAAGGCGTCTCACTCGTGGAGGCCAGGTTGTCCTCGGGAGACGTCACCACGCTCGTGAACAATGCCGGATTCTCGATAGACGGGACCTTCACCGAAGGTGACATCTCCCGGCAGGTCGACATGGTCTATGTGCACGACGTGGCGACGATCAGGCTGACGCACGCGGTGCTTCCCGCCATGCTGGAGCGGGGGTCGGGGGACATCATCAACGTAGCTTCCCTCGCGGGCATCCTCCCGTCGCGCTTCCACGTCACCTACAGCGCCAGCAAAGCATTCCTTGTCAGCTTCACCGAGACACTCTCGCACGAGGTCGAGAACCAGGGCATCAGGCTGCAGGCACTGTGCCCGGGCTACTCGCCTACCGGCTTCCAGAATGCCATGGGGCGGACGCCAAGCGCTCCCGGCTTCATGTGGCAGGGACCCGAGCAGGTCGTCGACGAGTCGCTTGCAAAGCTCGGTTCTTCCAGGGTCGTCCTGGTCTCCGGCAGGTTCAATAAGCTCGAGGTGGCTGTCGCGAACCTGCTGCCCAGGAGGCTGAGGCTTCGCGTGCTGCGCTTGACGAGCTGACCTCTTTCACGCCCGGGTGGATTCTCTAACCCCTCACCCCAGCCCTCTCCCCCAAGGGGCGAGGGAGGGCGCATCTTACGCGGGGAAGAGCACCGCCTTCATGAAGCCGTCGGGGCTGATGTTCCAGCGGCTGTCTCCCTCGACACCTTCGACACGGCGATAGACCCCCTGGAGCATCCCCGCGAGGATGACCCCGCTGAAAGGATTGTCGATGCGGACGTCGAGGATTCCTCCGCTAGATTCCCATTTGACTGGATTGCCCATGCCTTTGTACTTCAAGCTTTCGAGGAATGGCCTGTAGCCTAGCGGCAGAGCGGAACCGTTTGCCCGGCGGTGCATCGAACCTGAATACTCCGCGAGTATCTCCTGCACCATCCGCGGCACTTCGTCGCCAAGCTCGGACTCGAGCTCGAACAGCACCGCTTGCAACGATTCGACGATGACGGTGGCCTCGCGGCGCCCGGTCACTCTGCTCGAAACGATGCCGCTGTCCAGGTCCCACGAGATGTTTCGCGTCACCTCTCTTGGCAACTTGCATCGCGGGCACCTTTCGTATCGGATATTGCCCGGCAGCCTGGGCAGTTGGGTGGAGCAGAATCGCAACGGGTCCTGCCACACCATCCCATGACGGGTCCGCGTGAGCTTGACCACCAAAGCCCCGGGCTTCTCCTCCCACTCGGCGTCCGCCGTCACGTTGTTGGCCGCTTCGAAGGCGCCCCAGGCGTCACCGATCACGAACGGAACACAGTACGGGTTGCGTATCTCGACCTCGAGGTATTCCCCGTGCCTGTAGGCGATCTCACTCGTTATCCCGTGCCCGACGGTCCTGCCGACGCCCAGGATGATGTCGATGGCGAGGTGGGAACCCAGCCGGCTCCTCGCCAGGATGCCGCTGGCGCCGTGCGCCGGCATGAGGTTTGCGTCCGTGAGCCTGCGGGTTGCCTTGCGCTGGCCTTCGACGACGACCCGGTCGATTGGGTATCCGATCCTCGAGCTCAGCCCGTCCACGATGGCGCAAAGGGCGTCGGACTCGAGATGGCACACTCGGTTGCCGGGTGCGAAACGCGCGGTGACCGTACCGTCGTTATTCCACCTGCGAAAGACCCTGGGATAGAATGGGGCGCCGCACTCCCGGCACCTGTTCGACATCAAACGCCTGCCTACCAACGAGAGATCCCCCCGTGCCCGCTCTGACATTCGTTGCCTCAGACAATTCTACTGCTGGCTTGCCCGGCCCCGCCAGCGGCTCCGATTCGTCGTGGTTAAGCCGCCAGGGGCGTCGGTCATCCGTGCGCTGCTGCCACTGCGACGATGATCCAGAAGGCAGCGGAGACAGTGAGCCCGACGATTCCCGTGACAAGACCCGCCATGCCCTGGCCGCCCAGGGTCGGGTCGGCCTGGATGCGGCGCTTCCCGTTGATGTAGAAGACAATCGCGAGGATGCCGAGGATGACCCCCGCCGGATAGAAGAAGACGGACGTGATCCCCAGCACCATCGAAGCAAGGAGGTAACTTTCGATTCGCTGGTAGCGCGGCATGGGCGTCATATAGGGATAGGGAGGATACCCGGGATAAGGCGGCTGCGGGGGCGGTGTTACCACCTGCTGCACGGGACTGGACCCTGCCACGGTCGAGCCGCACCTCGGGCAGTAGCGGTTCGACTCGTCCTGACTCGCTCCACACGCTGGGCAGTGCATGCTTTTCCTCCAGTGCCGCAAGAAAAGGCGTCACATGGTTCAGCTAATACTAGCACGCCCCCTCAGACCCCTCACCCCAACCCTCTCCCCCTGGGGACGAGGGAGCAGGACGGCTTCTTCTTGGAGACAAACTCCATTAGTCTATCGTTAGGCTGACACAGGTTGGTGATGATGCAATTTCCTTTGATGTTCCGGATACGGCAATCGCTCGTGAAGTCGCCGCTGGCCGACCCCGCGGAGACTCTTGACGCGTGCCTGGAGGCGGCCGGCGCCCTGGAGGGCCTGGGGGGAAAGCGCGTCGCCCTCGCCGTCGGAAGCCGCAGCATCGACTCCATCGCGCTGCTGGTGACAGCGCTCATCCAACGACTCAGGAGCGCAGGTGCCAACCCGCTCGTCGTCCCCGCGATGGGCTCGCACGGCGGAGGCACCGCGGAGGGCCAGGCGGCGATCCTCGCGGGCCTGGGGATCACGCCCACATCTGTGGGCGCGCCGATCGACGCGTCCGCGGAGACGGTCTTCATGGGAACCACCCCCGGAGGCGCGGATGCGTACACGGCGCGAGCGGCGCTCGACTCCGACGGAATCATCGTCATCAACAGGATCGCCCCGCACACCGGTTACTCAGGGCGCGTTCAAAGCGGCGTGGTCAAGATGCTCGCCATCGGGCTGGGGAAGGTGGACGGAGCCCGGGCCCTCCACGAGCACGGCTTCTCCGCCGGGCACCTCCTCGGCGAGGTCGCCGATCTGGTAATCCTCAAGGCTCCGCCCGTCACCGCGATCGCGCTGGTGGAGGACGGCGCGAAACAGCTTTCGAGCATCGACTGCCTTCGCGGGCAGAACATCAGGGCCGCCGAACCGGCGCTGCTCGCCAGGGCCTGCGCGATGTGGCCGGCGATACCCGCCCGGCGCGCCGACCTGCTCATCGTTGAAGAGATGGGCAAGGACATCTCGGGCATCGGGATGGACCCGCTCGTGACCGGAAGGGGGAAGGATTTCCCGCCGGGCGAGACGCCGCCGTTCCATGCCGACCGCCTGGTCGTGTTGAGGCTCACGCCCGCGTCGGGCGGAAACGCCACCGGCATCGGCCACGCCGACATCACGACCCAGGCACTCGTCGACGATTACGACCGGGCCGTCACGTACCGTAACGTTCTCACGTCCGGCGCCTTGTACAGAGCGCGGATTCCAGTTGTGGCGCCCGACGACAGGCAGGCGATCGAGATGGCACTCTCGAGCCTGGGACGGGTCCGGCCCGAGGAGGCCCGCGTCGTAAGGATCTCCAACACGCGCGCTCTCGAGGAGCTCGAGGTCTCCGAGGCGGTCCGGCCGGAACTGGAGGAGCGCGAGGACGTCAGCGTAGTGTCGGACGCGAGGGAACTTTCCTTCGGCAGGGGTGGCAACCTGATCCAGCGGCTGTGATCAGGCTCACTATCCACTGTCCGTTTGCACTCGTGCTTCAAACTGGATAACCTACCGCAGAGAAACCTTGCGCCTGATTCCATGGAGGGGAGACCATTGGCCGAAAAGTATGACGCTATCGTCGTCGGGGCGGGCATTGCCGGCCTGGGAGTGGCAGGGTTGTTGCAGAGGGCCGGGATGAAGACGGCCTGCATCGAGAAAGACCCGCGGGCCGGCGGCCGGATGCAAGGGTATGACCTCGAGGGCGGATGGCGGCTCGACATCGGCCTCCACATGGCGGAGCTGGGCGACGCCTCGTCCAGCAATGACATCGTCAAAGCGGTCGGCAAGGAAGTCGAGTGGGCGAGGTTCTCGGACACCGTCGAGATCTACAGAGGCGGCAAGTGGAACACCCTCCAGGAGATGATAATCGCCGCCCCTGAGGACATCGAAGAGATCAAGCGCATGATGAAGCTGGTGGCCAGGCTCGACGACGCCGGGATCGAGGCGACCGACCTCATGTCCTGGGGGGACTGGCTCGACGCGAACACGAGCTCGGCCGTGACCCGCGAGCTGTTCGCCGTCAACGGGATGATCATGACGACCGTGCCGGACGAGTACGAGATGTCCGCGGGAGAGATCCTCTACATCGCTCGCGAAAACCTCATCAAGAAGATGAACTTCCTGACCGCCGCGTACCCCAAGGGCGGCATGCTCGGCATAATCGACCCCCAGCGCGAGGCCTTCGAGGAGGCCGGCGGTACCCTCATGCTCAACACGGAGGTCGACGCGGTGCTCTTCGACGGAAACAAGACAAAGGGCGTCGCGATCAAGAAGAAGAGCCTCTCCCCGTACACCGGCTGGTTCTACATGGACGACCAGGCGATGATCGAAGCGCCGGTCGTCGTGTGCGCGCTGCCCCTGTGGAACCTTGACGCGGTGCTCGACATGAACCCTGACACCGCCGTGCTGCCCGACTGGTGGATCAAGAGGTACGAGGACCTGAAGTACGAGACGACGGGCCTCATCGGCTACACCATCGCGCTCTCGGAGCCGGTGTACGACAAGCCCAACTTCCTCTCGGCGCTCGAGCTCGACAACACCGGGATGCCTTTCCAGGCGTTTGTCCCATCGGCGTTCGACCCCGGCGTCGCGCCCGAGGGCAAGTCGCTCATGCAGACGGACTGCGTCGTCGAGGTGGACCAGATATTCGACAAGTTCGAGCTCGACCGCCTGCTCGAGTCGATGTGGGTGGACATATGCGAGATGTTCCCCGGGATCGAGGAAAAGGTCGAGTGGAAGTTCGCCTACAAGTGCATTGGCTGCGACGGCCTGGCCCGCAAGCCCGGGCAGGTGGGCGCGTTCAAACCCGACGTGGTGGCGCCAGGGGTCCAGGGCCTCTATTTCGCCGGTGACACTTACCGCGGCCGGGGGCTGGCCCTCAACAGCGCCGCGCTGTCGGGCAAGCAATGCGCGGAGAAAGTCCTCGAGAAATACGGCCCGTGACGCAACAACGGTGAGGGGCACTGTTATTGCGTTTTGTACTCCAAAGGGCGCATTTCATACCTCATGCGAAGCAGCGGCAACGCTTTTTTGATATGTTAATAGCGGCTGCCGGCGTGGGTCCGGCGTCACTTGGAGGCAGGAAATGCTTGGGGCAAAGACAGTTGCCCGCGCGAAGATCAACCTGTTCCTGCAGGTCCGGCAGCGCCGGGAGGACGGCTACCACGAGGTCAAGTCCGTCATGCAGGCCATCGAACTGTCCGACGAGCTCTACTTCAGGCGTACGGACGGCTCCTCCGGCCGGGTCATAATCCGCTGCAACGACATGTCCGTGCCCAAGACGGGAGAGAACCTGATCTGCAAGGCGGTCGAGGCGTTCGAGGCGCACACGATGGCCATGGGAACCAGCGGCGTGGACGTCCTGCTTAACAAGCGCATCCCGATCGGCGCCGGGCTGGGCGGGGGGAGCGCGGACGCCGCAGCGACGCTGGTCGCTTTGAATCATATTTACGAGCTTGAAATGCCGATGGAGACCCTCCTCGAGATCGGCGCGCGGATCGGCTCGGACGTGCCCTTCTGCCTGACCGGTGGGACGGCGCTGGCAACAGGGAGGGGAGAGCAGATCAAGCAGCTGGACCCGCTTCCACCGTTCCAGGTCGTCCTCGCCGCGGTAACGCAGGAGATCTCGACCCGTGAGGTGTACCAGAGGTTTGACAGCCTCCTGGAAGAAGGAAAGGCCGCGACGAGCGGGGATTTCGACGAAGCGCTGGAGGCGCTGCTGTCGGGCATACAGAAGCACGAGTTCGACAGCATCTACCCGAACATGAGGAACAGCCTGGAACCCGCGACGGTGGCGGCCGGACGGGTGGAGGAATTCAAGGAAGCGGCGGAAAGGGCCGGCGCGGTCGCGGCGATGATGACCGGGAGTGGGTCGACGGTGTTCGCCCTGGTGACCGGCATGGAGCAGGCGGCGGAAGTCGCATGGGAGCTCGGCAAGGCCGCGCCGATAACGATAATCACGAGCTTTGCGGACAAGGGAGCAGAGATCACGGCTTGATGGTTCCTGGAAGAAACCCTGGGGCGTGGCCAAGTGGTAAGGCAGCGGCCTTTGGCGCCGCTATCGCAGGTTCGAATCCTGCCGCCCCAGCCAATGCGGATAGAGTGATTGCCAAGGCGGATCCAGGTCCGCATTGGCTGGGGCGGCAGGATTCAACAAAGGGGCCGGGGAAAGGATTTCCCCGCATGGAATTCAAACATGGGGGGTGACAGCGACCCGGAGGGTCGCGCCCTCAGGGGGG
>Ga0209747_1000570_pt1 | contig 20058 bp, 19 predicted proteins | sample BarGraNGADG00311_FD_184498 | JGI IMG/M metagenome (GOLD analysis project Ga0209747, IMG submission 184498) | Arctic peat soil microbial communities from Barrow, Alaska - Barrow Graham LP Ref core NGADG0011-311 (SPAdes) (version 2) | ecosystem: Environmental > Terrestrial > Soil > Wetlands > Peat...
CGGTTAGATGAACCGGGACTCGCCAGTAAATCCCTGCATATCGCCTGGTGCGGGCCAAGCGCGGGCCAGTGTAGAACACTCGCAAGGGTTGGGCCGTGATCCGTAAGGCGACTGCGACGATTAGCCCGAAACAAGAGCCCGAGCGGTGTCAGCCTCGTCGTGCTCCAAAGCAGGTGTCATTGCCTCGATCTCGGATTTAGTAAGGCCAAGCCGTTTGGCGACTTCGCGCCATTGCATCGTTGCCCGGACGACCTCGCCGAGCGTCTCTAGGGCGTCCGGTTTGGTCAGCCGGAAGTGCTCGCAAACGCCCATAAGAGTCGAGATGCTCGCAGCGGTGTCGTAGCCGTCGATCGTGTTGTGCAACCTCTTTGGTCCGGGCGCGGGATTCGGGTTTATGTCAAACGCCGGCGACAGTACCCAAGCTCCAGTCCCCACGTGCAGAAAGCCGTGGTTTCGAAGATGGTCGTCCGTATTCGAGATGAGGATCGTGTACGCGATACGCCGCCAGAGCTCTTGTAGGTCAGCCGTCGCTTGAGGCGAGAGTAGCTCGAGCACAGACGCGATATCGAGGTAGCTCCCGGTGTCGTGATCGCGTGCTTCGAGCATCGTCATGGCGCTCGCGTAGCCAATCCGCCGCCCGCCGTCGCGATCGAATCGATCGACAATCAGGACACTCCGCTCGGCAAGTCGGAGTAGTCGCGAGCTCGGAACTCGAATCGAAGCAGCTTCTGCCATATCAAGCGCGACCTTCTCCCAAGCCCCGACGTTCCAGGTGTCGTAGCGAGCGCTCGGGAACTTCGCGATCGCGATTCGGCCGTCCGGGTCGATGACGTGCGCCTTTGGGCGTGCGCCGCCGAGTGAGCTTCCGGCGCGGAGCAGCTCGCCGAGCTCTGAATCGGTCTCCTCGTCTCTTTCGATGTGCTCGGCGGCGCTGAGCAGCCGAGGAAGATCGGTCAGAGTAGGAACACCGACGTCGTCTGTTGCGAGGAAAATCCCTGTATCCGGGTCTCGGAAGCGAATGGCCCCCTGACGCAGATCGTCGCGTACGCCAAGGAGGAAGTCGATCTCACCGAGACTTCGCGGCGACGACCCCGCCCGCTCGGCCCGGTGCTTCTCCGCTCGTTCGACTAACGACCTACCCCAGCGATCCGGTGCCGCATCGGCGAAGGCGCGGAACATCTTAAGATCGACAGGCGCTTGCTGGCTGCCCTGCACGAGTGGGAGATTGGGGTCGAGCGCGTAGGCATCGGCCCGCGCGAGGTAATCCGCCTCATAGGTGAAGGAGGCCGACTCGCGGCCGCGCCCACGGTGCGAGTAAAGGCGACCGGCGAGGACATCGATCGCTTCGATCGACACGACCACTTCGACAGGGCGCTCAGGCACCTCGGCGCCTCACCCTATCGGGCAGTTGCTCTTCCGTACGAAGACGACCGACGTCGGTCGCATAGGGATCGACTGCCTCGGCGAGCTTCTCGAGCACGCCCAGTGCCCTGGCGACCCTAAATGCGTTCTCTAGACTGACCGACCCCTCGCCGTGCTCGAGACTCTGGAGCGTTTTCGCGTTGATACCCGCTCTATCGGCAACCTGCAATATGGTGAGCCGTTGCAGCTTCCGCCACATGCGCAGCTGGTCACCGAAATCGCGCAAGGCTCGTTGCACGGGGAGTGGAGTTGGCCAACTGGACTTCCTAGTCATAAGATCCCTTTAAATACGTTTAAAACGACTTAAGATCCGCTGTAATACTTCTTAAGAGTAGCACACTACGGGCTCTATGACTGGAGACGCGGACGGTAGGATGAGCGTGGGCTCAGCGCGGGTAGTGGTGAGTTCGTACCTGAAGCTTTGGTTGTCCGCGTTTACCCCGGAAAACCGGCCTTTGGAACTAAACGGAGCACGTTCAAACCCTCGAGCCGGAGTTGAGCTCTCTCGGCTCGTCGCGCTCCACGACGAGTTGCTTCGCAGGGCCTCGGCCGATCCTCGTGAACCTCGGCCTGCTCCAGTCAAGGGGAGCCCGGTACTCGAGACTGTAACGCTGGTGCTTGAGCGAGCCGTGGAGCCGATGCGGGCGCGTGAGATTCACGCGGTTGCGTGCGAGCTCGCGGGTAAGCCACTGCTTCGGACATCGGTGAAAGCGGCGCTGGCCGCAGGTGTGGCGGGCAAGAGTCCGCGCTTCCGAAGGGTGCGCAACGGCGTCTACCAGACGGCCGAGGGCGTGAACGCTCGTCGACCTCGGCGGGCTTGATGTCAGCGGGGTCGGGACAACTCCAACTCCGGTAGCTATGTCCTTCAGCAACCTCAAACAGATCCAGTGGTCGGCCCGACCCCCACGGCGGGGTCGGGGCGCTCCAGCTAAGGAGCCGCCGCCTCTGGCAGATGCTCGAGCCGTGGAAGCCATTCGAGCCAGCGCGGCAGGTACCAGTTCCAATCGCCTAGCAGCTTCATCGCCGATGGCAGCAAAACCGCCCGGACGAGAGTCGCATCGAGCAGGACGGCGACCGCCAGTCCAACCTCTAACTGCTTGAGCATCAGGATCGAGAGCTTGCCGAAGATCAAGAAGACACCGACCATGACGATCGCGGCCCACCTCGTCCGCTTCGACCTCTACCCGTTCATCCTGCTCAATTTGGCGTTCAGCCTCCAGGCCGCCTACGCCGCGCCACTGATCCTGCTCGCTCAGACCCGTCAGGCGAACCGCGACAAGGCACACGCCGACGCGGACGCGCAACATCGCGAGGACGTCGCCCAAGACAGCCTGCACCGGCAGCAGCAGGCGGAGGAGGGGATCAGCCTGATCAAGCGGCTGATCGACGAGAACACGAGGCTCACCAAGCAGGTCAATATGCTCGCGCGCGAAATCGACGGCAAAGTCCTCGCGGGCTAGGCGGCCTCCCGACGGCCGCGGCGCGGTCTGCACAGCGATCTAACCCAGCGACACAGGCAGAGCGGCCCCGAGGTCCTCCTACGCCGCGAGCCGCTCGACGCGCAGGCCGAAGACCTGGCCGACCAGCTCGATTCCCGCACGGTCGTGCCCGGTCGTCAGGAGCGAGTGGTGTGACGGCAGCCGTTGCATCAGCGCGTGGCCGTTCGGCACCCGGATCACGGCGCCGTTGAGGCAGTCGGAGCCCGAATAGCCGGCGTAGCCCGTCAGCTCGCCCTCGGCGACGACGAGGGTCTCGAAGGTCGGGTCGAGCTTCGACAGCGTCAGGTCGCCGACCGGCAGGCGCGCGTCGATCGCCGTGGCGTTCTGGTCGACGATGGCCAGCACCTTGCCGCGCAGCCTCCACTCAGTGGCGAACGGCTGCGGAACGACACCGAGGTAGCCGCAGTGGGCCGCGAGGACGTAGTTCTCCGGCTCGTCGACCGCGGGGAACTCGGGAATCCGCTCGTGCTTGAGCGCGGCCTGGCCCATGAGGAACGGGTACAGGTTCGTCATCATGATCGGCACGCGCAGCGAGCGGTGCAGGATGAACTTCGTGAGCATGGAGACCGTGTCGCCCTCGCAGCCCCAGATCAGGTCGCGCTCCTGGTAGAGGAGGTTCCAGGCCAGGCACGGCGTCGTGTCCGAGAACGCCGACTCGTTGAGGCAGTTGATCCCCGCTGCGAGCACGCCGTCCTCGGCCTCGACCTCGTCGCACACGGCACGGTAGAGCTTGAGGGCGCTGAGCGTCGCGCGCTCGCTGACGTCTCCGAGCGGCACGCGCTCGCGCCAGCGCTCCCATTCCGCGCGCGCGACGTCGTCGGGGATCTGCTGGGCGCGCTCGCCGAGCTCCCGGAAGCTCCGCTTGACGATCGTGAGGCCGAAGACGTCGCGCATCCGCTCGCTGCACTCGTCCTCCCACCAGTAGAAGCGCTTGAAGATGCTCGGCTGGAAGCCTCCCTCGCCCGGCCGGTCCTGGTAGACGAGGAACTTCCCCTGCCGCAGCTGGCGCCTGGCGACGAGCGCCCGGCACACGATCGTCGCGCCCGCGAGCGAGCAGGGCGCGATCGTCTCGATCCCCTCGCCCCTGAGGTAGCTGACGATCTCCCAGTCCCACATGGCCATCGTCCCGAACTCCGACGTGAGCACGAGGATCGGCAGCGTCAGGGCGCGGATCTCCGGCACGCGGCGGTACGCGTCGCCGACGAGCTGCGGGAAGACGACCGCGTCGGCCTCCGGCAGCGCGGCCCCGAGCGGGAGCGGCTCGAGCAGCTCGGCGTGGTCGCCGAGCAGCTCGCGCAGCTGCTGCGTCTGGGCGGCGAAGTCGGGATCGTCCGCGGAGCGGAAGTACAGCGGAACGAGGCGAGCCTTCATGGTGGTCGGTCTCCCTTCACTGCCGGCGTTCGATCAGATCCGCGAGGAACGACCGGCTCCGCTCGGCTTCGTCGATCGTCCCGCACTCGACGCTGAGCGTCAGCTCGCGGTCGAGCGGGTCGAGGATGTGCAGGACGCGCTCCCAGTCGACGACCCCGTCGCCGCAGGCGCAGCCGACGGGCGTGCCCGTGACCTTGCCGCGCTCCCGTTCGCTGTGCTCAAGCGAGATGTCCTTGGCGTGGACGTGGAAAACGCGGTCGATCACGCGCTCGAGCGCCTCGTAGGGATCCTCGACGCCGGCGAGGTACGCGTTCCCGGTGTCCCAGTTCACCTGGATCCACGGCGAGGGCACGAGCTCGACGATCCGCAGGAGCCCCTCGGACGTCTTCGTGTAGATGCCGTGCGGCTCGATGCAGACGTAGACGCCGTGGCGGGCGGCGACGAGCGCCGCCTTCTGGAGCGTGTAGCGCATCACTTCGTGCGCCTGCGCGTCGTCCATCCAGTCGGACTTCACCATCTCGTCCGTGTTCACGAACCGCGTGCCGACGGCGTCCGCGAGCACGATCGCACGCGTGAGCCGCGGCACCGCCGCCTCCGGCTTCATCAGCGGGCTGTGCCCGCTGAGGCTTGCGACGCCGACGCCGTGCCGGTCGCAGATCTCACGCATCAGCAGCGTGTCCTCCTCCATCGAGAAGGAGTGGAAGTAGTGCACCTCGCTCAGCAGCTCCCAGCCGGTGTGCACCATCGGCTCGACCCAGCGGTAGCCGAGCTCCGACGCGATGCGAACGCCGTCCTCGAAGCTCTTGTCCGCGCTTCGCACGAACTCCATGTTCACCGCGACTCGGTACGCGGCCACTGTCGCTCCTTTGCGTTGCAGGAGGGGGCCCTTTGGTGGGGTCCCCTCCTGCTGGTTGTGGTGATGGTTAGGCGGGTGGGTTTGCGACTGGCTTGAGGGGGGGGAGTTTCATGTACTGGGCGACGAGGGTGGGGTTGCTGAAGAAGTTCCAGCCGACCGCCTTGCTGGCGTTTTGCTTGGTGACGAAGACGGTGTGGCTGTAGTAGAGGTGGCCGCCGGTGACCTTCTTGTTGATGTAGGCGTCGATCAGGCGGACGGACATGAGGCCTTCCAGGGCGGGTGAGCAGGTGTTGGACGCCTTGAGCCAGCCGGCCTTGATCCCGGCCAGGCCGTAGGGCGCGCCGTTCTGCGAGACGACGAAGACCTGCTTGTCCTTGTGCGCCGCGACGAGCGCCGTGTGCGCGCCGACAGCCATGTCCTCGTTCTCGACGAACATGCCCGCCAGATCGGGGTACTTGCCGATGATGTCCTGGGCGGCCTTGTATCCCTGCGGGCGGAGCCAGTGCCCCGTCTCGGTGGCGACGTACTGGATCTTGCCTCCGGCGCAGGTCAGCGACGGGTTGCCGGCCACGAGGTTGCCCTTGCAGCCCAGACCCTGGAGGAAGCCTGTCCGGTATCCCTCGGCATCGCCGCGGCCGAGCTGGCCGGTGATGACGGCGATCTTGCCCTTGACATGCTGGCGCATGTAGACGCCGACCGGATAGCTGTACTGGGTCAGGTTGACCTGCTCGAAGCCGACGACGCTCTTCTTGTTCAGGTACTTGTGCGAGTACCCGTACATCAAGAAGATCGGGACGTTCGCCTTCCCGGCAGCCGAGATGATGGCGTCCTCGGTCGCAAGGCCGACCGAGTAGCCGCCGATCGCCACCGAGCCCTGCGCGATCGCGTTCCTGACGTTCGCGAGCTCGACCGACGGGCTGATGTTCGGGTTGGAGTAGACCCTGACGTCGTACCCCAGCTTCTTCGCGGCAGCCTGGGAGCCTTTGAGGCCGTCCTGGTAGTACAGATCAGGGCCGGAGAGCAGGAACGCGATCGTGCCCTTGCCGGCGTGCGTCTGCTTCTTCGTGGTGCCGCAGCCCACGAGCACGCCGAGTGTCAGCGCCGCAGCCGTGACGACGGCAAAGCTGAGTCGGATGAATTTCGACAACTTCTTCACCTCTTTCTTCGAACGTTGGAGTCTTGATCTCAACGATATCGACTCTCCGTATCGCACCTCCTTCAGCGTTGCTTCCGGGTCACCATCACCGCGACGACGATGATGGCCCCGAGCGCCATCTGCTGGTAGTTGCTCGACAAGCCGGCAAACACGATGGCGTTCTGGACGATGCCCCAGAGGGCGACGCCCTGGACCGAGCGGAGCGCGCCGCCGCGGCCGCCAAACAGCGCGGTGCCGCCGATCACGGCGCACGCGATCGACTCCAGCTCGAAGTTCTGCGCGAGGTTGAACGAGGCCTCGTTGATCTCCCCGGCCAGACACATCCCGGTCAGGCCGACGAGCGCCCCCATCAGCGTGTACAGGTAGATCTTCGTGCGCTTGACCGGGATGCCGGAGAGGTACGCGGCCTCCTCGTTGCCGCCGATCGCGTACGCGCGCCGGCCGACCGGCGTCCAGCGCAGGAACGCGAACGCGAGCACGACCACGAGCACGAGCGGGATCGTCAGCGACGGCAGCCCGAAGAACGGGAAGCCGGACGGCAGGTTGCCGCCGAAGGCCGTGTACAGGCCCTTCATGTCGTTCACGGGCGCGCCGCCGGTGAGTTGGGTGTCGAGCCCGAACAGGAAGATCGACATCCCCAGGGTGATGATGAACGGGTGCGCCCGGTTCTGGGCCACGAGCACCCCGTTCCCGAACCCGACGGCGGTCGAGGCGGCGACGCCGGCGATGATCGCCAGCCAGAGCGGCTGCCCGTGCTCGAGCAGCAGCCCGGTGACGATGCTCGAGAGGGCGATGTTGTAGCCGACGGAGAGGTCGAGGCCCGCCGAGATGAGCAGGATCGCCTGCCCCATGGTCACGATCCCGAGCGGGGCGATCTGGCTGAGGATGTTCTCGAAATTGAAGACCGTCAGGTAATGCGGCGAGCGCGCCCCCGTGACGACGATGATCACGATCATCACTGCGACCGGCCAGAGCGAGTAGACGTCGATGTTCTTCAGCCGCGCCCGCAGCGGCAGCCGCTGCGGCGCCGGCGCCGAGCCCTGGAGCCCGGCCTGCGTCTCGCTGCTCATGACGCCGTCGCCCCCGCCGCTCCGACGGTCACGTCGAGGATCTGCGCGTAGCTTCTCTCGTAGGCCGTCACGTCGGCGACGACGCACCCTGCCCGAAGCGCCACGATGCGATCGACGAACTCCAGCAGGTCTCGGATGTCGGTCGAGATCACCATCACCGCCTGTCCGCTCGCCGCAAGGCCCCGCACGATCCGGTGGATCTCGGCCGTCGCGTGCACGTCGACGCCCTGCGTCGGCTCCTCGAGCACGAGCACCGCCGCCTCGGCGGTGAGCGCCTTCGCCAGCAGCACCTTCTGCTGGTTGCCGCCGCTCAGGTTCCGCACGGGCGTGTCGATCGACGGCGCCGAGATGCTGAGGTCCCGCACGAAGTGGCGCGCGATCTGGCGCTCCCGGCGAAGGGATAGGATTCCCCGGCTCGTGATCGCTCTCAGGTTGGCGAGCGTCACGTTGCCGGCGAGTGAGAGAACCGGGATCAGGCCCTCACGGGCCGGGTCCTCGGGGACCATGAACACGCCCCGGGCGATCGACTGCTTCGGCCCGCGCGGCTCGTACGGCTCTCCGCGCAGGAGCACCCGCCCGCCGGCCGGCCGGTCGAGCCCGAAGAGCACGCGCGCGATGTCGTGGCCGCCGGCGCCGATCACACCGGTGACGCCGACGACCTCGCCCTCGTGCACCGTGAAGTCCACGTCGTGGAGGACGCCGGTCTCGAGGTGCTGGAGCTCGATGACCGCCGCCTTGCCGTTCCCGGCCGGCCGCGGGCTCTCGGCTGCGACGGCGAGCCGGCGCCCGGCCATCAGCGTCACGACCTCGTCCTGCGACAGCTCGCGTGCGGGCCGCGTGGCGACGAGCTCGCCGTCCCGCAGCACCGTCACCCTGTCGGCCAGGCGAAAGACCTCCTCGAGGTGGTGGGAGACGTAGAGGACGCTGACCCCGTCGCGAGTCAGGCCGTCGACGAGCGCGAACAGCCGCTCACTCCGCTCCGCGTCGAGCGCCGCGGTCGGCTCGTCGAGGATGAGCAGCTTGGCGCGCCGGAACAGTGCCTTGGCGATCGCCACTTGCTGCCGCTCGGGGGTGGCAAGCCGCGCGACCGGCATCTCAGGGTCGATGTCGAGCTTGAAGCGCGCGAGCAGGTCGCGCGTGAGCTCGTTCGCCTCTCGGCGGTTGATCAGGAGCCCCTTCATGGCGGGCATCTGGCCGAGAAGGACGTTCTCGGCGACCGAGAGCCAGGGAAGCAGCTGTGTGCGCTGATGGACGACCGCGATGCCGAGCTCATAGGCGTGCTTGGGCATGTACGTCGTGATCACCTCGCCGTCGAAGACGATCCGGCCCTCGTCCGGCGGATGAACACCGGAGACGCACTTGACGAGCGTCGACTTGCCGGCGCCGTTCTGCCCGACGAGCCCGTGCACCTCGCCGGCCTCGATCGAGAGGTTCACGTCGTCCAGCGCCTGCACGCCGGGGAAGCGCTTGCTCACCTCCTCGATCGCGAGCAGTGGCACCTGCTCGTCGGCCGAGCTCGTGGGTAGCTGCCTCACGTCGGTCATCCCGCCGCTCCTTCGAGTGTCGGGAAGAGGCCGCGCAGGAACGCGAGCCCGCCGGCGGCGATCGCGTCGGCGGACTCGCCGAGCGGCCGCCAGACGGAGGCGGCACGCGCGATCTGCTCGATTGCGGGGGTGAACGACTCGATCACGATCTGCCGCTCGTAGCCGATCTCCTGCAGCGCGCCGGCGACCCCGTCCCAGTCGACGTGGCCCGTGCCGGGAGCGCCGCGGTCGTTCTCGCACGCGTGCAGGTGGTGGAGCCGGTTCCCGGCCGCCCGGATCGCAGCCGGCACCGAGCGCTCCTCGATGTTCATGTGGAAGGTGTCGAGCAGCAGCCCGACGTTCGGCAGCCCGATTCGGTCGCAGAGCTCGAGCCCTTGCTCGACCGTGTTGACGAGGTCGGTCTCGAACCGGTTGAGCGGCTCGATCGCGAGCGAGACGCCTCGCTCGCCCGCATAGTCGCCGGCCTCGCGCAGGCTCTCGACCGCCCAGCGCCACTGCTCCGCCCGCTCCTCCGCCGGCAGGAGGCGCGTCTTGCCCACCGCCGAGTACATCGGGCCCGCGACGTGCGGCGACCCGACCGCCGCGGCGAGGTCGATGCAGGTCTTGAGGTAGTCGAGGCCGAGCCGCCGTCGCGCGGGATCGTTGTGGGAGACGTCCCGCTCGGACCCGAAGACCCCGCAGACGGAGATCTGCACCGGGGCGCCCTCCGCTGCGGCCCGGACGCTCTCGGCCGTGACCCGCGCCGGCTCCTCGATGCAGATCTCAAGGATGTCGAAGCCGAGCTCGCGCGCGTGCCGCGCGAGATGGAGCGCGTCGTCGCCGAACGGCGAGACCCACAGGAACGTGCTCGCGCCGAACGCGATCCCGGTCCTCGGCGCCGGCGTCACGTCGCGCCCCCCGTCGCGACCGCGGCCGGGGCGTGCGCGACCTCGACGCGGCGCCCGCTCTCGGCCGCCTCGAGCACCGCCTCGACGGCCTGCGCGGCGCGCAGGCCGTCGTAGAACGTCGCGCCGTACGGGTCGACCGGCGTGTCGTTCGCGACCGCGTCGGCGAAGTGCGCGAGCATGTTCACGTGCCCGTGCTCCCAACCGAGCACGTGCCCCGAGGGCCACCACGGCGCCGCGAGCGGATGGTCGGCCTCGCAGGCGATCACCTCCGCGAAGCCGGCGGTCCGGCCGGCGCCGCGGCGGTAGACGCGGAGCACGTTCGGCTCCTCGAGGTTCCAGGCGACGCTCCCTTGAGAGCCGTTCAGCTCCCACGCGAGGTGGTTGCGCCGGCCCGGCGAGACGAGCGACGCGTCGATCGTCGCGACGAGCCCGCTCTCGAACTGCGCGAGGATCGTGACCGCGTCGTCCTGGTCGACCGGCCCGCCGTTGTAGACGCGGGCCGGCGTCGTCACCGGGCTCGACACGACCGCCGAGACCGACGCGATCTCGCCGCAGAGGAAGCGCGCCTGGTCGACGGCGTGGCAGCCGATGATCCCGAGCACGCCCGTCGGCGACGGCAGCGGCGCCGCGGGGTCGGTCCGCCACTCCTGCGAGTAGCGGAAGCGCGCCTGGTGGAGCTCGCCGAGCTCGCCGCCGTGCACGAGCTCCCACGCGAGCCGCACGGCCGGGAAGAAGCGGTAGTTGAAGCACACGAGGTGCTTCACGCCCGCCTGCGCGGCCGCCTCGTAGAGACGCAGCGCGTCCGCCGCGTTCGATGCGAGCGGCTTCTCGCAGACGACGTGCTTGCCGTGCTCGATCGCCGCCAGCGTCGGCTCGACGTGGGCGGCGTCGGTGCCGACGTTGTCGAACACGTCGACGCGTGCGTCCTCCACGAGGTCGTGCCAGTCGGTCGTGTACGACGCGTAGCCGTAGCGCGTCGCCGCCTCTCGCACGCCGGCCTCGGTGCGGCCGGCGATCGCGACGAGCTCGGGCCGCGCCGTCGAGGGCCAGAAGATGTACGGGATCGTGCGCAGCGCGTTCGAGTGCGCCTTGCCCATGAAGCCGTAGCCGAGCAGCCCGAAGCCGAGCGGCTGTCGCTCGTCGCGTGGCGCAGGTGTCAGTGTCATCGCCGCCTCCTCCTCAGACCGCCGCCGCGGACGGGACGATCGAGTGCAGGTACGCGACACTCCGGCGGACGATCTCCTCCTCGCCGAGCTCGACCCACTGCGACCCGACGAGGTCGATCTCGACGCCGAGGCAGCCGTCGAAGCCGCCGGCGCCGAGCGCCGCGACGACACCCGGCATGTCGATCAGACCCTCGCCGACCGGGCACGACGGCCAGAACGTGAAGTTCTCCGCGGGGCTGCCGCCCTTGGGACGGGTCGCGATGTCCTTCGTGTGCGTCGAGACCGTGTACGGCGCGAGCCGCGCGGCCGCCTCCACCGGATCCTCGAACAGCCGGATCGTGTTGCCCGTGTCGAAGTTGACGCGGAGCCGCTCCGAGCCGACCTCGTCGAGTATGCGAACGACCTCGGTCGAAGTGAAGTCGATGTGGTTCTCGAGTGCGAGCACGATGTCGTGCTCCTCCGCGGTCTTCACGGCCTCCTTCAGCATCGGCACGACCGCCCCGATCAGCTCCTCGCGCGGCGACTTCGCGTAGTTCATGCTCGCCGCGGTGATCCGCATCCGGGTGCCGCCGAGCTTGCGCACCTGCGGGACGTGGCGCTTCAGCTCTTCGAGCGCCTCGCGGCTCGTGCCACCCCACAGTCCCTCGGGATGACCCCAGCCGAGCACGCGGTCGAGTTGCGCCTCGTCGATCCGGCCCTTGATCTCGGCGCAGAGCCCGTCGTCGAGCGCGTCGAAGAAGCAGCTCTCGAGCGCGATCTCGTCGATGTCCTGCACGAGCGCGAAGTCGAGGAACTCGCGCTCCATTCGCCACGTGACGCCCGGGTCGCTCTGCAGGTCCGGATAGACCTCGCCGAAGTAGCGGTGGAAACAGTAGCTGTCGATTCCGATCTTCATCGTGATCTGTCTCCTTCCTCACGCACCGCGCAGGCGGAGCGCGATCTCCGAAAGCTCGTTGACGACCGTCGGCGTCATCTCGACGTCGAACACCTCCTCGACCACGCAGGTCCAGCCGTGGATGAAGTACCGCCAGCCGTCCTCGACCACGAGCCCGCGCGCGGCCTCCTGCCGGCGCGCCTGGTGCAGGAAGTCGAGCTCGCCGCGGTAGTTGAGCTCCCACACGAGCGCGCGCTCGGGGAAGACGCCGTCATCCGTGATCGGGCTGCCGGGGCTGTCCTTGCCCATGCCCGTGCCGTTGACGACGAGCGAGTCCGGCGGCACCGTGGCGAGCAGCCGGTCGTTCTCGCGCGCGTCGGCGTTCTCGACGTACTCCACCTTGACGTCGGCGCCGAGCTGCTCGTGCACGGAACGCATCGACTCGAGCCGCGCCGGGCTGCGGTTGACGACGACGATCCGCCGCGGCCGGTCGTCCGGCTCGCGTGCGGTCATCAGGTGGAGCGTGATCGCGAGGTTCGAGCCGCCCGCGCCGAAGAGCAGCGCGCCGGCGCCCGTCCTCGCCCAGTAGCCCTGCTCGACGAACTCGTCGAGCGAGCGGCCGGAGGAGATCGGGTCCTTCGCGTGCGCGCGGAACTGGCCGTCCCGCTTCGACAGGGACGACACCTCGCCGCACAGCTCGGCGTACGGGTCGACATAGTCGAAGAGGTCACGGCACGCGTTGAAGAGGTCGATCTTGTGCGTCGTGACGAGGCCGCCCAGCTCGAGCGGGTCGTCCTTGATCGCGGAGACGACGTCCCGGTAGCGCTGCGCCTCGGCGTGGATTGGCAGGTCGTGGCCGCTCATGACCACGTTGCGGAGGCCGAGGTGCTCGGCCCAGGCCGGGAAGACACGCATGATCGCCGACTTGCCGGTCGTGACGCCCACGAACGTGAAGCACTTCGTCGCGGTTGTCGTGGTGCCCGTCATCGCGCCACCGCCGGCTGCCGCTTCCGTGCCATTGCTCATGCCTCCTTCTTGCGAAGCTCGTCGAGGAGCTTCGACGCGTTTTCGCTGATCGCGTCCCATGCGCCGGCGTCGCGAAGCGCCTTCGGGAGCAGCTCGCCGCCGAGCCCGACCGCGGCCGCGCCCGCGGCGAGCCAGCCGGTGGCGGTCGCGACGGAGATGCCGCCGGTCGGCACGACCTGGAGCCCGGGGAACGGACCGAACAGCGCCTTCATATGCCCGACTCCCACGGTCGACGCGGGGAAGAGCTTCACGACGAGGGCGCCCGCCCGCAGCGCCGCCGCCACCTCGGACGGCGTCAGCACGCCGGGGACGGCGAGCAGGCCTGTCGCGAGCATCGCGTGCAGCAGTGTCGGGTCGAGGTGTGGCGAGACGAGGAAGTCGGCACCGGCCTCGGCGGCCGCGTGCGCCTGCTCGGCCGTCGTGATCGTGCCTGCGCCGAGCAAGAGCTTCGTCCCGAGTCGCGCGCGCACCTCAGAGAGCGCCTGCTCGACGCCGGGCGTCGTGAACGTCAGCTCGATCGCGTGCAGCCCGCCGGTGGCGAGCGCGTCGGCGATCGCCATCGCCTCGTCGCCATCGCGCGCGCGCACGACCGCGATCGCCTGCGCCGCGCGCAGACGCTCGAGCGTCTCGGCGGCGGCGCGCGGAGCGGTGGACGCGCTCACGCCGCTCACGCTGGAAACCTCGGAGGTCGGCCCGAGAGGACGGCGAGCAGTTCGTCGAGCGCGATGCGCCCCATCGCGGTCGTCGCCTCGGCGGTGTGGGGGCCGATGTGCGGCGTGACGAGCACGTCGTCGCGTGCGAGCAGCGGATGGCCGGCGCGCGGCGGCTCCTCCGCGAGCACGTCGAGCGCGGCCGCGCTCAGCGGGCCCTCGTCAAGCGCCCACAGGAGCGCGGACTCGTCCACGAGCTCGCCGCGCGCGGTGTTGACGAGCGCGGCGCCTGGCTTGAGGCGCTCCAGCAGCGCGCGGTCGACGAGTCCGCGCGTCTCGTCGCTAAGCGGCGCGTGCAGCGAGAGGAAGTCGGACTCGGCCGCGAGCGTCTCGGGGTCGACGAGCGCCGCGACCTCGCTCTCCGAGACGAACGGGTCGTGAGCGAGCACGCGCAGGCCGAACGCGCGCGCTTTCTCGGCCACGAGCGAGCCGATGCGGCCGAGCCCGAGGAGCCCGATCGTCCGGCCCCGCAGCTCGACGCCCTGCAGTGCCGGCCACTCGCCCGCGCGCGCGCGCTCGCGCCCGGTTACGAGCGGACGCGCGAGCGCGAACACGAGCGCGATCGTCAGCTCGGCGACCGCGTTCGCGTTCGCGCCGGGCGTAACGGTGACGGTGACCCCGTGACGCGCCGCGGCTTCGAGGTCGACGCGGTCGACGCCGACGCCGTAGCGCGCGACGACGCGCAGCCGCGGCGCGCGCTCGAAGACCGCGGCCGTGACCTCGTCGAGCCCCGCAAGGAGCCCGTCCGCGTCGGCGACCGCGTCCGCGAGCTCGTCGGCCGGCAGCGGCCCCGGGCAGTAGCGGACCTCGCCGACCACCTCCTCGAGCTCGCGGCGCAAGCCCTCGTCGTGCATGCCGAACGAGCGCGGCGTGACGACGACGACGCAGTCGCGCAACGGCCGCAGCTCGACCTCGGCAGCGCGCGCGGCAGCGCTCATCGCAGCACTGACCCCTCGGGGGTGGCCAGGACGCGCTGCACGAATCCGGTGGACTCGATCGAGCCGTAGTCGTGCCCGGCCTGGCCCGGATAGACGGCGAAGAAGACGAACGGTTCGTCGCCGGTGTTGACGGTGCGGTGCGCCCAGCACGGGGGCACGTAGGCGACGGTGCCCGGCTCCATCGGCGTCGCGGTGCTGTCGCCCTCCTCCGCCATCAGCAGCAGGTAGCCGCGCCCGCGCAGGCCGAGGTAGACCTCGCCCGTCTCGCGCTCAGCGTGATAGTGGCCCTTCGTCATAAAGAACTCGTCGCCGACCGTCCCGGGATGGATCACCGTGGTGCAGCAGATGAGCTGCCCGACCTCCTCGGGGACGTCGTACTGCAGCACCTCGTAGACAAGCGGGTCGCCCTCGGCGACAAGACGCTCGAGCGCGTCCGCGTCGGCGTAGGCGCCGCGGAGGTCTGAGACGCGACGCTCGATCCGCGTCGTGTACGGCTCGAGCGACCCGGAGTGGAAGTCGAGCGAGAGGGCGAACGGCTCCAGCAGCGTGGAGCTCACGGTTCGATCACCACCTTCAGCGCCCGGCCGGAGCCTGCGAGCTCGAACGCGTCGTGCGCCGAGGCCAGGTCGAAGCGCGCGTCGATCAGGGAAGCCGTGTCGACCAGACCGTCGAAGATCAGGTCGAGCGCGGCACGGCAGTCGTCGTTCGTGCTCGCCGTCGTACCGGTGACGACGAGCTCCCTGTAATGGATGAGGTTCGTGTCGAGCTCGACGCGCGAGCGGTCGCGCGGCAGCCCGGCGAAGAAGTTGACGCGCCCGCCGCTGGCGGCGAGCTCGAGCGCCTGCTGCTGCACGGCCGGCACCGGCGCGGCGACGATCACCGCGTCCGCGCCTCCGGGCAGCTCGGCGCCGTCCGCGTAGCCCGCGGTCGCGCCCCAGGCGAGCGCGCGCTCGCGCCGCTCCGGGTTCGGCTCGCAGACGCGCACCTCGGCGGCGCCCGCGATGCGCGCGAGCGCGACGTGGAAGAGGCCGATCGACCCGGCGCCGAACACGATCACGACGTTCCCGGCGCCGATGCGGCAGGCGCGCGAGCCGCGCAGCGCGCAAGCGAGCGGCTCGGCGAGCGCGACCGCGCCGGCGTCGGCATCCTCGCGGATCGGCAGCAGGTTGCCCTGCGCGACGAGCTCGCGCGGGAGCCGGACGTACTCGGCGAACGCGCCGTCCTCGGTGATTCCGATCGCCTGCGGGGTCTCGCAGAGGTTGACGTCGCCGCGGAGGCAGGCGCGGCAGCCGCGGCAGCCGTAGTTGGGCGCGACGAAGACGCGCGCGCCCTCGTCAACGGCGGCTCCCTGGCCGACCTCGACGACGGTCCCCGCGATCTCGTGCCCTGGGATGCGGCCGTCGGCGTTCGCGTAGGCGCGGTGCGAGCCGGCGGCGATGCGCAGGTCGGTGCCGCAGATCGAGCAGCCGTCCACCCGGACGACTGCCTCGCCCTCGCCTGCATGCGGCTGCGGGCGCTCCTCGAGCACGAGCGCATTCGGGCCGCGGTAGGCGAGCGCCTGCACTAGGCCCGCACCTCGCTCGCGACGAGCACGGGGCGGCCCTCGAGCCACGAGCGGTTCGCGGCGCGCACGGCAGCGACCGCGGCGCGCCCGTCGGCGCCGCCGACCGCCGGCGCAGAGCCCGAGAGCACCGCCTCGACGAAGCCGCGCAGCTCCTCGCGGTATCCCCACTCGAACCGCTGCGGCCACGACGCGTACGCCGGCACCTCGCCCGTGCCGCGCGTCCGGATCTCGAGCAGCGACAGCGCGCGGTTCTCGCCGACGACGAGCAGGCCCTCGGTTCCGAGCACCTCAACGCGCGCGTCGTAGCCGTAGTCGGCCGGGCACGTGCCGTCGATCGTCCCGAGCGCGCCGCTCTCGAAGCGGAGCGCGACGACGGCGTTGTCGTAGAAGTTGGCCGCGGTGACGCCGCGGTCGTCGCCCTTCACGTTCGCCGTCTCCGCGTAGACACGCTCGATGTCCGAGCCGACGAGCCAGCGAACGCAGTCGAAGTCGTGGCTGTTGACCTCGGCGAGCATCCCGTTCGAGCGGCGCAGGTCGTGCGCCCACGCCGGCGGCAGGCCGGGACCGCGCGTTAGCGACTTGACGACCATCGGCGCGCCGATCTCGCCCGCGTCGATCCGCCGCTTCGCCTCGACGAACTCCGGCTGGAACCGCCGTACGAAGCCGAGCTGGAGGACGACGCCGGCCGCCTCCGCCGCGTCGATCATCTCGTCGCACTCCTCGACCGTTAGCGCCATCGGCTTCTCGCAGAAGACGTGCTTGCCCGAGCCCGCCGCCAGCACCGCGATCTGCGCGTGCGTGAACGTCGGCGTCGTGATCACGACGCCGTCGAACGACGCGCCCTCGAGCGCCTGCTCGAAACTTGTGAACGCGGGCACGCCGAATTCCTCGCCGACCTTGCGCGCGAGCGACTCGTCCGCGTCGACGACGCAGGCGAGCTCCGCCGCCGACAGCCAGCGGCTCGCGTTGAGGGCGTGCACCGTGCCGCAGCGGCCGGCGCCGATCACAGCGAGGCGAAACGAGCTCATGCGTGGACCTCCTCGGGCTGGGGAGCGAGCAGGTCGGCGACGGCCCGGTAGTCGCGCAGCCGCTCGGCGTAGACGGACTGGAGAGACGGATCGGGCTCGATGCGCTCGACCTCTGCGGTCGCCGCGAGCGCGGTCGCCGCCACGTCCTCAACGACGCCCGCGGCGGCGCCCGCGACGAGCGCCGCTCCCCAGCAGGCGAAGCTCTCGCGGCGCAGGCGCACGTACGGCAGGCCCAGCACCGAGGCTTTGATCCGGTTCCAGAGCGCGTCGACGCTGCCGCCGCCGATCACTCGGACGTCGGTCGGCGCGAGGCTGGGGAAGAGTTCGAGCGCCCGCTCGAGGAAGCCCGCGTACTCGAAGGCGACGCTCTCGAGCACGGCGCGGGCGAGGTCGCCGCGCGTGTGGACAAGGTCGAGGCCGACCCAGGCGCCGCGCGCCTCGGGCGCCGCCGGGAGGATGCGGCCGCCGAGGTGCGGCACGAAGAGCAGCCGTCCGGCGCCGCCGGCGGTCGCAGCCTCGCCGACGAGCTCCTCCAGCGGCGCGCCGAGCACCGACGGCAGCCAGCGCAGCAGGTCGCCGCCGGCGAGGTACGAGAGGGAGATCCACTGGCCCGGGACGGCACCGCGCATGAGCACGAGCGTCCGCGTCGCGACGTCGGGCCGGAAGGCATCGGTCGAGACGGCGAGCACCGAGGCGGTGCCGGCGGTGTCGAGCACCTGCCCGGGACGCACGATGCCCGCGCCAAGCGTCCCGGCCGCGGTGTCGCCCAGCCCCGCGGCGACCGGCGTCCCCGCGAGCAGGCCGCAGTCGCGGGCCGCCTCCGCGGTGAGCCCGCCGACGCGCTCGGTCGGCGCGACGATCCGCGGCAGCCGCGCGAGCTCGACGCCGGCCTCGGCAGCGAGCTCGCCCGACCAGGAGGCGCTCGCCGCGCCGGCAAGGCCGCTGAAGTGGAGGTGGGTCGAGTCGACGTACGCGTCGGCGGCCGCGAGGCCGCACAGCCGGCCGGCGACGAAGGCGCTGGGGACGACGAACTTCGCGATCGACGCGTAGACGTCCGGATGGGCGCGCCGCCACCAGAGGATCTTCGGCGCGTGCGCGACCATCGGCGGGCAGCCCGTCAGCTCGACGAGCTTGTCGCCGAGTCGGCGCGCGAGCTCCTCCAACTCGGGCCGGCAGCGGGAGTCGAGCCAGGAGTCGTACGGCGTGACCGCGCGCCCGTCGGCGCCGATGCCGAGGATGCCGGCCATCTGTCCGGAGATGCCGACCGCCGCCACGTCGCCGGGCGCGCGGCCCGCCTTCGCGACGCAGGCCGCAATCGTCTCCGTCGTCGCGCGGTAGAAGTCCTCCGGCTCCTGGTCGACCTCATCGGCGCTGCGCCGGTGCAGCGGTAGCGGGGCTGACGTCTCCGCCAAGCAGTCCCCGCCGAGGTCGAAGAGCGCTGCCTTCGCGCTCTGCGTCCCCACGTCGACGCCGGCCAGGAGCGCGTCGCTCACGCCAGCGTCCGATCGCCGGTCACGGGCACCTGCTCCAGGCGGGCCGCGCCGCCCGAAGGGCCCGTCAGCACCGCCTCGAAGGCGCTGCGGTCGCCGCGGTGGTAGGCAATGAAGTAGTCAAACGGCCGCTGCCCGCTCGTGTAGCCGATGCTGCGCAGCACGAGCAGCGGCGCGCCGCGCTCGATCTGTAGCAGGTGCGCCTCGCGTGCGCCGGCGATCGTCGCCTCGACGCGACGCCGGCTCGAGACGATCGCGAGCCCGTACTCCTCGCGCAGGATCCGGTAGAGCGACTCTGAGCCGTTGAGATCGTAGTCGGTGAGGCCGGGTACCATCGCCGCCGGCAGGTACGTCATCACGAGCACGTGCGGCTCGCTGGCGAGCGCCCGCAGCCGCTCGAGCTCGACCACCGGATCGCCGGCCGCGAGCTCGAGACTGCGCGCGACCCACGCCGAGGCCGACGCCTCCCGCAGCGTGAGCACGCGGCTGTCGATCTCCTGCCCTCGCAGCGCCGCGTCCTCGGCCAGCCCGCGCAGCCCGCTGATCAGGCCCTCGGCCGTCTTCGGCATGGAGACGAACGTCCCCTTGCCGCGCTCGCGGTCGACCAGCCCCTCGTAGCGCAGCTCGCTCAGCGCCTGACGGACGACGCCGCGGCTGACGCCAAGCCGCTCGCAGAACTCGAGCTCGCTCGGCAGCTGGGCACCCGGCTGTAGCTCGCCTGAGAGGATGCGGCCCGAGAGCCACTGCTTGAGCTGGTAGTAGAGCGCCACCGGCGCCGATCGATCTAACGCCACCCCCAGTTTGTCCATATGTATAGACATCTAGACTGCGAGCTACTATACGCCGTAGGAAGGCTGTCTACAAGCCCGGCTGTCCATCAGGGGGAAACCACGGATTCTGCACCTCCCGTGCAACATCAGAGTCGGTGCTAGATGACGGCGATCGTGCGGACGGTCCGGGGCGACGTGGCCCCGTCGGAGCTCGGGCCGACGGACGCGCACGAGCACCTCTTCTTCGTCACGCCGATTCAGCCGGGCGACGAGTTCGCCGACGTCGAGCGAGCGATCGAGGAGGCGCGCACGCTCGTCGCCGCGGGCGGCAGGACGCTCGTCGACTGGACGCCGCTCGGCCTCGGCCGCGACCCAGAGGGCCTGCTCCACGTCTCCGAGGCGACGGGCCTACACGTCGTCGCCGCGACCGACGTGCACTGCGACGCGCACTACCTCCGCGATGACCCGCTGCGGCGCAAACCGGTCGACGCACTCGCGGAGCGGTTCGTGGCCTCCGAGCGCACCTAGATGTGACGACCACACACCTGTGAGACGGAGCGGCAGCCGGGATCCGCGAGCACCGCCTCATGCCGCCATCCGCGCCGACGCCGGTCAACCCGATACCGGCGCGGGAAGGCTCGGTCGTCCTGGTTGAGGATGTTCCCGTTCTCCGGGGAGCGGTCACCC
>Ga0209747_1000571_pt1 | contig 20032 bp, 17 predicted proteins | sample BarGraNGADG00311_FD_184498 | JGI IMG/M metagenome (GOLD analysis project Ga0209747, IMG submission 184498) | Arctic peat soil microbial communities from Barrow, Alaska - Barrow Graham LP Ref core NGADG0011-311 (SPAdes) (version 2) | ecosystem: Environmental > Terrestrial > Soil > Wetlands > Peat...
TCCGTGTGCCTAATATGTGCCTATTTTCATGGTACTTCATGGGCATCTGTGCACGCTCGTGAGGGTAGCGCTGCAGCCACGAAATGGCGTCATTGCAACGAAAAACCCCGGATCCGTGGGGATCCGGGGCTGGTGCTGTGGAGATGGCGGGAATCGAACCCGCGTCCGGTGACGTTGAACCAGGGCTTCTCCGGGCGCATTCTGCGCTGGATTTTCTCGGCCCTCACCCTACTCACAGACGAGTGGTGAACGGGCCCAGTTACCTTGTTGTCCTCCCGACCCCGGTAACGAGGATCAAGAGTTCAGCTCTCTTGATGACGCCAGTATCCGGGTCGAGAGCAACCCCGGGCTGACGGACCTGCTAACGCCTAGGCGGCGAGAGCGAAGTCGGTGCTGTTTTTGTCGGCACCTATTGGTTTGTGCAGGGCGTTAACGAGATAACCGCACGTCCTCGGCCCGCTTCTCCTGGATCGACGATCATCGTCGAAACCGATCATCCCCTGTGTAGTTGTGTTCCCCATGCTACGAGTACAACGCCTCGGGAGGCGAATCCATTCCGGTCACCGCTTGTTGGCCTCACGCATGGCACGCTGCGCCTCGCGGTCGTCCTGCTTCCGGCGCAGGGTCTCACGCTTGTCCCATTCCGCCTTGCCACGGGCGAGTGCGATCTCCACCTTCGCCCGGCCGTTCACGAAGTAGAGCTCGAGCGGGATCACCGTGAGACCCTTCTCGCGCGTGCGCTGCCACAGTTTGGCGATCTCCACGGTGTGGAGCAGGAGCTTCCGCTTGCGCTTCGGGGCATGATTGGTCCACGTGCCCTGGGCGTACTCCGGGATGTTGACGCCCTGCAACCACGCCTCGCCGCCGTCGATCTCCACCCAGCCGTCGCTCAGGCTGGCCCGGCCCGCGCGCAACGCCTTCACCTCGGTGCCCGTGAGGACAATCCCGGCCTCGAACGTGTCCTCGACGCTGTACTCGTGGTACGCCTTCTTGTTGCGCGCGATCACCTTCTTCGCGCTGGCCGCCGCCTTGGCGCGTTCGGCGACAGTAGGCTTCGCAGGCTTCTGGACCGCCACACGCACTCCTCTCATCGACGGGCTTCAAGGTTACGCCATCACCCGGGCACGACGTCGTCGCCGGCGTGCCGGGGCGGCCTCAGAACCCGGGCAGGGTCATCGGGTCGATGGTGGTCCCGTTGATCCAGACCTCGAAGTGGACATGGCAGCCGGTCACGTTGCCGGTGGCGCCGGTGTACCCGATCGCCTGCCCGCGCGAGACCGACTGTCCCTTCGACACCGCGAACGAGGACAGGTGGTTGTAGACCGTGACGTAGGACTTGCCGTTGATCATCCCGTTGTTGACGATCACCTGGTTGCCGTGGGTGCCGTTGTTGTACGCGAGCTTCACGGCCGCGACCGTCCCGTCGGCGACGGCGTTTTGGCGGTTGCCGCACGAGGAACGCAGGTCGACGCCGTAGTGCATGTACCAGCCCCCGGTGATCGGGTACACCCGGTAGCCGTAGGGCGAGGTGACGTACAGCGGGCCGGGGATGGGGGTGCCGAGCGCGTAGGTGGTGGACGACGCCGGTGCGGGCGCCGGTGCCGCGGGCGCCGGCGCGGCCGGGGCCGCTTCGCCGCCGCCGGTGTCACTCCTCGAGGAGTTGGCGTTCTGCTCGGCGAGGCGCCGCGCCTCCTCGTCGGCGAGACGCTGCCGCTCGGCGGCGAGACGCTGTTCCTCGGCGATGCGTGCCTCCTCCTCACGCCGCAGGCGCTCCTCCTCGGCCTTCCGGTTGGCCTCGTCGATGGCCGCGATCTCCTGGGCGATCTCCGCGTTGGACTGCTCGATCTGCGACTGCTGGGTCTCGATCTCGCCGCGGCGGCTCTCCAGGGCAAGCGCCAGCGACTCCTGGTCCGCCTGCAACCGCACGATCTCGGCGCGCTTCCGCGCGGCCGAGTCCCGCGCGGCGTCGGCGTCGACGACGGCCTGGTCGGCCTGCGCCTTCAGGTCGGCGATCCGTTCCGCCACCGCCGCCTGGCGGTCCTGCGCATTGCGGGTGGTTGCCTCGAGTTCGCTCATGTCGGTCAGGACGGCCGTCTGGGACCGCACGGCGGAGTCCATGGCCGAGAACTGGGTGATGAAGTCGTCGGTCGAGGCGGAGCCGAGCACAAGGGAGACCGTGGAGATCGACGTGCCGTTCTGGTACGTGGAGCGGGCGAGATCGCCCAGTGAGTCGTGGGACTGGGTGATCCGGTCCTGCGATTGCGTGATCTGGGAGGCGAGGCCGTCAAGCTCGGCCTCCGCCACGGCGAGGCGGTCCGCGGTCTGCTGCTGCACCCGCTCGGCGGCCGCGAGCTGCCCCTCCGCCACTCGCAGTTCCTGCTCGGCGATCGGGAGCTGCTGGCGTGTGGCCTCCAGGGCGAGGTACGTGTCCTGCAGCTCCTTCGTGGTCCCCTCGAGAGTGGACTGGAGCTGTTCCATCTGGGCCTGGTTCTGGTCCTGCTGCTGGACCAGGTCGTCGCGGTCATCGGCGCTCGCGCCCACCGCGAGCCCCCCGGACGCGAACATGCAGGCGGCCAGGAGGAGGATTGGGGCTCGACGTCGCATCTTCACACCTTTGTGTAGCGCCCGAGGGTGACCAGGGAGGAGATCCCGGCGAGGAGGATCGCCGCGAGGACGAGGAACGGAGCGACGATCCAGACGTCGCCCGTGTCCACGAAGTTGACCATGGGGGCGCCCTCCGCCAGCCAGTCCTGGACGAGGTACTTGACCCCGGCCCACAATGCCGCCACGGCCAGTACCGCCCCGGCGAGGGCGGCGAGCGCGCCCTCCAGCATGAAGGGCAGCTGGATGAAGATGTTCGAGGCGCCAACGAGCCGCATGATGGAGGTCTCGCGCTGTCGGCTCATCGCCGACAGCCGGATCGTCGTGGTGATGAGCAGCACCGCGGCCACCACCATTACAAAACCCAGACCCACGGAGAGCATCGTGGCCCTGTTGAGGATGTTGAACAGCGGCTCCAGCGTCTCGCGCTGGTCGATCACCCGCTCGACCCCGGCCACACCGGACAGTTCGTCGGCGATCACCTGGTACTGCTCGGGATCCACCAGCTTCACTCGGTAGGAGTACTGCATCTGCTCGGCAGTGACGGAGTCGAGCCACGGGGAGTCGGTGATCTCGAGGAGGTTGGCGTACGCCTCCTCCGGCGTCTCCAGGTACACGCGCTCCACATACCCCGAGAGCTCCGGGGACTCCAGGGTGGCCCGGACGCTCGCCAGCTGGTCCTCGGTCACGGCGCCCGCCGCGCAGGCGGGGACGGCTGAGCCGGTGGGGCAGAGGAACACGGCCACCTCGACCTTGTCGTACCACTCGCCCTTCATGTTGTTGATCTGCGACTGGAGGAGCGCCGCGGCGCCCACGAACGTGAGGGACACGAAGGTCACGATGATGACCGCCACCGTCATCGCCATGTTGCGCCGCAGGCCGGAACCCATCTGGGAGAGGACGAACTGCCAGCGCATCGCTACCTCCCCGCCCCGTAGACGCCGCGGTCCTGGTCGCGGACCACCACGCCGTCGACCAGCTCGATCACGCGCTTGCGCATCTGGTCCACGATCTCGTCGTCGTGCGACGCCATCACGATGGTGGTGCCGGTTCGGTTGATCCGGTCGAGGAGCCGCATGATCCCCACCGACGTCTTGGGGTCGAGGTTGCCAGTGGGCTCGTCGGCGAGCAGGATCGACGGGCGGTTGACGAAGGCGCGGGCGATGGCAACACGCTGCTGCTCACCGCCGGAGAGCTCGTGCGGCAACCGCTTCTCCTTGCCCTCGAGGCCCACCAGTTCCAGCACCTCGGGAACAGTGGTCAGGATGTGGTGGCGTGGCTTGCCGATCACCTGCAGCGCGATGGCCACGTTGTCGAAGACCGGCTTGTTGGGCAGCAGGCGGAAGTCCTGGAACACCACCCCGATCTGGCGGCGGAGGTGCGGCACCTTCCACGAGGACACCTGCGAGAGGTCGCGGCCGAGAGCGATCACCTTCCCCGAGGTGGGCCGCTCCTCCCGCAGCACGAGCCGCAGGAACGTCGACTTGCCCGATCCGGATGCCCCCACGAGGAACACGAACTCGCCCCGCTGGACCTCGACGTTCACGTCGTCGAGTGCGGGACGCGCACCTCGGGCATACACCTTCGAGACGCTGTCGAATCGGATCACGGTCGCTCATCCGGCCGGGGTCGGGATGGGGAGCAGCTGCAGTGCCGGCCACCTACAAGGCTAAAGCTCACGTTCAGGGTAACAGTCCCGACACGCCGCTCGCCAAACAGTCGTCCAGCTACTCCTGGGCCTGCTGGCGACGCCACCGGACGCCGGCGTCGATGAAGGCGTCGATGTCCCCGTCGAACACGGCGCTCGTGTTGCCCACCTCATAGTCGGTGCGCAGGTCCTTCACCATCTGGTACGGGTGCAGCACGTAGGAGCGCATCTGGTCGCCCCAGGACGCCTTCACGTCACCGGCCATCGCCTTCTTCTCGGCGTGCTCCTGCTCCTGGCGCATGAGGAGGAGGCGTGACTGCAGGACCACGAGGGCGGCAGCCCGGTTCTGGATCTGGGACTTCTCGTTCTGCATCGAGACGACGATCCCGGTGGGGATGTGCGTGAGTCGCACGGCGGAGTCGGTGGTGTTGACCGACTGCCCGCCCGGGCCGGACGATCGGAAGACGTCCACCTTGATCTCGTTGTCGGGGATGTCGATGTGGTCGGTCTGCTCGATGAGGGGGATCACCTCGACTGCCGCGAACGACGTCTGCCGGCGGCCCTGGTTGTCGAACGGCGAGATGCGCACGAGCCGGTGGGTGCCCGCCTCCACCGAGAGCGTGCCGTAGGCGTAGGGCGCCTTGACCTCGAAAGTCGCCGACTTGATGCCGGCTTCCTCCGCGTACGAGGTGTCCAGCACCCTGGTCGGGTAACCGTGGCGCTCCGCCCAGCGCAGGTACATGCGCAGCAGCATCTCGGCCCAGTCGGCCGCGTCCACCCCGCCCGCACCCGAACGGATGGTGACGACGGCGTCACGCTTGTCGTACTCGCCCGCGAGCAGCGTCCGGACCTCCATGTCGCCCAGGTCCCTGCGCAGCTTCGTGAGCTCGCGCTCCGCCTCGGCGAGGGTGTCGGCGTCGTCCTCCTCGGTGGCCATCTCGACGAGCGTCTCCACGTCGTCGATCCGCTCGGCCATCTTGTTGAGCCGCTCCAGCTCGCTCTGGGCGTGGGAGAGTTCGGAGGTGACCGCCTGCGCGGCGTCGGTGTCGTCCCACAGGTTGGGTGCCGACGCCTGCTCGCTCAGCTCATCGATCCGCTTGGCCAGCGCCTCCGGGTCGGAGACGGCGCGGATCGAGGCGAAGGTCATGCGGAGCTGCTCGAGTACTACGGGAAAATCAGTGGCCACAAGCCCCCAGCCTAGGCGATCCGGCCGAGGGGGGCCCCACGACGTCCGGCGCCCCGCATGGCATAGCCTCTCCTCATGGACCTGACCACACTGGCCAACTTCCTGCTGGTGGTGCTCTTCGTGATCATCGGTGGGGTCTTCGCCGGCACCGAGATGGCGATCGTCAACCTGCGCGAAAGCCAGATCAAGCAGTTCGAGACGTCCGGACCGCGCGGGCAGCGAATCGCCGAGCTGGTGCGCAACCCGAACCGCTTCCTCGCGGCGGTGCAGATCGGCGTGACGGTCGCGGGATTCTTCTCCTCCGCGTATGGCGCCTCCACGATCGCGCCGGACCTCGTCCCGTGGCTCCGGTCGCTGGGGCTGTCCGCGGGGCTGGCGGGCACGGCCTCGCTCGTCCTGATGACCCTCGTGATCGCCTACCTCTCGCTCGTGCTCGGCGAGCTCGCGCCCAAGCGGCTCGCCATGCAGAACGCCGTCGGGATGACGCGGGTGGTCGCGCCGCCGCTCAACGCCTTCGCCCGCCTCATGCGCCCGGTGATCTGGCTGCTGTCCAAGTCCACGAACGCCGTCGTCCGGCTCCTCGGGGGCGACCCGCACGCGTATACCGAGGCGGTGTCGGTGGAGGAGATCCGCACGATGGTCTCCTCCAGCGAAGGCATCGCCGAGGGACACCGCCGCATCCTCCAGGACGTGTTCGACGCGGCCGAGCGCACCGTGGTCGAGGTCATGCGCCCCCGGCCCGAGGTCAACTTCATGGCGGCGGACAACTCGATCACGGCGGCGCTGACCTCCATCCACGAACTCCCCAACAGCCGCTACCCCGTCTACCTCGAGGACTCAGACGACATCGTCGGGTTCGTCCACCTCCGCGACCTCTTCCGCACCCCCGACCGCGACACCACCACCGTGGGCGAGGTGGCCCGGCCGATCCTGATGTTCCCGGGCACGGTGCAGGTGCTGCGCGCGCTCGCCCAGATGCGCCGGGAGGGTCAACAGATCGCCATCGTGGTGGACGAGTACGGCGGCACCGACGGTATCGTGACGCTCGAGGACCTCCTCCAGGAGGTGGTGGGCGAGATCTACGACGAGTACGACAACTCACGCCAGCCCGAGGATTCCGCGGACCGCGAAGGCGGCGTGTACGAGGTCGACGGCGGCCTGATCCTCCAGGAGTTCGCCCAGCTCACCGGGATCACACTCCCCGACAACGGCAGCTACCAGACCGTCGGCGGGTTCGTGATGGCGCAGCTCGGGCGGGTTGCCCGCCCAGGCGACCACGTGGAGGTCAGCGGCCACGTGCTCGCGGTGGTGGACGTGGAGCGCCGCCGCATCGGGCGGGTGCGGGTCACGCGTGTCCAGCGGGTGGACGCCGCCGCGGGGTCGGTGGCCGACGGCGGGGGTCGGCCGGGCGGGGTGGACGGGACCTCCCGCACGACATAGGCCGGCCGCCGTCACCGCGGCGGCGGAGTCGCCCCCACGTGGCGAGGACGAACCCCACGCCCAAGCTCGCCGGTCAGCCTGCCCGCGCGAGGGTGCTGACCTGCAGCCGGATGCCCCCACCCATGGACTCCATGAACCACGGGACGAGCGGGATCTCCGCGACGGTTGTGAGGGTGACCTGGGCGCTGCGGCCGTCCGGTGAGCCGGTCGGCGAGGCGGCGCGGGCGCGCTCGAGCCCCAGTGCCGCGGCGTTCTCCGTCAGGTAGCCCTCGACGGCGGAACGGACGGTCGCGTCGGTCAGCCGCACCTCGCCGTCGCCTCGGGTGAAATAGGCAGCCTCATCGATCTGGCCGGCGGCGTCCAGCGCGGCCGCGTCCGCCAGCGCGAGCAACTGCTTCCGCTCGATCTGCACCGAGGTCACGGAGACCACCACGAAGATGAGCCCCAGCACCACCATGGCCAGCCCAAGGGTGAGGATCATGATCTGGCCGGATTCGGGGTCCCCGGCGCGCACGCGGAGGCGGTTCACCCGGCCTCCCGGAACCGGTCCACCACCACGACGGCGCTGCCCTGGATCGGGACCACCGCCCCCACCGTGCGTGCCACGCCGGTGGAGATGAGCGGGAGGGTGACCTCGGTGGACACGGTGACGTGGATGCGCGACCCGGGGGTCAGGCAGGGATCGGCCTCGCAGTCGACCGCGAGGTCGGGCGGGGCCTCGGTGTCGAGACCGAAGTCCTCGAAGGCCATCCGCGTGGCCAGGGTGGCGGCGTCGAACGCAGAGTCGCGGCCCGCGCCGGTCGCCAGGATGCGGCCCGCCTCCCGCGCGGCGCCCTCGGCGGCGAAGGCGGCGCCCTGGATCAGGAAGAACGTGAGGATCAGGTAGACGAGCGGGATCAGCAACACGAATGAGACGCCGATGAACTCGACGATCGCGTTGCCGTCCTCCTCGTCCCGCAGCCGACGCGCGACCGTCCGCGCGGTCCCACGGAGGCGGGCGAGGCGACGCCTCACAGGTCGGCCTCGACGACGGCCCGCCCGCTGACCTCGAGCTGCCGATGCGGCCCGAGCAACCCGACGAGCGGCAGTGGCGCGGCCACGTCCACCTGCAGGACCTCGACGCCGTCGACGTCCAGCCGCGTGGTGGTCACACCCTGCGCGTAGCGCTCCGACAGAGCGAGGCCGATGAGGTAGCTCGCCCGCTCGGCGCCCGCCTGGTCGCTGGAGCCGGCCAGTGCGCCGACACGGGCTCCCTCGGCCGCGGAGTCGATGAGGATGTTGCGCACGTGGAGAGCCAGCGCGAGCTGGAGGAGCGCGGAGAAGATGAGGATGACGAGGGTGCCGACGAGGACGAAGTCGACGACGGCGGACCCGCGCTCGTCGTTCAGGCGCTCAGCACCCGCTCGATCGCCGTGTTGAAGACGGTGATGAGTGCGTCGCCCGCGATCGCCCAGATCGCGACGACCAGCCCGGCCGTCATCAGGGTGACCAACACCCAGCCGGGCACGTCGCCACGCTCGTCGTCCCGGAGCCACACAAGCAGGCTCGCCAGCAGGGCGTTGAAGGGGTTCATGGTTGTTCCTTTCACTCACAGTCCGACCTCCAGGACCGCAAGTCCAGGGAAGAGGGCGAACACGACGGTCACGGGGAGGATCAAGAAGACAACCGGAACCATCATCGCTATTTCTTTGGTGCCGCCGACCTCCATGAGGCGCTGGCGGGAGTTCTCCCGGATGTCCCGCGCCTGCAACCGCAGCACCTCCGCGAGGGGAGTGCCCCGGTCCGTGGCGACGACGATCGAGTCGGCGAAACGCGCGAGCTCGGTGGAGGCGGAGTTGTCGGCGAGCGAGGAGAGCGCGACGGGCAGTGACACGCCGGTGCGGGTCTGCGCGACGACGTCGGCGATCTCGACGGACAGCGCCGCCCCGCTCGAAATGCGCGCGACACGCTCGAGGGCCGCGAGCGGGCTCTCCCCCGCGGCGACGGCCAGCGCGGTCATCTCGGCGAAATCCGGCAACTCGGTGACAATGGCGGCCTGCCGCGCCCGTGCGGCCCACGAGAGCTCGTAGTCCCGCAGGATCGCGCCTGAGACGGCGAATACCGCCACGACGGCAAGGGCCGCGGCCGGATTCGTGCCACGCGCCACCCCCGCGAGAGCAAGGAGGAGCCCGAGGCCCGTCCCGACGGCGGACCACCCCAGCTGCCCCACCCGGAACTGGTCCACGCTCGTGCGCCTCCCCGCCTGCCGGAGGCGCCGGGCCACGGTGGAACTCGTGGAACCGAGCTTCTCCAGGAGCGCGGTGGCGTCCGCCATCAGGGGGCCGGCCAGCCGGGTCAGAGCCGGGAAGGGGCTCGAGGTCCGCTCCTGCAGCAAGCGGGAGGTCCGGGGCTGGTCCCGCAGGTAGGGAGCCAACCGCTCCATCAGGGTGAAACGCCGGCGCGCCCACGTCCACGTGATCAGCCAGAAGCCCACTCCCGCGATGAGCCCGATCACCGCTCCCTGCAGCGCCGGCGTCATCGGAAGACCCGCCGCTCTTCGGGCAGCTTGCCGATGCGGAGCATCAGCCAGTATGCGAGGGCGCAGGCTCCGGCGCCGCTGACGAGGACCACCAGCCCGGCGGCGGAGTTGAAGGCCGACGCCGACTCCGTCCGGAAGGACAGCATCGCGAGGACGAGCCACGGCGCCGCCACGGCGAGGCGGGCGGAGCTGATGGTCCAGCTCTGCCGCGCCTGCAGTTCGCCGCGGGTCCGCTGGTCCTCGCGCAGCATCGCGGCGAGCGATCGCAACGTCTTCCCGAGGTCCGTGCCGCCCACCTCGCGCGTGAGGCGCAGCGCCTCGATGATACGGTCCGCAACGGGGTCGGCGAACCGCTCCTTCAGCAGGTCGAGGCACAGGTCGAAGCGCGCAGTGACCTGGTGGTCCCGGGCGAACTCCGCGAACGGGCCGCGCAACTCCTCCGGGCCGCGGTCCGCCAGCGAGATGAGCGCCTCGGGGAGGGACATCCCGGCGCGGACGGAGCTGAGGAGGTCGTCGATCGCGTCCGGCCACAGTGCCCGCAACTCGGTGCGGCGCTTCTCCGCCCTGATCCGCACGACGATCATCGGCAGCGCAGCGAGCAGGATGCCGAAGGCGAAGCCGATCGTGATCGCGGTTGTGACCAGCCACACCGTGCCGGTCACCACCACCCCGACGACGACGCTGAGCGAGACGAACGCGCGCGGCGAGACCCCGTGCCACCCGGCCTGGGTGAGCAGGTCCTGGACCGGGTGCTTGCGCTCCCGGGCCTTGCGGGGCGCGGCGGGGAAGAAGGAGAGCCAGATCGCCAGCACACCCGCGCCGAGCAGGAGTCCGACGACTACGCCCACCGGCCACCCCCGGAGAGGAGGGCAAGGACGTCGTACCCGGCGCGCTCGAACCGCTCCAGACCGCCGGGGATGCCGCCACCCCGGTGGAGCCCGTCGCCGCCACGGACGAACAGGTCCGACGTCTCGATGACCCCGCCCTCGACACGGCCCGTGACCGCGATGATCTCCCGCACCGACCGCTTCCCGTCGTTCGCGAGGTCCAGATGCACCACGATGTCGAGCGCCGACGCCACCGTCGGGGTCACGAACGCCGCCGTCACGTTCTCACCCGCGAGCAGGGGCAACGTGGAGAGCTTGATGACGGCCTCGCGGGCCGAGTTCGCGTGGATCGTCGACATACCGGGCAATCCGCTGTTCAGCGCGATCAGCAGGTCGAACGCCTCGGCCTCCCGGACCTCGCCCACGATCAGCCGGTCGGGACGCATCCGCAGCGCCTCCTTGACGAGGCGGCGGAGCGGCACCTCACCGGTGCCCTCGAGGCTGGGCTGGCGGCATTGCAGGCCCACGCTGTCCCGGTTCGTGAGATTGAGCTCGAAGACCTCCTCACACGTGACCACCCGCTGGGACGCGGGGATCGCACCGCAGAGCGCCCGGACCATCGTGGTCTTGCCGGCCTGGGTGGCGCCGGACACGAGGATGTTCAACCCGCTCACAACCGCCGCGTCGAGGAAGTCCGCAGCGGCTCGGGGGAGCGAACCGTGGGCCACGAGGTCGCTCATCCGCTCGGCGCGCGCCACGTACTTGCGGATGTTCACGGCCCACGAGCCCGAGGTGATCGGGGGGATCACCACGTGCAGGCGTTCGCCGCCCGCGAGCGCCGCGTCGACGAACGGCTGGGAGATGTCGATCCGGCGCCCCGACGCGCGGAGCATCCTCTCTACCAGGTCACGCACCGACTGGTGGTCAAGGATGGTAGTGGTCAGCTCCGGCCGGCCGGACCGGGCCACGAAGACCTTACCCGGGTCGTTGATCCACAACTCCTCGATACCCGGGTCGTCGAGGTACTGCTGCAGCGGCCCCAGGCCGGCGACGGCGTCGAGCAGCCCCTTAGCCACGCCGTCGGAGTCCGCGAGCGGCGGGACGAGACCGGCCAGCGAACGGTCGTCGTAGTCGATCATGGCCTCGGAGATGAGCGCCCGGAACGCCGTGAAGTCCTCGGCCGGGTCGATCCCCCGGCGCCGCGCGAGCTCGCGGACCTCATACTCTAGCAACGCGATGGCGTCGTTCATTCCTGCCCCCAACTGAACGCGTGTCGTTGCCAGCACGATATCGGCCACTCCCCCCGCCCCGCCAATCCGTCTCACGAACCTGTGGACAACCCGCCGGGCGCCTCACCCACCGGCGAGGGCAGGCGAGGTCCTGGATCGAAGGCGAGGTCTCGAACACCGGCGGGCGAGGTCCTGGATCGAAGGCGAGGGTTCTGCGCCTCACCTTCGGTTCGAATCCTCACAGCCGCGGGACGACGGACTGCCCACACGGTCGGTGAGGGTTCTGACCCAGGGTGAGGGGTACGCCCCTCACCCCCGGTTCGAACTCTCACCAAGGCTGCCGGCGCCGTCGGGATCGCCCCGGCCCCCACGCCCGCCGCCAACCCCCGGACTCCGGCGTGGGATGTGCGCCGCCGCGCCCTCACCACGTACCGTGGACCCGTGGCACGAAATCGCTCGCTCCAGCTTGCGGCCCTCGCGACGGTCGCGGTTCCCGGGCTCAACGTCGTCGCCACTCGCCCACCCCAGAAGGTCACGGCGGACTTCCGGCTGTGCGGCGTGCTGGACTCCGCCGGCCGTCACTGGGTGGTGCAGGCTCCGCTGCATGCGGCGGCGGCCATGGCGATGGACACCGAGGTCCAGGTGCTGCGCGAGCTCGACGACGCCGCGCGCGCCGCCAGCCTCCCGTTCGACGTCGTCCAGCCCGAGGGCTTCGCGGACATGCCCGAGGGGTGGCGGGCCATGGTGTACCGGGAACTTTCCGGCCGCGAGCTCGACATCGACGCGCTGACCCCCGGTCCCGGACCGAGTGGCTCGCTGGCCCGTGCGATCGCCGCGGTCCACGAGCTGGACCCGGCGTCCATCGCGGACGCGGGCCTCCCCGTCTACGACGCATCCTCCTATCGCCAGCGACGCCTCGCCGAGGTGGACGACGCCGCGCGCACGGGTAGGGTGCCACCCGTGCTGCTCGGTCGGTGGGAGCGCGCGCTGGAGGACGTGGCGCTTTGGCAGTTCAGCGAGTGCCCCGTGCACGGCGACCTCGCCCCCGAGAACGTGCTCGTCTCCAACGGCCGCGTGGCCGCGATCATCAACTGGTCGAATGCCCACGTCGGGGACCCGGCGGAGGACCTCGCCTGGCTCTACACCGCCGCACCGGAGGACAGCCTGGACACCATCGAGGAGGCGTACGCCCTCGCCCGCTCCGAGCAGCCGGACAAACACCTTGTCGACCGCGCGCTGCTGTACTCCGAGCTCGCGGTGGCCCGCTGGCTGATGCACGGTGTGCGGATCGAGAACCCCGAGATCATCTCCGACGCCGAGGGCATGCTGGCCGAGCTCGCACGCCAGGTGGCGGACTCCGCGCCCATCGGCTACTCGCAGCCCGTCGTGCAGGCGTGGGAGGTCGAGGGCAGCCTCGATCCCAACGAGACACTGCCGGACCGGGAAACCGACGCGGACGAGTACACGGGGGACCTCGAGGCGGACGACCTCCCGGGGGTCCTCGACCCGGACGCCACCGCGGAGATCCCCGTGATCGCGTCGGGTGACACGGCAGCCGAGGACGTGGCGACGACGGGCTCCCCTACGTGAACGCCGCGAACGCGGCCGTGAACCTGTCCTCGATCTGAGCTTCCGTCAGCGGGTCCGCGTGCAGGGTCACCCCCTCCGCCACGTGGACGAAGGCCGCGCGGATGTTCTCCAGCGGGATCCCCGTCGCACGGGCGTACGCCAGCCGGTACAACGCGAGCTGGAGCTGCCGATCGTCGAATTCGCCGCGCCCGCGCGGCGCGCGACCAGTCTTCCAGTCCACCACCTCGACTCCGTGCCCGTCGTCGAAGACGGCGTCGATGCGGCAGCGGATGATACGCCCCGCGACGGGGGTCTCGAGGTCCACCTCGACGGCGCACGGTACCCGCCCCGCCCACGGTGAGCGCAGGAACGAGAGCTTGAGCTCCTCCAGTTCCGGCGCCCCGACCTCGGGGTCCCAGACGTCCGCCTCGGAGTCGAACACCAGTGCCGGCTGGTTGAAGTGGTCCTCCAACCACGCATGGAACTCGGTTCCCACCCGGGCGCGGGGCTGCGGCTTGAACGGCACGGGTCGTCGCAACTGGACGGCGAAGTCGTCCGGCGACCGGGTGAGCGCCATGGCGGCCGACGCCGACAGGTGCGCCCCCAGCTCCACGGCGGCGGGACCCGACTCCTCGTCCCGCTCCAGCAGGAGCGCGCGCGCGTCGTCGGCGAGCTCACGTTCGCGGGGGCTCAGGTCCACCGCCACGACGACTGCGTCCAGCGCCGAGACGCCCCGCTGCCCCGGACCGATGACGCGCTCCATCATCGCCCGCGCCGCGTCCACGGCGGCGGCGGCCGCGTCGAGCCGGGGGCGCCTCCCGCCCGCCGGGTCGTCCTCCGGGTACGTCGCCCGCAGCGCGTCCTGGGCAGTCGGGTTCGCCGCGGCGTCGTCGGGCTCAGGGACCAACCTGAAGCCCTCCGGCACGACGCACTGTCCCGCCACCTCGTCGAGGAAGCGGGAGAGGGGCGCGGAGTGGTTGGCGTTCGCCGGGAACCGGCACGCGCTGAGGAGGAGCTGGCTGCGAGCGCGCGTCATGGCGACGTAGGCGAGGCGCCGCTCCTCGGCGATCCCGTGATCGAAGTTGCGTGCCCGGAAGTCCGCGACCTCCGCTCGCATCTCCTGCCACGTGTCGAGCTCCAGGTCGAGCTGGGGCAGGGAGGCGGCATCCCCCCGCAAGGGGTGGGGCAGCTCGTCGGCCCGGGTGAGCCAGCCGGCGTCACCGTTGGTGGACCGCCGGTCACACACGGGGAACTGGCCCTCCGTCAAGCCCGCAACCGCCACGACGTCCCATTCGAGCCCCTTGGCGGCGTGCACCGTGAGAATCTGCACCGCGTCGGTCGAGACGTCCACCGGGGCGATGTCCAGACCGTTCTCGTTGGCCTCGGCGGCGTCCAGCCAGGCCAGGAAGGCCCCTAGGTTCGGGTTGAGCGCCCCCGCGGCATAGTCGGCGGCGTGGCCGGCGAAGGCGTCGAGGTTGGCCCGTGCCCGCGTGGGGTCCAGGCCGGCGCGCGACGCCACCTCGATGTCGAGGGCGAGAGCCCGCTCCGCAAGCGCGACGACGTCGAGGAGCGGGTGGGAGAGGCTCGCCCGGATGTGCCGCAGCTCGCGGCGCAGGCGGGTCACGCGCTCCCGCGCCGCGTCGCTGAGCGTGTGGCCGTCCGGGGTCACCCACCCGAGCGGTGGAAGGTCCTCCACCGCCTCCACGATCGAAGCGGTCGCGCCCGCGGCGGCCTCAGCCCCGGCGAGCTTCCGGGACCACGCGGACAGCACGTGCAGGTCGGCGATCCCCAGCCGCTCGTTGGTCAGGAGACGCATCATGGAGTCCCCGCGGGCGGCATCGTGGGCCACCTCGAGCGCGCTGCGCAGGTCGATGACCTCGGGCGTGTGGAGCAACCCCGAGAGTCCCACCACCGAGGCGGGGATCCCCTGGTCACGCATGGCGCGCACCAGGGCCGGGAACTGCTTGCGCGCGCGGACCAGGACCGCGGCGCTGCTCCCGGGCCGCCATCGCTCCCCCACCCAGCGCGCGATGGCCGCGGCCTCCTCCGACCCGGTAAACGTCACGCTCGCGTGCACGATGCCGGCGCCGGCGCCGGCGCGCGGGCGCAGTTCCCCCGCCAGCTGCCCCTCGGGTGCCGCGGCCGCGCGGAGCGGCCGGCTCACGGTGTTCGCGACGCCGAGGATCGCCCGGCTGTTGCGCCACGAGGTGGTCAGCGTGAGCGTCCGGACAGGAATCTCGGGGGCGCCGAAACGCTGCCGGAACCCGAGCAGCGACGCCGCGGAGGCGCCGCGCCAGCCGTAGATCGCCTGGTTGGGATCACCGACCGCGGTCACCGCGTGGCCGGGACCGAAGAGGTCGGCGAGGAAGTCCAGCTGGGCCACGGAGGTGTCCTGGAACTCGTCGAGCAGGACCACCCGGTGGTGCGCGCGCACCGCGGCCCCGACCGCCGGGACCCGCCGGGCGATCTCACACGCCGTGGCCACCTGGTCGGAGAACTCCACCACGGACAGCGCCACCTTGCGGTCCTCATGGGCCTGCACGAGGTCCAGCAGTGCGAGCCGCTCGCGCAGCCGGGCGACCGGGTTGTCGCTGACCTCCTTGACCGGCCGTCCGGTTCGCGGCCGGTCGAAGCCGTCGATGAGTTCACCGATGCCGCGGCGGGCCTCCTCGACGCCGAGGAGGTTGTCCCGTAGCGCGTCGGCCAGCGCGAGCGCGCGCGAGACCACGGTGACGGGCTTGATGCCCACCTCGATCTCGTCAGGCCACGTCTGCACCAGTTCGTTCATGATCTGCCATGCTCCGGACCTGGTGATGAGGGCGGCGTCCGGGTCGCGCCCCACGCGCAGGGCGTGATCGCGGACCAGCGACGCAGCGAACGAGTTGTAGGTCGAGATCCGGGCGTGGTCCCCGTCGGGGAGCCCGAACACGCCGCGGGCCGCGCCGACGGTCGTGCGGACCCGGTCGGACAGCTCCCCAGCGGCCTTCCTCGTGAAGGTCAGCCCGAGGACCTCGTCCGGGCGGACCAGCCCGTTCACCAAGAGCCAGACGACTCGCGCTGCCATGGTGGCGGTCTTGCCGGAACCGGCCCCCGCGACCACGAGGGTGGGCTCGAGGGGCGCCTCGATGATCCGTACCTGTTCCGCGGTGGGTTGGTGCTCCCCGAGCGCACGGGCGATGTCGACGGCGGATATCACTTCGCGCACCTCGCTCCCTGTTCGGAGACCGGGCAGGAGCTGCGCACCGGGCAGTGGGTGCACGTGCCGTTGAAGGCCGCGGCGAAGCTGCCACCCCGCATCACGTCGACCGCCGAGTCGAGTGTCTCGCGTGCCCAGCCCCCGTCGCGGGGCAGGGCGGGCTGGTGCCGTTCCGCGGCCGTCCGCCGGTCGGGCGTGAGGTACACCAGCCGCGCGCCGGCGGCTCCGTCCCCGCCGGCCTCGAGTGCGAGCTGGTACATCGCGAGCTGGGCGTGCGTCTCCGCCGCGTGCTGGCTGACGGGGTTGCCGGTCTTCAGGTCCACCACGCGCACGCCGTCGTCGACGCTCTCCAGCCGGTCAGCGAATCCGTGCACCACCGCGTCCCCCACCTGCTGGGTGATCTCGACCTCCGTGCGCACCTCCCCGGGGAAGCCGGACGCGTAGTCCGCGAACAGCGACAGCATGCGCACCCCATCCCGCCGGGCCGTGGCGCTGATCCACCCGTCCGCCAGTCCCAGGGAGGGGAACCGCCGCTCCAGTGCCTCCAGCACCTCCTCACGCGAGCCGTGCGGGAATTCCGACGCGATCTCGTGGACCAGCGACCCGAGGCTCTGCTCGATCCTGTCGGCCCCTCGGCCACCGGACGTCTCCAGCGCGCACCGCAGCGGGCAGTTGGTGACCATCTCCACCCGCGACGGCGACACGTGCACCGCCTGGCCCTCCCGTTTGAGGGCGGCACGGGTCGACGGCGGCGCCACCCCAGCCCACTCCGTCGGTTCGGCGCCCTGCACACCGGCCCCCGCGAGGACCGCGAGGAGGGCGGCGCTCCCGATGGCGCCGCCGACGGCGTCCAACTCGGCCCGCAGCGCGGCCACGACGCCGCGCAGGTCCAGCCTGCCGGGCACGCGGGGGCGCACGGCACCGCCGACGTGGTCGAAGAATCGCGACGGCCGCCGGTCCTCGTCCCGCACCGCCGTCACGACCAGGCGCTCCCGCGCACGGGACAGCGCCGACGTGAACACCCGCCACTCGTCGGCGAGGACGTCCGCGCGGGCGGCGGCATGGTCGTCGATCGCCCGCGTGGACAGCCCGATCCGGCCGAGCTCCACATCGGCGAGCCGGTTCGCCCCCAGCAGGGTGTCGCGGACGCGAGTGTCGGGCCACTCGTCCTCCTGGACGCCGGCAACCACCACGAGGTCCCACTCCTGCCCGGCGGCCTGGGCAGCCGTGAGCACCTGGACCCCGGCTGCCGGGACACCCCGCGCCGCCAGTGTGTCCGACGGGATCGCCTCGGCGCGCAGGAACCGCACGAATTCGAGGGGTCCCGCCAGCGCGTTCCGCTCGGCGAAGTTCTCTGCCGCGGTGAACAACGCCATGACGGCGTCCAGGTCCTCGTCGGCGCGCTCCCCGGCGGGCCCGCCCGCGAGTGCCCGTTCCCGCCACAGGGCGGCGAGACCGGTGGCATCCCACGCCTCCCAGAGCACCGTCTCGTGGCTCGCGCCGGTCTCCGCCAGCGCGGACCGCGCGACCGCGAGGACGCGGGCCACCCGAACCGCGCCGTCGGCGAGCTGAGGAGGAAGCGTCCGGGCTCCCGCGACGGAGGCGAGGACCTCGGCGAGCGCCTCGTCGATCCCGATGCCCTCCCCGAACTCGCCGGAGCGCACGCGCCGGTGCAGTTCCCGGCGCACCCGGCGGAGCGAGAGCGAATCAAGACCCCCGATCGGGCTCGACAGCAGTTCGACCGCCCGCGCGGCATCGAGGCCGCTCGCCGCGGCCTCCATCGCCACCAGGAGTGCCCGCACCGCGGGCTCGTCGGACAGCACGAACGCGCTCTCGCCCCTGACCACGGGCACGTGGATGCCCCGCAGCGCGTTCACCAGCGACCGCTGCGTGCCGCTGGATCGGACGATCACGGCCATCGACGTCCACGGCAGCCCGTCATGCAGGTGCGCCGAGCGCAGGCAGCGGGCGATCCAGGCGGCCTGCGCCGCCTCCGAACCGAGTTCGACGACCTCCACCGACCCTCCCACGCCGCGCGCGGTGCGCTCGCGTTCCTCGAGCTCCTCCCCGGGCGCCACGCCCGCCCGGCGATGGTCGGCGACCCCGACGACCGGCACACGTTCGGCCGCCCCGGCCACCACCCGCCGAAGTCCCGCGCCCCCGCGGTGGACCACGGGAAGCACCCGCATGCTCGCGCCGAACCCCCCGAGCCCCGCCGACGCGCCCGCCCGGCCGACGAATTGCGGCCGCGCGCCGCGGAAGGCCTGCACCGCCACGTCCGGGTCCGCGAACAGCGTGAGGTGTGCCCCACGATCCCGCAGGGCGTGGAGGAGCCGCACCGTGGCCGCCGACGCCTCCTGGTAGTCGTCCACGATCACCGAGTCGATCCGCGGCGCGCGCGCGTCGGTGAAGTCCTCCCAGTCGGCGAGTACGGTCGCGGCCTCGCTGATCACGGCCGCCGAGTCGTAGCGCTCACCCCGCGCTGCCGGCAGGTCGGCGAGGGAGACGACGTCCCGGTACTCCTGCAGGAGCGCCGCCGCCGCCGCCCATTCCGGCCGCGCGTGGACCCGGCCCCGTTCCGCGAGTTCGGCCGCCGTGAGCCCGAACTCCGCCGCCCGCATGAACAGGTTCCGCACCTCGTCGCGGAACGCGGGGATCCCCACCGCCTCGGGGGGCACTCCCGGCCACGTGACACCACCCGCGCGTCCGTGTCCGGCCAGCAGGTCGGCGAGCATCTGGTCCTGTTGCGCCCCCGTGATGAGCGTGGGGGACGGCATGCCCTGCGCGACGGCGAACTGCCGGACGATCCCGAACGCGAGCGCCGAAGGGGTGTGCACCCCGAGTGCCCGCCCGGCCCGCCCTCCCCGCGACACCCGCCACCTGGTGGTGACGTCGCGCAGCCGGGCCGCCGCCTGACGCGTGGGTGCGAGGATCACGTGGCGCGACGGCGCGAGCCCGCCGTCCTCGACCTCGACCCGGCGCAGGAACGCGGCCACCGCCGTCGTCGTCTTGCCGCTGCCGGGGGCGCCCGCAACGAGGACGGGACTGCCGAGCGGTTCCCGCGACACGATCTCGCACTGGACGGGGTCCAGCTCGAGCAGGATCGCCCCGCGGACTGCTTCGCGCATGAATACGGCCATGCGTCCATGCAATCACGCACCCCTGACACGAACGCCCCGCCGTCAAGTCCGCTGTTCGCTGGCCGCTGACAGGTCCGGGACCACGCACCACGCCCACATAGGATGACGGCAGAGGAAAGGACGTGCCGTGGACATCACCATCGGGATCCAGAACGTGGCCCGCGAACTCAGCATCGAGGTCAACGAGGAGGCCGCGACCGTCACCAAGCGCGTCAACGACGCCATCACGTCGGGCGAGGCCCTGACGGTCACCGACTCGAGGGGACAGACCATCGTCGTGCCCCCGGGGGCCATCGGGTACGTCATCGTCGGCGCGGGCGAGAGCCGTCGGGTCGGCTTCGGCATCTAGCCGGTCCGGCGGGCGAATCGGGCCCAACGACCCTTCCACCTGCGAGGTCGGAGTGGCACGCTGTGCAGTGGGTGGCCGCCCTCGCGGAACCCCCGCGGGTCTGGGGCCTCCCCGAGGAGCACGCGATGTCCACACGCACGCACGCGACGCCGGCACGCAGACGGATCGCTCGGACCCGTGACACCCTGGGGCGAGCCGCCCTCCTGACCGCCTCCATCGCCCTCGCCGCCGGATGCACGGACAGTGGCGCACCGGGACCGAGCGGCACGACGCCGGAGCCCAGCGGCACGACGACGGCGCCGACCGCCACCGCGACCACCGGTGAGCCC
>Ga0209747_1000572_pt1 | contig 20031 bp, 14 predicted proteins | sample BarGraNGADG00311_FD_184498 | JGI IMG/M metagenome (GOLD analysis project Ga0209747, IMG submission 184498) | Arctic peat soil microbial communities from Barrow, Alaska - Barrow Graham LP Ref core NGADG0011-311 (SPAdes) (version 2) | ecosystem: Environmental > Terrestrial > Soil > Wetlands > Peat...
ATCTGGCTCGGCTGGAACGTCCTGGCGCCACACAATTTGCGATTCGACCCCTTTCCCGCCTTCGTCCTCTGGTTGTTCATCTCGAACCTTATCCAGTTGCACCTGATGCCGCTGATCATTATCGGCCAGAACCTGCAGGGGCGCCGCGCGGATATCCGTGGCGACCACGATTACGAGACCGATAAGCGGGCCGAGAAAGAGATTGAAACTATCCTGCTTCATCTTGAAAACCAACAAGACCTCGTCCTGCAGATCCTCAAGAAGATAGAACAGCTCGAGATTAAAGGCTCCCAGTAGCCGCTATTATCTTCATCAGCTAATTTCGATGCCGGAAGGTCGTGCATCATTGATATAATGCCCATTGAAGTACTTCTTTGGAGTATGCGGTTGGAACCATTCGTTATGGATGATATCCTGCCGGAAAATCTCGGATAAAATGCAATTCTGGTTTCACATCTTATATTAATGCGAGATAATGAATGGCGATATTTAGACATCACTTATGTCATTACCTCTAATTATAAGCACGAGGAGGTCAAGTCGTGGATCCAAAAAAAGAGCAATTAATTGGCATAGTAGGCAAGGAGAATGTCCTGGATGACCCCCAAACCCTTGAAGCCTACGCCGGGGATCAGAGTTTTGTTTTGCCGATTAAGCCATGGTTTGTGGTCAAGCCAAAGAATATGAGCGAGGTGCAGGAACTAGTCAAATGGGCCAACGAAACAAGAACGCCGCTCGTGCCGGTAAGCTCAGGTCCTCCCCATTTTCACGGCGACACCGTACCCAGCGTTCCCGGCGGCGTAATCGTTGAACTTTTCCTGATGAATCATATCCTCAATATTGATCGCAGAAACAAGATGGTTGTTATCGAACCTGGTGTTACGTATAGCCAGCTGGAACCGGAGTTGGCGAAGGAAGGCCTAAGGGTTACCATGCCCTTGCTCCCTCGCGGGAACAAATCGGTCATTGCCAGCCTCCTGGAGAGACAACCAACCGTTATTCCCCGCTACAATTACTCGATGCCGGAGCCACTGAGAAATTGTGGGGTTGTCTGGGGAAACGGGGAGATAACATATACCGGCGAATCGGGAAATGCATCGTACTCCCTTGAGGAACAATGGCGGGGAGGATTGGTGCAGGTAGACCCCAAGGGTCCGGCGCAGACAGATTTTTTCAGGCTTCTTACGGGGGCGCAGGGATCGATGGGCTTTGTGGTGTGGGCATCGATAAAGTGTGAATTGCTGCCCAGTGCACGCAAGCTTTTCTTTGTTCCGGCGGAGAAACTTGAGGACCTGATCGATATTTCTTACCAGGTCCAAAGGCTTAGATTGGGGGATGAAGTGATGCTTGCTAATAACTCCCAATTGGCCAACATGCTCGGCAAGAACGGCAATGGCGCGGGAGTCCTAAGGGACGAGTTGCCGTCATGGGTTCTGATCATTGGAGTAGCGGGTCGGGCCTTGTTCCCTGAGGAAAAAGTTGACGTTCAAGAGAAAGATATAGCCGATCTTGCCCAACAGTTCGGGTTGAAACTTTTATCGGCCATTCCTGGAACGACCGATAAAGAGATGCTTGATACAATACTCAATCCCTCAGATGAGCCTTATTGGAAATTGAAGCATAAAGGCGGATGCGCGGACATCTTCTTCCTCACCACACTTGATAAAATACCGCAATACCTGAAGACCATGTATTCAGTTGCAGACACCTTTGCATACCCAACCCCGGAAATAGGCGTCTACATTCAGCCACAACATCACGGTGTCTCTTATCACTGCGAATTCAATCTGCCCTTTAGTCCAAAGGACGCAAAAGAGGTGGCCCAGGTGAAGGAACTATACTCCAAGGCCAGCCAAGAACTCATTGGACAGGGAGCGTACTTTGCTCGCCCCTATGGTATGTGGGCAAACATGGTTTTTAACCGAGATGCGCAAAGCACCATCGCCTTGAAGAAAATCAAGCGGGTATTTGACCCCAACAACGTGATGAACCCCGGAAAGCTCTGCTTTCAGGAGTCATGAGAATAATCGAAGGAGGCATATGCTATGGCATTAGAAGATTATCGGGCTGATGCGCTCAGATGCACCCGTTGTGCATATTGCAAATGGATCCCGCTCGACCTCATTAAGAGCTGGAGATTCTCAAAAGGATGCCCGAGTATCGAATACAGCAACTTCCATTCTTATTCTGCGGGCGGCAGATTGGTGACTGCCCTGTCGCTTATGGAGGGCAGATCCGAGGTCACGGATCAGGTAATAGATTCGGTTTTTAAATGCCAGCTCTGTGGAAACTGCGATGTTACCTGCAAGCTCTGTCGTTTTGACATGGAACCGTTAGCGGCACTGCATGAGCTCAGACTTAAGTTGGTCGAAGACGGTCATGTCCTTCCCCAGCATAAACCCGTCATGGAAGGCTTTCGGAAGCTGAATAATATGCTCAACAAGCCGAAAGCACAGCGGGGGGATTGGGCCGATGGTCTCCAGGTAAAGGACCTTTCGAGCACGAAGGCTGAAGTCGCCTTCCATGCGGGCTGTCGATATTCCTACGACGGTGACTTAAGACAGGTGCTGACAACTTCGATTGACCTTATCCAGAATGCCGGTGTCGATCTCGGTATCATGGGAAAAAACGAATCTTGTTGCGGTGGAAGAGCCTACCACATGGGATATAGCCCGGATTATCGCAAAGCAGCCGAGCGCAATATCAAAGCTTGGGCCAATGCGGGGGTTAAGACCGTGGTCACCCCTTGTGCCGATTGCTACCATACCTTCAAACGGCTCTATCCGGGGGCAGGTTCACAAGTAGAGGTCCTGCACATGGTCGAGTTCGTCAGCCGTCTTATTGAAGAAGGGAAGCTGAAATTCACCAAGTCAATTCCTATGAGAGTGACCTATCATGATCCCTGTCATCTGGGCAGACAAGGAGAACCCTATGTGCCATGGCAAGGAAAGGAAAAGAAGATATTCGGCCAGGCGGTCGTCTATGATCCTCCAAGGCCTCGTTATAATGGCGCCCAGGGGATTTATGAGCCGCCGAGAAATGTGCTCAGGTCTATTCCGGGTTTAGAGCTTGTTGAAATGGAACGCAGCAAGGAAGCCAGTTGGTGCTGTGGCGCCGGGGGTGGGGTGCGCGAGGCCTACCCGGAATTTTCAGCCTGGACAGCCAACGAGAGAATTGAGGAAGCAAAATCCACCACCGCGGATGCCATCGTCAGTGCTTGCCCATGGTGCGAGAGAAACTTTATCGATGCCACGAAGCAAAATGATACGAAGATGAAAGTCTTTGATGTGATGGAGTTGGTGCAACAGGCCCTCTGATCACTAAAAAGCGAATGGAGGATATGTAAATGGCACTATCGAGAGATGCATATCGTGAATTTGAGGATATTGTCGGGAAGGAGAATATCTCTGACGATCCGGCTTTCCTCGATTCGTACGCCTTTGAGTGGCTTGCCGAGCTGGTGCGACCCAACCAAAGCCACTTCATGCCAAGACCCGTGGCGGTAATCATGCCGGCGAGCACGGAAGAGGTGCAGGCAATAATCAGAATCTGTAATAAATATAAGATCAAAGCCAAGCCCATCTCGACCGGTTGGTATCACTGGGCCGCTCCATTAAAAGAAGAGGACGATACCCTTCAAATCGATTTGCGAAGAATGAACCGGATACTGGAAATAGATGAGAAGAACATGTACGCCGTAGTCGAGCCTTATGTGATATGCGCCCAGCTTCAGGCCGAGGTTATGAAGCTGGGTTACGACATCAACATAATCGGAGCGGGCTCCTCCACCTCTATTGTCGCCAGTGCCTGTGCCTATGCCGGGCCGGGCCCTAGCTCATTCTGGATGGGAAATAATTCCGATAACTTGCTGGGGATGGAATGGGTGACCCCCACTGGAGAAATCATAAGGACAGGATCTCTGGGTTCGGGCAGTGGCTGGTTCTGCAGTGAAGGCCCGGGTCCCAGTGTCAGGGGCATCTGCAGAGGCACGCTCGGTTCGCGTGGGGCAATGGGCGTCTATACAAAGTGCGCCATCAAACTCTCGCACTGGCCCGGACCCCGTGAATTGGATGTCGGAGGAACAGTACCCGCATATCGCTTGCCGATACCCGATAACTTCAGGGTCTATACGATTGCCGTACCGGACTGGGATGCCTGGGCGGACATCTATTACAGGATTTACGACAACGAAATAGGTTATATCTTCCACAGGCAGTTCAACCTGGCGGGGGCAGACCTGGGGCCGGCCTTGTGGCTTAACTACAACGATCCCACCAAGACACTCGGAGATATCGAAGAACTGGTCGAAAAGCCGGAAATCAAGGAACTCACGGATGAAATGCGCATTTCGTTCCAGCTCATAATGGCCGGGCGTTCGATGAGGGATATCGAGCTGCAGGATAAGGTCCTCGACGAGATACTCGCCGAGGCCGGCGGCTGGAAGGTCAAGCGGTTCTGCGAGCAGGACATGGCGGAATTTACCAATATGTACCTGCAGAGAATGGGACACAAACACATGAATTTCGTGTGGGTCGGCGGCTATCTCGGAAGCTGGATGCAGAGCGGGACGCCCGATTGGGTGAAGGGTTACGTTCCGATTGCGATAGAAGGGTTGTATCGTGATGCGGCAAATGGCCTCCTGGTAGAGTGCGGGGGAGATGCCCTGATGGGTTGCGGTAGTCAGATCGGCGGAGGAGGGATGACCGGGCTGGAACAGTTCGTCTCTTATGATCCGGCTGATTCGGATTCGATAGCCGCGGGCACCCAGCACATGATCGATGCGGTCGAGGATGCGACCTCAAACGGATTTCCGCCGGGCAAAGAACAGCTTTATCTCCAGGTGGGGCAGAAAGACGAAGAGATATGGGCCTCGCTCGAGAAGTCGGCGCAGCCAATGATCTATCACTTTCAGAGGAAAATAAAAGAGGCCTTCGACCCCAATAATATCGGAGACAGGATGTACTCGATATTGCCTGAGGAAACAAGTTGAAATGAATTTACCAGCCTTTTCCATTTAAACTCCAAATCGGATTTAACTGTAGGCGAGCAATCGTAAGGGAGAATAGAATGTCTACTTCATCAAATGAGCGCTATTTTTTCGAGGATGGCGGGATAGAGGTCGATCCAATAAGCGGGGAAAGACCGATTAAGCTGAAATACCACGCCGGCGGGGCATGGGTGGAATCAAAGAGCGACAAATACATGCCTTGCTACAATCCATCGACCGGGGCCGTCATCGCTTATACGCCGCTCTGCGCAGAGAAGGACATAGAGAGGGCGATTCAAGCCGCGGTTGCCGCGTATCCCGAATGGTCCAACACTCCCGTGACAAAACGGGTGCAGGTGCTTTTCAGGATGAAAGCCTTGCTGGATGAACACCTGGAGGAGTTGACCTACTTATGTGCCCTGGAAGAGGGCAAAAAGTGGGATGAGGCTATGGGTGATATCCTCAAAGTCAATGAGGTGGTGGAATACGCGTGTGGCGCGCCCCATATCATGAAGGGCGAAGCCCTGATGGATATTTCTAAAGGATACGATACGACACGCTACAATCATCCCATTGGTGTTTTCGCCGGCATCAGTCCGTGGAATTTTCCAGCTATGATACCTCACGGCTGGATGGCGCCGATCTGTATCGCCACCGGCAACACCATGGTTCTGAAACCGGCGAACTTCGACCCCCAATCATCGATGCGTGTCTTGGAATTATGGCGCGAAGCGGGGCTACCGGATGGAGTGCTGAACCTTGTTACCGCCGATCCACCCGAGGCGGAACTATTCCTTCGACATCCTGATATCAAGGGGATTACCTTTGTGGGTTCCACCCGGGTCGGAGCGCATGTCTACGCTGCCGCGGCGGCTAATGGCAAGCGGGTTCAGGCGCTCACGTCAGCTAAAAACCATGCCCTGGTGTTACGTGACTGTGTAGTGGAACGCGCCGCCCGCGGCATCATAAACGCATTCTGTGGCTGCGCCGGAGAGCGCTGCATGGCGCTGCCCGTCGTAGTAGTCGAAAACGCGATTGCCGATGAGTTGATAGCGGCCCTGAAAGAGCAAGTGTCGCAGATAACTTTGGGGTTAGCTTACGACAAGGCTACGGGTATGGGGCCGGTGGTCCACAAGGCTCACCAGGAATTCGTCCTCAACTGGATCGAAACGGGCATCAAAGAGGGTGCCGAACTGATCGTAGACGGGCGGAAGCCCAAGGTTGCTCCCGGTTGCGAAAAAGGTTTTTTCGTCGGTCCCACCATCTTCGACCATGTTACGGAAGACATGTCGGTGGGCCGCGAGGAAATTTTTGGGCCGGTCCTCTGCATCAAACGGGTGGACAGCTTCGAGCAAGGGTTAAGAATCATGAATGCAAGCCGGTACGCCAACGGATCGATAATTTATACCCAAAACGGCTACTACGCGCGCACCTTCGCCAGCGAGACCGATGCCGGCATGGTGGGAATAAATGTGGGCATCCCCGTCCCCATCGGCATTTTTGGATTTACCGGCCATAAACAATCATTTTTCGGAAACCTTCATGTGATGGGTAGAGACGGGTTTATCTTCTACACCGAAAGCAAGAACGTTACCAGTACCTGGTTCCATGAGGATACGGCCGGAACGGGCAAGGTCGACACCTGGGATGGAACCATGACGGCAACAAGAAAAAGTTAGGCTATCGATAGCAGGCCCCGAGCCCTTTTTCTTTACTACTCCGCGGGAGTTGCCCGAACCTTAGACTCGAAGCCCGCGTGAGTATGGCTTCCGTCGCAGAAAGGCTGGTTGGCACTCTGCCCACACCTGCATAAAGCGACCATTTCATTTTGGTCGAAATCGAGTTTGTTATCCGCACCATCCAAAATAGCGAAATCACCCGTAACGAGATATGGCCCATCGTCGGCTATCTTTATCGTGGCTCCCATTATTTCACTCCTTTCTAGTAGTTCACTCACATTCCAACGTCCCGCTTCTAATAAGGTATTCTTCCCTTCAAGCGGAAGAAGGTTGCATGATTTACCCCAGTGGAACCTGCTGCCGGGGAGATTAAGAAACTACGGATAGGGGGAGCCTTTCGGGGTTGCGTTGAGTATGACGGGCGGTCGGGGATCTTGATCGAAATTAAAAGCATCTATCATGTCTGAAGCGGTGGTGTCCCGAGAGGTCATTGGCGTTACGCCAAAACGTTCCTCCACTATGCGCAGCCACGATTCGAATGAATAAGTAGCGTGGTCGATATAGCCCTGCTTGGCATAAGGGCTTATCACCAGGCCCGGCACCCGAATGCCCAGGCCGTACTCATCAATCTGAGGAGGGGCGACATGATCGTAAAAACCGCCCCAGTCATCCCAGCTGATGAAGATGGCTGAAGTATTCCATTCAGGCCCCTGCATGACAGAATTTACCAGGCCGGTTACATAGGCCATCCCCTCACGTATTCCGGCCGGCGGGTGCTCGCTGACCGCCCCTGATGGAATTACCCAACTGACCTGTGGCAAAGTTCCATTCTGCGCGTCGTCGTAGAACTGCGCCGTATCCACCAATCGGCTGCGCTGATCCGGATTGTCTTGAACCGCGGGAAAAGCGGGAAGTGGATTCCACAACGTGTAATTATCAGGGCTCTGCTCCTGATCCGAATTCGACCCAACTACATGGCCGTCCTCGGTATCCGGCTGCTTACCGGATGTGACATAGTATTTCCAATCAATCTTGCCCGAGGTCAGCAGCTCGGTAATCTCCGGGAAATTGTAGGTGGACGGCATGGCCTGATCCTTGCTTCCGACGTAGCCTCCACTTTGACCTGCCAGCATATAAAGGTGGGCTGGTAGGCTGTAGGAGGCCACCGACTCAAACATATGATCTTGGAGCACAAAAAGCCCGGCGTAGTCCCAGTAGTTAGGGATCTCGTGCCAGTCATGCCAACCCATGACGTCTTTGGGATTCATGGCCGGTCCATTGTTCCCATCCTGAACGTTATAAGCCTGCTGCAGGAAGCCATCCATCTTGCCGCCGTCTATATCAGCCTGAGCGTTGTCCCATCCATGGGGCCCGCCTCGATTAACACCTTTGGTGTCGTGGAAGGGAGTTACGGTAGTTCCATCCGTCGGGTCTACAAACGACATGCCCTCTGGCAACCCATCTGCTCCCGGATAGGTTCCAAAGTAATTGTCGAAGCTGCGATTCTCCTGCATTATGAAAATGAAATGCTCGATCTTATTCAGGCCGCGAGGCGCTTCTGCGGAATTTCCCGAACCGCATCCCACCAAGTTTAAGATGGAAATGAGAGCGAAGCAGATAAGGATCGCCGCTAATAGTCTGGTTTTCGATAAGCATCGATGATGCCGTCTGCGTCGTAGCCCCAGGTGGTCCATGGTAATTTCTCCTTTGCCGGCCTTTAAAAAATCAATTGCTACTTATTATTCCATTCCATCAATGACTTTAAAGTTGCCTCGACAGGTTCATCATCACTCGGCTGGCTATTAGGTGGAAACCACGCAAGAAAGGATTAGAAGATACCGAAAAGCGACTGCCTCAGGGCTAAGAAAAGACCAAAATGTAATATTCCTGGTGTTCTTCCCGTGATCTGGGACTGCGATTCATGTGGGTAGTAGCGGATAGAGCTTAGGGCTTGGTGTCACCTGCAACTCCAGAGTTCCATCCTCAAAGGAATCATGGCTAGCACTGATTCAAAATATTTAAAGCCTCTGTGGTTGACATCCTTATTGGTATAGATGTATATATAAGTTCCATTGCTAGTCCTATTAAGAGCAAGGGCTTGAAAACGTTAAGGGCAGCACAATCATCCAGGTGCGGTGCCAGGACGTTTGTTGCAGGCGGAAGGAGCTCGTAATGCCAGACAACATTTCATCGTTAATAGCTGAGATCGAAGAGGAGCAGACCCTCGAGGCGGTTCGGGAGGCTCTATCGCGGGAAACGGACCCCCTTTCACTCGTTGCAGCCCTGCGCGATGGGGTCGCGGTCGTTGGGGAACGGTTCGAGTCCAAGGAATATTTCCTGCCCGAACTCATCATGGCCGGGGAGATATTCAAAGAAGCCATAAACCTCATCGATCCCTACCTGAAAGGAGAGACTTCCGATTCTCGAGGCACCGTCGTGGTCGGAACAGTGCAGGGAGATATTCACGATATTGGTAAGAACCTCGTGGTCACGATGCTCCGCTGTAACGCCTTTGAAGTGCATGACCTCGGCATCGATGTAGCGCCTGAGGCTTTTGTCGAAAAGGTGCGAGAGACGGGGGCGAGACTGGTCGGTATGTCAGGCTTGCTCACCCTGGCTTTCGATGCCATGAAAAACACGGTGGAAGCGCTGGAAGAGGCGGGGCTGCGCGATCGCACCAAGATCATAATCGGGGGCGGTCCCATCAACGAAACCGTGCTCAAGTACTGCCGCGCGGACGCTTATGGAAAGGATCCCACGGAAGCCGTAAGACTGGCGAACTCCTATCTAGGTTAAACGCAGTAAGCGGGCTGGAAACGTTAAAGGAGGCGTACGCGATGAAGCTTCTGCACGAGAAAGACACCATGACAACCGAAGAGAGGTTGCAGGCTGTGATCAACCTGCAGGTCCCCGACCGCGTTCCCTGCTGTCCCTTCATCTACTACTTCGCCGCCTTCTACGCGGGCATAACAGTTTATGAACTTTGGTCCGAGCCCAGCAAATATCGCATGGCTATGGAAAAATGCCTGAACGAACTCGGGCCTTGGGATGTCTATTACCCGGTCAATCCACGCTACCCGGAGCTCTATACCTTCATCATGCCCATGAAGGCGAAGTGGCCGGGAAGAGAGCTGCCCGTCAACAGCATCCACCAGTTATTGGAAGAAGAGGTCATAAAGGTAGAGGATTACGAATGGATAGCGAGCCTGAACAAAAGGATACCGCGGCTCACCTACATCCCCTTCTATTTGAAAATAATCGGTAGGGCCTGGGATGACATCGGGGAAGGCTGGAGGACCTATTCCCATATGCTGCCCCGCCTCGTTCGGCAACTGACCACCTGGCGTTACGAATTCGAGATGATGAAAAGGAAGGGTGTGACCACCCTTTACGGTTTTCTACCGGAAGCGGCCTTCGATACCTTTTCACTGGGACGCGGCCTGACGAATTTTGTCCGGGACCTGAGGGACAGACCCGAGGCGGTGAGGCTCGCCGCCGAAGAGCTTACCGAAGGTTATGCCTTTGCCTGTCGCCTGATAACCGCCATCACGGGAGTGCCTCGTGTCGAGATCTTCGTCCATCGCTCCTCCAATGACTTCCTCTCGCCTAAGACTTTCAGGGAAGTCTCCTTCCCTTCGTTAAAGGGACTGGTTGACCGGCTGGTGGCGGATGGCATAAGGTGCGTGCTTCATCTGGACGGAAACTGGGATTTGAACCTGGAGACCTTGCGGGAGTTGCCAGCCGGAAACGTCGTAGCCCAATTTGACGGGCCGACGGATATATTCCTGGCGAAGGAAGTAATCGGAGACCGCATCTGCATCATGGGCGATGTCCCCGCGGACATGCTTTGCCTCGCTTCCCCGACCGAGGTGGACGAGTATTGCCATCGCCTGATCGAGGGTGTAGGCAAGGGCGGCGGGTACATCATGGGGGCCGGCTGTGAGATACCGCCTAATGCCCGCGCCGAGAACGTAAGGGCAATGATCGATTCGGTCACAAAGTACGGCTACTACCAGACGTAAAAAGGGTCATAAGGCGGGAACTTCATCCAGGCGCGGACGTCCGAAGGCTCGAACCCGCACCCGGCGTTCCAGCACTACCATTTGTCTCCAGGCTCCAGTCGTAAACTCCTCGATCTGCTCGCTCAGCTCTATGTGACCCGCTCCCGTCGACCGCGCGATCTCGCTCGCGAGCTTGGCCGCCTTGCCGCGGGCCATCTCGGTCGCTGCTTCCAGATCCTGGTAATCGTACCTGCCATCCGAAGCATATGCTCTGTAACTGCCGTCCTGGCGGCGACGGATTATGATCTCCTCACTGTGGCTGACGACTCCCGCCACCGCTCCGACCGCGTTCGCGACTTCCATGAAAGCGGGCGCCACGCAGGAACAGCCGAGGCGATCCGCAACGGGGCGAAGGAAGACTTCAGCGGGTGCTCCCACCGCGAGAATATCGTTCTCGAGTCGCAGGCTTAATCTCACGCCCTGGACGCTGCTGCCCGAGCTCCACGCTTCCAGAAGCGATCTCTCGCCATCCCCTGTTCCCAATAAATGGGAGAGGACATTGGCTAATATGATCTCGCGACATTCATCCTTTACCTTCGCCACGAATTCGCCCTTAGAAAGGCCATATAGTGCAGCATTGGTTTCCACAGCGAGGGTTGACAGGTTGACGTCCCCGAACGAGATATCGCCGGTGGCGTTAAAGACATCGGTGGGTGTGAGCGCCGAAAGCAACAACAGTCCCTCCTGTTCCAGGCGGCGGACTCGCGGCAGAGTATCTTCTCGCGCGTCGTTTTTCAGTTCTATATAAGAGAGGGAGCCCTGGCGAGCGCGCTGCAGTATGTAGTAGTCATCCATTCCCTCTTCTAACTGGCGCTCGGCCGAGGAAGCCGTCCAGAAACTGAGTAGCTCGTGGATAGGACCCACCAACTTCTGTGCGGCAAGCCCACGCAATACCTCCATGACGTATGGGGAATCCGGGAGCATTCCCAGGGGGATGACGCGGCGGGGACCGATCTCGATACTGCCGTCAGCAGCAAAGCGAATGAGGCTGTCTCCCCCTAACCCGATGGTCCGGATGTCTATGGCTTCCACCTGGGTCGCCAGGCTACCCACATGCGCGCCTGATTGGTTGATCTTGGGCACGCCATTCGCGACCGCCGCTATATCCGTGGTCGTGCCTCCGACGTCCACGATCACCCCGTCCTGTCTCCCCGTTAAGGTGAGCGCTCCCACAACTGAAGCGGCGGGGCCGGAGAGAATGGTTTCTACCGGCTTTCGCGCCGCCATCTCTACGCTCATGAGCGTGCCATCTCCCCTCACGATCATCAACGGCGCCGCGATTCCCCGAGCTGCAAGCGCCTCCCGGGCGGACCTGATGAGGTCGGTGATCAACGGGATGAGCCGGGCATTGATGGCGGCGGTGGTCGCGCGTTTTGGGGCGTCTAGCTGCATGGAGAGTTCATGACCGCAGACTATGGGCTTCCGTGTCTCCTCGGCGACGAGACGAGAGCCGAAGATCTCGTGATCCGGGTTGCGAACGCTGAAGTAGCTGGAAATGGCGAAGGCGTCCGCCCAATCGCGATGCGTGCGTACGGCTTTACGCACCTCTTCTGAGTCCAGTGTGTCCGCCTCGTCGCCGCGGCAATCGTGGCCTCCCCGCACCCTTGCCACTCGCGTGCCGTAGGCGTTCACTTGCATGTCATCCGGATAGCCGATAAGGATGAGGCAGGCACGACCTCCCCTGCCTTCCACTATGGCATTGGTGGCGAGGGTCGTGGACAGGCCGGCGAGCTGAATGGACTGGAGCAGATCCGATGGTAGCTCGTCGAGCACACCCCGGATGGAGGATATCAGGTCGTGATGATCGGTAGGGTATTTGGCGGAGGCTATTACTTTCTGCGTCTCGAAGAGATATATCACGCCGTCCGTATAAGTGCCGCCGCAGTCTATGCCCAAGCCGTGCTGATCCAATCCAGCCACCTCTTTGTGAGCTTCTTCAGGCTTCTACCGGTAATCGTAGATCTTCCTTCATTGCGACCTCAGGCGAACCTCTCCGCGAATCTCACCGCATCCATCGCGTCCTTGCCATAACCGTCAGCGTTCGCGTAATCGCAAACCCTTTGCGATATCGCTCCGCCCCCCAGGATTATCTTGACGTTGTCTCTTATCCCGGCCCGCTGGAAACTGTCCACCGTCTCCTTGATGGCATCGTAGGCGATGGTGATCAGAGCGCTCATGGCGACGAGCCGCGCTCCCGTCTGCTTCACGGCATTCACAAAAGCTTCCGGAGTCACGCTGACTCCCAGGTCTATGACTTCAAAGCCGTGGCAGCGCAGGAGTATGGAAACGATATCTTTGCCTATGTCATGAACGTCGCCCAGCGGCGCTCCCAGGACCACCTGGTGCGCCTCACCCTCAGCCTTGGGAAAATGGAAGGAATCTTCCAGCATTGCCACTATCCCCCGGAAGATCTCCCCTGACAAGATGAGAGCACTGAGAAAATATTCGCGGCGTTCGTAGCGATCGCCGACTATCTTTAAAGCCTCCTGGGCTACCTCCACGATATGAAGAGGTTCTATGCCCCGGGCCAGCATCTCGCTCGCGAGTCGCAGGGCGTCCTCTTCCCGCAATTCGACCACGGCCTGCGTCAAGTCCTCGTCCATCTTCCCCATCTCCTCAGAACATCCGGCTCAGAGCTTTGAAGTGAAATTTGTCTCCCCGATAAATAAGCCATCCCCAGATAACACGGCGGTCATTGGCCGCGAATATCAGCTGCTCCATGCAGAAGGCGGGAGCGCCCGTTTCGCTCTTCAGTAGCTCGGCCTCCCTGGGTTTTAATACTGTGGCGGAAAGGGTGAGATCGGCCCTCACGGGGATCATATCGGGATTGCCCGAAAAGAGATCGTCGATGGAGCCGTAGCCAAGCTCCGCTTCGAGCAGGGGCTGCGACTGGTCGAAGAGAATGTACTTGCGATCGAAGACCAGTGGCTCGCCGGCCCCTTCCAGCATCCTTTCCAGATAGATAACCCGCTTACCCTTGCGGATGTCGAGTCTTTCGGCCTGGAGCTTGCCCGAGCTCACGACCTTTACCGTAAGGAGCCTGGCACCGGAAGATAAGCCCTGGTTGCGCATTTCCTCGTGGAAATCAGGGATCACGAAAACGCCTCCCGCAACTCGCGGGTTGACGACAAATGTCCCCCGCCCCTGTTCGCTGCGCAATAAGCCCTTCTCGGACAGGGCCGCGATGGAACGGCGCACGGTCATGCGGCTCAGCGCGTAACGCCGGCTCAGTTCGCTCTCACTCGGTATGCGATCGCCGGGGAGCAGTTCCCCGCTCATGATCCTCTCGTGCAGGATCTGAGCCAGCTGGAAATAGGCGGGCGCGAAGCTGTCCTCGTTCAATTTGTCTTTCTCGGCCAACCCGGTCCTCCGTCCTGGTTTAAGATTGTTTTCTAATTTGTATATACATTTAGACAAGTCTGTCAAGGTTGCAGATGGCACTGCGCCAACAAATATTAGGTTAGCTGGCTATTAGGTGGAAACTACACAAGAAGGGATTAGAAGATACCGAAAAGCGACTGCCTCAAGGATAGAGGACAATACCTCGGCATCAGGAAAAGGGAAATGGTCCTGAAGTCGGGAAACTATCTTAAGTAAGACAAGGAATCAGAGTCAAAAAGCATATAATCAGTCTCGCAAACCACAGATCTCCAAGATCGCTTTCTCAAGCAGCCTTCAACACTCGAAACAACAAGTCAGGATCTTATTCCCGTTTTCAGTTGTGGCGATGAGCAGGAAGGGGGAGGCATGGGTGTGGTAGTTGTAGACGAGGTTTACACCGGGGTCAAGAATTGGTGGTCTTTTCTTCTCAGTGGGCTCATCGGCATTGCCTTCGGCGTCATCCTGCTCGCATGGCCGGCTTCCACAATAAAGGTGCTTGCCTACATGGTCGGGATACTAGCCCTGATCGAAGGCGTAATCGCCACCACAATTGCTGTGTATCTCGGATTCAAGAAAGAGAAGATGGCCATCATGCTGACTCGCGGCGTTATAGGGATCTTGATAGGCATCCTCTTGCTCGCGAAAACAGGCCTAACGCTTGCCCTGGTTGTTGTTCTCATCGGCATCTGGGCGGTCATTTTTGGCGCGGCGGAATTCTTTGCAGCCTTGGAATTACCGGCGATGACCGGCAGGGGCTGGATAGCGGTAAGCGGACTTCTGACGATAATCTTGGGGATATTTCTGCTTCTCTTGCCACTTGCGACGGTCCACGCGGCTATCGTCGTGTTCAGCATTTTCTTATTGCTCATCGGGATCTTACGCATCATCTTTGCCTTCTATGCCTACCGTTTTCAAAAAGAGCACAGGGCGGCCTAGAGGGTGCATAAAAGGCATGATATGCCGCTAAGCAAGCAATGGCGATCTATCAACCGTCGCATTTTTGCGCCCCACACTGGAAATATATGCCATCGATGTTTCGGATATCCGGAACGGCCGGGACAGGGGTAAAGGAGGTCTGATGGAAGTAGATGTCATCTTAAAGAACTGGTGGTCCTATCTGCTGAGGGGAGTCATTGCCGTTGTCTTTGGCATTCTCTTGCTGGGTTGGCCCGCGGCGACCCTTAAGGTCGCGATAATCCTCATAGGTATCTTGATGTTGATCGACGGCTTGGCCGCAATGGTCCGTTCAGCCGTCCTGGCGGGCCACAAGGAAAAATGGAGCTGGACGCTGGTTTCCGGGATCGTCGGAATACTGGTCGGAGCAATCATCCTCGGCCACATGGAATTCAGCCTCGCTTTCGTCGCGATACTGGTGGGAATCTGGGTCGTAATCTCAGGTGTTGTTGAAATCGCTATCGCCTTTGAGATGCCGCCGCAGTCGGGTAGGGAAATCATTGGCGCGGTGGGGATAATTTCCATCGCCTTCGGGATAGTGATTGTCGCTTACCCCTTTGCCAGCGTCTATGCGCTGACCGTCGTTCTTGGGATATATGCACTTGTGATCGGAGCCTTGGGTATAGTTGCCAGCATCTATGCCCGCCGTCTTCAAAGTAAAAAGCAGGTAAGTGATTAAGGAAAAGGCGGAGGAGGATATGAAGGAAGTCTATCCTTTGCCCACCGATAGTCTCTTTCGATGGGTACGAAAGGAAGGGAGATCCAGAGAGCCTTCAGCCAGCCCGACATGTCTCGGTCGAAGAGGTCGATTAGGCTTGCCAAACTCTCGGATCTATTGGACAAGGGGCGCATAACCCAGGAGGAGTTCGATAAGAAAAAAGCCAAGCTGATGAAAGATTAACACATCTATTTTAGCTTCTAACAACAGCAGGCCGGTGATGCATTGCCGGCCTGTTTGCCTGCGAAGAATCGGCAATCGCGGGACACTGATCTCAGGGCCATTCTTACGCTCTTAAAGGTTCAGGCGACCGCCAGGATGATGAGCACTGCTACGCCCACAAGTATCCTGTAGATGATGAAAGGGGTCAGGTTCCCTTTTCGCAGGTATTTCAACATGTATTTTACCGTCAGCCCTCCAATAATCGCGGCGGTCACGAAGCCGGGGAGGAAAATCTGAACGAAGTGGTCCGGCAGGCCATGCTTAACGAGCTTCATACCTTCAAAGATACCTGTGCCGGCCATTATCGGGGCGGCAAGCAGGAAAGCGAACCTGGCAGCCGCTTCGAAATCGAGACCGCTAAACAACCCTCCGGACATGGTTATTCCCGAGCGCGATACGCCAGGAGCGAGCGCCAGTACTTGAGCCGTTCCCACGAAAATCCCGTCTCTGGCGCCCAAATGGTCCATATCCCTCGCCTTGCTACCGAAGTGCTGTGCCGCCCACATTACGAAGGAGACGACGATCAGGCAGATGGCGATCCAGAAAGGAGTACTCAGGTGTCCCTCCACCGTATCGCCAAATGCCGCCCCTATGACGCCGGCAGGTATGGTTGCCAGTACGAGGATCCATGCCAACCTCTGCGTTTTGTCCCACTGGGAAGGCCGGGTGTTGAAAGCAGTGAAGAAACCTTTTATCAGCGGGATCCATTCGCGGTAGAAAAAGACCAAGAGGGCGAGAAGCGTACCCATATGCAAGGCGACAGAGAAGGCAAGAGCTGTCGTGTTGATTGTCGATCCGCTTGTCGTACCGGGAAGCCAATCGTCGTGCCAGCCGAAAAGCTTAGATACCAGAACCAGGTGGCCGCTTGAACTTACCGGAATGAACTCCGTCAAACCCTGGATGATGCCTAGGATAGCTGATTTGAGGGCTATCAACATTGAACTTTCCTCTCTTGGCAGTGCGCCTCTTCCTGTCCGCTCATCGCCATATTATAGAGACCGCGAAGAAAAATATATGGCTTGTTGGAGGGGAAGCGAAGCATTCAGGTTCCCTGCCTTGGGCTTGGCGAGGGATGGCCGCATCGTATTGAGGGGAGCCAGGCACCGGCGAGACATCGCCGGGAAGTAAATAAAACACCCGCCCCTTACCAAAAAGGGCGGGTGCCTCTCTTTACCTCTCTAATATCATTTCTAAGGCGTAAATGTAGCCGTATTAGAAGGTCCTGAGTCTGCGGACGTGTTGGGATAGCCAATCACCGGCGGTGCATACGTCTGGGTGTAGCCGACCACATTATTGGCAATCACCCGGTAGGAATACAGCGTCCCTGTATTGACCGCCGTGTCAGTGAAGGTCACGGTCGGACTTTGTACCGTTCCCACAGTGGTCCAGCCGGTCGCGGCATCGGATCTCTGGATGGTGAATGCCGTCGCGTTGAGTGCGTTGTTGGTCCAGGTCAGGACCACCCCGCCGCCCCCCGCAGCCGCGCCCAGGCCGGATGGAGCCCTCGGCGCTACCGCGATGGCCATGGGGCGCATCATTATGTTCTCCTCATGGCCGAGCAGGTGGCAGTGCCAGACGTACTCCCAGCCAAAGTTGGTGCTGTCGTTGACAACCGTAGCCGGTTCGTTTGTGGGATCGAGGTTGGTGAATCCGTGGGTGCTGTCCGTTGGCATCGTAGGATCAAGAGGCCGAACGCTGTTGGGAAGGTCCCAGGGCACGTTTGGAATGATCGGCCGTAAGGCTACGATGACATCTTCCAACGGATTCATGCGGACGGTCTCCTTCCAGCCCAGCTCGTTGGGATCGGGTGGTGTAATCATCCCATCCCAACCGACCCGGTTGATCAGCTGCACGTTGAACATATGCCAATGGATGGCATGGGTGTCCACGCCGTTATGGGTGATCTTCCATATCTGGGTCCCATCGGCCAGCGTTCCTATAGCAGTTGCGGCATCCGAACTTTTTACGATCTCAGTGGGTGGATCGATGTCGTAGTAGGGAATCGTCGTCTGGTTGAGGCCCGTGGTATTCGGTATTTCTACACCGAGGGTGGCATTCATGCGCCCATAGTCGGGGTCGAATAGCTCCTGGATGGCTTTCGGTTGCATCGCCATTGTTAAGGCGGTAGCCGTGGCGGCTGCGTTCGTGCCGCCTCCGTCCGAGAAGCTGACGCCAGGAGCAGAGGTATAACCGGTGCCCTGGTTAGTCAGGGTTAGGCCGGTGACGACACCAAGTTGGATCGTGGCTGCAGCGTTAGCGCCCGCGCCGCCCCCGCCATTGAAGTTGACGTTGGGCGCAGTGGTAAAGCCGCCGCCCCCGTTCGTCACGGTCACGGCTGCGACGGAAGTCCCGCTAAGCGTCGCAGTGGCAGTGGCACCCGCACCTCCCCCTCCCGTGAAGCTGACGATAGGAGCGGAGGTATACCCGGTGCCCCCGCCTCCGGGTGGAATGGTAATGGCGGTAACACCTGATATCTGTGCCGTAGCGGCGGCACCAGTCCCGCCACCTCCAGAGAAGTTCACGCCGGGAACGGAGGTATAACCACTGCCTCCGTTCGTCACTGCAAGACCCGTCACCGGGCCGATGAAGCTCATGGTCGTGTCCTGGATCCTCGCGTATGCATCAGTGGGATAGTTGGCGCCGAAAGCCGTATTGTACGCGGCCTGAGGCACTATCGGCGGCGCCTGGAACTGGGCATAAGCGGCCGGCAGAGCAGCTTTAAGGGTATTAAGGTTGAACCCGGACATGCCGCCCTTGCCGCTCGAGGAGACCTGGAACTGCATGATGGTCCGCGTGTTAGGACCATAACCCGGCAGGGTCGACGGCGCGCCGCCGGTTGAGGTCTGATCCGGGTTGCCCGTGTAATAATCATTGCGCGGGTCGAACGCCGGCACTGGCGCGGGAGAGTCATTATAGAGTATAAGCTTGGCGCCATCCGGAACCTGTGAAAAGTCTACTATCACGTCTGCCCTTTCGGCTGGTCCGAGGAAGAGCGTCTTATTGGTGACGTTGAGGACGACGATATTTCTGCGGTTGTATTCATAACCCATAGGTGTGTTGGGAAGCTCGGCCACGCCAGGCAGGAAACCGCCTTCATTTCCGATCTGGATTATATTGGGGCCCGCTGCCTTGGGATCCGGCACGCCGCCGTCCCTGCCGTCCGTCGGCCAACTCGCAGGCAAGCCGGAGTCCGGTACCGCGGGTACCATGTTGACCTCGCCGGCATTGGCGTCGGTCAGGGCACCGTCCGCCGGGTTCCACATGTTGCCGTTGGACTTGGCAAAGTAGAGCTGGAGATTGATAGAACGGTCATTGCTGGCGTTAAGAATCCGGAAGCGGTAGGCCTTCGGTCCCACTTGCATGTAGGGATAGGCCGTCCCGTTGACCAGCGGAGTGTCCATAAAGCCTTCGGGAACGATAGATGGGTTCGGCGTTCCCGGGATCTTCGGCGGCTCCCAGGGTGCGTTGACCGGATCGTAGTAAGGGTTGTCGACTGGTCCATTCGCCAAACCGGTAAACGGCGGCCAGAACCAGGGTCCATAATCCCATCGCCCCATGGCGTTTGCGCCCATCGCGTCACCCGGGTTCTGGTTCGGCATATACACGTGGGGGAACCATAGATTGCCCTTTCCGCCATACTTGGCCTTATCCCAGGTCGGATCCTCGGCGGTCAATTGGGCGTCATCGGGCACAAAGGTCTTGTCCTGGATGATCAATGGGACCTGGTCGGCCGGGATGACACTCGAATCAGCCAAACCCTTTTCCGCCGAATCCTGCACTATATATCCTGCTGCCTCCCCGGCGTAAACGTTAAGCCGGGTGATACCGTAAGCGTGGTCGTGGTAGAACATCAGTCTGGCGCTCTGCTGATTGGTATAGTAGAAGGTCTCCGATCCCGAGCCCGGAGCCGGCATGTCCGGTACGTTTTGCACGCTTACTCCCTTGGGGTAGTCGGTGTTTTCTCCCGCTGGAGTTATCCATTGATGCATGGTGCCGTCGCTTATCCAGGGAGTATTGCCGCCGTGGAGA
>Ga0209747_1000581_pt1 | contig 19876 bp, 13 predicted proteins | sample BarGraNGADG00311_FD_184498 | JGI IMG/M metagenome (GOLD analysis project Ga0209747, IMG submission 184498) | Arctic peat soil microbial communities from Barrow, Alaska - Barrow Graham LP Ref core NGADG0011-311 (SPAdes) (version 2) | ecosystem: Environmental > Terrestrial > Soil > Wetlands > Peat...
AGGAAGAACGAGCCAGTGTCCTGCGGCATGCTCTGCGCATCGACAGGGGTTTGTTCCTGGCCTCCGGTCTCGGGGGGCATCGGCGCTGCAAGAAGCGAGGCTGGCTGCTTCAACTCCGTGAAGGGCGGGACGCGCTCGCGTGACTTGCGCGCGATGACCGCGCCTATCACGCCCACCAGGAGTACCAGCGCGCCGAACGCGAGCGCGATGTCGAAATAAGCGATGACAAGAGAGCTGATCGTGCGAAGCGCCTGGTTCGCCGCAGGCCTGTAAGTTCCCGCCGCGCCCGCCTTCCATACAAACTGGTGTCCGATGCGCAGCATCAGCGATGCCGGAAGGGCGCTCATGATGAAGGCTATACCCGCGCCTGCAACCTTTCCCCACCCGCGGCAGAAGACGATGAACAGTATCCCGAAGGCGAGGGCCAGGACACCGAAGATTATTATCGGCCACAGCAAGTCGTTGTGGGTCTTGCGGTTCATCTCACTCAGGATCGTGACACAGACGGCCTTTGCCCTCTCCTCGCCCGCGCCGAGCGCTGCCTTCATCGGAAGGCTCTCTTTGTATCCTTGAGCGTAGATCTGCTTCTCCGCCTCGGCGATCACCCGGTCCGCCAGGTCATCCGCCGAAAGCGAGGCGATGACGTCGCCCTTGAGGGTGATGGTGATGCCTATGTCCGGGATATAGATGCTGGCGCCGCGGCTCGTGCGAGCCTTGCTCCGAAGCTCCTGGTAGTTTCCTTTGACGAGCTGCTTGACCTGCGTCGCGTTCTCGATGATCGGCACCATCACTTGCTTCGCGGCGCCCGGACCGGTCACCTGGTATAGTCCCGCCGAGATGAGCGCGAGCAATATGAAGAACGAGGTGATGACCCCGAATATCCACTTGAGGTCGACACGCCAGTGGCTTGTCTCACCACGAGTAAGCGATTCGAACTCGGGCTCCTCGAGAGACATCATGTCGAGAGGCGCCGGGCCCATGGGCGGGTACATGCCGACGGGAAAGCCCGGCGGCGTCATCGGGCCCCCTGGCCCGAACGGTCCCGGCGGTGGGATCCGGGAGGCCGCCGGGGGAAGCGGTGGGCTCTCCGGAGGCAGTGGCGGCTGGCCGGGGACAACGGGCATCGGGCCGGTCTGGCCCGGCCCGGGATATCCAAAGTAAGGGGGTGGCATCGTGTAGGGCGGCGGATACCATGGCGGCGGCATGAAGTATCCGGGAGCCGCCTGGGTTCCTGGAGGAAAGAACCCCGGAGCCTCCTGCTGTTGGGCTGGCGCAGCCGGTGGCGCCTCAGGCTGAGCCGGGGGTTCGATCGAAGTCGGCGCGGCTTCGCCGGCGGGAGGCCCTTCCGGCACAGGTGGTTGGGGCGGCGCCTGCTGGACGAGAGGCGGCGGTTGGACAACGGGTTGCGGCGCCGGCTCAACCGGCTGCGCGGGTGGCTGCACCCCGTACGGTTCCTGCGAAACAACGGTCGGAGGCGGGTGAGGGACCGGCGGCTGTGGCTCAACCGGCTGCACTGGCGGCTGCACCGGGATCTCTTCGAACGGTTGGGGCGGTTGCTGCACCGGCGGCTGCGCCTGTCCCGGAGCCTGTGGGGCTGCGTATTGCTGCGGCGCTTCGACCGGCGCGTACTGTTGTTCGGCCGTGGGAGGATAGACCTGCCGCCCGGCGAGGTCCGGTGGTCGCGCGCCAGGAGCGACCTGCTGATATCCGGCTTCCTCTGCGGCGCCTTCCGCGTGGCGCCCGCGCCGCTTTGTCTTTTTTTCCTTATCTCTCATCAGATGTCCGTGCTTCGCGCGCGACGCTCGTTTCCCTATACTATTAATATTCACGTAACGGCGACCCTTTTCCTTATCGCGTTCAATTGCCGATACTATGGGGTGGAGCGGCAAGACACTGTATCGATGGCACCCGGCCACCACGGGGTGCGTGCAGGTGCTTGCATTTCTTGGAGAATACCCTGGAGAGAAAGACAAAGCTCAGAGGTTCGAATGTCGGTTAGAAATCGCCTCATACTGGGGTCAGCCATAGAGTTCCTGGTGTTCCTGCTCATCATCCTCGGCATCCTGTATGCCACCGGGGTCGCAGACCAGCGTGACGACCAGGTGCGCCTGTCACTCCGGCGGCTCACGCAGGCGCAGGCAGTTGCAAAGTACTCGGGCCTGGAAGTCGACAGGGCTGATGACCTCATCATCTCCGGCGGCAGGAGTGTTGAGCAGGTCGACTACAACCCGCGCGTCAAAGCGGCGTTCGCCCAGTGGGAGACATCTCTCCGGGACAACATCAACCTCTCGGGCGCGTCCGACCTCGGGGACCGCCAGTCGAGCGAGCTTATGCGCGTCCAGGCGATACGCAGGACTTACACCTTGATAGGCTCGAACGTGGACCAGGCGATCGCCGCCAGCATGGCCGGCGATTACACGCAGGCGGTCGCTCTCGCCACCAAGGCGCAGAACGCCTACCGCGAAACCTTTGTACCGGGCCTCGAGTCGGTTACCGCCGCCGAGCAGACGAACGCCGCGGAGGCGGACGCGCAGTCCAAGGACGCCTCGAACACCGCGCGGCTGGTGCCGGTGGTTCTCGCCCCCATCGGCCTCATAATCTTCGCTGTGATCTCGTTCGTCCTGGTGCGCGACATCTCTCGTTCGGTGGCAGTTCTCAAGGACGGCGCTGAGCAGATCGGGAAAGGCGACCTCGACCTCGTTCTGGACACCGGGCGCAGGGACGAGCTCCAGGAGGTGGCGATGGCACTCAACCGGATGGCCGCCCAGCTCAAGAGGACTAATGAGGAGCTCAAGCAGTACGCCCACACGGTATCGCACGACCTCAAGGGGCCCATGTCCTCGGTGGTGATGGCGAGCAGCCTGCTCGTCGATGAGGTGCAGTCCTCACCGCAGCTTTACAAAGAGGCCGGGGTGACCATAAGCGACATGGCACACATGATAGGCGAGAACGCCGGCCGCACCCTCGACCTGATCGACGAGCTCCTCAAGCTCGCTGAGGCAGGGCAGACACCGGTGTCGGTCGCCAGCGTCCCGGTCTCGAAGACGGTCTCCCAGGTCCTGGAGGAGCGCGCGCCGGACCTGAAGGCAAGAGGCGTCGAGGTGAAGGTGTCCGACGACCTCGGGACTCTGCACGCGAACGCGGCACACGTCTATCAGCTCTTCTCGAACCTGATAGCGAACGCCATCAAGTTCGACACCTCGGACAAGCCGGTGGTCGAGGTCTCCTACCTGGGCAAGGACTCAACCGGCGCGCACCGGTACGTGGTCAGGGACAACGGCCCTGGCATCAGCCCGGGCGACCTCGGCCATCTCTTCGAGGCTTTCTACAGGGGAGAAGAAGGCGGGACCGGCATCGGCCTCGCCACCGTCCAGAAGATCATCGGGGTGTACGGTGGCGAGATAAGCGCGCACAACGACGGCGGGGCGGTCTTCGAGTTCACTTTCCGTGACTGGGAAAAGGAACTGCCCTAGGGAAAGAGCCGCAGCGCGCTCGCCTTCTGCTCCAGCACCTTCTCTCTGCTGTACGGAAGCGGCAGGTAATCCACCTTGCACCACACAGGGAAGTGGTCCTTGTAGTGCGGGCTGAGCCTGTGGCCCGACTGGCCGACGTCCAGCACGGCCCTCGAGCTGTCGAGGTCGTTGAAGTCGATTATCATGCGCAGGACCGGCCCGGCGTACGCGGCGTGGCTGCTGCAATCGGGAAGGATCGCCATCTCCGTGCAGCCGCCCATCGTCCCGCGCGCCAGCAACTGTGTCAGGCACTCGCTCGACGGCGGCGAAGCGTTGACCGTGTCGCCCTCGCCGTCGCGGGGAACGGGCCCCACGTTGAATATCTTGTCCAGGGGCCAGAAGAGCCCGAGCAGGTTCTGGCAGGTCAGGTAATGGACGCGGCCCCACTTCCAGGCCGACTGGTCGCCAGTCCCGTAGACCCCCGCAACCTCGGCAACCCCTTTCTCCAGGGCATCGAGCACCGCGTCCTCCAGGCTGCCCATTCCCGGCGGGAGCCAGTAAGGGTCTCGCATGGAGATGACATTTTCCAGGGCGAGGCTGACGCTCGTCCACGAGCAGGTGTATTCGCCGTAGAGCGTGCTCCCGAGCCGGTGCCGGAGCAGTGTCTCGCACAGGTGGTGCCAGGCATAGAAGTAGATGGTGGTCTCGACGGACTCGGCGCGTGCCTGGTGGTCCCAGGCAGCCAGTCGGCCGGCGGCTTCGCGAGCAGCCGGAGACATGCGGTCCGCGGCGGGCGTCGCCACCGCGCGCGCCACCGATTCGGCGAACGTCCTGCCCGGGTAGGTGAACGTGTCGGCGTGTATCGCCCGCATGTCGTCCGGGGACCACTTGTCCCTGGTCCTCAACAGGGCGGAGATGCGGCCGTTACGGTATGGAGCTTCCCATGCGCGCGTGATGAGCTCCGGAAAACCCTCGCTTACTATCTTGGAGTTCGCTGTGGCGATAAAGCCTTCTTCGGGGTTCAGAGCGCGGGGCATGTCCTCGAACGGCACGTAGCCTTCCCACTCGCAGTCGCCCCCGGCGCCATGATACGGGATGGTTCCGTCCCCCTTGGCGCGGCGGGGCACTTTGACGGAAGCCATGTACCCGATGTTGCCGTCGACGTCCGCGTAGACCTGGCTCAGCGCCGGGCCGACGAAGTTCTCCATGGAGCCGACGAACTCGTCCCACGAACGGGCGCGGTTCTGCTTGAGCATCGCGTTCAGGGAGTCGAGCGAGGTGTCCTGGCTCACCCACTTGAGCGCCAGCCCCTTGTTGCCCTTGCGCTTGATGATGGGGCCGTGGCAGGTGACGAGGATGCGCAGCGTGCGGTCCCTGCCGAACCGCACCTTGACCTCCTCGGTGAGGACTTCGGCGTCGTGCCACTCGCCCTCGAAGAGGTACCGGTCGGAGTCCTCGGACTCGAACGTCTCGACGTAAAGGTCCTGCGTGTCGGGGCAGAGGCTGGTGGCGGTCCAGCCGCAGTAGCCGTTGTGCCCGTACGGTATCACGGGAAGGCCGGGGAAGCCGGCCCCGATGATGTCGCTGCCCGGGGTCGTCAGGTGGCAGAGGTAGAGCATCCCCGGGGCGTTGTGCTGGATGTGCGGGTCGCCGCAGAGGATCGGCTTGCCGGTGGTGGTGCGCTCGCCCGAGATGGCCCAGTTGTTCGAGCCCGCCACCGTTCGCGCCGCAAGGCCTCCGGCTCGCGACACCCATCGGCCTCCGGCCGGCTCCGCGTCGAATCCCCAGTCGATCTCCTCGCCGGGCTCAAGGGTCTCGGCGGCCGGACCGGGACCGTCGACTTTGACCGGCGGGTTGTTGCAGGGCGCGGTCTCGGGCAGCAGCTCCATGGCGCGCTCGAGTCCGATGCTCCTGATCAGTTTCTCCCGCATGAGGTCCGCCAGCCAGAACGAGTCGAGCAGCCAGGTCGTGAGAAGCCCCAGGGTCAGGCAGTCGGCGTGGGTCCATGGCTCGGGCCTGCCTTTCAGGAACATGAACTCGAAAGGCAGCCTGGTCGCCGAGCGCGCGATGTACGCATTGACGCCGTCGCAGTAGGCAGCGAGCGCCTCTCGGGACTCGGGGTCCATTCCTCCGGCAAACTCTTCGGCGATGCGTGTCAGGCCTATGGTGCGCATGAACCTGTCCATGTCCACGCCCATGGTTCCGATGGCTTCGGCGAGCCTTCCGGTCGCGAGCCGCAGCATCGTCTGCATCTGGACCATGCGGTCCTGCGCCATCACGAAACCGAGCGCGCGAAACGCGTCGAGGTCGCTGCCCGCGGTGATGTGGGGTATGCCGGCATGGTCGTATATGACTTCCACTTCGTCATCGAGGCAGGCCAGGCGGAGCGACCCGCTGGTGCGAGGCATCGAGAGCTTCAGCCTCAAGGCCAGGTACCCCGCGCCGGCGAACGCCGCTGCCGGCGCGCCGAGCAGGAATATTCTCGCGGCCTTTCGCATTTGTGCACCTCGCAGTTGACTTCGCTCCCTGCCGTGGCCGGCGAGGGACGGATGTTTATCGCGTGAAACGCGGCGAATCGATGGCCTCTCAGGAGGCGCGACCGGTGCGCCGCGGGCATTGAAATGATAACACAAGGCCGGCTCACGACCGCCCCGGAGTACCTGGCGGCCGTTTTGCATTACACTATAGTCTGCATGCGTGTGACGCGCGGAGCTGGAGTGGAAACGGGGGCCTGCTTGCGGAACAGGAAGCTCATCATAAAGTTAGCCGTCATTGTTGGTGTGTCGCTCGGCGCCCTGATAATCGTGCCACCGCTCGGCCTCTTTCTCGTCTTTCTCATCTTCGTGAAAACCTTGCGCGGCGAGAGGGGGGAGCCCATCCGGTCGCCGATGGTGAGCGGCTCGTTTGAGATCGTTCCCAGCGCAGTCGTAGCGGGCAGCGAGCCCGTTCCGGTGAAGCTCGTCTATCGCGTCGGACCCGGCGGGATCACGGAAGGCGGTTCTGTCCGCCTCTGCCCGGGGAGTGTCCTGCGTCTGAGGGCGGACGCCTGGCAACTCCGGCTCCAGTGGGCCAACGGGTGGGGGACCCTCCAGCGCCGCGACCCGTCCAAGGCCAACTACCTCGAGGTGCGTTCGTCGCGGCCGGACGTCGAGCTCTCGGTCTCCCTCATGGAAAAAGCGATGGACCGCACTCAGCTGAGGTGGCTCAAGCGCAAGTTCCTCCAGAAGATCGGAAGGAAGCTGGAGCAGATCGACCCGCGCGACGTCTTCCTCCAGAACTTGAAGGTAACCGTGCGGCTGGAACGCGGTTCGCTCGACGAGGGCGACACGGTGGAGTTTTCGCTCGGCGAAGGCTCCGGGTTGCGGCCGCCGCTGGGCACCATGAGAACAGAGTTCGCGATCGAGGTCGACTCTTCCGCGAACGGCGACTACTGGTTGGACTCGGCGGTCCCGAGGCTCGACGCCGTGGGCGGGGCGCCGGCCGGCATCGACGTCGTCGCACCTACACTCGCCGCTCCGGGGGAGACGGTCCGCGTGCTGGTGAGGTGCCTGGACTCGCGCGGCCTGCTGTCGCCAGCCACGGGAGGCAAGCTCCTCATTCAACCCGAGGGCAACCTCGAGGCGCCGGCTGAAGTCGTGATGCCGGAGAGCGGTGACGGGGTGGCCAGGTTCCAGGCGCGGGTAAAGGGGCCGGGCATAGCGCGCCTGCACGTGCGCTGGTCCGAGCAGAGGCTCGAGGGGACCAGCAATCCCATCGTGTGCAGCGGAGCGCCGGGCCGCCTGCTGTGGGGCGATATGCACACGCACTCTCTTGTCTCTGACGGGACCCAGGAGCCGTGGTATCTGTACCACAGGGCGCGCGACCTGATGGGCAGGGACTTCACGGCCGTCTCCGACCATGACAACTGGAGCTTCGGAGAAGAGCGCCCCCGCAGCCCGGAAGAACTGTCGCTCATGATGCGCCTCGCGGACGACTACTGCAGGACCGGGGAGTTCGTCACTTTCCGGACCTACGAGTGGACGAACAATGTGCTCGGGCACCGCAACGTGCTCTTCGGTCCCGACGAGATGCCGATCTTCCTGCCGATGACCAACCCGGACTACTCCACGCCGGAGGGTCTGCTCGCCGCGCTCGAAGGGCGCGATGTCATGGTGGTCCCGCACCACACCGCCTGGAAGACGCACGCCGGAGAGATGCATTTCGACTTCGGGCCGCGCGGTCACGAGAAAGGCGCAGGGCTGCAGCGCCTGGTCGAGGTCTATTCGCGTCATGGCAACTCCGAGTTCTACGGCTGCCCTCGCCCGATCTCGCACGTCGCGCTTGTGGAAGGCGTGCGAGGCACGGTTATGCGGGCGGTGCTCGGAAAGGAGTACGCCGGTACGAAGTCGAGGAGCTACGTGCGCGACGCCCTCGCCGCGGGGCACCGGTTCGGGCTCGTGGCGGGTTCGGACGAGCACATCGTCGGCGTGGATCCGCGAAGGGCGCCGTCGCAGTTGTACAGCGGCGGCATCACGGGCATCTTCGCCACGGCGGTCACTCGGGAGGCCGCCTGGCAGTCTCTCAAGGACAGGCGCGTCTGCGGCACCACCGGCGCGAGGATGCTGATCGAGTTCCGGGTCAACGGCGTGCCTCACGGCGCGGAGATGGCTTCCGACGGGGAGGTGCACGTCACGGGGCACGTGGTCGGCACTTCAGGCCTCGAGCTCGTCGAACTGGTCAAGTTCGATTCGAAAGGCTACAGCGCGGCCTGGCACGGTGGCGGTGGCGGCCCGGAGGCTGTCGTCGACTGGAAGGACCCGTCCTTCCGCGAGAACTCTTTCTATTACCTGAGGGTCATCCAGGACGACGGCCACATGGGCTGGGCCGGGCCGACCTGGGTCGACTACACTCCTCTGGGCAGGCTCTGATAACAAAAAGTGCGCCACCGGGGCCTGACCCCAATGGCGCACTTGTTGCTTCTTATCTCACTTCAGCAGGTCGGACGGCATGCCCGGCGTGTTGCTCACGTCGGCCCCGTAGTTCTTGACGACCCACTGTCCGTTCTCCTTGTGCAGCACGACCTTCGCGTCTGGTATCTGCGCCTCCGCCGGCCAGTCGGCGTTGAAGAGCTCCCAGGTCGGGTCGATCTTGCTCTCGTTGAGCAGCGTGATCGTGACGGCCGAAGTGTCGATGCCCTTCGAGGCGATGTAGTCCAGGATGACCTGCTGCTGTGTCTTCGCCGGCGGCTGCGGCGGAGTCGGCGCCGGCAGTGTCATCTGAAGGTCCGCGGGCGCGCCGTCGGTCGCCAGCTTCTGCGGCGTGAACGAGGCGGCGGCGTCGATGATCGTCCAGTTTGGATTGACCTTTGCGGTCGGCACGTTGTGCAGCAGGAAGTAGGTGGGCATGCCCTTCGCCTTCCCGCCCTGGTCGATCTTCCAGGTGGGATCGATGCCGGACAGCTTGACGACGCTGAACGTCCAGCCCGCCGTGCTGACCCCGGCCTTCTTCTCGTAAGCCTGCATAGCCACTATGGGTGTGATGCTCTCGATGTCGCCTGATGGCTCGTTGGGCTTCGGAGTCTGGAGCCCGAAGATAAGCTCGTTGCTCTCGCCGGCCGCGGTCAGGATGCTGACCGGCTGAAGGGTGCCGCTCAAGCCGGTCGGGATCTTGAAGGTCACCAGCACGTTGCTCCAGGTCACAACGTCCGCGACCTTCACCCCTACGTGCACCACGCTGTTGCCCTGCGAGTCACCGAAATTGCTCCCGACCACGTTCACCTGCGTGCCCGCCGGCCCTGCTGACGGATCGAGGTTGGATACCTGCGGCTTTGCAGCCGGCTTGGAGGCACAGCCCGCTCCGAGGGCGACCGCCATCACGGCCACCAGGAAGACGGCGACCAGCATCGGCAATGACTTGCCTGTTCTCATGAGTTCCTCCTAAGAATAATTGAGATGTCGGTCCCGTAGCCTCCCGGCCCCCGCGCCCCCCTTTCCATCAGACCGTCACGCGGAAGGCTGGCCATAACCGACGTTGTACCCGAAGTCCGTTCGGCACAGTTGTTCTGCCTGTGAACGCAAAAACCCTTGCGGTTCCGGTCGGACCGCGCTGCAAAAGCGCGCAAGAAAAGAGGCCCCGCAGGGGGCCTCTCTGTGATCAGCTCATCCGGGGACCTAGTCTTGTGACGGCTCCTCGCCTGGCTTCTGGAACATCGGAGGACGGTAGGTCGCATACCGCAGCTTCGAGACCACCGTGCCCGCGCTGCGCGTGAAGACGTTCGGGTTGATGCACTCGATATAACGCGGCAGCAGGCGCTCGTTCTTGTTGATCATGTCGGCGACCTTCTGCGGGTCCATGTACTTCATGACCTCGCCCATGAACTCGAGCCCATCGTTCATGGAGTCGGCGATCGCTTTGGGGTCCAGGTTGGACATGATCGCGGCCATGAAGCCGGCGTTCTCGTTTATGGCCTGCGCGACGGAACGGGGGTCCATTCCCTCCATGACCCCGGCGATCATCTCCTTGTTGCTGCCCATCTTGCCTGCAAATCTGCCCACGCTTCGCATCAGAGACACTGTGCAACCCCCTTCCGTTCGGTGAACCACCTGCCTCCCGGCCGCGACCGGGGATGGGCGGTAGGTAATTCTTATAACCTATCAGAACTGACCAGTCAAATGTCTGTGTCCGTTTTTCGTCGCGGCTCTTTTCAGCGGCTGGAACACCGTTCAGGGAAAAGGAAAAGCAGCGGGCTGCGCGTCCCGCTGCTTTTCTGTCGTCTCTTACCTTGGTTTTCCTTCGGCACTAACCAGACGGCGGCGTCGGCTGTGACTGGGGTGGGGGGGTGGGAGTCGTCTGGGGTGGGAGGACCCTGCCGTTCTGGTCCTCCTGCAGCCACGGACTGCCTCGCCTACCGCCGCCGTCACGATTCATCATCGGGCCCCGTTGCATCCGCTGCTCCATCATCTCGAACCTCTCGCCGCGTCGGCACCCTCCTTCGTTGAAAACGGCGAGACAGATGGTCGAGACCAGGAGCAGCACGGCGATGATCGACACAGCGATCAGGGCTATCAGCAACCAGTTCTCTTTCCTCGGCGGCCTGGGGGGCGCCGCGGGGCTCTCGACAGCCGGGGGCGCTGGTGGCGTCTCGGCTGGCGCCGGCGCTGCCTCGGGTGCCTTGTCTTCCGGCTTCGTTTCCTCCGCCTTCATCTCCTCGGTCGGAGCCTCGTCCATACGTAACCTCCTCTTCACACTGCTGAGAAAGATGTCTTTTCGTTCATCCTGGCTCTCAGTCTATTGTCCAATCCTGAAGAAATCCTGAGAATGACGGTTGTCATCCGAATTCTTCTTCGACCCGGCGCCCGGATGCGCGAGGCTGTTCTGCTTTCACTTTTCCCTTCGCCTTTCGATGATATTGGTGAGCACCGTAATGAAATCGGGGCGCGCGGCGTCTATCATGGTGAGTGACCGAATAAGGGGGAAGAAATGCGCTTGAGGATGAGCGCGCTCTCTTCTACGGGTTCAACAACGGCATCTACCTCGACGGTGAGGGGCGGACGCGCTCGGCCATCCTGCTCATGTCCAGCGCGGACGGCCTCTCCTGGGACCAGGTCTACCCCGAGCCGATAGTCGAGCCCGACGGGGACGGCTGGAAGAAAGCGCTCGTCTACCAGCTCGACGTCAAGCGGGTCGGTGACGAGATGTGGATGTACTACAACGCTCGCAGCGGCTGGCGGTTCGGGCGAGAATGCATAGGGCTCGCGACCTGCAAGGCATGACGACGCAACAAGTGGTCTGACCCCTTGTTGCGCGAGGTCACTTGGCAGCCATGCGCTTCTGTATCTCGGCCTGCAGGTCCTTGATCTCCGTCTCCGCGGACTCGAGCTCCTCGACGGTCGAAGCGTCCACGACCTTGACACCCAGGTCCGCGATCCTGTTCTTGAGGTCCGACACGTCGGTGCCCGAGGCGATGGCTGTCTTCGTGGTGGTCATCAGGTCCGTGAACTCGTCCTCGACCCGCTTCCTCACCACGTCGATGCTCTCCGAAGAGCCGGTGTCCTCAACCGTGCCTTTCTCGGCGACGAACGGGAGGAACACCTCGTCCGTTGCTTTCTCTCCCGAGCCGGACCATACGTCGAGCTTCGCCTGGGCTTTGATCGTTTTGCCGCTGCTCTTGGTCATGTAGACCTTGTACGTGCGGGTCTGCGTCCCGTTCTGCGACTTGACCTGGAAGGTCTTTCCGATCAGCTCATCGCCGTCGCTGGACATCAGGCCGAGGCGGATCTCACCCTTGCCGCCCTGGCTGTACTTAGCATCAAAAGTAGCGGTCAGCACCATGTCTACCCCAAGAGGGACCTTCTTGAGATCGAGCGTCTTTCCGTCCTTGCGGGTCACCTTCAGGTCCTTGATGCTGGCGACTTGCTTGTCAGGGAGAGCGAGGAACACGATGAGCACCACGACCCCGGCGACGATTATCGCCACCAGCGCGATCGCCAGCGCGGTCCAACCCTTGCTTCTTCCCTTCAGTTTTCCGATGCCGCGAGGCGTGGCTGTCGGGGGCACCAGCACGGGAGCCACAGGTGCCGGTGGTGGTGTGGGCGTGACAGGGGCGTCGGGCTGCGCGGGCGCCTGGGCCTGCTGCGTGGGAACAGGCGCCGGGGGAGTCGCCTGCTCCTGCGACACGGGCGCGCCGCAGTTGACGCAGAACCGCTTGCCCTGGATCAGAACGCTACCGCACTTGTTGCACTTCATGATGATCCCCTTGCTCAATTGACCAGTTTATCGGCGCGCGCGGCACCTATATTGAGGGGGGCGTTCAGGCGGAACCGGGCGGTGGGGGCGTGACGAACGAAGCGGCTGCAGCACATCGAGGAGTCAGAAAGGCGCATGCCGGCGCGACCTTGATCTCGAAAGCCTTGCCCTTCCTGGACTTCGTGGTCGTTAAGACCAGGACCAGGATGAGCGTCAGGATGACCAGGATTATCAGGACGAAGACGATCACCGCCTTCGGGGTGAAGACTTTCGTCTGCTCGGGCATCGAGCGCGGTTTCTGCATCGGCGGCTCCTCATAGGGGACGGGCTCGGGCACGCGCATCCATGAAATGTCCTTGCCGCAGTTCGCGCACTCCTGCGCGTCGGCTTCGTTGCGGTGGCCGCAGTAAGGGCAGAACTTGTGCGGGACCCTTGTCTTTCGGTAGAGCTGCTTCGCGCCCTCGCTCAGTTGCTCGTCCTCTTTGTCTTTGTCTTCCGGCATCCTTGCGCTCCTAGTGTCAAAGTCCGTTGTGATTATTGTAGTCGACATCAGCCGGCGGGGTCATGTCGGGAAGAGGCGTCACTCCCACCTCAATCCTCCCCCCTCAAGGGGGAGGAAGAACTGGCTATGCCTCGCCCATCTCCAGGCGCACCCGGTGCACCTCGCCGTCCGCGTGGGGGAAGATGATGTTCCCCTCCAGCTCCTTGCCGTCGACGACGATGCGCTTGACGCCTTTGCTGATGCCCTTCGGCTTGTCGATCTCGATCTCGTAGATGGCCTCGCGGAACCAGCGCCTCGCGGTTATCGCTTCCCAGTCCTTCGGCAGGCACGGGTCGAGCACCAGCCCGTGGTACCCTGGCCTTATCCCGAGGATGTACTCCCAGAACACGTGCCACTGCCAGGCCGCGCCGCCCGTGAACCAGGAGTGGGAACCTTCGCCGAAGTACTCGGACTCCGGCCCTGTTATGTACTCCGCATAGACGTAGGGCTCCGACTGGTAGAGGTCTCCGTCCTCAGTGGACCGGATGTTCGGGAGGACCTGCCTGTACGAGTCCATCGCGGTGTCGCCGTCACCCACCATCGCCCACGCCATGGTCGCCCACGCTGTCGCGTGCAGGAAGATGGCCGCGTTCTCTTTCGTCCCGACCGCGAACCGGGTGATGATCCCGATGTCGGGGTCCGGCTCCTTCCAGCCCGGCAGGAACAGCGCGCACCCTTTGCCTGTAAGGAGCCTCTTTCTCACGGACTCCATGGCGACCTTAGTGCGCTCCTTGTCGAGGCCGGCGATGACGGCCCACGACTGGGAGTTCGCGAATATCTCCGCGGTCCGGTTGCCCTTGCCGCCGATGACCTCGCCTTCATCGGTCGTGCCGCGCATGTACCACTCGCCATCCCAGGCGTGAGTCTCCAGTGCGCTCTTCAGCGCGCGCGCCACGTTTCCGACACTCTTGACGCCGGGAAGGCCCCGCACGAGCGACGCCAGCTCGAGGTACTCGTTGCAGAGCATCAGCAGTTGTTCGGAGGCCATGGTGGACTCGCCGCGACCGTCCCGCCCCGCGTAGTTGATGGCGTCGTTCCAGTCCCCCTTCTCGATGAGAACCAGGTCGCGCGGGCTCCTTCGCTGCCATACGTTCTCGATGATCCGGTAGATGAGCTCGGCGAGCGTCATATCCACCCCGTCGTACGTCGTGACCATGTCGTCCACCAGATCAAGGTTCCCGCTCTCCTTGAGGAAGCGGAAGATCGATATCGGCAGCCACATCGCCACGTCGATGTTGCCCGGGATGCCGGACGGCACCCCGAGGTCGCGGATGTACCCCTGGTCGACGCTCCCATCCGAGCGCACGAGCGATATGTGCATCAGTATCCGTTCCCACGCGTCGTCGAGGAACCGCGGCAGCGCTCCCAGGATGCACTGCGCCGAATCGCGGTAGCCCCAGGTCTCGTTCCCACTGCATATGAAGTACGAGCCGTCCGACCGGTACCACCAGAAATTGACACGCGCCTGGTACTTGTTCCAGATGTTGACGAACTGGTTCACCTGGTTGTCCGGGGTGAAGACAGTGTCGCCGTAAGCGATGTCGAGCCAGTACTGGTTGCACGCCTCGAACCGTTCCTCATAGACCTCCGGCCTGATGTGGTAAGGGATCTTGTCGAAGTCGTCCTCGTTCTGCAGCACTCCCATCGCCATGATGACGCGCTCTTCGGCGCCGGGCTCCAGGTCGAAGGTGTACTTGTGGGCGAAGACCGCGGCGCGGCCTTCGTTCTCGCTGTTTGAGAGCTCGCCGTCCCGGATCGCCCTGGGATAGGCGGTCCCTCCCCCCGGCCCGATGAAGTTCTCGCGAAGCGTCTCGAAGCTGTCGAACTCGTGAGTGCTCGCGAAGAATATTTTGATCGGCCACTCGCGGTTGGGGACAAAAGCCTCCCGGTTCCAGTAGGTCTTCTCCGCGACCAGGACGTCCCCGACCCTCTTGACCCTGTTGAAGAGGATGTTCGAGTAATAGGAGATGATGTTAGGCATATGCTGCCCGAGGAGCAGCTCCACCATCGGGTAGGCCTCGAGGTGCCTGGGCCTGCCGGACTCGTTGATGAAGTGGAGGATCCAGTACTCCAGGTCGGCGTCGAGGGGCACCAGGTAAGACAGCCAAACCTTCAGCCCGTCCACCTCCGCCTCCAGGCGCTGGTAGCCCATGCCGACGCGGCAGAGCCACTTGTCCGGGTCGCGCCTGACCGGGAGCCAGTTGGGGCTCCAGAGGTCGTCGCCCTCCTTGACGTAGACGAACCGCCCCGGGTCGTTGTTGAGGGCCGGGGCCCAGAGGTTGATGCCGTAGGCCGGGGGCTGTTTCCAGAACGAGTAGCCGCCCCCGGTGTGCGTTATGAACGAACAGTACCTGCCGTTGGTGAGGTAGTTGATGTAGGGGAGTTGAAGCCTCGGGTTGGTGATGATGTACTCCAGCCCGTCCTCGCTGAAGTAACCGCTTCGCATTCTTTCAGGGTCCTTAGCCACCTCTTGCCCCCCGCGCAGGTCTCAAGCCGAGTCGACCATCAATAGTTGTTTCTCGGCGTGCAAAAATTCACCTCCCGGCGAGGGCTTCCTCCCCGGCCTCGAGCGGTCCCACGTGCAGGGCGGTCTGCACTCGCAGCAGCGCAAGCAGCCACTCGATAGTGGCCTCCGCGCTCTTGTTAGGGCTGACGCCGTGCAGCATCAGGCTGTCCGAGCAGCAGAAGGCGGCGAAGTCGTAGAGCGGCTGGTTGAGGGCGTTGCGGCCGAGGAACCACTCGAACGCGGCGCGCGCGAGCTCGAGGTACCGCTCGTCCCTCTCGACGGTAAAGGCGTCCACGTAAGCCTCGGTGAGGGACGCCGCCTCCACCGGAACCTGGTTGAACTTCGCCCGCTCCCCGTCACGCGGGTACCAGCCCTGGTCTCCCACCAGGTCGAAGTAGCCGTCCCGGAAGCACTTGCGGGTCAGGAACTCCAGGCTTTCGAGGGCGACCTCGCGATATCTGTCCACCTGCGTGGCACGGTAGGCGAGCAGCAGCGCGCGGGGCAGTATGCCGTTTGCGTATGTCAGAGAATCCTCGAACCACTCCCAGCCCTCTGCGGCTGTGGCCTCAAATACACTGACCAGGTCCGAGGCCATGTTGCGCAGCGCCGCCTCAGGAAGCGACGCGCCGGGAAACCGTGAGAGGTAGTGGTAACAGCCACAGATCGAGTATGCCATCGCGCGGGGGTAAGTCGGCCTGGGGTCCTGCAACGCATCGTCGAACATCAGCTTGGCGAAGGAGGCGAGGCCCTCTTCCTCTTCGACCGCGACCGTCAACCCCAGGCACGACAGCGCCTTGCCCTGGCACTCCTCGCCGCCCACCTCATCGGCGAACGACTTGTCGTAGTTCAGGAGGTTGTGGAACTTGCCGTCCGGCTTCTGCATGTAGCGCATCAGCCCGAGGTAGACGCGGGCGAGCTCGAAGCTTACCTGGTCGTCGGTCTGCACGTGGGCGAGGACCGCCGCCGCAAGTGCCATGGCGTTGTCCTCCGTCACGTAACCGCTCGAGCGGTCGGGGATGTCGAAGTGCGCACCGTGTATGATGCCCGTCCCGTCGGTCAGCCTCACGAGGTGGTCGAGGCGCGGCCTGGGCAGGTCGCGGAGCAGCACCGGCTTCCTCGGGGCGGTGACCGGGGGCGGGGCGGCTTTCCTGCCCGCCAGCACGCGCTCGAACAGCACCACGTACTCCCTCGACACCTCACGCCAGATCATCTTGTGGCCGAACGCGTAGGATTTCTGGCGCATCTCCGCCATGCGCGCGGGGTCCGTGAGGAGGCCGTTGGCTGCGTCCGCCATGGCGCCCGGGTCCCTGGTAGGCACGATGATGCCCCTGCCGTCCGCCAGGACCTCGGTCGCATAGTAGTAAGGCGTCGAGATTATCGGCTTGCCCAGGCCCATTGCGTAGGCGAGGGTCCCGGACACTATCTGGTTCAGGTCCAGGTACGGGGTCACGTAGATGTCGCATGCGGCGATGAAGTGCGTGAGCTCCTCGAGGGACACAAAGCGGTCGTAGAACACCACGTTGTCCTCGACGCCGAGGTCGCGCGCCATCCTCTTGAGCGAGTAGCGGTACTTCTCGCCCTCGCGCTTCTTCACCGGCGGGTGTGTCGCGCCGAGCACCACGTACACCGCGTCCGGGAACCGCTCGACGATGGCCGGCATCGCCTGGATCATGTACTCGATGCCCTTGCGCGGATGAAGGAGCCCGAATGTGAGCAGGACCGTCCTGTCCTGCAGGCCCCACCGCTGCTTGTAGTCATCCGAGTCCGCGAAGGGCATGTCGGGGACCCCGTGATGGATGAGGTTGACCTTCTGGCGCGGCACGCCGTAGTACTCCTCCAGGAAGTCGACCGACTTCGAGCTCATCACGATGACCGCGTCGGAAAGGGCGCAGACTTCGACGAGCGCCTCGCGCCTGTCAGGCTCGGGGTCAGGCAGCACCGTGTGCAGCGTCGTCACCACGGGCTTCTTCAAGTCCCGCAGCAGGTCGGTGATGTACATGCCCTTCGCCCCGCCGAAGATGCCGAACTCATGCTGAAGGCAGATGATGTCGACCTCGGACATGTTCACGTAGTCGGCGGCACGCGGGTAGTCGTCCGGGTCGCTCGCCTGCACCTCGAAGCGCACCATCGGCGGGTAATCGTAGCCCTCCGGGCGGTCGTTCATCGCCACGACGAAGACGTCGGACTCAGGGCCCAGCGTCGAGGCAACCCAGGTCGCCACGTCCGTGGTGAAAGTCGCGATGCCGCAGTGCCTGGGGACATAGTTCCCGATCAGCGCCACGTTCATCGCGGAGGACCTGGAGCGCGCTATCTTCCCTTTTTTCATGCTGACTTTCCCTGGTCGCTATCGTTCTTGGGCAGGTACGACTGAGGCGGCTTTTGTTCAACTCAAAAGGAGCCACGACGGGTCGGTGAAGCCCGGACTGCGGTTAACATACTATCTTCATCTGCCATCGAGCAGAACCCGCAGGGGAAGATTCTTCGGACAGGGCCGGAATCCTTCAGCGGACCCAGTCGCGTGTTTCGTGGTAACATCTTGCGCGCATGACCAGGAAGGTTCCGATGATAAATCTCTCAAGACCGATAAGAATCGCCGGCGGGGACGGCCCCCCGCGCTATCCCGTCAAAGAAGCGCTGGGCAAGCTGCGAGGGCTCCTGTACCACGGCCACAAGGTCGAATGCTCCTGCTGCGGACAGGAGTTCGCCCTGTTCCTTTTCTCCCCTTACCAGGCCGCCCTCTGCCCGAACTGCCTGTCCTTCGAGCGCTACAGGCTCCTCTGCCGGTACCTGCGCGACGAGACCGACTTCGGCGAGCGCGAGATGAAGGTCCTGGACATCGCCCCCATCTGGGCATTCCAGGAGTTCTGCCGGAGCTTCGACAACGTCTCGTACCTGTCGATCGACATAGAGTCGCCCATGGCGATGAGTCACATGGACATCAGGAGCCTGGACCTGCCTGACGACACCTTCGACGTGGTCATCTGCTACCACGTCATCGAGCACATCGACGACGAGCCGAAGGCGCTCTCCGAGCTGCGGCGCGTGATGAAGCCCGGGGCGTTCGCCGTCATCCAGGTCCCCATCTATGTGGAGAAGACCATCGAGCGAAAGGACCTCACCTCCTGGCAGGCGAAGCGCATCCTCGTCTACGACGGCCACCTCCGGGCGCACGGGCCCGAGCACTACCGCGAGTTGCTCGAGTCAGCCGGGTTCGAGGTGGAGGTCAACTCGCTCGTCAAGACGCTGAGCAAAGAGGACATCAAGCGCTACGGGCTGGACCGCACCGAGGACCTCTACATCTGCAGGAAGTGAGCAGATGGCGTGCCGAATTGCGGAGCGCCGTTCGCTTCCTGATAGAATAGACGCCGCACTGAAGACAGACTAAGGAGGTCGATAATGGCAGACGCTGTGATAGTAGACATGTTGAGAGTCCCGTTCTCGCGTTCGCGGCCGGCACAGCCCGAGCGTGACGCGTACAACAAGCAGCGCATGGACGAGGCACTCGCGAAGGTCATCACCACCCTGATCGAGAGAAACAAGGTCAACCCCGAGGAGATCGGCGACGTCATCACCGGTTGCTCGCTCCAGATGCGCGAGAACTTTCTCATGGGCGGCCGTACTATCGTGATGCTTGCCGAGCTGCCTTTCTCGGTGCCCGCACAGGGCATCGACAGGGTATGCATCTCGGGCATGAGCGCACTGCACCAGTGCTCGATGGAGATAATGCTCGGATATTCGGACGTATGCTTCGCGAACGGCATGGAGCACATGACCCACGTACCGCTGGATGCGCGGTTCAACACCGACCTGATGCAGGTCAGCCCGCGCTTCTGGTCGGACGAGGCCCTCAAGAAGTACGAGCTGCAGACGGCCCTGTCGATGGGCCTGACCGCTGAGAAGCTGCTGTCCCAGACGGACATCACCCGCGAGGAGATGGACGAGTGGTCGATGTGGAGCAACCAGCGCGCGGCGAAGGCGGTCGAGAGCGGGTATTTCAAGGACGAGATCCTGCCGCTGGACGTGGAGCAGGAGGACGGCTCGATAAAGCACATCGACACCGACCTCTCCATCCGCGGCGACGCGAACATGGAAGGCCTCTCGCAACTCAAGCCGGCCTTCACGCCTGACGGACAGATAACGGCGGGCAACTCCTCGCCGCTGAACGCGGGCTGTTCGTCGGTCCTGCTGATGAGCGACGAGAAGGCGAAGTCGATGGGCCTCAAGCCGCTCGCCAAGGTCATCTCCATGGGATGGGCGGGCGTCGACCCCAGCATCATGGGCGCGGGGCCGGTCCCGGCTTCCAAGAAGGCCCTCGAGAAGATCGGCATGGACGCCAAGGATATCGACTACTGGGAGATCAACGAGGCTTTCTCGATCGTGGCACTCTACGCGATCAAGGAGCTCGGCCTCGACCCGGAGCACGTCAACCTGCACGGCGGCGCGGTCGCGATCGGCCACCCGCTTGCGGCTTCCGGGCCGAGGTTGACGGGGACGCTGGCGCGGATCCTGCAGCAGGAAGGCGGGAAGTACGGCGCGGCGACCCTGTGCGGCGGCGGCGGCCAGGGCGGAACGGTGATCATCGAGAAGCTGTAACGCTTAAGGGTAATCAGTACAGAGCCGGGGCTGGATGCCCCGGCTCTTTGCTTTGCGCAA
>Ga0209747_1000584_pt1 | contig 19828 bp, 17 predicted proteins | sample BarGraNGADG00311_FD_184498 | JGI IMG/M metagenome (GOLD analysis project Ga0209747, IMG submission 184498) | Arctic peat soil microbial communities from Barrow, Alaska - Barrow Graham LP Ref core NGADG0011-311 (SPAdes) (version 2) | ecosystem: Environmental > Terrestrial > Soil > Wetlands > Peat...
CACCACCGCTATCGCGTAGGCGATCTCGTCGCGAGCCACTGAGACCAGTTGAGTCTTTGCGGTAGCGGCTTCGCTCTTCTCCCGGGCCAGCACGAAGATGGGCAGCGCGACGATGACCATACCGATCACCGTTATCGCGAGCGCCACGCCCGCGTGGTGTACGTGGCCGGTCCTGTGCTGCAGGGCTTCAATGCCTCGTCGGATGGACTCCACGCTGAAGACCGCGATGAGCAGGGTCGCCGCCATGATCGCCGCGATGTACTGGGCGCGCTCGTGCCCGAACGCGTGGTCTTCGTCTGCCGGCTTCCGCGACCAGTAGGTGACGAGCAGCAGCACCGAGGCGATGAGCACGTCGCTGAGAGTCTCAAAAGCCTGCGCGAAAAGGACCAGCACGTGCGTACTGAAGTAAGCGATCAACTGGATCGCGAAGAGGATGAAATAGCATACCACCGCGAATATCAGGCCACGGATGCCCGACGTCCGCTTCGAATCAACCTTGATATAGACCTCCAGTCGATTGCCTTCTCACTCTGCACCGTGGCCAGCTTCATTAACTCTATTTCAAGCACGCGGAAACGTGAAGCCAGGTGACCGGCCGGAACAGGGAAGGGGGAATTGTCGACTAAAAAGCCGTCCACAGCAGGCCTGTGGCAAAAGCGGCCTCGTACTCGGGCAGGTCGAACCCGGGGTCCATCAGGCTCAGCTCCGCGACAGCGGCCTTTCGGCCGGGAGTCCCTTGGCCGTACTTCCCGTCGCGGTATGCGTCGCATACGGAGTAGGCGTCAGCGCTCAGGTGGATCACCCGGGTTAGAGCGTCCGCAGCTTCTTCGCGCGTGGCCGTAGGAGCGCGCTCGAGTACCTTCCGCATGAGCTCCTCGTCCTCCGAGCTGTCGTCGAGCGGCGCTCGCCTGTTTGCGAATGAGAGCTCGAAGGCCGCGCGCCTTGCCTGTTCGTTCAACTGGGACTCCTACTGTGCCGGGACCGGCGCGGGGGCGCTTGCGCTGCCCTGGGTCCAGTCAGCCGGATTGTTCGGGTCGGCATCCTGAGTCTTCGCGAAAAAGACCTGGACGTCACCGCTCTGCTCGAGGGTCTTCAGCTCAGGGAACTCATAGGTGAAGAATATGCGGTTGGCTTTCGCGCCTTGAACGAAGCACAGGACCCTCACGGGTTTCCCGGTGGCCTGTCTGATCTTCTTTGCCATGTCGGCGTAGCGCTGGGAGTACTGACCCCAGATCTGGTCGGCCTGCGCCACCGTGACCGGGTGCGGGTCCGTGTACTTCTTCCCAAATATCGTGACCTGTCCTCCGGTTGGATTGTCGCGCTCGTACCAGTGCTCCTCGAGCATGGTGTCGTAGGCCGGGTACTGGTTGGAGGATGTCGCTCCCTCGTCCCAGATCGCCTTCTGCGGCGGCGTCGTGGCGGGCCCCTCGTTGATAGCATCCAGGACCCTGACGAGACTGCCGTGGTTTCCCTTGGCTGACCAGTAACCCATGGACACCTGGCTACCGGCTTTCCCGAGTAGGGGCTCATAAGCCAGGGCTTGCGCGTAGAGCTCTGCGGTGAAAGTCTGACCCGACGTCTCGGCTATCTTCTTGGCCGGGTCGGTGAAGACCGGCACGTACTGTGGTTGGTCCTGGACAGAGGTGGCGGTGGGCGCTTTGCTCCCCGCACTGGTAGCGCAACCGGACAGGGGCACCAGGGCCGCGAGTGATATCGCCAGCAGGATAAGCATGACCAGAGATAGATTCTTGCGCATCGGTACTCCTTCGGCAGTATTGCAGGCAAGGACGGCCGGGCCCAAGGCCGGGCTCTGACGTCACAGAAACGGAATCGGACTGTGCGGTCGTTCACTTGAGCAGGAGCATTGAATAATCCGGTTTGTTATCCCGTATAATGGCACTGGCTGCGTTCTCTGCTCTTCGAGTATGGGAAGAGAAGTGCCCACACTCGACCTGGAAGGAAACCATGCAAGAGCGAAAGAGACTGGTGTTGCTCGTCGATGACGACGCGGACTTCGTAAAAGTCGTCCGGCTTTACTTCGAGCGTTCTGGGCTGGAGGTCGTGTCAGCGCCGAGCGGCAAAAAGGCGCTGAAAGCGATAGACGGCCAGCCTCCGGACGCGATGATCCTCGACGTTAACATGCCCAAGATGGACGGGGTAGAAGTATGCCGCGCCGTGCGTGCCAGGATGGGGAGCAAACACCTGCCGATCGTCGCCCTGACTGGCTACCACAGCGAAGACAAGCAGAAGCAGATGATGGCGGTGGGCGCCGATCTTTACCTGACAAAGCCCATCGACATGAAAAAGCTCGTGGAATACGTGCTTAAGGTGCTCCCTCAGGGAGCCTGATCAGGCCCGCCCGCTCGAGGCCTTCATCTTGCGATCCACCAGGTTGGACTGTTGTTCGCCTGCAACCCGATGGGCTTTCTCAAGCGAGTACACCAGGACCGCTTACCGTGCCGCGTTCTTGTTCAGAGTGCGGTACCACCCGAGCAGCCTGGGGTTCGTATAGATCTTGGTCAGCGCGACCTGCCGCGCGATCTCTCTTACAGGCCTGTGCCCGGCGTAGAAGAGAAAGTGCGACCACGTGTATCTCCTGCCGATCTGCCTCTTGCTGAAGCCCGGGTGGTCAATGATGGGCTTCCTTCTCTCGTACCCCTGCTCGATGGGCCCGTCGAGCAGACCGGATTCCTCGCACACCGTGTGAAGGACCGTTCCCGGGTATGGGAAGAAGACGCTCAGGAGGAACCATCCGGGCTGGCACGCACGGGTCACCTTGATCGTCTCGCGGAAGTCGCGCCGCGTCTCGCCGGGGATGCCGATCAGGTTGTAGATGCCGACGTCCAGTCCATGCTCCTTGGCCTTCCGAACGGCTCTCACGATGTCCTCGTTCGAGTAGTTTCGCTTGAGGACCTCGCGGCGCAGACGCTCGCTGCCTGACTCGAGGCCGATGTTAACGAAACGGAACCCGCACTTTTTCAACGCCGCGAAAAGGTCGTCGTATTCGGTATGTGGAGTGATACGCAGGTTGGAGCCGAACTCAATGGGGATCTCGAGGTCGGCGTTCATGCGCTCGAGCAGACCGCATAGCTCAATGGCCCACTCCTGGTTGAAGCCCATCGTCTCGACTTCGAGATAGACCTCGGTCATGTACGGGTAGGTCGCCTTGAGGTCGAGTATCTCTTCGACGATGTTCTCGGGCGACCGGAGACGGACGTACTTTCCGGTCGCGAGGCGCGCCAGGGCGTGGTTGCAGCAGTATGTGCACTGGAACGGGCAACCCCGCCCCATCAGCACCGACGGCCGCGAGTACTGGTTCGATATCCACGGCAGCCACATCTCCCTGTCCGGGAACGGAAGGCTGTCGAGGTCCTCGAAAAATGGGCGCTGCGGGTTCTTCTCGACCTCGCCGTCGCGCTTGATCCACATGTTGGCTATGCCGGCGGGGGAGGCCCCTGCCTCGAGCTGACTGACCAGCTCCAGTGTGGCCAGCTCGCCTTCGCCCGTGCACACGGCGTCGAACGCCGAGGCCAGGCAGTCTTCCGGCTTGAGCGACGCATGCGGCCCGCCGACCAGCAGGTAGAGTTCCGGGTGGGACTTCTTGAGGCCCGCGGCCAGCTCGGACATGAACGCGAACTCGGTGTAGACGGACGTGAAGCACACCAGCGCCGGATCGAAGTCCCTCACGTGCTCCTCGAGTATTTCCACGTTCAGCCTGGTCGGAATGACCAACCTGGTCTCGTGACCTTTTCCCTTCAACAGGGCGGAGATGTAGGATATCCCGAACTGCATCCGCTCGTGGCCCTCGAGCGGCTTCTCCACAGAGTAATGATCGTCTTCGGAGTGCACGAATAAAATTCTCATTTTCGAGTTCTCACAATCTTGTCAGTTTCTGCTACAGGAGTGCATTGTATGGCATTGACAGAAAAGAGTCAGCGTAAGAGACCGGTCGGAGGAGTCAGTGACCGTTGTTGCCGGGCTCGGGTTGCGAGTAGTCGCTGATCGTGAACTCGAAGCAGGCGCCGTTGTCGTTGTAGGCCCTGACCTCTCCACCGTAGAGGTTCACTATCTTCTCGACGGTAGCGAGCCCTATGCCGGTGCCCCCGCTTTTTCCTTTGAAGAATGGCGTGAAAATGTCTTCGAGGTCAGCCTCGGGAATGCCCTCTCCGTTATCTCTTACGAGGTACCGGTGGACGGCGATGCCTGCTTCCTCCAGGCGCCGGACGTTCAGGACCGGCCGGTCCGACCGGCAATGCTTGATGCAGTTGCCGATGAGGTTCGAGAAGAGCTGGTAGAAGTGGGTTGGCGAGCCGACCACGTGGCCGAGCCTGTCGCCCACCTCGAGGGTTACGCTGCCCGCTTCGATGATTCCCGCGTCCTCTTCGACTATGCGGTTGACCAGCTCGGCGATGTCGACATCCTCGACGTCCTTGGGCACCTGCCCTGCTTCGGCGAGGGCAAGCAGGTCGTCGATGAGGGAGGCGGACTTCCAGACATTGCGGTCGATGACGCTCAGGAGCTCACGTATCTCAGGCCGCTCATCGAGGACGCCCATGTTGTCCATCGTCATATTGAGCGTGGACGCGGCGAGAACTGTCGATGTCAGCGGGCCTTTGAGGTCGTGGGATACCGTATGAGCGTATCCCTCGAGCTCGCTGTTGATCCTCTTGAGCTCCTCTTCAGACCGCTTTCTATCGGTGATATCGCGGGCCAGGAAGACGAGGGCGACCTCGCGGCCCTTCTCGTCCTCGACCGCGGAGCGTGAAAGTGACACCGGGAACAGGGTGCCGTCGCTCCTTCGGTGGTAGTACTCGCCCTCCGGGCCGATCTCGCCGACGATCGCGATGTCCCGGCCGACAATCTCTTCTTCGGAATACCCGTACGTCTCGCTCACGGCCCTGTTCACGAAAGTGACCATGCCATCAAGGTCGGTGATGAAGATGCTGTCGCCCGCGCTCATCACGGCGTGCGACAGGATCATCGAGTTGTACTCGGCCTGCTTCCGGCGGATGGCGCTATCCAGGGCAAGGGGAAGAACCTTGAGATAATCGCGCTCCTGGTCCTTCACAAGGTAGTCGTACGCGCCGGCCTTCATGGCGGTAACAGCAAGGTCGATCTGGTTTGCGCCGGTGATGATGATCGCGGGAGCTTCGGGTTCGAGGTCGAGCACGTCAAAAGCCGTCCCGTCGCCCAGGTTGTAATCGAGGAGGATTATGTCGAACTCTTCGGTCGAGAGTATCGCGCGCGCCTCGGCCACAGAACCGGCCACAACGTACTCGCAGGGCAGGCCTCCGCTCCGTACGAAACGCTCGAACGCCATCTGGTCAATGGTGTCATCCTCGACGAGAAGTAACCTCAATCTGTGGCTCCCGTCTCAATCCGGTAGCTCGGATAGGGTCCAGTAGAGGTCGATCGCCTTCACGACCTCGACGAACTGCATGTAGTCCACCGGCTTGATCATGTAGCCGGCGACTCCGAGGTTGAAGCTATCCACCCTGTCGCGCTCGTCTTTCGAAGTCGTGAGCACGATCACGGGTATTCTTTTGAGAGCAGGGTCTTGCTTGGCGATCTTCAGGAAATCGATGCCGTTCATCTTTGGCATGTTCAGGTCGAGAAGAATTATCCCGGGCTTCTCGTTGGTCGGATCGCGAAGAAAGTCGAGCGCCTCCTCGCCGTTACCCACGAAATCAAGCCTGTTGGTCACACGGATCTCTTTGAGCGCTCTCTCGACCGTCATCTTGTCGATGAGGTCGTCCTCGATCAGCAGTATGGGCTTCTTGGACCTCAATATGTCCTCCATAGATAGAATTTTCGGCTCCTTATCATTTTGGAAGGGTGAAGAAGAACGTCGAGCCCTCCCCGAGGTTGGACTCCACCCATATCGTTCCGCCGTGCATCTCTACTATCTTCTTGACCAGAGTAAGGCCAATCCCTGTGCTCCCTTTGTCATCAGGGGGCGACAGCGTCTGGAAAATCTGGAAGATCTGGTCGTAGTATCTCGAGTCTATGCCCGGCCCGTTGTCCTTGACCGCGAACCGCCACATGGCTCCTTCATCGGCGCATGATATCGTCACGAAGCCGACCGGCTTGTCGATGAACTTGACGGCGTTTCCGATCAGGTTCTGGAACACCTGCTCGAGGCGTGTTCTCTCGCCCTCGACCCATGGGAGCTTCCCTTCGATAGACACCTGGATGTTCTCGGGCGGAGCGATCATCTCGACAGAGGAGTCGACCAGCTCGTTCGTGTCGACGACCTCGCGGTCCTCGCGGATGCGGCCGACCCTGGAGTACTTGAGTACGCTCTCTATCAGGCTCTCCATCTTCTTGGCGCGGTCGAGCAGCAACTGGAGCTGCTCCTTGCCCGTGTCGTCCAGGACGTCAGCGTAGTCCGACGCCAGCCACGTGGCCAGAGAACCGATGCCTCGCAGCGGGGCCTTGAGGTCGTGAGAGACGACGTACGCGAAGTCGTTGAGCTCCTTGTTGATGACCACGAGTTCGTCGTTCAGATGCTCGAGCTCGCGGGTGCGCTCTTCAACCCTGTCCTCCAGCTCGTCACGGGTGTTCAGCATCTCGGCCTCAGCCGTCGAGCGCGCGGTGGCCATCTCGTTGAAAGATGCTGCCAGGTCCCCGAGCTCGTCGTGAGACTTGATCTTCACCTCCACGTCCGTCCCGCTCTTCCCGAATTTCATCGCGGCATCCCGAAGCTGAACGACCGGACCCACTACCTTTCGAGAGACGAGAAGTGTGCCGCCGAGCGCGATGACGAGCACCAGCACCCCGAAGATGCCCACGCCCCAGGAGGCGTTCCGGCTTGACGACGAGATGTAGTCGGCGTCGGTCGTCAGAGCCTCCTGCTGGGCCACTACCTCGTTGTTGATAGCGGCGGTGAGGTTGCTCTGGGGCGAGGGGCCGGTCTCGCTTTCGACGTAGCCGATCGCGCCCGCTTTATCGCCGGCGTTGACGAGCGTGACCGCTTTGTCCCACGCGCCGTTGACCTTGTCGTAAGTGGTGTTCAGCCTGTCGACGAGCTTGGTGGACTTGCCCCGCTCGCTCTCCTTTTTCAACTGGTCGGCCTGCTCTATCCAGGTATCGATGGTCTGACCCGCGTTGTCCTGGGCTTCGGCGATGGTGGCGAAGTCGCCCTGGCGACCCGTGACTATGTAGACGAGCGATTCCTTGACCTGCAGGTTATAGTATCTCGAGAACCTCTCGGCCAGCATCGCGTTGGAGACATGTGCCCGCATGCTCTCCACCGTGCTCTGCAGGCCCAGCAACCGCATTATGGAGAGCGCTTGCATCGCGCCCCCCAGGTTATCGAGGTAGCGGTTGAGCTGCGCCTCTTCCTCGGGGAGCTGCTCGTCGATACCCTCCGAAACGACGTTGCCTTCTGTTCCGTTTGCGCTGTCCGCAAGGTGGTTCATTGCCGCGACCTGCTGGCCGGACCTGGCCAGTGCCACGGCCCAGTCGCAAGCCTGGCTGACCTTGAAGTAGGAACTCCTGATGAGCTGCTGTGCCTCGATCTCCTGAGCATGTTCGGTGGGGGAGTCGCCGGTATGCTTCGCTTCGGCCTTTATCCAGCCGCCTATATCGATCTGTGCGTTTTGCTGGGCCTGCTCGTAGAGCCTCTCGTGTTCCGTCGAGCCGGTGGCGACGAAAGCGGCGCATTCTCTCAACTGTCTCTCGTAGTGGCGCGCGAAGCCCTCGGCGGAGACCACCTCCGCGAGGCCCTCGTTTATCTGCTTGACGTCATACTGGACCCGGTTCTGGGGAAGCATGAGCAGGATGAGCGCTCCGACCAATATGAGGGCGGCCGGAAGTATCAGGATATAGAACTTCGACCTCAGCTTGAGTCTAACGCGCAAAACGCAGACCTCGAGTCGTCTAGTCTGTTCAGGGGCACCTGCGTCGGGCACCAGCCCGGGTTCACCTGATGATAGCCTATAGACGAACGGCGCAAAAGCGTTGTTCTTAACCCGGCTGAGGGGTTCGGCGAAGGAATTCGTCTAACGACGACAGAAGGGCATCATCCTGCCCTTGTAGTGGAAGAGGTAGCAGTCCCCTTTCCGTGGCGCTCACGCTTTTCCTTTGTGCAGGGGCAGTCTTCCCTGGATTCCGGGACGGAGTCGACCTCATCGATCAAGGCGGCATGGGCGACCTCGGCCTGAAGCCGCGCGGCTTCTTTTGCCGCTTTCTTTGCGGAACGTTTGTCGGTACTCATTCCCGCGCCCGTCTCTCACACCGCCGGTAGCTCCCGCTCTGCAGGTTCATTCCCATGACGCCTGTGATTATAGTCTAATCACAATGAGCTTCACGACGTTCTCGGGGTGAAAGCAAGAGGAGGTCGCAAGTGGGTCGAGCTTGTCAAGTCACGCGATTGACTAGTGCGATGTACTGATACAACATTCTCGATATCCGCACGGTGCTGAACGAGTACAAAGACAGCTCGGGAGGAGCTGCGTGAAAACGGTAGCAGGTATTCTGATCGCAATTGCGTCCGCGTTGCTTTTTAACCACGCGGTTTACCGGATGAAGATCTCTGTCGAGGTCCTGCCGAGGATCGAGATGAGTTCCTCATGGGGGGTCGTCAAGACTTTCATCACGAACTGGCCCTGGTTGAGCGCGCAGATAGAGAATATAGCGGGCTTCATCCTCTATGCGGTGGCTCTGTCCATTATCCCTGTTTCTATCGTCGAGCCGATCACCGCGGCCGGTATCGTGCTGCTCGTCTACCTCGCCATAAGACAACTCGGGGAGAAGGTCAGGCCGCGGGACTACGCCGCAATAGGGATGACCGTCCTCGGGGTTATCCTGATCAGCCTCAGCCTTGAGCGCGGTGTATCGGAGGCCGCGCCGAACTATCACCTGTTCTGGATCATCGCGGCCGTTATCCTGGGCGTGGCGATAGCCGCTCCCCTGCTTATGGGTAAAAAGTCGACCAGTGTGCTTGCGGTTGCCCTTGCCGTATCGGGCGGCTTGCTCGACGGAATAGCAGGCGTCTTTACCCGCCTAGTCATGATCAACTGGGGTAACGACTGGAAATCGACTCTTGTATTACTGATCGTCTGCGTCCTGGCCTATGTATCGGCCTTTATTATCCTGCAGGCCGGGCTTCAGCGCGGGAAGGCGATCGTCGTGGCGCCCGTGTACAACGGTATCATGGAGTTGGTGCCCATCGTGGTCGGGATAGTCGCGCTCAACGAGAGCTTCCCGACGGTCAACGGAAAGACCGACATCTTTCTCTCGGCTATGCGTATACTCGCGTTCGCGCTGATACTGGTCGGTACGCTGATGCTGGCGTCCAGGCCGGAGGAAGCCAAGGGAGATGAGGTCAACCGGGTGAGCGGGGATACCACCGTCGAAGAGCCAACCGGTTGAAGACGGCATCAGCGGCATACGGTCCTGTCAGGAGAGGGCTCTCAGCGGAAAGTGTACTCGTAACGGTTGCCTCTGAAGCCCAGCATCGTGGCAAGCGTTGTTCCTGAGATGGATTTCTCGCCGCTCGCGCTCACGATCTTTGCGGTCTTCACCCTGCCGCCCGGCGTTCGGTTGGACAGGTCTACCAGCTTGAGACTGCTCACGCCGAGCTGGTTCTGAAGGTCCCTGACAGAGATCTCCTTCACCGTGAGATAGCGCGGGGACTTGGAGCAGTAGGAGTCGTTCCGCCCCCTGAGGTAGGGGATGGGCGCGCCGCCCCAGACGTCCTCGTTGTTGTCCGTGTGACCTCCGCAGGAGCCGCAGTAAGCGGCGATGATCGGCTCGCCGTTGTAGAACAGCCCTTGCCCGGAGGTGGCGTCGACGGCGGCTTTGTTGTTCGGCGATTTCGAGACGTCCTTGTTCTCGTCGAAGGCCTGGCAGCAGTCGCCGCTCGAGCAGATGTCAAATCCCTGGCCGGTGTGCTTGTGGCGGGCGATGACGGAGAGAGTGTACGCGCGCGCCGCAAGGTAGAGGACTTTTAACCCCTCGGGCGGAAAGTCTTCCGGCTCCTCGGAGAGGTGATACATATAGTCCTTCATGGACATGGTGTAGATGCTGCCGCTCCTGCCCTTGACGCGGATGAGCTGGCTGTCATCGACGGGGCTGACGGTCACTCCAGTGTAATAGGCGCTGATGATATCTGCCGCCGACTGTCCGGCCATTGCCCGGTAGCGCACGCCGTCCATGCAGAGGCCGACCCCGTGCGCCCGTCCGTAACATTTGAAGACGAAGACGGCATCGGGAGACGGCACCGCGGAGCCGCTGCTGAGCCCGGCGGTCGCGGTCTCGGGCACCTGCACCTGGGTCGCACTACCTTGCGCGGGGAAATTAAAAGTCGGCGTGGTCGCCGGTGCCGTAGCCGGCGCCTGGGCGACCACGGGCGGGCTCTCGTCCACGACCGTCCTGCTCCATGCCGGCTTGTAGCTGTGCTTGGGCGTGGGCGGTCCTTTGTCCGCGATCGCGATCTGGACCGTCACGAATATAAGACCGAAGAGTATGAACAGGGCGGGAAAACCCCATACGGGCAACCAGTGCCTGGCCTTCTCCCACAGGTCACCCGTGAAGTTGATGATCCAGATCTTCATGTCTCTCAATAGAAACAAGTCAGTCCATCCCCGCCTGTTCGTCGCCGTATCGGCATAGATTTCCAGCTACTGGAAGATTATACCAGCGAAGAGGACCTGCTACCTTCCCAGGGGCGAATGGAAGCAGGCCGGGCGGCGGCTATGTCCGACCATCCACCCCAACCGGTTCGTATTGGTTGTTTCGCCTGGCCTTTAGACGCGCTAGTCCTCTTTGAGGATCGCCCGGTCGTCGCAGACCATGCGACCGCCTACGCAGACGTTCTCCGGCGGGTTCTCCTTGATCACCACGATGATGGCCTGTTTAGAGCTGCCGTAAACGCGGGCGGCTGTCTCGGTCATCTCGAGTGCCATCTCGCGCTTCTGCTCCGGGGTGAGGGGAGGTCCTTCTACTGTCACGTTCGGCATCACGCCTCCTTTCGTCGCTCTGTGAGTATTTCGCTACCAACGCAACCAATCCCCCCGGTCACTTACAGGGTCGCAGAGTTTGTGATTATGATATTGACGGAGGTTTCCCTCCCGGTCCGCGATGTCCCGGTTTTCGGCCGGGGCTCAACGATATCGAGAAAGGTATGGATAATGTCCAGGAAGATGCTCGGCATGGCGCTCGCTTCAGTCCTCGCCTTCACGGCTCTGAGGAAGCGACTGTTTTCAAAGACCGCCCGGATCGCCACGGCCGCATACCCGGACTTCAGCCCCGAGGGTCTCGAGGCGTCGCTTTTCGAGATAACCACCACCGACGGCGTCACTCTGCGCGGGAAGAGATATGCGAACGAGGGCAAGGTCCCGGTCATATTGATGGCCGGCTTCGCCGGGAACGGCTTCAACTACGACCTGGCCTTCGAGGAATGCAACATGGCGGTGTTCCTGGCGCGCAGGGGGTTTGACGTCTGGGTCGCGAACTTTCGCGGCACGGGGAGGGAACCGTACAAGAGCGACCGCAAGGATTCACCGCACTCGATCGAAGATGTCGCGGTCTACGACGCCCCGGCGCTGGCGACCGGGGTCGCCGCGCGGACCGGCAGAAAGCCAGTGATGGTGGGACACAGCATGGGTGGCGTCATCTGTTACGGCTTCCTGCAAGGGCTCGTGTACGTCGATGACGAGGCCGGCGTGCGTGTCGAGCCCGACGCCGAGCTCTCGAAGCAGCGAAACGAGGAAGTCGCGGCGGTCGTATCGGTAGCGGGCCCGACGTGCTTTCGCTGGCCGGTGGCCTCCAAGAACTACTGGTTGATGGGGAGCCCGATCTCCCGGGTGCTGCTGAGGCCGGTGAGGTCGGGGCTGGGATTCGTCAGCCGGCGCACGCACCATGTCCCGATCGAGACCATGGTGACGACTATGCTGAAGGTCGCGCCCCGCCTGGGCCAGCTCGTCCTGCGGCTCGCCCTGTTCAACTTTCTGAACATGAAGAACACGACGCCCGAGACTTTCGTCGAGGTGCTGGCTTCCGGAGGCAGCGACGTTTCGTTCGTCCAGGCGTACCAGTTACTCGACGCCCTGCTCGAACAGGACTTCACCGGCATGTCGGCTGTTGGAGGCGGCGGGGCCGAGCCGCATAACTTCACGAACAGCATCGACATGATCACCGCGCCGATCCTGTTCGTCACGGGCGAGCTCGACCCGGTCGACCACAGGACCGTCTACAGAGAAGGCTTTCTCAAGGTAGCGAGCGAGGTCAAAGACTACCGCTGCTTCATCGACTTCGGTCACCTCGACCTGCTCCTCGGCACTGAAGCAAGATCGACGGTCTTCCCCTACATAGCCTCCTGGCTCGAAAAAGTCACGGAATAGTCGGGGTCAGACCATTAATATTCATTTTTGGTTCCCGCGGACGAACTGCCCGTACTCAGCCAGCCTTGCAGCGGCGTAGATCGCACGCTCCGGCGTCGGAGTCGTCAGGATACCGTGGCTCTCCAACCTGCTTGAGGTCGCCTTCTGCTGCTCGCTCATGGCAACCGCTATGATGGGCTTGCCCGTCTCGCCGATCAGGTTCTTGAGGTGCTTGATGAGCGCGTAATCGGTCCACTCCCATGCCTCCGCGGGATTGAGTCCGACCGACCCCTCCAGGTTTTGAACTTTCCTGTCGGAGACCGACTTTGAGAAGCCCCTCCAGAAGGAGCCGATGAAGGACGGCAGTCGTCGCGGGTTCTTGGTCAGGAGCTGGTACAGTGGCCGCACCGCGGTGTAGAAGATGTTGTTCGTGAAGAACTCCTTGCCGAGCATCGCGCCCATGATTATGACCATGTCCACATTGGGGTCGCGCGTAACCACGTCGATGGCCTGGAAATGGCTGGACCTCCTGAGCCCACCCACCAGGTCGACAGGGTTGCCGTGGCTCCAGTACTGGGGCAGGAAAGTGTCGAGCTCGTTGATGACTCCCGGTGACAGCGTAGCAAGCTCGACGCCTTCGCGGTCGGATGCGTCCGCCGCGACGACACCCCATCCGCCTCCCACGGTGACAACCGCCACCCGGCCTCCGTTGGGGACGGGCAGGCTGGTGAAAGCGGTCACCAGGTCGATGAACTCCTCCGACGTCCCGGCCGTGACTATGCCCGCCTGGTCGAACATGCCCTCGAACAGCTCGGCCATCCCCGCGAGAGAACCAGAGTGAGAGAGAGCCGCACGGCTGCCCTGCTCTCCACGACCGCCCTTGAGGACTATGATCGGCTTGCGCGGCGTGATCTTACGGGCCACGTCCAGAAAATGTTTGCCGTCCTCTATGCCTTCGACGTACAGGGCAATGACGTCGGTCTCGCTGTCGTTGCCCAGGTACTCGAGGTACTCTGTCACCGAAGTGTTCGCCTCGTTGCCGCTGCCCACGAAACGGCTGAAGCCGACGCCGCGGTCCCGCCCCCAATCAAGGAGCTGCACACCCAGGTTCCCGCTCTGCGAAACGAAGCCGACCCTGCCCTTGACCGGGAACACGAAAGTGCCCAGCGCGCAGAGCGATGACGACGCCGCATAGATCCCCATCGTGTTCGGGCCGATGATCGTGACGCCGGCATCGTTTGCCTTTCTCGAGAGCTCGCGCTCGAGATCGGCCCCCTCGCCCCCCACCTCGCTGAAGTTTGAGGCGACGACAAGGAGGTTCTTGACTCCCTTCTCAACGGCCTCATCCAGCACCACAGGGACCTTCTTCGCAGGAATCGTCACTATCGCGAGGTCGATCGAGCCGGGGACCTCGGAGAGCGATCTGTAAGTCGGAAGACCGAGGATGTTGCTCTCCCCGGGATTGACCATGACGAGCTTTCCGCGATAGCCGCCGCCGATGATGTTCATGGGGATCGTGAAGCCCCACTTTCCGATGGACCCGGACGCGCCGACTACCGCGATGGACGAAGGGTTGAACAGTGTCTCGAAGTCTCTCTTGAATTTTCCTATTTCCATATTTCACCTGCCGATTGACATTGCTGATCTGGCGCCACGATTAAACTACAACCATCCCCACCACTCAAACCGCGCCATCGGGGGCGGACCCCATTGGCGCACCTTCGGGCGCCGCGGAAAGGATACGGGCGCGGGCGGGCGTAATTAAGCAGCATGGCAAAGGAACTTGAAAAGGCGGCACGACTGCGTCTCACGATCCCCGAGCCGTTCGACTTCGCTCTTACGGTTGCCAAGCCCGCTGGCTGGCACTGGTCGACCCCGACCGAGACCTTTGAGGAGGGCGTGCTCTGGTCGGCCTTCCGATTGAGGGATAAACCCGTCGGGCTCAGGCTCTCATCGCCGGGCGGCACGCGCGTCAACGCCGTCGCGTATTCAGGCTTCGAAATGAATGATGTGTTGCGGGCGGAGCTGCGCGAGGCTCTCGAGTTTGGACTGGGCAAGCGCCTGGACCTGCAAGGCTTCTACCGCTTCGCCGCAAAGGACCCCGTCCTCAGGAAGACGGTCCGCGACCGGTATGGAATGCGTATCGGCAGGCTGGACGAGCTGTTCGGGCGGGTCATCCTCGCAATCACCTTGCAGATGGCGCAGTGGAGGCGCAGCAGGCAGATGATGGGGGACATCCTCGAACTGTACGGGACGAGCGTCCGCTTCGAGGGCAGGTCGGTGAGGCTGTGGCCGGCGCCCGGGAAGATCGCACGCCTCGACGAGCAGGAGCTGCGGGACAGGGCGAACCTGGGCTACCGTGCCCGCCTGCTTTCCGCGGCCGCGAAATACCTGACCGCGAACCCTATGTCCGTCAGGGAGCTCGACGCCCTTCCCGACGAAGAGGCCGTCCGGAAGGTCCGGGAGATCCCCGGCATCGGGGAATACTCGGCCGGCATCGTCATGACGCGCTATGCGCCGATCGATGCCTGGAGCGTCATCGTCATGAGCGAGCTGCTCCTCGGCAGGACGCCCGACAAGCCTCGCCCGGAGATCGACAGCATGAACGCGCTCGTCGAGAAGCGGTGGGGCAAGTGGTCGTGGATGGCCTTCGCCTACATCCTGAACGACCTCGACAACCTCGCCGAAGAGTACGAGCTCACCCGGCTCGTCTGACTCAGTCGACCATCTCCAGGAGGGCCTGTACCCGTGTGGCGATCTGCCCCGAGTCGTCACCGTAGTCCGTCTCGACATACAGCATCGGCACGCCTGCGTCCTCGAGCGCCTTCTGGACCTTGTAAGCTTCGATGGTGTACGGGTCGCACGCGGTGAGCGCGTGATAGACGACGGCGTCGATGTCGTAGTCACGCACGAGCCCGAGGATGTTCTCGATCCTCTCGGTGTTGGGTGTGAAGACCGCGCAGTCTATCTTCAGGTACCGGTCGGCTATTGCGTCGTACAGGCCCTCGAGGTCGTTCGGGGTCTCGTCCACCAGGTTGCGGAAATACCGTATGCCCGTGCACATCTCTTCCATCGCGACGACGGCGCCCGAAGTCTCTATGACGTTCGCAAGCTTCCAGTTGGGGAGTGCCATGGGACAGCCTGAGACCATGACCCTGGGCCTGGCCGGTCCACCGATGGTCTTGCCCTGGGCGCGCCTCTTGTCGAGCTCGTCGCATAGCTCGTTGAGCTTTACGGTGAAGCGCCTCGGGTCGTCGTTGAATGCGATCTGGCTGATAAGCAGCGCGTCGCGGCCCGAGATCACGGGCGGATCCGACTTGCGCAGCTCGGAGAGCCTCAGAAGCGCGCGGCGCTTGTCGTTGGCGACCTTGATGGCCTGCTTCAGGCCTGCCACGTCGATCTTCTGACCGGAGACTTCCTCGAGGCGCGCCGCCAGTGCACGGACCTCGCTCTTCCACATCTCGCGATCGGTGTCGCCCTTCTTCTGAGGCAGCTCCATCACGTGCACTTCCTGCATCTCGCCCAGGATCTCGTAGAACTTCTTTTTGCCGTCGCAAGTCGTCTCGCCCACCAGCAGGTCGCAGGACTCGATATATGGGCAGACCTTCGCCAGCTTGAAGCCGAGTGAGGACTTGATCAGCGGGCAGAGGTTGGCGGGCAGGAACTCCATGGCCGCCTCCGGGGCGACATCCGCGCCCGCGCAGAGGCCCACGCTGATGCCGTTCGCCGCCATGATGAGCTCATCGGGGGCATAGGTGCAGTAAGTGCCTACGACTATGCCGCCTTTATCCTTATGGGTCACGAGCTCCTGGATGCGCAGCCCGTGCACCTCTGAGAAGACGTAGTCGAAATAGCTCATGCGTGCGGGGCGGCCTTCCTGTGACAGGAACACGTCACTGAACAATGGCGGAAGGACGCCGAGCAGCCCGTCATGCGCCTCGAGGTCTATTCTAAGCTCTTCCCACATCTTCCGATAATCTTCAGCCATCAGAGCACCCCCGTACATTAGACATGTTTATCACGTTGATTAGCAGAAATTATATGGATATACGGTCATGCAGGCAAATGCAGGTAAACAGATTCCCGGGGTGAACTGGTACACGACGCCGACGAGATAGGGGAAGAGGTTGCACGACCAGCGGACAGTCCGTACAGAATTCGCAAGCGCGGGAGACATAGATATCGCATTCCAGGTCTTAGGGTCAGGGCATCCTCTGTTGCTGATCATCGGGCTTGGTGGAGTCAAGGAGCTGTGGACTCTTGATTTTATCGACAGGCTCGCCCGGGACTTCAAGGTGATAGCCTTCGATAACCGGGGAATGGGGCAGAGCTCCAGGGGCTGGATGGACTTCAGCATCAGCCAGTTCGCCGCCGACGCCGTTGCCTTGCTCGATTCGCTCGCCATCGAGAGCGCGCATGTCGCCGGTTACTCGATGGGAGGCTATGTCGCACAAGAAGTAGCAGTGAGTTGGCCCGATCGAGTGGACCGCCTCGTCCTGCTGGGCACCGAGTGCGGCGGCGCGGCGGGCATACGCCAGGAGCCCGGCATCCTGCTCGAGCTCGTGGGCTCGAAGGCTGACGACAGCGGGGATTCCGATACCAGCCACTCGTTCTTCCTCTCGGGCGAGTGGCTCGAGCGGAACCCGACGAGCATAGGTAACCTGTTCGGAAGCGTCGATGGATCCGCCGATGCCGACGTCCTGAGCCGCCAGGCGCGGGCGGTACGCGAATGGAACGGGACGTGCAGCCTCCTGCCCGAAGTCGACAAGGAAACGCTCGTCGTGACGGGCACGGACGACATAGTGATCCTGCCGGAAAACGCACGGGTGCTCTCGGAGCTGATACCCGGAGCGAAGCTGGTCGAGGTGGCTGGCGGGAACCACGGGCTGATCCTCCAGTACCCGCGAGAGCTCGCCGGGATAGTGGCAGACTTTCTCAAGGCGTGACGGTCGGGGAGACCGCGTCCCGCAACACTGACGGCGCAGCGATGATCACGATCGACATCAACAGACAGACCGTGGCGCCCAGGCCGACCGCGAACGGCGTAGATCGCCTGTCGGAGACGAACCCGAGAAGGAGGCCCCCGAGCGGTGAGGTCCCCTGGAACACCAGGATATAGAAGCTCATGATCCTCCCCCGCATGTTCCTCTCTACTCGGGACTGCAGCACGGTGTTAATAGTAGCGCTGGCCATAAGGAACACTACCCCGATTGAGAATGTCATCGCGATCGACAGCGCGTCGTTGTGCGAGAGGGCGAGCACAAACAGGATTATTGAGAAAGCCAGCAGTGTGCCCTTGATGATCGCGCGCTCGGAGTAGCGCCGGTGCAACAACGTGACGAGAGGCGCGCCGCACACCGCCCCGAGCCCGATAGCGCCGACGAGAAGCCCGTAGAGCAACGAACCCCCATGCAGAACGTCCTTCGCCTCGGAAGGCAGGAGTACGATCGTGGCGATGCCGAAGAAAGACTCGACCAGCAGGACCGCCAGCAGCTTGACCGCCCACGGGTTTTCACGCAGATAAGAGAAGCCTTCCATTATGTGCTTCGACGCCGAAATCTGGGGCGCCACGATGACAGGCCTGGCCCTGATGAGGAGAAGCGCGGCGATCACGGCCACAAAGCTCGCGGCGTTGATGTAAAAGGCGCCCGACACGCTCCAGACAGAGATGATGATGGCGCCGATCGCCGGGCCGACGAAGCGCGCCATGTTGAACTGCGCGGCGTCGAGCGCGATGCCGTTCAGCAGGTCTTCCGGCGGCACCAGGTCTGGCACCATCGCGCGCCATGCCGGGAAGTTGAACACGAAAGCGACACCCATTGTCACGGTAAGACCCATTATCAGCGCGAGCGAGTGCTGACCGAGTGAAGTCGCGATGGCGAGACCGAGCGCTGCCAGCCCCATCACGACCTGCGTTACGATGATGAGCTTCCTGCGGTCGACACGGTCGGCCAGTGACCCCGCGTAGATCACGAAGAGGAGGATCGGCAGAAAGCTCGCGAGGTTGACCGCGCCGACCCAGGCGTTCGAGTTGGTGAGCTCCTTCACGTACCAGAGGAGCACGGTCGTTTGGATCCACGTCCCGACGTTGGAGACGAACGCCCCCGACCACAGCAGGCTGAAGTCTCTGTGGCTGAACGCCGAGAGCGCGCCGCCGTGGAAAAGGGTCTCCTCCACGCGCGGTGTCGGGGCTGTCACATCAGCTTCGTAGACCTGGACCGGCCCCCTGTCGGGCCGGTCAGGCTCTCGCGGCGGCTCGCTCATCACTTCAGGAGCATTAGCTCAAAGAGCGCTTTGCCGCTGTCTTTCAACCGCAATCCCGGGATGTCAACGGACAGCTCGAGCTTCGCGTTGAAGTCGAGGTAGTAAGGCTTGGCCAGCAGGCGCAGCAGCGGGCGCTCCCACTCCGGGGCGGTGCTGAGCAGGTCGAGCGCGTCGATCAGCTCGACGTCCCGAAGCGCGATGTGGATGTCTCCTTCGCCGGTGTGCCAGTGCCAGTCCAGCACCGTGGGGTATTCTCTGCCCCCCGGCGCTTTCACGAAGTCGCGCGGCACCAGCGTCAGGGGAGAAGCGTCATCGACGAGGACTTTGTCTTTGTCGGCCAGGTAGAAGACCGGTAGGTTGACCCCGCCGAACCTGAACATCTTCGCCGTCGTGATCTGAACGAAGATCATGGTCAGGTCACCGATGTGGGCCCTGCCCCAGTACCAATGGTCCAGATACTTCGCCATCACCACGTTTCCCCAATTGTGGTCGTGGTAACCGGTACCCCTCGCGGTGGTTGTCTTCCCGTCCTTCGTCATCTTGATCTCGACGGTGCCGTAGGGTACCGGAACGACCCACCCGACGTACTTGGTCCTGGCCCGGTCGTAGTACGTGATGCCCGTCGAAGGCCGCCAGGAGGGCGCACCGCGCTTCAGGGTCATGTCGATCGCGTACCCGTCTCCTTCGGTGTGGATCTTGTACTTGTCCAGGTCGCCCTCGATGGACTCTTTACCCAGCTTCACGTCGCAACCGTCGGAGGCCGAGGAGAAGTCGTTCACGGCGTAGTCGTTGGATATGCGGTCTATCGTGCCGTCCTTGTATTTAACGAGCGTCGTGGCATTTGGCGTTAGCGGAGGTTTGGTCGGGGACTTTGCGTTCGTCGAGAACGTCACCACAACGGTGAAGTCCTCGAACTGCATATCGAAGTACCACCACTCGAAGGTGTCCTCGTGCCCTTTAGTCCTGAACCCGTCCTCCCACGCTTCGACGAAAAGCTTGAGGCCCTCACGCTCGAGCTCCGCCGCATTCTCATCGCTCATCTATTCACTCCTTTCACGTCCGGGGTCAAACCTAAAAGGTGAATCCAAATTCACGTTTGGGGTCAAACCTAAAAGGTGAATTGACTACGTTTGGATTCTATATGAAGCAGCGATTGCAACGATTCTGAAAACTCAGGTTACCTGTTCCAGCGTAACCTGCACACGGCCGGGCTCGGGCTCGGTCCATCCCGTGCGGAC
>Ga0209747_1000586_pt1 | contig 19776 bp, 23 predicted proteins | sample BarGraNGADG00311_FD_184498 | JGI IMG/M metagenome (GOLD analysis project Ga0209747, IMG submission 184498) | Arctic peat soil microbial communities from Barrow, Alaska - Barrow Graham LP Ref core NGADG0011-311 (SPAdes) (version 2) | ecosystem: Environmental > Terrestrial > Soil > Wetlands > Peat...
AGCTCAACCCCGGCTCGAGGGTTCGAACGTGCCCCGTTTAGTTCCAAAAGGTTTATGGTTGTTTTGTCGCCTAGCTGATTGGTGCTCCAGTCCCGCACTAGCTCGTTCGCGTAGGCCAGGCAGCTAGCAGCAGTCATCGCTCTTCGTCTCGCCGCGCCAACTCTCGATCCCCTCGTTGAGGGCGACGGCGCCGATCACCAGCGCTGCCGCGGGATCCGCCCACCACCAGCCGGCGAGCGCGTTCAGTAGCAGCCCGACGAGAAGGGCTACGGATAGGTAGGCGCAAATCTGATTCTGCTGAGCCTCGTGCACGGTCGCTCTGGAGTCCAGCTCGCGTCCCACTCGCCGTTTCGCCCTGGCGAGCAGCGGCATCGTCGGTGCGGTGAAGGCGGCGAGACCGATTCCTACCCAGCTCGTTGCGGGCCGGTGGCCGCCGATCAGATCGCGGATAGATTCGGTCGCGATGTAGGCGACGAGGATGAAGTAGGTTGAGGCGATAAGCCGTTGCGCAGATCTTTCGGCTCGCTCGGACGAGCCACGCCCGCCCGAGAAGAGCCAGACGATGACGAACGCGGCGAATACCTCGATCAGGCTGTCGATTCCGAAGCCGATCAAGGCGACCGAGCCGGCGGCGATGCCGGCGCCGAGTGCGACTCCGAACTCGATCAGATGCCAGGCATTCCCACTCCAGGCGAGCAGCCGCGCACGACGCTCGAGCTTTGCCCGCTCCACCGATCGCGAACGCAGTCCCGCGGAAGCGGCGCTCACGTTTGAGCTTTGCTCTCGGTCGAGGCACTCCAGGCTCGGACGAGCGCCTTGGCAGCGTTCTCGACGTGCTCTCTTATCGTCCCTCGACCAAGAGAAAGCCGCACCGCACCCAGAGCTCTCTCCGGATCGATTCCCATAGCAACGAGCACACCCGAGGGGCTCTCGCCCTCCTCGTGACAGGCCGAACCGGTCGAGGCAGCGATTTCGGGCGCGGCAGCCAGAATCGCGTTGCCCCAGACGCCTGGGAACGAGACGTTGAGCGTGTTCGGTAACCGCTCGCTCGGATGCCCGTTGAGCTGGACGCCGGGGATTTCCGCTTGCAGACGCGCCCAGAGATCGTCGCGAAGAGCCCATACGCGAGCCGCTTCCTCCTCCATGTCCTCGAGCGCGAGCGCGCAGGCGCGGCCAAGTCCGACGATTTCGGCGACGTTCTCCGTGCCCGGCCGTAGGCCTCGCTCGTGACCGGCGCCGAGAAGCAGCGGCCGGATTGGGGTTCCCCGCCTCACGTAGAGCGCTCCGACGCCCTTCGGCGCATACAGCTTGTGCCCAGCGACGGAGAGGAGGTCGATTCCGAGCCCGTCGACTTGAACCGGGATCTTCCCGACCGCCTGGGCGGCGTCGGTGTGGACGAGGGCTCCCTGGGTATGCGCCGCCGCGGCGATCTCCGCGATCGGCATGACGGTGCCGGTTTCGTTGTTCGCGAGCATGACCGTCACGATGGCCGTGTCGCTCCGTAGCCTGGCCCGAAGCTCATCGGGCAGCACGCGTCCCGTCGGATCGACCGAGATCCGATCGACCTCGAAGCCATGCCGTTCAAGCGAGGCGCAGGGCGTTTCGATCGCCGGATGCTCGACGACCGAGGTCACCAGGTGTCTCCGGCTCTCGACTGCCTCTAGAACGCCGCGGATCGCGAGGTTGTTCGCCTCCGTTCCGCCTGAGGTGAAGATCACCTCTTCGGGTAGACAGCCTAGAAGAGCTGCGACTTCAGAGCGCGCGTGTTCGATCGCATCGTGGGCGCGTCGTCCGTACGGATGAGCGCTCGAGGGGTTGCCGAACTCCTCTTGTAGGTATGGCAGCATCGCCTCGAGCACCTCGGACTGGATGGGGGTCGTCGCGTTGTGGTCGAGGTAGATCGGGCTCTCGTGCGTATCACTCATCCGTCATCGCTCCTCAGACGTCGCTCATCGCACAGGCCTCCACAACAGGGCGCGAGGGCTCTCAGGGCTTCTCGGCGGAACCGCGGAGTTTCGCGCGCAGCTTGTCGTAGGTCTTGACGTCGATCTCTCCTGCAGCGAGGCGCCGGTCAAGGATCGCGTCGGCCTGCTCATGCGACTGGCTCGACTCTCGTCGTTCCGGGAGGAGTCTCGTAAGCGCCCAAGCGATCACGGCGATCACGCTGATCCAGAAGATCGCCATGAAAACCATCATGAAGATCCACGAACCCCCTCCAGCGTCGTGGTCGAAGCCATACATCATCGTTCACACCCTTTGCTCGGTCGCCCGAGGGATAGTCGTACTTCGTGCGCTCTAAGTTTGATCATGTGGTAATCACCGTCGTCTCAATCGAGCCGTTGATCGGAGTCGTGGGAGTACGTTCCCGGGGAGCGCGGCTTCTAACCGAAGCGACAGGCGTCTCGCCCCAGCTAGCCCTCCCGCGCCTCCACGGCCTCGCCTGGCTCGGTGGTTGCTACTAGACGCCACGAATCCCAGGTGATCTTCAGAATCACGAGCGTGATTGCGAGGCCGATGATCGGGTCGGCGATCTGGGCTCCGAGCCCGACCATGATCGCGGTCGCGACGACGCCGAGCGAGACGAAGCCGTCGATGCGGGCATGGTTGCCGTCCGCAACGAGCGCCGGGCTCTGAAGTCGCCCCCCGGCTCGCAGGCGCACCCGAGCGGCAAGCTCGTTGCCGATAAAGCCGATCGCGCCGGCCACAGCGAGCAGCCAGAGATGCGTCAGCTGCTGCGGGTGGATGAAACGCATGATCGTCTCGTAGAGGGCAACGCAGGCACTGACGAAGATCGCGAGCACGACCGCTAGTCCGGCGAGCTTCTCGGCGCGGAAGGACCGTAGGAAGAACGCGATCCCGACCGGGACCGCCGTTAGGGCGTCGCCGGAGTTGTGAATCAGGTCGGCAAGGAGCGCGACCGAGTTCGAGATGAAGAAAACTCCAACTTGCGCCGCTGCCGTGATCGCGAGGATGGCGAGGCTGATCCCAACCGCCTTGAGCCCCGCGTGGGAGCGAACGATCGAGCGATCAACGAGGCCATGCGAATGGCCGTGAACGTCGCGGTAGTCATGCTGGTGCCGAGAGGGCGTCAGGAAGCTTCCTCGATCGGCTCCGCGCGGCCAAGACGCACGTGCTCGATGTGGTACAGCGCCTGATCGAGGAAGTCGGCGACGTGCGAGTCGTGCAGCGCGTAGACGATCTTGCGACCTCGCCGCTCGCCGACAACGAGCCGCAGGTGACGGAGCAGACGCAGCTGGTGAGAGACCGCCGACGCCTCCATGCCAACCGCCTCGGCGAGCGCGTTTACCGAGCAGGGTCCCTCGCGCAGACGACCGAGAATCCGGACGCGGCTCGGCGTAGCAAGCGCCTGCATCGTCTCGGCAACCTGCTCGGCGGTTCCCGCGTCGACCGGCGAGCGAGTCGCACGTCTATTAACGCCGTGGGTCACCCCGGGATGATAGCTGAAGCATTGTTCAGATATTCATGGATAGCGAGTGCGGTAGGCGCTTATTCTGAGCAGCTACGGGTTCCGTCGCGGGCGCTCGCTATTGACCCGCGCGAGGCCACTCAGCGGCTTTTCGAGCGCCTCTTCGTTTCCTTCCTCACGCTCGACGTCATCGCCGGCGTTGCCCGTGGACGCTGATACCTAGGCCGCGCGGTCCGAGCAGGTCACGGTCGGCGCTTCAGCGCCTGAGCTCAGCGCGGTCGAGGCATTTGGTCGAAACAAGCACTACCGGTTCGAATAGTGACCGATTAGCTCCACTCTTCGCCAAAAGTCCGCTCTCCCGCGGAGGGCATGACGACTTTCGGCGGTTCTGCACGGAGTTCTCGTGGAGGTGGGGGACGGCGTTCGGTGAGCCGCGCCCGCCATGCCGGTCGCGGCGGACATTGGCGGAGTCAGCACGTCGCTCTGGTGCGCCGGTGGGTAGCGATTGCCCGCGCGGCGATAATGGGCGCCATGGGCGCCGTTCAGAGCAGCGAGAGAGCGACTACGACCGGGGGTGAACGCTTGTGCGGATCGCGCTAGCGCTGACGATTACGGTGGTCTCGGCCTGTTGTCTCAACCTCGGGTATTTACTCGAGTACAACGTTGCCTCGAAGCTACCTGCGTTATCGCTCCGCCGGCCGCTTGCCTCGCTGAGATCACTGCTCGGTAATCGCCGCTGGCTCGCGGGTCTCGGAGTCGAGACGGTCGGCTGGCTCCTCTACGTGGGCGCGCTGGCCCTGGCGCCGCTGTCGCTCGTGCAAGCGACCGCCGCCGGCGGTATCGGGATCCTCGCGATCATGGTCTCCCGCTTCACGCGCGTTCTGCTCACGGTCAGGGAGCGATTCGGAGTGGCGGTGTCGGTTATGGGCCTCGCGCTGCTAGGCGTCAGCTTGCTTGGCGACCATGGTGCGGGCACTGCCGCCGGTTATCTCTGGATCGGCGTTTGGCTTGTCGCTTCCGCGAGCGCCGCCGCGGTCTGCATGTGGCTGCTCGGAGGTGTGATCGGCGCCGGGCCGGCCTGGGGCATTGCCGCGGGCATTCTCTTTGCAGCCGGGGACGTCTCGACGAAGATGGCGGTCGCGGGCGGGGTGCGGAACATCGCCTTCTTGGTCTGCCTGATCGTGTTCTACGGTGCCGGTACGGCCGTTCTGCAGGCCGGTTTCCAGAGAGGCAGTGCGCTAACGACGGCGGGCCTCGCGACATTGATGACAAACGCGCTGCCGATCGCCGCCGGGATGACGGTCTTTCGGGAGCCGCTCCCCGCGGGCTGGATCGGCGCGGCTCGTATCGGCGCCTTCGCCGCCGTCGTCGTCGGCGCGGTCCTTCTCGCCTCGCGCACGAAGGCGGCGGAGCGGCGCCCCTCGGGGGAGGAGTCGCGCGAACTCTCCTCGAGTCCTGTCTGAACGCAGTCCGCTCGTGAAACGCCGCTGAGTCAGTCTTAGCGCTCGAACCGAGCCTGCTCTTCGGCTGTCCGCTCGGCGGTCGGCTCGGCTTCTAGCCGCTCGTCCGGGATCGGTTCGCCGCTCTCGATCGACAATCCATAGCTGCCGGCGGCAAGCCTCTGCTCGGCTCGTTCGACGGCCGCCAGCTCGGCGCGCAGGTCGTCGGAGAGGCCTTCGTCCAGTTCGGCGTCGTAAACATCCGAGGCTTGATCGGCCAGATGCTGGTCGGTCGTCGGCTCATCGCTTTCACGCGGCGCCAAACCACGGAGGCTTTCCTCGATTCGCTCGCGTTCGCGCGAAAGCAGCTTGCGTGCTCGCTCAGGATTCATGCTCTCGAGCGTACACCCTGGCGCCCACGGCGAGTCGGCGGCGGCGCAGTATCGACGAGCTAACGGGAAGCGCCGCCCGGCGAGCGAGCCGGCTTGTTCGGATTCGACGGCAACCCCTGCGCGACCGGCGCTCCGGCCGGCTGTGCCGGTAGGAGCGTCTTGACCGTGCTCGGGTAGCGCTGGTCGTGGAAGAGCTTGGCGGTCAGCGTCGTCCGCCGGGGCGCCAGCAACCTGAGCGCCAACACCGCTAAGGCCGCTCCCATGAGAGGCCCGACGAGATAGACCCAGAACGAGCGGTAGTTGCCGGAAACGACGGCAGGTCCGATGGTTCGCGCCGGATTCATGCTGGCGCCGGTGTAGGGAGCCCCGATCCGGACCAGGATCGGCAGAGTGACGACGACCGCCGCCGGAGTCCAGCGCGCCGTTCTCGTCGAGGAGAGAAAGCCGAAGACCACGAGTACGAGCACCGCCGTCAATCCCAGCTCGATGCCGGCCGCCGCGGGCGCCGAAACGGTCGGGATCGTCGCGGCGTCGTCGATCCGGCTAGCCCAGTCGCCCCAGACGCCTCGCAACAGCGCCGCCGCCGCGAGCGCGCCGAGCAACTGGCCGGCCGTGTACCCGGCCAGGTCGTGGCCGTGGACGTGACCTCGCAGCCAGAAGCCGAGCGTGACGGCGGGATTTAGGTGCGCTCCGCTCCTGCGGCCGAGTGGCGAGAGCGCGATCGCGGCGACGAGCAGGCCGAATGCCAGCCCGATCGCGACCAGCCGCAGGCCGCTCCAGGGCACGTCGCCGCGCAGCGGCGAAGCGGGGCTGGCGAGGGCGACGACCGCGGAAAAACCCAGAAAAAGCAGGAGGAACGTGCCCACGAGCTCGCTTGCCCACTCGGCGAAGTGCCATCCCCCCGTCCGCGGCTGCGGCCCGGCCGCTGGACGCCGCCGATCGGTTGCCGGGGTAGCGCCCCGCGCTCTCCTAGCCATCGAGAAGGAGCCCTTGGACGGGGCCGAGCAGGCGCTCCGAGCGCCTCGAGACATGCGGGAGCCGAACGAGCCGGTGCGTCAGCGGTTGACCGGCTTGACGGCGCTCCAATTGCTCCTTGCTGATCGGCTTCCAGAAGTCGTCGATCACCTGTGCAGGTTCGCCGGCGACTTGCTCGCTCGGCAACTCGAGGTGCTCGGCCCAGAGGCGAATGCGGGTCCGCCGGGCGAGGGCGGCATCATGCGTCACGACGTTCATCTCGGTGTCGTTGAAGAGGGAGTGCTCGTTGAGGTTGGCGGAACCGAGCGTTAGCCAGGCGTCGTCGACGATGCCGATCTTGGCGTGCACGTAGACGGGATCGGCGAGCCGGCCTGACCGTGCGAAGAGCGCGCAGGCGAGCAGGCGCCCTGCGTCGGCGTCCGCTTCGACGAGCTCGCCGAGCATCCCGCGCGTGTCGTCGCCGCCGCCGACCGGCTTGGCCGGGAGGACGAGCAGCAGCCGGAAGTCGTCGGTCGGCGGCCTCAGGAGCTTGTCGTTCAGGATCGAAGCGATCTCCGGCGACCAGAGAAACTGGTTCTCCAGGTAGATCAGCCGCTGGGCCGAGCGCAGCGCCCGTAGGTACGACTCGAGGATACTGAAGTCGCCTCGCGGCTTCGCCGTATAGATGTGCTCCGGCACCGTTCGGACGATCTGCAGCTCGACGTCCCCGGCTGGCGCGACGGCGTGGGGGCCAGCGATTTCCGAACCGGTCACCTCTTGCCAGCGCATCCGGAAGTGCTCCGCGACGTCGGTGACAGCCGGTCCCGCGATCTGCGCACTCGCATCGTGCCAGCCGATCTCGCCGCGAGCGGGATGGGCGCTCGAGTCGAAGCGATCGCCACCTTCCGAGGTGAGGTCGATTCCGCCGACGAAAGCGATCCGGTCATCGACCACGATCGTCTTCTCGTGGTGGCAGTGCATCGGCCGTTCCTTCGCATCGAGAGCGCAGCGGATCTGCGACCCACGGCAGAGGCTCTCGCGCATCCTTCGCACCGTCGCTCGTGAAAGCCGATTCAACGGCAGTGGCGTTCCCGCCCAGACCAGCACACGTACCTCGACTCGTTCGGCGAGCTCGGCCAGAAGATCGCGCAAAATCGTCGGCTCCAAGCCGCGCGTCAGGGCGAAGCCGGGAGAGAAGTTCCAGCCGGCGATGTGGACATGCGACTCGGCTCGTTCGAGTTCCGCCACCATCCGGGGCAGCGCCTCGGCACCGTCGATCAGGATCTCGAGCGAACCTCCCTGGCGCGGCTGCGGCTCACCGGCGGCCCATCCGCCCACGGGCGGATCGAGTACTTCGAGCCGGCCGATCCGCTTGAAACGGCGCCGGTGGTGGTCACAGGTGGCGCGGCTGACGGCCGCTCCCAGATGGCGGTCGGCGCGGAGCGCGAGGTCGTTGACTATGGGAGCGAATCGTCGCATTCGGTTGGTAGTCACTAGGCCTGCGCATCACTCTCGCATACCCGGACTCATCCTCGGTAGTCCTTCGCCGCAGTCGCCCTGCGCTTCCCCCCGTCCCGAGCGCCTCGCCGGGACCTGTCCCGGTGCCAGGCACGGGGACATGGCCGGTTGGGCGGAAATAGGATGTGAGCAGGAACTTTGGGCTGGTCCCGATTTCGAGCATGTGCGGACGCCCGGTAGTAATGGACAGAGCTGCCGGCGACCCCGGACGCGGGCACGATCGACGAGGCTGCGTGCGTACCTCGGGCTCGAATACGCGATAGCCGCCCCACACTCGCCTTCGACTGCGGGGCGCCGGCGAGGCGTGTGCTACCTTCGAGACATGACCACGACGCCAATGCATGAACCCGCTGTGAGAGCGGGCTGGAGGGGCGTAATCGAGGAGTACCGGCCCTTCCTGCCTGTCTCGGAAAAGACGCCCGTCGTGACCATGCTCGAAGGCGGCACCCCGCTGATCGAGGCGCCGCGACTTTCCGAGCGCGTCGGCGCCAAGGTCTGGCTCAAGTTCGAGGGGCTCAACCCCACCTGTTCCTTCAAGGATCGCGGCATGACGATGGCAATCTCCAAGGCGCTCGAGAGGAAGGCGCCGGCGGTCATCTGCGCCTCTACCGGGAACACGTCCGCCTCGGCGGCGGCCTACGCCGGTCGCGCCGGCATGACCTGCGCCGTGCTCGTGCCCGAGGGGAAGATCGCGCTCGGCAAGATGGCTCAGGCGCTCGCCTACGGCGCGCGCGTGCTCGAGATCCGTGGCAACTTCGACCGCGCGCTCGAAATAGTTCGCGAGCTGGGCGAGAAGGCGAGGCTCGAGATAGTCAACTCGATCAACCCCTTCCGCATCGAGGGGCAGAAGACGGGCGCCTTCGAGATCGTGGACGTGCTCGGCGACGCGCCCGACATCCACTGCATTCCGGTCGGGAACGCCGGCAACATCACCGCCTACTGGAAGGGCTACCGCGAGTATCTGGCCGCGGGAAACTCGACCCGGACGCCACGCATGCTCGGCTTTCAGGCCGAGGGCTCTGCGCCGCTCGTGCACGGCCATCCGATCGAGAATCCTGCCACGATCGCCACGGCGATCCGCATCGGCAACCCCGCCTCCTGGAAGAGCGCCGAGGCGGCGATCAGCGAGTCGGCCGGCAGCGTGAGTACCGTCAGCGACGAGGAGATTCTCGCAGCCCAGGCCCTGCTCGCGACAACCGAGGGCGTCTACTGCGAGCCCGCCTCGGCCGCCTCGGTCGCGGGCCTGCTCAAGCTGGGCGTGCCCGAGGGCTCTACCGTCGTCTGCATCCTCACCGGGCACGGACTCAAAGACCCGGACATCACCATCAAGTCCGTACCGAAGCCCCCCGTGGTGGACGCGGACTACGCCGCCGTCTGTAGCGCCCTCGGGCTTTGAGAACCCTTAGCTAGACGACGCACTACGACGCCGGGTGCGATCTCTTTTAGCCCGCAGTCGTCACTTTCTCGTGCGCTTTTTCTCGATACCGTTTTCCGCCCCGTGGGAGGGTGGGGGGTGGCGGGTGGATTAGCGAGGCGCCCGGAACCCAAAGAACCGCCCCAGAGAGGCGTCGCGCCATAGCGCCGAAGCCGGCTCAATCGCCGTTTCGACCGGTGGGCTTGACGGGGAGCGGACATATTGATTATGATCGATACATCGACAACGGTCGATACGATCTAGCGCTGATAGGAGAATGCAGATGAAACTCATACACGAAGAGAAGAAGGCGCTTAGGCTCGAGTTCTGCGAACGTTGCGCGGTCGTCGAAAACGCGGCCACCACCTTCGCCGAGTGCGCGCGAGACCGCCTATTCCAGAACATGCTTCGAAGCGGTTTTCGACCGGTATGACCGACACGATGACAGCCATCGCCGGTTGCGCCGCGCTTGCCGCGCCGGTGCTTTCGAACGAGGAGGCCGAAGCCACGGCTAGGCTCTTCGCCGCGCTCGGTGATCCACATCGGGTGAAGATCGTCAACCTGCTGGCGACCAATCGCGAGCCGGTCTGCGTGTGCAACCTGACTCGCCCCCTCGGGCTCGCGCAGCCGACCGTGAGCCATCACATGAAGAAGCTGGTCGATGCCGGCCTGCTCGAGCGCAAGCAGCGCGGGAAATGGGCCTTCTTCTCTCTCAACCAGGAGGCCGTGAGCAAGCTCGCCGGCCTGATCGATCTGGAAGGAGTAAGCCGGTGAAGACCTCCGCGGAAGAGCTGCGTGAAGAGGTGCGTCGTCGCTACGCCGAGGTTGCGCGAGCGGCGAGCGAAGACGGTGCAACCGCCTGCTGCGGCGGTGAGAAAGAGGGCGCCGACGTCTTCGGCGCATCGCTTTATGGCGCGGCAGAACGAGAAGAGCTTCCGGATGCAGCCGCGCTGGCCTCGCTCGGCTGCGGTAACCCGATCGCCGTTGCCGACTTGCACGAGGGCGAGACCGTGCTCGACCTGGGCTCGGGCGGCGGCATCGACGTGATCCTGTCCGCGAAGCGAGTCGGCGCGGGCGGACGCGCCTACGGGCTCGACATGACCGACGAGATGCTGGCGCTCGCCCAGCAAAACGTCATGCAGGCGGGCGTTCCAAACGCGATCTTCCTCAAAGGCATGATCGAGCAGATCCCGCTTCCAGCCGAGTCGGTGGACGTCGTCATCTCCAACTGCGTGATCAACCTCTCGATCGACAAGCCCGCGGTGCTCTTAGAGACGGCGCGCGTGCTCAAGCCGGGCGGGCGAATCGGCATCTCGGACGTCGTCGCCGAGGATCGCCTCTCGCCGGCCGACAGGTCCGAGCGCGGCAGCTACTCGGGCTGCATCGCCGGTGCGCTGTCGAAGGGCGAGTACGAGCAAGGTCTCGCCGCGGCGGGATTCGAGCAGATTTCGATCGAGTTCACGCACCAGGTCGAAGACGGCATGCACGGCGCGATCGTCAAGGCCGTCAAGGCCGAGAGCGCGAGGCCGGTAGCGAAGCCGCTGCCTCTTGCCGGAGGCAGGTCGCAAGGGGGGTGCTGCTGATGAACGTCCTTTTCATCTGCATCCAGAACGCGGGTCGCTCGCAGATGGCCGAGGCGCTTTTCCGGCTCGCGGCCGGCGACGGTCACGAGGCGCGCTCGGCCGGCAGCAACCCCGCCGAGCACGTACATCCGGAAGTGATCGAGGCCATGCGCGAGCTCGGAGTCGACCTCGCCGGGCGTGTTCCCCACAGGCTCGAACTTGCCGATGCCGAGTGGGCCGACGTCGTCGTGACCATGGGCTGCGGCGATGCCTGCCCGGTCATCCTGGGCAAGCGCTACATCGATTGGGAGCTCGAGGATCCGGCCGGCAAGGGGCCTGCCGAGGTACGCGCTATTCGCGACGAGATCGCCTTCCGCATCGAGCGGCTGCTCGTGGAGCTCGACGAGAAGGAGACAAGCAGTGAACGAAGCTGACGGCAACCGCGCCGCCGCGGCGACCGGCGAAGACCGCGTTATCGCGCGGCTTTCTACACTCGATCGTTTCTTACCGCTCTGGATCGCGCTTGCGATGGGGGCCGGGCTCGGCCTCGGATCGCTTCTGCCAAGCCTGAACGACTGGCTCGACAAGCTGCAGATCGGCACGGTGTCCTTGCCGATCGCGGCTGGACTGCTCTTGATGATGTACCCGGTGCTGACGAAGGTCCGCTACGAGGACATCGGCCGGATGAGCCACGACGGCGTCAGCGACCGGAACTTCTTCGGCGTCTCGCTCTTCCTCTCGTGGGTCGTCGGGCCGCTGTTCATGTTCGCGCTTGCCTGGCTACTACTCGCCGACCAGCCCGCCTACAGGACCGGCGTGATCATCGTCGGCCTCGCCCGCTGCATCGCGATGGTGCTCGTCTGGAACGACATCGCCAAGGGCGATCGCGAGCGCGCCGCAGTTCTGGTTGTCTTCAACGCCCTCTTCCAGGTCGTCGCCTACGCGCTGCTCGGCTGGTTCTACCTGAGCGTGCTGCCCGGCTGGCTCGGCCTCGACACGCAGGGCTTCCAGCCCGGCATCTGGGAGATCGCGCGCACGGTGCTGATCTTCCTCGGCATTCCGCTCGTCGCCGGCTTCCTCACCCGCCTGATTGGCCTCAAGCGCCGGGGTCGCGACTGGTTCGAGCAGCGCTTCATCCCGCGCATCGCGCCGATCACCCTCTACGGGCTGCTGTTCACGATCGTGCTCCTGTTCGCGATCCAGGGCGACAAGATCACTTCCCAACCGCTCGACGTCGCCCGGATCGGGCTGCCGCTGCTGGCCTACTTCGCGGTCATGTGGGGGGCGGGCTTCGCCGCCGGTCGGCTAATGGGGATGCCCTACGCGCAGACGACCAGCCTCGCCTTCACGGTCGGCTCCAACGACTTCGAGCTGGCGATCGCGGTCGCCGTCGGCGTGTTCGGTGCGACCTCGGGGCAGGCGCTGGCCGGAGTGGTCGGTCCCCTGATCGAGGTGCCGGTGCTCGTCGGTCTGGTTTACGTTGCGCTCTGGACCAGCCGCCGGCTGCGCTGGCCCGAGCCCGCAGTTGTCGCATCTGCGGAGCCGCGGTCTGAGCTGGCGACCTCGGCTCGCGACTACCAAATATGAGCGAGCTCACAATAAGCGCACGCGCACGTCGCAGTCTGCGCCCGCTGGCGGCACTGATCGCGGCCGGGGTGGCTTGCGTCGGCTTGTACTTGGCGCTGGGGCCGTTCTGGAATTGGGCGCTCTACGACCTCGCCGGGCTGCCTCGGGGCGCTCGCTGGTCGGATGCGATCCACTTCTTCTTCTTCGACACGACCAAGATCCTGCTGCTGCTCGTCGGGATCATCTTCGCCGTCCGCATCCTGCGCAGCTTCCTCTCGATCGAGCGGACGCGACGCATGCTCGGCGGCAGACGCGAGGGCGTAGGCAACGTCGCGGCCGCCGGACTCGGCGTGGCGACGCCGTTCTGTTCCTGCAGCGCCGTACCGGCTTTCATCGGCTTCGTCGCCGCCGGAGTGCCGCTCGGGGTGACGCTCAGCTTCCTGATCGCGAGCCCGCTCGTGAACGAGGTTGCGATCGTGCTCCTCTTCGGCCTGTTCGGGTTCGAAATCGCTGCGCTCTACGTCGTCTCGGGCCTGACGCTTGCAATCGCCTCCGGCTTCGTGCTCGGACGCATGCGGCTCGAGCGCTACATCGAGCCTTTCGTGCTCCAGGCGGCAGCCGCGGCGCCGGGCGCCGGGTCGCTCGCCGAAGCTAAGCCGACCTGGGGCGAGCGGGTCGAGCTCGGCGTCGAAGAGGTGAAGACGATCGTCGGCAAGGTCTGGCCGTACCTGCTCGCCGGAATCGCGCTCGGCGCCGCCATCCACGGTTGGGTTCCGGCCGACTTCTTCGCGCGCGTCGCCGGTCCCGGTAACCCGCTCGCCGTTCCAGCCTCGGTCTTGCTCGGCGTGCCTCTGTACTCGAACGCCGCCGGCGTACTGCCGCTGATCGAGGCGTTGCACGCCAAGGGTATGGCGATGGGCACGCTGCTCGCCTTCATGATGAGCGTCGTCGCGCTCTCGTTGCCCGAGATGATCCTGCTCAGGCGTGTGTTGCGGCCGAAACTTCTCGCCATCTACGTGGGCGTAGTCGCGAGCGGGATCATGGCGATCGGCTTTCTGTTCAATGCGGTGCTCTAGAGAGGAGAACTGAAGCAATGCACTCAATCAAGGTGCTCGGAAGCGGATGCGCCAACTGTGAGCGCCTGGCGGCGCTGGCCGACCAGGTGTTGAGCGATCTCGGACGCGAGGAGCGGGTCGAGAAGGTGACCGACTACGCCGCCATGGCGGCTCTCGGCGTGATGGCCACGCCGGCACTCGCGGTCGACGACCAGGTGGTACTGGCGGGACGCATTCCCGCTCTCGCAGCGCTCAAGGAGACGCTCGCGCAACAGCTCGCCGTTTGACCGCCCGGCTCCCGAGCCCGGCGAGCAGGGCAAAACGCCTGCATATCCTGCGCGGCGGCTTGCTCGTATAGCTGCGCGCCACTGGAGCGATTCCGCAGGGGTTGCACGCTGTCATTCCTCCGGCGATTTGACGTCGTCCGAATGCCCGTGCTAGCTTGGACGTAGTTCCGGCAACGAAGACGGAGCTATGGCAAAGGTGCCTCGGAGCGTGAAATGCGCGCCGGGGCGTTTTTTTTGGTCCCGCCGATGAGGGCGGGATAGGAAGGCAAGGCTGCCTCAGGACGCATCGTGCGTGCTGGGGCTTTTTTCGTTTATTCCGGCGTTTTCGACTTGGGGCCGGTCCCCTCAGAAGGAGGTCTAATGCTTCCCTATCCCACATGGCTCAGTCCAGGCGACAACGCCTGGCAGCTCACGGCGGCGACTCTGGTCGGGCTGATGAGCGTGCCGGGCTTGGTCGTTTTGTACGGCGGCGTGATGCAGAAGCGCTGGTCGGTGAACAGCATGATGCTGTCGTTCGTAGCCTTCGCGGTCGTGCTCATCGCCTGGGTGCTCTGGGGCTTCAAGATGGGTTTTGGAATGCCCTGGCACGGTCTCAGCGACCACGGCTTCTTCGGTAACTTCATCGGTCAGCCAGGCAGCGTGCTCGGTCACGAAGGTGAGCAAGCGCGCGCGCACATCCCGCTTCTGGACGGGGCGATGCCGCAGTTCAGATTCCCGCAGGCCTCGCTGGTCTACTTCCAGTTCGTCTTCGCGGCGATCACGCCAATCCTGATGCTCGGCTCGGTACTCGGGCGGGTCAACTTCAAGGCCTGGATCCCGTTCGTCGCGCTCTGGATGACCTGCGTCTACTGCATCGACGCCTTCTTGATCTGGGGCGGCGGCTACTTTGCTCAGCACGGTGCGATCGACTACAGCGGCGGCTACGTGATCCATCTTTCCGCCGGCGTCTCGGGCTTCGTCGCGGCGGCCGTGATCGGCCCGCGCCTGGCGCGCGACCGCGAGATCGACGCGCCGAACAACCTGGCCATGGTCGCGCTCGGAGCCGGACTGCTCTGGCTCGGCTGGAACGGCTTCAACGGTGGCGACCCCTACTTCGCGGGTGTCAGCGCCTCTACCGCGGTGCTGAATACCAACCTCTCCACCGCGGTTGCCTTCCTGGTCTGGGTGCTCTGGGATTACGTCACCCATCGCAAGCCTTCGATGATCGGCAGTGTCAACGGCATGATCGTGGGCCTGGTGGCGATCACACCCGCGGCCGGTTTCGTCAACGGCTACGGCGCGATGGCGATCGGAGCGATCGCCTCGACGCTCGTTTACCTGGCCTACAACTACCTGAGCCTGCTGCGCCCGTTCCGCAACGTCGACGACACCCTCGGTGTCATCTACACACACGGCTTTGCGGGGCTCATGGGCGGGCTTCTGACCGCCGTCTTCGCCGATCCGAAGATTCTCGTCTATCTGGGTATCGGCAAGGGCTCTGGCTTCTCCGCCACCGGCCTGATCCACGGGAACCTGGTACTGCTCAAGTGGCAGGCGCTCACGGCCCTGTTCGTGATCGTCTGGTCGGCCACCATCACCTTCATCTTGCTCAAGTTCGTCGGGCGCTTCATTCCGCTGCGCATGAGCGAGGAAGACATGGAGGCGGGCGACGTCGCGGTGCACGGTCACGAGGTCTATCCCTCGGACATCCCGTCACTTGCCCTTCCCACCGGTATCCCCGGCTGGGTGGCGGTTCCTCTGGGGAGCGCGGCCAGCAAGAGCGGAAACGGAGGTGATGAGCCTCCAAAGGCATAGTCCGCTCAGCCAAGGACGGAGAGTGGGTCGCGAGATGCGACAACCCTTCTCAGTCGGGACGTCGCTAACCGTAGCCGGCTCGCGGCCCGCTCTCTCCTTCGCCGGACAGCCTCGGACGAAACCGCCGTTTCCTCAGCACGGGCAGCGAGCGGGAGCAGACTCGCCACGACAACACTTGGAGAGAGAAGCCATGCCTATCGAAATCATCGTCTCCTACGACGCCACCGAGATGGATCAGGACGCACTCGCGCTCGGCCAGATTCTGGCCGGGGAAGGCGACCCGCTTGCGCTTGCCTATGTACGTCACGCCAAGGAAGAAGGCGACGACCGGGAGCAGCTAGCCGCGGAAGAAGCGGCCGAACTGCTCGACAGCGGCGCCCGGCTCCTCGGCAAGCCGGATGCTCCCCGTTTCATCGTTTTCAGCGCCTCGACACCGGAGGGTCTGAGCCAGCTCGCCGAGAGCGAGCAGGCGAGCCTGATCGTCTTTGGCTCCGAGTACCGCACCGCCGGCGGGCACGTGGAGCCCCAGTCCTCGGCCCGGCGCTTGCTCGACGGCGGGCGAATCGCGGTCGCGGTCGCACCGGCCGGCTTTCGTGAGCGCAACGGCAACAAGAAGATAAAGACGATCGGAGCCATCACTCCGGACGACGACCCCTGCGTCAAGACGACCGCCGAATCGCTCGCGAAGCGCCTCGGCGCCAAGGTCGCGACGAGTCCCCACATCGCGCCTGACCTTCTGGTCATCGGCTCGAAGATTGGAACGCGTCACGGCGTCGTCTCGATGAGTGCCGCCGGTCTGTACCTGATGGGAGCGGTTCGCTGCCCGGTGCTCGTCCTGCCCAGGGGTGTAGGGGTGGATTTCTGACGGCTCGAATGCGGTCGGTTCGAGCCCTAATGGGGAGGCGGAACATGATGATTTTGACTACAGAGGACGAGCCGATCATCGGCCCGGGCCTGGGTGGATTGTTCGAGCAGGACGGTTACGAGGTTTGCGCCAGAGCCCGAAACTGGTGCGGACGTCCAGATCGTCTCCGGCGGCGAAGGCTCGTGAGCGCGCGCTCTGTTCGTAAAGGTTCCGCTCATGCCGGTTGAGAGACACGCACAACGCCTTGCCGCGTCGCTCAGACCGCGAGACAAGTACTTTCTCGCGGCCATGGCGTGCGCAGCCGCTCTGGGTGTTGGCGCCAGTGCCTATGCGTACGCGAGTCGCGCGCCCGAACCTTCGACCAAGGGTTGCGTCGTCGTGACGGTCGCATCTTCGCTGGGCGGTACGACGCTTCGAAACTGCGGCGCCGCGGCCCGAGAGCTCTGTCTGGGTCAGGGGAAGCTCAACGGCGGGATTGCCGCCGAGTGTCGTCGTCAAGGCTTCGCACCGGCGCCCGGCTCCTAGGTGTGAGCGAGCTCACGTCCGCCCGGGATACGGAGCTTGAAAACGTTTGCAAGGATCGACCGATGCCAATCTCAGGCTGACCGGCGGGCCGTTTCACCTATGACCGTGCGGGTTAAGCTCGTCTTCGTCGCGCTCCGCTTCGCTCAGCGCCGCCGTTATCCAGCCCGCGAACGTTTGCATGGATAAACTGAGGCCAAGCTGAGGCTGACAGGCGGGCCGCTTCGTCTGGACTCCCGTGGGCGCCTCCCGGCGCTTGCCGGTGTCGCCCGGTGTTCTGCAACAGATACCGAAGCGCAAAAGGAGAAAAGTAGATGGTGACGGTACACGGTGGGAACGGACTTGTCTCTGGATTTCCGAAGGATTTCGGCTGGGGGGTAGCTACCTCGGCCTATCAGATCGAAGGCGCGGTGGACGAGGGCGGTCGCGGGCCGTCGATCTGGGACACCTACAGCCATGAACCCGGGCGCACCGCGCGCGGCGATAACGCCGACGTCAGCTGCGATCACTACCACCACTGGCAAGAAGACCTCGACCTCATGGCCGGGCTCGGTCTGAGCGTCTATCGCTTCTCGATCGCCTGGTCGAGGGTCATGCCGAGCGGCAAGGGGCCGCTGAACGAGGAGGGCGTCGACTTCTACTCACGACTGATAGACGGCCTGCTCGAGCGCGGTATCACGCCGTTTCCGACCCTTTACCACTGGGATCTTCCGCAGGCGCTGGAGGACGAGGGCGGCTGGGCAAACCGGGATACGGCTCAGCGCTTCGCCGAGTACGCAGCGGCGATGTTCGACCGCCTGGGCGACCGTGTCGATCTCTGGCTCACGCACAACGAGCCCTGGGTGACGGCCTTCATGGGTTACATCGGTAGCGAAAAGGCGCCGGGCGTGTACAACAACTGGCCGCTCGCCTTGCGTGTCTCGCACCACCTGTTGCTCTCGCACGGGCTCGCCGTTCAGGCCCTTCGCGCCGGTAGCGCCGCCTCCGCCAAGATCGGAATCGCGCCCAACCTGCATCCCACCCGTCCACTCACCGACAGTCCGGAGGACGCGAGAGCGGCGCAGATCTGGGACGGCTTCCAGAACCGCTGGTTCCTCGATCCGGTATTCAAGGGCGCATATCCCGAGGACATGCTCGCCGAGTACGAGCGCTTCGGCTTCGAAGATTCAGTCGAGGCCGGCGACCTGGCAGCGATCTCGAGCCCGATCGATCATCTCGGTGTCAACTTCTACCACCGGGTAGCGGTCACACAGAAGCCGGATTCGCCCTACCTGGGCTTGGTTTGCGTTCCCACCCAGTCGCCCCTGACAGAGATGGGCTGGGACGTCACGCCCGACGGTCTGCACGAGATGCTGCTTCGGATCAAGCGCGACTACGGCGACATCGACATCTACATCACCGAGAACGGCGCCGCTTACCCGGACGAGTGGGACGGGGGCGACATCGTCGAGGATCCCGACCGCGTCGCCTTCATCTCACGCCACGTCGAGGCACTTTCGCAAGCGATCGCCGACGGCGTCAGCGTCAAGGGCTACTGCGTCTGGTCGCTGCTGGACAACTTCGAGTGGGAGAAGGGCTACGCCAAGCGCTTCGGCCTCTATTACGTGGACTATCCGACGCAGCGGCGAATTCCCAAGCGCAGCGCGCTCTGGTACCGCGAGCAGATCGCGGCGTCGCGCGCCGGCGCTGCTTGAGCGCTCAGCGGCGCCGGAACAAGAGGAAGAGGCCGAGCACGCCCGCCACGGCCAGTGCCGCGCGGTTCAGGTCGAAAATCGGTTCCCACTCGACTCGATCGCCACGGATCACGACGAGACCGACCGGTCTGACGCTGACGCAGCTGCAACCGCAACCCTTCTCGCTCGTCTCGCCGTCTTCCTGACTCCCGCAACGGCGCACGGCGGCGACCGGAATGATCTTTCCTCCGTCCAGCTCGATCGGCTCGCCGTAGACGCGCTTGGCACTCGCCTGATCGAGCGCGGCTCGTGCGGCTCGCTTGCGCTCGCGCGACTTGTCTTCGCTTGCGGGTTGAACGGGCATCTTTTCCTCCTCGGTTGGAATGACTATTCGAGCGGGCGATCGCAGCTGACGACCGCGAGGTCGCCGCTCGTCCACACGACGCGTGGCTCCAGGCCGGCCTCGCTCAACCAGCCGAGCTGATCGTCGAGCCGGTCGGGCCGGTCGAAGGGTGAATCTAGAGGCGCGACAGCCTGGCTCGGATCGTCCGGGACGATGACATCGGCCAGGACGAAGCGTCCGCCGGGCCCGAGCGCCTCGGCGATCCGACGGAAGAGGAGCCGCTTGTCGGCGCTTTCGAGATGGTGGATGGCCAGCGCCGAGACGACGAGATCAAAAGGCCCGTCAGGGAGAGCGTCTTCGAGCCGCGAAACGATGACCTGCTCGACGCGATCTTCGGCCAGAACCTCGCGCGCGGCCTCGAGCATCTCCGCGGAGGCATCGACGAGCACCACGCGGGCGCCGGGGTGCTTCGCGAGCACGCGCCGCGCTGTCTCGCCCGTTCCGGAGCCCAGGTCGAGGATCCGCGTCGCGGCGAGCTCCTCGGTTGCGCCCGCGACGGCGTCTTCGAGCTCGTCGTAGTGCGGCACCTCGCTGCGAACGAACTCCAGGTAGATATCCGGTTGGAAGTGATTGTGGGCCAAGAGCCGTGAAGATATCCGAATCCTGGCCAAAGAACACGAAAACTTGGTTTTGGCGAGCCGCGCCGCGACAATAGAGAGAGCAGACTCAAACGAAGGAGGAAGAAATGGGATTTGTTGATCGCGCTAAGTCGGTGGCCGGATCGGCTTCGACGAAGGCCCGCGAGGGTGTCGAAGACATGAAAGCGAAGCGCGAGCTGGGGGAGACCTACGACAGCCTCGGCAAGCTCGTCGTCGAGCTCGTCGAGAGCGGCGAGATCTCAAACGAGAAGCTCACTCCCCTGATCGAGAAGGTCAAGGCACTCAAGGTCGAGCTCGCGGACTGAG